>Ga0208357_1000568_pt1 | contig 29465 bp, 35 predicted proteins | sample NGESurdeep092012_6_FD_184487 | JGI IMG/M metagenome (GOLD analysis project Ga0208357, IMG submission 184487) | Arctic peat soil microbial communities from Barrow, Alaska - NGEE Surface sample F52-2 deep-092012 (SPAdes) | ecosystem: Environmental > Terrestrial > Soil > Wetlands > Peat ...
AACTGCTCTGGTTCTTGCGCGGCGAGAGCAATGTTGCCTGGCTCCGGGAGAACGGTGTCACAATCTGGGACGAGTGGGCGGATGCTGCTGGAGAGCTCGGCCCCGTGTACGGGGTGCAATGGCGGTCATGGCCGACACCGGACGGCGGGCACATCGACCAGATCTCCCAGGTCATCGACACTCTGCGACGCGACCCCAACTCCCGACGTATGCTCGTTTCGGCATGGAACGTTTCGGAGATTTCAAAAATGGCGCTCGCTCCGTGCCACGCAATATTCCAGTTCTATGTCGCGGAAGGCAAGTTGTCCTGTCAGCTCTACCAGCGCAGCGCCGACCTGTTTCTCGGAGTGCCTTTCAATATCGCCAGCTACGCGCTGCTAACCCTGATGGTCGCCGACCAGGTCGGCCTTGAACCCGGCGAATTCGTATGGACCGGCGGCGACTGCCACATCTACGACAATCACGTCGAACAGGTGACCCAGCAGTTGACCCGCTACCCGTATTCGGCACCGGCGTTGCGAATTCTGCGTCACCCGGAAAGCATCTTCGACTATCGCTACGACGACTTCGAGCTCGTCAACTATCAGCACCACCCGGCCATTCGCGCCGCCGTAGCCGTCTGAGAGTCGCCGGAGGATGACGATCGGCTTGATCTGGGCACAGGCGCGCAGCGGCGTGATCGGTCGTGACGGAGTTATGCCCTGGCACGTAACAGAAGACTCCCGTCATTTTCGCGCGGTCACGGGGAGCGGCTCGGTCATCATGGGACGTCGCACCTGGGACTCGTTGCCAGCGCGATACCGGCCCCTGCCGGAACGCGCGAACATTGTCGTCACGAGAGACACCTCGTGGTGCGCTGGCGGCGCGATTGTCGTGCACTCGATCGACGAAGCGATCGCGGCAGCCGATGGCAACGCATGGATCATCGGCGGTGGCCAACTGTACGCCGCGACCATCGGTGCGGCGACCGTGTTGGAGGTCACCGAGATCGATGCAGCGTTCGACGGCGACACCACGGCACCTCTACTAACGCCGGACTGGACCATCCGCACGGCCGATCCTGCACAAGGCTGGCACACGTCGACGGCGGGATTGCCGTACCGCTTTCTCCGGTATGAACGATGAACCGGAGCAGGAGCGCCGAGCCCTCCCCCAGCCGGGCACAGTAATCTGGGAGTACTGAGCCTCTCGAGGCCTACCCACAACAGCCACGTCAATGAATCCGAGCAGCCTGTGACGGAAAATCGACCACGAACCACGCTGGCACAGCGTGGGTCGCGCGATGTCGCCCGCGCCGCAGGCGGTGGCGCTCTTGCGAAACCGGCGGCGGTGTACGACACGGTCACAGAAGGCCTCACGGGTCGGCAGTTTCTGCGGACCGGCCGGTGGATCGCGTACATCGCTCTGGCGATCGCCTTCGCACTGATCTGCTGCGGGCTCGCTCTCTGGCAGTTCGACCGCGGTCGGCAGGCTTCGACAGACAACGCGATCGTGAACACGAACTTCAACGCAGCTCCCGTGCCGCTGTCGCAAGCGCTGCCAACCGGTGTCCGCTTTCACAGCAATCAGAATTGGCAGCGCGTCAGCGCAACCGGCAGGTACGACGCGAATGAGCAGTTGATCGTGCGCAATCGCTTCCTCAACGGCAACATCGGGTTCGAAATCCTCACACCGCTGCGAACGGATGACGGGGCGATCATCATGGTCGACCGCGGGTGGACGGCCCCGTCGGGTGGGGATGTGACCGTGCCTGCCCTGAACCCCAGCCCGCCCAGCGGCGACGTCAGCGTCGTCGTGCGTCTGCGTCCGAGCGAGGCGCCGAAGGGCACCGGCTCAGGCACGAGTGGCCAGATTCAGTCCATCGACCTGGCCCAAATCCAACAACGGGTGGGCACTTCCGTGCTAACCAGTGCGTACGGCGTGCTCGATACACAGGCGCCGCCTGCGTCGAAGTCGTTGACACCGATTCAACCGACAGCTCCGACCGAGGGTGTCGGCTATCACTACTCGTACGTGGGCCAATGGCTCTTGTTCGTATTCATCGCCTTTTTCATCCTCGCTCGCGCAATCCGCAACGAGACCCGCCGTTTGAATGCGGAAGACCCCGCCGAACAAACGCGAGCCGCCGAACGCGTGCGGAAACAAGCCACGAAGCCGTTCACGGACGAGGAGTCAGAGGACGAACTCTTGGACGGGTACATACCGTTGAGCAGGTGGGGTTTCGGAGCCGGCGGTGCTCTGAGTTCTGCCGCCAAACCTGCGCCGCGAGAAGTCACCGCGGAAACTCGATCGGAGGTCTTCGTCCTGGGGCCCACGCCGACCGACGAGGACGACGAGTCGCCTACCTGACCGCAGGCGCCTACTTGTCGCGGTAGGGAGCCCTGATCATTGCGACGGCGGCGACGATGCCCAAAATCAGTCCGACAATGCCGAAGGTCCCGAGGGCCGACCAGAGAACGATTTCCATGCCACTCAGTATTCCACGTCGGGCATTGGTTGAGTGCACACGGCTTGAGTGCGCACGGCTCAGTTGCGCACGGCTCGGTTGCGCACCACGGCGCCACGCCGAATGTCGTAGCCGTGCCACACAATGGGTGCCATGGATCCCGATGAATTGTCCGCGTTCTTGATCGAGCTCAACGGTGCCGTCGAGGAATACCCGTTCGGCCCGGAGACCCGCGTACACAAGGTCTCCGGCAAAATCTTCGCCATCGACACGCCCGACGCGCCTGCGCCGAGCATCACCCTGAAGGCGCTTCCAGAGAACGTGCCGCGACTCATCGCGAGCGTTGACGGCATTGCACCGGGGTATCACATGAACAAACGGCACTGGGTGACGGTCGCGCTCGACGGTCGGGTGCCGGCAGATCACGTGCGCGAACTGATCATGGAATCGCATGCGATCATCGTGCACGCGCTACCAAAGCGCATCCGGGTTGGGCTTGAGGGTTGAGAGCGCGGGCAGGCGGACCTGCTCTATAGGTGCAGAATCGCCTTCGCGATCGTGAAGTAGATCACCAGACCGGTTGCGTCGCAGAACGTTGTAATGAACGGCGTCGAGAAGACCGCCGGGTCCACGCGCAACCATTTTGCGATGATCGGCATCGCGCCGCCGACGGTCGCAGCCATGGTGCACACGGCCAACAGCGTCAAGCCGATCACGGATGCGGTCGGCACGCCGTAGAACAGTGCGGCGATCACGAACGCCAGCACGCCGAGGAGCAGGCCCATCATGGCTCCGACGCGCACCTCGCGAAATGCAACCCGGCCGATATCTCGCGGTCGCACATCCCCCATGGCCAGCGCACGAGTGATCGTGGTGGCCGCCTGTGCACCGGTATTGCCGCCCGTGCCCGTCAGGAGCGGAATGAACAGCGCGAGAACCACCTTCTGCTCCAAGGTGGCCTCGAAGATGCCGAGAACCTGAACCGTGAGGATGGCCGAAACTGCGAGTACCAGCAGCCAGACGACGCGCGATCGGGTGATGCTGAAGACAGAGGTCGACAGATAGGGGCGTCGCAGCGGCTCCGTGCCGCCGGTGCGTGCGGCATCCTCAGACTCTGCGTCCTTCCAGGATCTGCAGCGCATCATCGATCGTGAGGATGCCGACAAGACGCCTCTCGTGGTCGACGATCGGCAGTGCCAGCACCTTCAGGTCCGCACATCGACGCGCCGCAGTCTCAGCGTCGTCTGTCGCGGACGCCAGTTCCGGCGCATTCGCGATGTCGGCCACGCGCGCGTCCGGATCGGCGAGGAGCACGTCGCGCAGGCTCACGACGCCGACGAGCGTGCGGGCGGAGTCCACCACGGGGATCGTGTACACGGTCTCCGCGCGGGCACCACGATCGTGAATGCGGCGTACTGCGTCCGCTGCCGTCAGCGAGGGGCGCACGCTCACGTATTCCGGACTCATTCTGCGACCGATCGATCCCTGTGGGTAGCCCAGGATCGTGGCTGTCAGCGCCCGTTCGTCGGCAGACAAGCAGGTGAGAAGCCGTTGGGCGACGCCGGCGGGGAGTTCCTCGAGCAGGCCGACCCGATCATCCGCGTCAAGTTCTGCGAAAAGGGCAACGACATCCTCGTCGAGGAGTCCTCGGAACAGGTCACTCTGCAACGTCGGGTCGAGCCCCTCGAACACGGCCAAAGCGCGCTCTTTTGACAGGAGACGAAACACGATCGCGCGCCTGGTGATACTCAGCCGCTCAAGCAACTCAATGATCTGGCCGGGCGTCAGAGGGGTCAGGAGCGCCGAAACACGTACAAGATCGTCGGAGGCCAACGCGTGCTCGAAATCGTCGATGACAACTTCCAACTCGATCATGGTGCGCCTCTCGGGTTGTGTGCGTGGTGGCGCCGTGCTGTGCGTGGCGGAAGACGGATCACCCCAATCTACTGGCACGAACATTCGGGTCATCCGACAGCGGTCCACGGGAATATCGGGTGACGGGAATACATGCGTAGTCATGTTGTTGAAGCTGTTGGAGACGAAGACGACCGTCGCAGAAGGGCAGCACACGATGCAATTCGGAATCTTTACCATCGGAGATATCGCGCCGAACCCGGTCACCGGCTACACGCAGAGCGAGGCGGAGCGCATCCGCAATCTTGTGCGCGTGGCACAGAAGGCCGACGAGGTCGGGCTTGACGTATTCGCGCTGGGCGAGCACCATAACCCACCGTTCATACCGTCATCGCCGCCCACCCTGCTGGGGCACATCGCAGCGTTGACCAAGCAGATCCTGCTCAGTACGTCGATCACTCTGATGACCACGAACGACCCGGTGAAGATCGCGGAGGACTACGCGATGCTTCAGCACGTCGCGAACGGGCGCCTGGACCTGATGGTGGGCCGCGGCAACACGGTGCCGGTCTATCCGTGGTTCGGCAAAGACATCCGGCAGGGCATTGCACTCGCACTGGAGAACTACAACCTCTTGCACCGCTTGTGGCGTGAGGACGTCGTGGATTGGGAGGGCAGCTTCCGCACTCCGCTGCAGGGCTTCACCTCGACGCCGCGACCATTGGATGATGTTCCTCCGTTCGTCTGGCACGGCTCGATCCGCACCCCAGAGATCGCCGAGCAGGCAGCGTTCTATGGCAATGGCTACTTCGCCAACCACATTCTCGCGCCCAACTTCCACTTCAAGCCGTTGGTGGACTTCTATCGGGACCGCTTCGAGCATTACGGTCACGGCACCAGGTCAGAGGCGATCGTCGGCCTGGGCGGGCAGGCATTCATCGCGAGACGCTCACAGGATGCCGTGAACACCTTCCGCCCTTACTTCGAGGAATACCCCCTCTTCAAAGGAAGCTCGCTCGAGGACTACCTGACCGGCACTCCACTGAGCGTTGGCAGCCCGCAGGAGGTCATCGATAAGACGCTGACCTTCCAAGAAGGATTCGGCGACTACCAGCGGCAACTGTTCTCGCTGGACAGCATGGGCCTCCCGGTGGAGATGGCCCTCGAGCAGGTCGAACTTCTGGGCACGGAAGTCGTGCCCGTGCTGCGCAAGGAGCTGGCCACCAGGCGTGCACCGGGAGTACCTGATGCGCCCACTCACGCCAGCCTGATCACCGACAAGTACGGGGATGCCGCACCACGTCAACCGCGCCCGAACCCGAATCGCGGCGACAACCTCTCAGGCACCTCCCCGTACCAGGACAGTGACCCTACGCTCACCGCTCACTTCCCGCAGGTGGTGTGACGGTGGTCAGCGACACTCGAATCGCGAACGAGGCCTGGGAGGCGTACTACCGCGCGCAGGCCACGATCGCGCGCGAATTCTCCAACGCCGACATTTGGGCAGACCTCCTGCCACGGGAATACGCCGTGCTTTACGCACTCGCGTCCGCACCGCACGGATTGCGGATCACCGAACTCGGGGAGGACGTGCTCCTGACGCAACCGGGCATGTCCAGACTCATCGTGCGCCTAGAAACGCGAGGACTCGTGGAACGGGCGGACGACCCGGACGACGCGCGCGCCTGTCGCATCCGTCTTACTCCACCCGGCATTGAAGCACAGCAGGGCGTCGGAAAGGCGCTCGCACGCAGCGTCACTCTGGCGATGACGCGCGCACTGGACCGTGACCAGCTCGGGACGCTGCGCGAACTCAGCATCGCTCTCCTGACGGCCGCTGAGCGCGAGGCACAGACGGTCATTAGTACACCGCACCAATCCGACAGGAAGCCAAAATGAACCTCAACACTTCCACCTCACTCTCCCCCGCATCTGCGCCCGCACCCGCCGGACCGAATGCGACCGTGCAGCTCGTGGTTGTCAGCGCAGGTGTGAGCGAACCGTCCTCGACCCGACTCCTCGCGGATCGAACCGCACAGAAGGTGCTGGACCTCCTGCACGACTCCGCCACTGCCGCGACGGCCAGTGTCATCGAGCTCGGACCGCTCGCGGTCGACATCGCTCAGGCGATCGTCTCCGGATTCCCCGGCGAGCGGCTGCAGACCGCAATCGAACGCCTGGCCGAGGCCGACGCTGTAATTGCAAGCACTCCGGTGTACAAGGCCGGCATCAGTGGATTGTTCAAGTCCTTCGCCGACATCCTGGACGACGACCTGCTCATCGCGAAGCCGACCATCCTCGCCGCGACCGCAGGCACAGCGCGGCACTCCATGGTCGTCGACGAGCAGTTACGGCCGCTCTTCGCGTTCCTCCGTGCGCTCCCCGTTCCGACAGCGCTGTTCGCGGCGCCCGAGGACTGGGCAAGCACCGCGCTGCGCAGCCGAATCGAACGCGCGGCCACAGAACTGGTCTTGATGCTGCGCAGCGGAATCGGTGAATTGATCGCCGACAACGCCTGGCGGGATTACCAACACCGGTTCTCCGGCAACGCGACCCGAGCAGAAAAGGCCGCGTCAGACGTCGACTTCACCTCAGACCTCATGCGGCTGGCCGCCGGCGGAGCACGGTGAGCTCTTCGCCACCAGGATGCCCAGCCGTTTGACAGGTCCACGCTAGGCCGCACCAAGGCCTGTTCCATACGCTCTGCTTCGCTGGCGTGCCACCGTTCGAACGGGAACGCGTCACATCACTATCCACGGAGAAGGCGAATGAACGCACGATTCCATCGGCCCAAGCGCGCGGGTGTGACGCTCACAATTGTGATCGCTGCCGCGTTGTCCTTATCGGCGTGCTCAGCAGCATCCGCGGTGTCCGGAGCTGCCGGAGGCGGCGCTCAGGGGCAGGCACAAGGCCAAGGCCAACGCACACCGTTCGTGACGGGAGAGATCACCAAAGTCGCCGGGTCGACGATCTCCCTGCAGGGAGCAAACGCAGCCTCATCGGTCACGGTGTCGTCGTCGACCAAGCTGTCGCAGGATATTTCGGCTTCGGCGTCCGATCTCGTCACGGGATCCTGCGTCGTCGCGCGCACGACGCCGAGCGCTAGCGGCTCAGCATCAACCTCCGCCTCAACGGTCGCTCTGAGTACGGCGTCGAGCACCGGCAGTTGTACGGCTAGCGTTGGCGGCGCGGGTGGGGGACGCTTCGGACCTGGATCCGGTGGTGGCGCAGGAGGCGGCGGCTTCACACCTCCCGTTTCAGGAGTGATCACCGGGGTATCCGGTTCAACGGTCACGGTCAAACCGTCAGCGAACGCAACGAGTTCGACGCCGACCGCCTTCACCTTCGACGCCAACACTGTCTTCACCAGGAGTGAATCCGCGAGCACAACCGACCTGGCAACAGGCAAGTGCGTCGTCGCGACGGGAACGGCATCCAGCTCCAACACGCTGGCAGCTAGCACGATCGTGCTCTCCGCGAAGGGCGCGAGCGGCTGTGTGAGTACGTTCGGAGGTCGCTTCGCGGGTGGCGGGGGTGGCGGGGGCGCCGGCGGCAGCGGTAGTGGCGGTAACAACTGAGTGACGACCCCGGGCGCGGCGGGGAATACGTGGGAGGCTCGCACAATCGCCACCTGAATACCGCGGGCACGACACCTCGGGTCGTATGCAACAATGATTTCCGTAACACTCAGAAGGTGAGCAGGAACATGGACAACCATCTCATCGTCAAGAAGACAACCTTGTCGCAGGACGACGCTGTTCGAAATCTTCGGGCCGCTATCACGCGACGCGGCATCGCCGAATTCGCTGTCTTCGACCATGCACGTGCGGCGGCGGATGTCGGCCTGAAACTGTCCGGGGAGACCGTCGTTGTGTTCGGCAACCCGGCGGTCGGCACGGCGCTCATGCAGGCCGACGCTGATGTCGGTGTCGAACTGCCCTTACGTGTGCTCGTCCGGAGCGCGCCCACAGGTGCTCAACTCGTGTATGCCGACCCTCGGCGTCTCGCCGAGCGTTTCGAACTGGGCGCTGAACTCGGCACACTGGAGAAGCTCGCCGCCGTGCTCGAGTCAATCACGGATGAAATCGCCCAGTCCGATCCCGCAAACCCCTGACGGATGTGCCTCGCGATCTGCCGGTTTGATTCCGATTAGGTTTGTGGCATGCTCCGGATACGCAGAACACGCTGGAAGTTCGCGTACGTCGTGCTGGGTATCGCCTTGCTCATGGTTCTGAATGCCTACGTGTTCTCTCGCGTTCTCCCATCCCCCGTCGCCGCTGTTGCTTCCAATGTGCTGGTCGTCGCGCTCTACTTCGTTGGCACCCGCTCATTTCGCGGCGCCGGCGAACCGATCGAACCGCCACGGGCATGGTGGCGGATGACCTCGCGCCCGACCGCCGGATTCGTCATCGGTTCGCTCCTTGCACTCAGCGTCATCTCAGACATCGCGGGCGCACGATCGGCGATCCCTGGATACGCGTTCACCAACTCGCTCGACGCTGTGGTCGACTCGATACTTGTCGTCCTGTATGTCCACTCATCGATGCGACTCGTGCGATCGCCTGCTAAGTAGGTCGAGGAAGTCGGACGCCGCGCAACCGGTAGGGTGCCGCTATGGACAGCACGCAGACTCTTGCCGCCCAGGAACTGGCCCTGCTCATCGACTTCAACGGGCCACGCTCAGACGAGCGTGTCTTCCAGCGCGTGTTGGCCAACGCGCTCGGCCAGGTGCCCGGTTTTGCGGCTGCGGTCGGGTTGCCGCCAGGCGCGTACTCGCTCGATCCGCGGCAAGACTATCCGGCTATCACTCTCGAAGACCAGGATGGCTACCGCGCTGGCGTACAAGTAAAGCTCCACTCGAACGTGTATTACTCTCGCCATTTCACCCAGATGCGACTCGATGTCTATGCCGAAAAAGCGCTCCCCATGACACTGCTGCTTCTCGTTGTCGCTGACGATCATCTGGCGAAACTGCAGCTGATGATCGCGAGCGAAGGGGTCAAGCACATCGATAGGTGGGAAGTCTGCCTGACCTCACAACTCCGCTGGGCGCTACCCCCGGTGCCGCCGCTCGAGCCCGAGGTGACGGCATTGCTGCTGCAACTCGCACGCGTCAGCTGAGCTGCGCCGCGGCTGCAGCGCGCGCTAATTCACCTTGAAGTAGTGATCCACTGTCCAGAACGGTTGAATCACCACCCATTTGCCGCTACGCATGTCGCCCGCTTTCGCGAGCATGACGAACGTCGCGGTACGCGGCGCCCCCGCTTGGATGTCGACCCCGTCGAAGCGGTCGCTCGCGCCCTTCAGCTTCCGCCACAAATCTTTGTGCTGGGTCTGCACCCCATCGCTTGACACGTGTTCGACGTTGAAGTGCGGCGTGCCTGCGCCTTCTGATCCGATGTAGGTGGCAGCGACGTCAACAGCGACGTACTGCATTCCGGACGGAGGTGCCGGGTTGCTCGCACCGGCCTGAGCAACGTAGTTGTTCGCGTTGAGCATGGAAGGTCCGAGCACAATCTCGAAGTCGAACTCGCTCTGGCCCTTGATCCTCATCGTGGTGCCGAGCGCTGCCGGTGAATTGATGCTGGCCTCGCCGGCGGCGAGGCCGGGGCCTTCGGCTGTTCCGGTGCCTTCGACCGCCTCGGATGCTGCTTCTGTGGGCACGATCTCAGCAGGCGCTTCAAGAGATTCATTGGTCGTCTCTTCCCACTGAAAACCTTCTTCAAGGCTGCTGCTGACGGAGCTCAGGAACATCACGCTGTATGCGATCGCGAGTACGACCGCGAGGATCATCGCCACTGCTGAGAGGATGAGCCCGGTGAGAGCCTGCCCCTTCGGCTTGCCTTTTCGAGTGAGAGCAATGATCCCGACGATGACACCGCCAGCCCGATCAAGCCGACCGAAAGGTTTGCGAACGGGATGACTGCCAGCACCATCGAGGCGATGCCGATGATCAGGGCGCCCAATCCCAGACCGCTGCGCAGTTTGGGGGTTGCCGGTGTTCCGGCGTAGGCAGAACGCTCGGCAGCATTGGGCGGATTGGGGTTGCCTGGATTACTGTGTGAATCCTGTGTATCGCTCATGCCGCCATCGTCGCAAAGCGATATCACAATCCACGGCACGCGCGGCCCATGGCATGAGATCGCCTGTACCAACCGTGTCCGCCTGCGTCGATCAGAAACGTCGGGCGATTCGCGAAGCCCTTTCGGACAAAGTCGAGGAAGCCGCTTAGTCTTCTAGCCAACTCGCTGGGCGAGCTGGATCAGGTTGCCGCAGGTATCGTCCAGTACCGCCGTGCGCACCGGCCCCATGTCGGTGGGCTCCTGCGTGAAGCGAACGTCCAGCGCGCGCAGTCGCTTGTACTCGGCGTTGATGTCGTCGACAGCGAACGAGTTGAACGGAATCCCGTCGGCGACCAGGGCGTCTGTAAACGGTTTGACCGCCGGGTGGCTGTTGGGTTCGAGTAGCAGCTCGGTGCCGTCCGGGTCTTGTGGAGACACCACGGTCAGCCACCGGTCCTCGCCCAGCGGGACATCCTGCTTCTTGACGAAACCAAGAATCTCCGTGTAGAACCGCAACGCCTTCTCCTGATCGGCAACGAACAGGCTCGTCAGGACGATTCTCATGTCAGTCTCTTCTCCTGTGTGATCACACCGCTGCCGAGGTGGCCGTCGTGATCCCGGTCGCGGTCGTAGCCCTCGCCGTTCGGGGAGTACTTCCATCCGTGCTCGGCCAGGTACTCGCAGAGCTCAGTCTCGAACGCGACCTCGTGCTGTATGGCCATTGTTCTCTTTCAGTTCGCCAAAGCGGCAGCGGCTGCATCGACCAGCCGCCTGGCATGCAGCACGGAGCGTGCCGCGTCTGCCTTCGAGGGCAGCCGGTCGCCGTAGGACTGGGTCGACTTCACCGCGAGCAGCGTGTCGAGATGCTTCGCAGTAGCTGCATTGGTCGCCACCCGCAGCGCCCCGACAGATTCGTGATGAGACTCGGATGCTACCTTGTAGCCGAGCACGTGTCCGCAGATCGCGTCGCTCGCCGCGATTCCCGCGCTCACGGCAATCTCGGCCGCGTGTTTCCACTCGTGCGCACCGCCGCGGCATCCATGGGTTGCCGTCGCTGACTTATCCGCGGGGTCAAGCGGCACGCCCAGCGGTCGTCTGCAGTGGGTCACCGAAGACGAGGAAACCGTCACTCAGCGCGTTGGCGATGAGCGGGTCGCGCTCGGCGATGCGCTGGGCGAGCTCGGAGCGTTCAACCGAGAACACCTGGGCTTCGTTGCCGGTGACGCGCTGAACGTGCTCCGCGAGTCTGTAGTTGAAGTCGGCGCGGGCGTCTGGATCGAACCGGTCAGGAAAGACCAGAAACAGGTCGACATCTGAGCCGCTTGTCGAGTCACGGCGCGCGACCGAACCGTAGAGAACGGCAGTCACGCGTGATGCTCCAGGCACCTCTTCGGGCACATTTTCATCGAAAAAGTCCCGGATGCTTTCAAGAGCCCGCGATCGCGCGGCCAGACCAAGTTCAACGACGGGCCAGAGCACGTGATCGCGATTAGCGCGATAGATGATCGAGGGCGGGCTGGGCTCGGCCGTTACAACGCCGACCCGCACGAGACTCGTGAGCGCGCGATGCACGCTAGATGTGGAGCCGACGCCCGCGAGGGCGTGCACCTGACGACCCGAGAATCCTGCGTCTGCGCGCGCGAGCACCCGCAGCACGGCCGCCTCGACTGTGGTCGTGAGACCATCGAGCGGCTCACTGAGGTTCATGTGACGATAATGGCACGATTGTGACGAATATGGAACACTTGCGACGAATTTGGAACGGTCCCTCCAACGGTTGAGCAGCGCCCGCCAGTGCGCGTATCGAAACCTACGCCGCCCCGCGCACGTCGATCTTGCCCGTGACGGCTGCCGAGATCAGCGCTGCCCGCCGCTCGCGTAAAAGGGCGATCGCCTCGCGCGCATCTACGATTGCGGCGTCGAGTTCGGCGGTCTCGTGTTCGAGGAAGTCTGCAATCGCTATTTGCTCCGACGGCGGCGGCACGACTCCAATGACTTTTTCGAGGTTTGCAATCGACAGTCGAGGAAGCCCAGCGCCTTGACGAAGGATGAAATCTGTTCCTGTATGTCAATGGCCATTTCGAACTGCCCGCGGGTGGCCAGTAGGAATGCCCGTGGGGGCACGATTCGAGAGCGCGGCCATCAGCCATAGAGGGTCTGAGTCGTGTCTCGACGGAGTGTCGATCCCGGATGCTTGTGCCTGGAGATATGGGGTGGCCGCGCCGTACCAGGTGATCCGTTCGGCGGGCATGAAGAACCAGTGTCGATTCACGCACCGAACCTTGAGGTGAAGAACGTCGCCGATCCATGTCTCCCATTCGATCGACGCGACGTCGGAACAATCAGGGCACGTCACAAGTGAATTGCGACAACGATTCTCCGTTTCGTTACTGTCGCTCATCATGGGGCTCCTCTCCGCGCTCAGCTGCCGTTCGGCCATCCGGAGCTTCGATATGGAGACGCCGCTCGGCCGGAGATCGTGAGATTGACTTCGACATCGAATTCGTCGGCGACGACGGGCACGAATGTCGATGTCAATCTCACGTTTTCCGCTTCGGGTGCGTCTTCACGACACTGAGAGAAAAGGATGAGCGATGAACACACGGCACACAAGGGCGGGCACCACGCTTGGGCAGGTCACGATCGTCGCGGAAGTGCCATTCGGCGAAACGACCACCTATGGTGCGATCGCGGAACGCCTCGGCGGCACGTCGCTGTCCTACCGGGTCGGGCAGCACGGCGTCACCGAGCTGCGCGTGCCCCGCACCGCCGAGTCCCTCGGTGCCTACATCGGCCGCCTGGAGGCAATGACCACACTGCTCGAATTGGACGCCGCAGCATGACCACCACGAAGAACCAGTTGGCCGACACGTGGCGCGATCGCGTCGAGTCGGCCGACTGGACTGCTGTCGCCGATGAGATCAACGAGTATGGCGGGGCTCTTCTGCCGAAGCTGCTCAGCCGGGAGGAGACGGAAGCATTCCGTGAGCTCTACCAGAGCGACGACTTGTTCCGCAGCACGATTAATATGGGCCGTCACCGCTTCGGCGAAGGCCAGTACCGCTACTTCCGGGCTCCTTATGCCGAGCCGATCGAACGCCTGAAGCAGGCGCTCTACCCCCGACTGTTGCCGATCGCCCGCGACTGGTGGACCAAGCTCGGCCGACCCGCACCGTGGCCGGACACGCTCGACGAGTGGTTGCAGCTGTGCCACGACGCCGGGCAGACTAAGTCGACGGCGATCTTGCTGAAGTACGGCAAGAAGGATTGGAACGCGCTGCACCGCGATCTCTACGGCGACCTCGTTTTCCCGCTCCAAGTCGTCATCAACCTGAACGAGCCCGGCGTGGACCACACCGGTGGTGAGTTCCTGCTGCTCGAACAGCGACCCCGAGCACAGTCTCGGGGCACGGCGACGACACCGCACGCCTGGGCATGCGCCAAGACAAGGACGAACGCTCGCCGGCCCCGGTCGTCTCGCTCTCCATCGGGGATGCCTGCACCTTCCGCTTGGGGAACACCGAGCACCGAGACAAGCCGTACACCGACCTCCGACTCCGCGCCGGCTTCTCCGTGAACCCGTTCGGTACGACGGTTTACCCAGAAGACAGCCAAGGGGAACCTCGTTGGATTGAACAACGACGTTGTGGTGGGCCCTACCGGGATCGAACCGATGACATCCACGGTGTAAACGTGGCGCTCTACCAGCTGAGCTAAAGGCCCATCGCGTGCGCTGCTGCGCGCGTGATGCGAAGCAAGCTTAACAGCATCCGTTTCGCTACGCGGCGTGCAGCTCCTCCAGCGCGGCGCGGTATGCGTCGAGGGACCGCGCCTCACCGGGCGCCGTGATGAAGCTCTCGCGGATGACGCCTCCAGCGTCGATCAGGAACGTCGCGCGATTGGCGAAGCCCTTGTCTTCGAGGAAGACGCCGTACTCCTTTGCAACCTGTCCATGCGGCCAGAAGTCGGCCAGCAGAGAGAACTGGTAGCCTTCTTGCTCGGCCCAGGCGCGCAATGAATACTTCGAGTCGACGGAGATGCCGAGCAGTTCCACGTCCTCGGAGGAGAACAGTTCCACGTTGTCGCGCAGTTCGCACAACTCGCCCGTGCACGTTCCGGAGAAAGCGAACGGGAAGAAAACGAGTGCAACAGCCTTGCGACCGGCAAAGTCGCTGAGCCGGATCGGCACGCCGAACTGGTTCGCAAGCTCGAAGTCGGGAGCGAGGGTGTCGTTCTCCAGAGCCATCATGTGTCCTTTCACGCGGACCCGGCTTACCGTCGCCAGGCACAATCTGACAGCCTAGACCGGTTCGATGAGTGTGGCCCAATACGGCAGGGCCTTTTCGAAGTCGTCGGTTCGCATAGTTCCGTGGTCGAGTGTCGAGGAAAAGATGGTGGTCGAGTCGCGGCACCCGATCATCGCCGGACCGTATTCAGGCTGAACCGCCCCCCAAAGACGTGGCGATCCCCGCATCCGTTGGTCCAGCCTGAATGCGGTACCCACGTGCGGCGGAGTCGCGGCCGCGCAGCCGCACATATCGTTCCCCGACGGGGGCGCAGTCGGTACCGGTCCAGCAGCGAGGAAAAGATGGCGCATTCAATGACTTTGAAAAGACCGCGCCATACAGCCCCCACAATGCCCGGCTCCACGGTACGAGAAGTGTGACTAGGCTGACGTTCGGTACCTTCACTGTCGGAACCCGACAACAGATGTGCCCGATTCCCGATCTAACCCACACAAGAAAGAGGTCGAGGTGACCGTCAACGATCAGGATCCGTACTCGGTGAACTACATCGATGCAGATCCGGAAGAGACCGCAGAGTGGCAGGAATCGCTCGATGCCATCGTCGCCGCCGAGGGCCGAGGTAGAGCACGCGAGATCATGCTCAGCCTCCTCAAGCGCTCCAAAGAACTACGGCTGAATGTGCCGATGGTTCCGACAACGGATTACATCAACACGATCTCCCCGGAGAACGAACCGGATTTCCCGGGCGATGAAGCCCTCGAACGCCGTTACCGGGCGTGGATCCGCTGGAACGCGGCGATCCAAGTGCACCGCGCGCAGCGGCCGGGCATCGCCGTCGGCGGCCACATCTCCACCTATGCCTCCAGTGCCGCCCTGTATGAGGTCGGCTTCAACCACTTCTTCCGCGGTCAGGACCACCCGGGCGGTGGCGACCAGATCTTTATCCAGGGGCACGCCTCCCCCGGCATCTACGCCCGCGCATTCCTCGAGGGCAGGCTCAGCCCGGACCAGCTCGACGGGTTCCGCCAAGAGAAGTCGCATGCACCCAACGGCCTGTCCTCCTACCCGCACCCGCGACTCATGCCGGAATTCTGGCAGTTCCCGACTGTGTCGATGGGGCTTGGCCCGATCAACGCGATCTACCAAGCGCAGGTGAATCGATACCTCACACACCGTGGCATCAAGGACGCGTCGGACCAGCATGTGTGGGCGTTCCTCGGCGACGGCGAAATGGACGAGGTCGAGAGCCGCGGACAACTGCAGGTGGCCGCCAACGAGGGCCTGGACAACCTGACCTTCGTCATCAACGCCAACCTGCAACGACTTGACGGCCCCGTGCGCGGCAACGGCAAGATCATCCAAGAACTGGAGAGCTTCTTCCGCGGCGCGGGCTGGAATGTCATCAAAGTGATCTGGGGTCGCGAATGGGACGCCCTCCTCGGCCGAGACACGGATGGCGCCCTCGTCAACCTGATGAACGTGACGCCGGACGGCGATTACCAGACCTACAAGGCCGAGAGCGGCGCATATGTGCGCGAGCACTTTTTCGGCCGTGACCCGCGCACGCTCGAGATGGTCACGGGGTATTCGGACCAAGACCTGTGGAACCTGAAGCGCGGCGGCCACGATTACCGCAAGGTCTACGCCGCGTTCCAAGCTGCACTCCAACACAAGGACCAGCCGACGGTTATCATCGCGAAGACAGTGAAGGGCTACGGACTCGGGCCGAGCTTCGAGGGCCGCAACGCGACCCACCAGATGAAGAAGATGACGCTGGAGAATCTGAAGACCTTCCGCGACGCGATGCACATCCCGATCTCGGATGTGCAACTCGAAGAGAACCCGTACTTGCCTCCGTACTACAACCCGAGCGAGCAGGACGAGACGATCCAGTACCTCCGGGAGCGCCGTCACGCGCTCGGCGGTTACATCCCGGAGCGTCGCACGCACCACACGCCTGTTCCGCTCCCTGACGACGCGACTTACGCGATTTCCAAGAAGGGGTCTGGAACGCAGGAGATCGCAACGACGATGGCATTCGTGCGTCTTTTGAAGGATCTGCTGCGCTCCAAGGATTTCGGTCACCGCATCGTGCCGATCATTCCGGATGAGGCGCGCACGTTCGGCATCGACGCATTCTTTCCGAACGCGAAGATCTACAATCCGAACGGGCAGCACTACACGTCGGTCGACCGCGAGCTGCTCCTGGCCTACAAGGAGAGCCCGCAGGGCCAGATCATCCACGTTGGCATCAACGAGGCGGGCGCCGCGGCGGCGTTCACCGCAGTCGGCACGTCGTATTCGACCCAGGGAGAAGTGCTGATCCCGGTCTATGTGTTCTACTCGATGTTCGGATTCCAGCGCACCGGCGACGCCTTCTGGGCTGCCGGCGATCAGATGGCCCGCGGCTTCATCATGGGCGCAACGGCTGGACGCACGACACTAACCGGTGAGGGGCTGCAGCACGCGGACGGTCACTCTCCACTGCTGGCCTCGACGAACCCGGCCGTCGTGTCGTACGATCCGGCCTACGGCTACGAGATCGGCCACATCGTGCGCAGCGGGCTCGAGCGCATGTACGGCGGAACACACCCCGACCCGAACGTCATGTACTACATCACGGTCTACAACGAGCCGATCGTGCATCCTGCCGAGCCCGAAAGGCTCGACGTCGATGGCCTTGTGCGCGGCATCTACAAGCTGCGTGCTGCCCTGAACGACGGACCGAAGGCGCAGCTGATGGCATCCGGTGTCGCAGTCGGCTGGGCACTTGAGGCGCAGCGCCTGCTGGCGGCGGATTGGGGCGTCTCGGCGGATGTCTGGTCCGTCACCTCGTGGGGCGAGCTTCGCAGGGACGGTCTTGCGGCTGAAAGCCACAACTTCTTGAACCCGGATGCCGAGCGAGCGGTGCCCTATCTGACCGGCAAGCTGGCCGATGCTCAGGGACCGTTCGTCGCTGTCAGCGACTATCTGCACGCAGTGCCCGATCAGATTCGCCAGTTCGTGCCCGGCGACTTCGCGTCGCTCGGTGCAGACGGTTTCGGGTTCTCCGACACACGTGCGGCCGCACGCCGGTTCTTCAAGATCGACGGCCCATCGGTGGTCGTGCGAACGCTGGAATTACTGGCCGCCCGCGGTCAGGTCGACCCATCACTTGCCGCTCAGGCCATCGACCGTTACCGGCTCTTCGATGTCACTGCAGGCACCACCGGCTCTGCCGGCGGCGAGAACTGACGGCGCGTAAGACACGTGCCGAAAACTAAGGAAGAGACACTCGCCTGGCTCCGCAGAATCTCAGGCGAACTGGCCACGGCCACGCTCAAACGGCTTGAGGACACACTGCCCTGGTACGGCGACATGCCGCCGGGGCGACGTTCCGCGGTCGGCCTGGTCGCCCAGGCCGGCATCACCTCGTTCATCTCATGGTTCGACGACCCGCGCTCGACGCCGTGGATTGCAGCGGATGTGTTCGGCGCAGCCCCGCGAGAATTGCTGCGATCTGTCACGCTGCAGCAGACCCTGCAATTGATCAGGGTGACCGTCGAAGTCGTCGAAGATCGCGTCAAAGACGGCGGTGAACTGCTCCGAGAGGCGATCCTGCTCTATTCGCGCGAGATCGCCTTCGCTGCTGCGGATGTCTATGCGCGCGCAGCCGAGGCACGTGGGCTCTGGGACGCGCGACTTGAAGCGCTGGTCGTCGACTCCATCCTCACCGGCGAGTATGACGATGAATTGCCGAGCCGAATCGCAGCGCTCGGCTGGCACGGCCACGGCGAGGTCAGCGTGCTCGTAGGAACGACCCCACCGGTTCTCGACGTCGATCAGTTGCGACGCACCGCCCGTCACATGTCCGCTGACGTGTTGATCGGTGTACAGGGCAGCCGGCTTGTTCTCGTGATCGGCAGGGCTCGGCCGAGTTCGGAAGAACAGGACGACACGATCGGTGCGGAACCGCTTGTCAATTTCCTCGATATCGCTTTGCAGCTCGAGCCCGGTTTCGGGCCGGGCCACCTGGTGCTCGGTCACGAGGTGCCCACGCTCGTGGACGCATCAAAGAGTGCCAAGGCCGCCTTGGCTGGGTTCGCAGTCGCCAAGGGATGGCGCAACTGCCCTCGGCCTGTGCACGCAGACGATCTGTTGCCCGAACGGGCTCTCGCCGGTGACGGCTTGGCGCGTGCAACACTGATCAACCGCATCTACAAGCCGCTTCAGGCGCACTCGCCCGAATTGCTGACCACCCTCTGGTGCTACCTGGACAACGGCCGCTCACTCGAGGCGACGGCACGCGAACTGTTCGTGCACCCGAACACCGTACGCTACCGACTCAAACGTGTCACGGATGTGATCGGCTGGGATGCGACCGGAGCCCGCGAAGCACTCATTCTGCAGGCCGCTCTCATCCTCGGTTCGATCAACGAACCGGATGCTCCGGTCCGCAGGCTTCGCACCGGTCGCTGAGCGAAGTACAAGCGCCCTCCGGCAAGCTCAGGGAACCGAGATTCATGCAATACCGACAAAGCTTTCGCCCACAGTTGTGAGAGTGTCGACACCGCGGAATCAGCCGCGCTTGGCAGACTAGAACGGTGATTGTTGTCGTCTGCCCGGGTCAGGGTTCCCAAACACCCGGTTTTCTCGAGCCCTGGCTGGCCGATCCGGCCGCGCGCACGCTGCTCGGAGAGTTCTCGGATGCGGCGGGCATCGACCTGATCACGCACGGAACCGTTTCTGACGCCGTCACGATCCGGGACACGGCAGTCGCCCAGCCGTTGATCGTTGGGGCGAGCCTCCTCGCGCTGCACGCGCTGCTGAGTGCGGGCGCGCTCGGCCGCATCGGCGGCATCGCGGGCCACTCGGTCGGGGAGATTGCGGCTGCAGCCGGATCGGGCATCCTGAGCGAACCCGATGCGCTCCAGTTCGTCAGCGAGCGTGCGGTTGCCATGGCGCAAGCCGCTGCAGCAACGCCGACGGGCATGAGTGCTGTGCTCGGCGGCGATCAAGACGCCGTCGTCGCCCACGTCAAGGCGTTCGGCCTCGAGCCAGCTAATTACAACGGCGGCGGCCAGATCGTGGTCGCCGGCGCCCTGAACGCGCTGGCACGGCTCGCAGACGAGCCACTGCGGGGCACTCGCGTCGTGCCGCTGCAGGTGGCCGGGGCGTTCCATACGCACTACATGGAGCCCGCCCGCGACTGGCTCGCCGGTGCAGCTGGCGCCTTCTCGACCAACGACCCGACACTGCGCATCTGGACCAACAACGACGGTTCTGTCGTGGAATCCGGCGCGCGATTCCTCGAATTGGTCGTCGGTCAGGTGGCATCCCCCGTACGCTGGGATCTGTGCATGGCCGCGTTCTCCGCTGCCGGAGTCACCGGCGTGGTTGAGCTTGCGCCTGCCGGTGCTCTGACTGGACTCGCCAAACGAGGACTCAAAGGGGTTCCGACGGTGGCGATCAAGACGCCGGACGATCTGCCCGCGGCCATCGAACTGTTCGATCAGTTCGCCTGATCGCCGCGCGAAAGAGACTGCCGACAACATGACCCAACCCGTTCTTCAACAGAGCCACGGCCCCGCATTCACCCGGATGCTTGCATTCGGCGCTGCCCGCGGTGACCTGAGCGTCTCCAATGATGACATCGTCGGCCCGATCAACTCCTCCGACGAGTGGATCCAACAGCGCACCGGCATCGTCACTCGGCGCCGCGCGTCCAAGCAGATCCTCGCGGTCGACCTGGCAACGGATGCTGCCCGCGAGGCGATCGAGAAATCCGGCATTGCGCCGTCGGACATCGACCTCGTTATCATCGCGACCATCAGCAACGTGCAGCAGACTCCGTCGATGTCGGCTGTCGTGGCTGACCGCGTCGGCGCGAATCCGGCTGCCGCCTACGACGTCAATGCGGCGTGTGCCGGTTATGCATACGCGATCGCCCAGGCGGATGCCTTGATCCGCAGCGGTGCGGCGCACTATGCGCTCGTCGTCGGTGCTGAGAAGCTCTCCGATGTCGTCGACCCAACCGACAGGTCAATCTCGTTCCTGCTCGGCGACGGTGCGGGGGCCACAGTGATTGGGCCGAGCGAGACTCCCGGCATCGCCCCAACGGTGTGGGGCTCGGACGGCTCACGCGCCGACGCTGTGGGCATGAACGCCACGCTGACCCAGTTTCGTGATGGCGAGGCCGCGTGGCCGACTCTGCGACAGGAAGGCCAGACAGTGTTCCGTTGGGCGGTTTGGGACATGGCGAAGGTCGCCCGGCAGGCACTCGAGGTTGCGGGTATTACAGCGGCCGATCTGGCGGCGTTCATCCCACATCAGGCGAACATGCGCATCGTCGACGAGTTTGCGAAGCAACTCAAACTGCCCGACACGGTCATCATCGCGCGGGACATCGAGACCACCGGCAACACCTCGGCCGCCTCTATTCCGTTAGCCACCCACCGACTGTTGCAGGGACATCCTGAGCTCAGCGGCGGACTGGCCCTGCAAATCGGCTTCGGCGCCGGTTTGGTGTACGGCGCGCAAGTCGTCGTACTCCCGTAAACTAATCAACGGTCAAACGACACCCACCAAGGAGAAACAACATGGCATTGTCCACCGAAGAAGTTCTTGCCGGCCTGGCCGAACTCATCAACGACGAGACCGGCATTGCAACCGACACGGTTGAGCTGGGCAAGTCGTTCACCGACGACCTCGACATCGACTCCATTTCGATGATGACCATCGTGGTCAACGCCGAGGACAAGTTCGACGTGAAGATCCCCGACGAAGAGGTCAAGAACCTCAAGACCGTCGGAGATGCCGTCGACTTCATCGTCAAGGCGCAGGCGTAGTACGACATTTCCGTGCGGCCGGCGCCGCGCCTCAAGCGCTGTGTGTATTGGCACGATGTGCTTGATCACACTGTGCTTAATCAAGAGGTGCCGGCCACACGTGTTTCCCCGACTGCGGAGTTTCCGCGGCAGGTATTCGCATCATCCTCGGAGAGTTCGTTATGACCAAAAAGATCGTCGTCACCGGTGTGGGCGCAACTTCGCCGCTCGGTGGTACAGCACCGGAAAGCTGGAGCGCACTGCTCGCCGGTGAGTCCGGCATGTCTACACTGACTCAGGAATGGGTCGCCAAGAACAGCCTTCCGGTTACGTTTGCAGCGCAGGCCAAGGTTGCCGCCGCAGACATTCTGCAACGCCACGAGCTGAAACGGCTCGACCCCTCGAGTCAGTTTGCGCTGATTGCCGGCCGTGAAGCATGGGCGGATGCCGGTGCCCCGGAACTCGAGCCGGAGCGGCTTGCGATCGACTGGGCCACGGGAATCGGCGGAGTGTGGACCTTGCTCGACGCCTGGGACACGCTGCGCGAGCGCGGCCCACGTCGAGTGTTGCCGATGACCGTGCCGATGTTGATGCCGAACGGACCGGGCGCCGCAATCGGAATGGACCTGCACGCGCGCGCAGGCATCCGCACGGTTGTTTCAGCGTGCGCCTCGAGCACTGAGTCGATCGCCAACGCGTACGATCACCTGCAACAGGGTCTCGCCGACGTCATCATCGCGGGCGGCTCGGAGGCGGCCATTCATCCTCTGCCGATCGCGTCGTTCGCCGCCATGCAGGCGCTGTCGAAGCGCAACGACTCACCGGCCACCGCATCGCGCCCGTACGACGTGTCGCGCGACGGCTTTGTGCTCGGCGAGGGCGCTGCGGCGCTCGTGCTCGAGACCGAAGAGCATGCGAAGGCTCGCGGGGCGAAGATCTACGCCGAGTTGGTGGGCGGTTCCGTCACCAGTGACGCCTACCACATCACCGCTCCAGACCCGGAGGGGTCGGCTGCGGCACGCGCCATGCTTGCGGCCATCGAGCACACGGGTGCTTCGCTGACCGAGGTCAATCACATCAACGCGCACGCCACGAGTACGGCAGTGGGTGACATTGCGGAGTACAACGCGCTGCGCCGCGTCTTCGGCGACCTGCTCGAGCGCATTCCGGTGTCTGCGACGAAGGCGTCGACAGGCCACCTGCTCGGCGGTGCCGGCGCGATCGAGGCTTACTTCACCGTGATGGCGCTGCACGAGCGTACAGCGCCGCCGACGATCAACCTGACGCATCAGGATCCCGAGATCCCGTTGGATGTCGTGACCGCGCCCCGCGCGTTGGGCTCCGGTGACCTGCTCGCGATCAGCAACTCATTCGGATTCGGCGGCCACAATGCGGTTATAGCGTTCCGCAGCGTGTAACCCTCTACCCCACCTGGTGCAACCAGACCACGGGGGCGAAGTCGCTCGCGTGCCGGAACGGTTCGAGTTCGTCGTCCCAGGCCTGGCCAAGGGCCAAGCGCAGTTCGCGGTGCAATTCGAGTGCGTTGGTGCCGGCAAGCTCCATGGCGTAGCGCACGCGGTCTTCGGAGACGACCATGTTTCCGGCGGTGTCTGTTTGGGCGTAGAAGATGCCGAGGTCCGGTGTGTGCAACCATCGGCCGCCGTCGGTGCCGAGCCCGGCATCCTCAGTGACCTCGAACCGAACGTCTTGCCAGCCGCGCAGAGCTGAAGCGATAGCGGCGCCTGTGCCCTGGGCACCTTCCCAATAGAACTCGGTGCGCTGTGTGTTGCGTAGCACGGGCTGCTCAGACCAGGTGAAGTTCACGGCACGCCCGAGGGCGCGACCGGTAGCCCACTCGACGTGTGGGCAAATCGCGCGGGGCGAGGAGTGCACGTAAAGCACGCCTCGAGCCGTTGGTGCCGCCATAATGATCCTCCGTTCGGTGTGGTACGACTTCCCCATCGCCCGACTGAACGGATGCTCAGAACTTTACTGTAACGACACGCCTGTGAACTTGTGTTCGGCGTTACCGCCGATACCTGAATTATGCCCCAGATAACGGTTGAATCACAAGGCTGTCATTCCGGGCGTGTTTCGACGCGCTGACGCCTCCCAGACAAGACATGCTCGGTAATGCATGCGCAGTACTGCATGCCCAGTACTGCATGCTTGGTATTTAGATACCGTCCATCTGAATATTTAGTTAGCATCCTTCAGTCACACCCGTCAGGAGTCGAATGTCGATCCGCCAGAGTTTGCTCGCCATCCTCAATCAAGGACCGTGTTACGGATACCAGTTGCGCAGCGAATTCGACCGGCGAACTGGCTCGACCTGGCCGCTCAATGTCGGCCAGATCTACAACACGCTGGATCGCCTGGAGCGCGACGGGTTGGTCGAAAAGGCCGACTCAGACCAGGCCGGACACATCTACTACGCGATCACCGCCGCCGGCAGCGCTGAGGCACACGGATGGCTCTCGTCCGCTGTCGTGCGCGTCGGCCCTGCCCGAGATGAGCTCGCTATCAAGCTGGCCATCGCGGTGACGCTGCCGGACGTCGATGTCGCTGCAGTTATCCAGACGCAACGGAAATCCAGCCTTGGAACTGTGCAGGAGCTGACCTCACTCCGTGACACATCGGCGAAGCCGGCCTCGACCGAGGACCTCGCAGCGCTGCTCGTCATCGAGTCGCAGCTGTTTGCCGCGGAAGCGGAAGTGCGCTGGCTCGAGCACATCAAGACGCGGCTGGCACAGGCGGCCGAGGCCGGCGTGCGAGCACCGATGCCACTGAGCACGAAGACGCCCAAGCGCGGGAGACCCGTCAAGCGCACGCTCCACAACGCACCCACTCAGTGACGCGCACCGAGCGGGCTACTCAGCGTGCAACAACGTGCCCGCCTTATTCAGCACGTTCTTCTCCCCCGCCTCGATCGGCACTGTGAAGCGATTCTGCTTCGGCGGCATCGGGCAATTGAACGCGTAGCTGAAGGCGCAGGGCGGTAGCACAGCTCGGTTGAAGTCGAGGGTGATGGTTCCGTCTGCGTTCGGCGCAACGAACAGGAAGCGGCCGACTGAGTACGTGCTGTTGCCGCTCGTCGCATCCGCGAACACCAGTTGCAGAGCACGGCCGGCCTTGAAGGCGGCCAGGTCGTAGTCGACGCCGTCTTTGCTGAACGTGATCGACCCCGGAATGACCAGCTCACGAGTCTTGCCTTCGTCTTTCAGGTGCTCGAAGCCGAGGGTCGTGCCGTCGGGATTCGGGGTAAATGCACCCTGAATAACCCAATCCGGGTTGTACGCGAATGCGTCGATCTGCCCGAATTCCTGGATTCCCTCGGAGTCCGCATCCCATACACGTAACGCGTAGCTGCCGTCCGAACCTGCAATCACGAAGCCCGCCACCGTGTCGCTGAATACGACGTCACTCGGGTTCGGGTCGTCCTTGCCGCGCACGACGACCTCGCCGTCGACGAGAACACCGTCGACGCGAATGCCGTCGGCTGCTGCCGCAGTCAGCCGCAAGCCCGACTCCCCCGCCGCTAGAGGCGCCCAGAGCCCCGGCACACCCCAAATCGGCTGATCGACGCCGGGCTCACCCGTGATCCACTGCGTGTTCACGAGTGCGAGACTGCCCAACGGCTGGGTGACGGCCATGGCCCGACGTTCGCGATACACCGCCAGCAACGCCGCCGGATCTTTGGGTGCGGCGGGCGCAGCCGCTTCAGCGGTCGGCGTTAGGGTGCGTTGGGCAGCGGTTTCTGTCATGGTTTCCATCCTCAATCAGGTCACTGTGCTCAACGGCATTCGACACGGGTTTATTGCGTCCGGACAGACTATCGGCCGGTGATTTTCTTTGCCCACCGCGCACTGAACTCTACACACGTTGCAAGACTCTGAAAGAGCATTGCAGAGTTTTGCGAATCGTCGTACACTCTGAAAGGTGCTTTCAGACATAGCGAAAGCGCAACCGACCTGAGACGTGATAACGGAGCCCAACGCATGCACGAGAATCGCCCACTACTCAACGATCCGGCGGTGCTCGACGCGCTGTCGCATCCGGTGCGCCTGGATGTGCTCAGCTACCTGATGTCCGAGGGCCCGGCGACGGCATCCGTCTGTGCTCGCGCGGTCGGTGACACTCCGTCTAACTGCAGCTATCACCTTCGGGTGCTCGCCAAGCACGGCCTCGTCGAGCAGGTCGCGTCGGACGACGGCCGCGAGCGACCCTGGAAAGCAACGATCACCGGATTCACGACAGATCTTTCATCCTCAGACCCGGCGGATGTCGCCGCCACCGCAGCGATGGTCGGTGCGTCACTGCAACTCGACTATCAGTTGGCCCGTGAGCACCTGCGCACCCGCGAGTCGCTCCCACAACCCTGGCGCGACACCGATGCGCACCTCAACTACGGCTTGCGAGTGACCCCGGAGGAATTGCACAGCATTGTGGACGCAATCGACGCCGTCATTCGACCGTATATTGCGGCGACCCGCGACAACGCTCCAACGGATGCCGAACCCGCGCATCTTTCCGTGCTCGCCTTCCCGCGCCCCACCTTCGAGTAAGCCATGTCGAGCGCATTCACCGTTTCGGCGTTTCGACGCCTCTGGGCCGCCGGCCTGATTTCGGATGCCGGTGACTGGCTCCTGTTCATCGCCCTCCCCCTGGTCGTCTATCGCCTGACCGGGTCGGCTCTCGGCACGTCGTTTGCGTTCCTGCTCGAGTTGATACCGGCCGTCGTGCTCGCGCCGGTCGCGGCTCGGTTGGTCAACCGGCTTGACCGACGCTGGCTGATGGTCGCCATCAATGTGCTTCAGGCGGTCGCCCTCGTGCCGTTGCTGTTCGTGCACACGAAGCAGGATCTCCCGCTGGTCTATCTCGTGATCGTGGCGCAGGCTGCGTTCGGGACCGCGTTCGAACCTGCCAAGAACGCGCTGTTGCCGAGCCTTGTCGGCCCGGAACAACTCGTGTCAGCCAACGCCTTGGTCGGGCTGAATCAGAATCTCGGTCGTCTGGTTGGCGGGCCTCTCGGCGGGGTGCTCCTCGCGGTCGGCGACCTCGAACTCGTCGTTGCCGTCGATGCGGTGAGCTACCTGCTCTCGGCGCTCCTGATCGCGGCAGTGCCGTCCGTCGCGCGGTCGTCCACGGCGCTCAAAGCTACGCAGCGCCAAAAACGGCCGAGCGACCCGGATGCGCCGAAGGTCCGTCCCCGCGAAGTCGGCCTGTTTGCCGTATTGCGCCGGCCCAATCTCCGTGGAACGTTCGCGGTGATGTTGCTCACGAGTGTCGCACAGGGCATGTTCCTGGTCTTGTTCGTCCTGTTCGTGGTCGACACGCTGTCTGGCAGCGATGGTGATGTCGGCCTGCTCCGCGGCGTTCAGGCGATCGGTGCGATCGCAGCGGGGCTCGCGCTCGGAATCTTCGGCAAGAAGTCGAGCGCTCGCCTGCTGACTGCGGCAGGCAGCATCCTGTTCGGCGTCGTCTCCTTGCTGACCTGGAATCTGCCGTTGATCACCACCGGCATCCCACCCTATGTCGTGCTGTTCATCATCGTCGGCGCCCCCGGCGTGATCATGATGACCGGCATCGTCACAAGCCTGCAGTCTGCCAGCGCCGATTCAGAACGCGGCAGCGTCTTCACGATGCTCGGTCTCGTCAGTGCGCTCGGGCAAGCGATCGGGATGCTCGCGGCCGGTCTTCTCGACACGCCGTGGGGCATCCTTCCGCTCCTGGAGCTCCAGGGCGCGATCTATCTCGCTGGTGGGGTGCTTGCATGGGTGTTGATGCCACGGCACGTGCGAGCGCCGGTCGGCGCGAGCTAACCACCGCCGCGATCATTTCGCCTGCGCGTAGTTGTCGACGATGGCGACCGTGAGAGCGAATTCAACGGGGAATGAACCGAACAGCAGTCGACCCGCCTCGGACGCGGCTGCCCGAACCTCAGCGGCCACGGCTTCGGCGAGAGCCTCTGGTGCGTGCACGATCACCTCGTCGTGCAAGAAGAAGACCAGGTGCGGATGCCGGGCAAACGGCTCCGGCGCCTCCCCTGTCGCGCGTGGCCCGGCTTGAAGCGATGTCAGGCGCCGTCGCAGCTCGGCCATCCAGCACAGTGCCCATTCCGCTGCGCTGCCCTGCACGACGAAGTTCCGCGTGAAGCGGCCCCAATCGCGTGCACGGCTGCGTGCGTTGCGTTCATCGGTGGGCGAGGCATCCGGATCGTAGGCGCGCGCCTGGATCTCGAGCCAGCGCGCACCTGGCCGCGGCGAGCTCCGGCCGAGCCAAGTGGTGACGATGTCTCCGCGCTCGCCCGTGCGCGCGGCGTCTTCGACTAACGCGATGGCCCGCGGGTAGGCACGCGCGAGACGCGGCACGAGTCGGGCGCTGTCGCCCGTCGTCGCGCCGTACATCGCGCCGAGCATCGCGACTTTAGCGTGCGCGCGGGTGTCGACCGCACCGCTGCCGACGATGCCGTCGTACAGGTCGTGCCCGCGCCCTGCCGCAGCCATTGCCGTGTCGGCGGAAAGTGCGGCGAGGATGCGCGGTTCCAGTTGTGCGGCATCCGCGACGACGAGCTTCCAGCCGGGGTCCGCGACGACGGCCCCACGAATCTGTTTGGGCAATTGCAGCGCGCCGCCGCCGCGCGTGGCCCAGCGGCCGGTGACCACGGCACCAGGCACATAATCCGGGTGAAAGCGGCCGCCGGTGATCCAGGAGTCCATCCAGGTCCACCCGTTTGCGGTCAGCAGGCGGGCGAGCTTCTTGTACTCAAGCAACGGGGCGATGACCGGATGCGTGAGCTCGCGCAACTCCCACGCGCGCGTCGAGGAGACCACCAGACCGGCCGCGCGAAGGGCGCGCAACAGGTCTGCTTGCGAGTCCGGATTGAGGTTCGGCGCGCCAAGAGTGGTGCGGATCGTCGCCGTGAGCGCCTCCATCTTCGCTGGCCTGATGCCGTATGGAACGCGTGGGCCAAGCAATTGGGTCAGGAGTTCGTCGTGCACACTGCTCTGCCACGGCAGCCCGGCAAACCGCATTTCGGCGGCGACGAGGGCACCTGCGGACTCTGCAGCAAGCAGCAGACGGATGCGACCGGGTGCGCTCGCGCCGTCGACCGCGGCAAGCTGACTGCGCAGCTCGACGACGGGATCGAGGGTCGCGCGCTCGCTCGCGCCCTGATCGCGCGGACCGGTCGCCGAGTCACCGAGTTCGAACAGAGCGGTGTCGACACTCAGTATCGCGCCTGGACCAGGCGGGGGCTCGACGGCGGCCCAACGTCCGTCGTCGGTGCGGGCCAATTCAGACGCCGCGGTCAGTGTTGACGAGCGCACAATTGCGTGACACAGAGCGAGATCTACACAACGATCAACTCGCAATCCGGCCGCGAGCAGTTGCGGGTACCAGAGCGCAGTACTGTCCCAGACCCATCGCGGATGCGCGTCTTCGTGAGCGACGACGAACGCGGCGAGCTCGCCCGCGTGTAATCTGTGCTCGTTCGTGACTCGACCGGCGTCGTCGAGCTCGGTCGCGATGACGCCGTCAGCCGTGGAGTGAGCGAGGGCGAGGTACACGCATCCATTCTGGTGGGCGGCGGCGACAGAAGATCAACGATGTCGACGAGGGTTACTGGGAATGGTTTCGCAAGGACGGCAGTCTGATGCGCTCCGGCACCTTCACGGCTGCCGAGCAGACCGGAGAGTGGACGACGTATGATCGCAGCGGCGGCGTGGTCAAGGTTACGGCGATGAAGCCGAAGGCATAGACCTGACTGAGGTCTCAATCGAAGTCGCGGGCTCGGTAGTCCGGGGCTCAGCAGGCCGGGCTCTGTAGTTCGGCCTCTGTAATCCGGCCGCAGCCGCGGCCGAATCCGCACGCCTGGTCGTCGTGCCATACGGGCGCACCGGCGCCATCCGCATCTCGCATGAAGTCGCAGCGCCGTGGTATTGGGTGCTGGCGCCGCGCGCATGGCGCTTTGTTTAGAAGGGTGGTGGGTCGGTGTTGTGGACGCGGCCTCGGGGGCTTTCCCATTGGATGGTGCCGTCGGGGTGGCGGA
>Ga0208357_1000569_pt1 | contig 29454 bp, 29 predicted proteins | sample NGESurdeep092012_6_FD_184487 | JGI IMG/M metagenome (GOLD analysis project Ga0208357, IMG submission 184487) | Arctic peat soil microbial communities from Barrow, Alaska - NGEE Surface sample F52-2 deep-092012 (SPAdes) | ecosystem: Environmental > Terrestrial > Soil > Wetlands > Peat ...
GAGCCGGCCGGAATAGAAGCCGTCGTTGTATTCTAAGTTGCCCGAAAATGCGCCGCGTACGTAGGTCGCGCGAATTCCGCGGCTAAACGTCGACTCGACGTTCCAACCCAGACCCCGCTGCACGTTGACGTTTTGCCAGGTGAAACCGCTCTCTTGACCGATCATGGTCGCAAGTTTTCCAGCGCTCAACGTCAGCGAACCGGTCGGGACGTACTGCACGTAGGCGACCGGAACGATGCCGAAAAGATCCGTATTGGAGCCGGTTTTTAAGGTTGGGTTCAAGACTTGCCCCACGACGGGGAAGGCGTACCCGCCGATGGTCGCGCCAAAGCGAAAGAGACCGGTGTTCCGCGTCACCGTCGTCATGAGGTTGCTAAAATCCGCGCTCGTTGCGTTCGAATCGGTGGTGCTGAAGCTATAACCCGAGACGTTGGTCTGCCACGTGATGTTGGGAATCGGAGCGGACGTTGGGGATGCAGATGGGGTCGGCGAAGGGAGCGCGGCAGCCGGCGTTTGGCCCAGCGCGGGCGCTGCCGCCAAACACAGCACCGCGAGCGCGATCGTGGGGCAGACTTTTTGAAGTGACATCGCCATTGATACTGCGCGTGGAAGTAAGGGTCCGCCATCCTCCGATCGGATGATCCGAGCGGATGCCCAAGAAGCGCCCGAAGGGCGTTCAGCTCTTAAACGCGGCGGCGGCACGCGGAACGGTAAACGCGGACGAAAGCAGCGTGGCGAGGACGACGGTAAAGGTCACGTCGATGATCGTGCTGCGCGCGGCAATTGACAGCGGAAGCGCGAGCGCCATCGCCAGCGATAGCGCTCCTCGGGCGTTGGCAACCTGGACAATTTTTAGCCAGGGCCGATCGAATCGTCCCATCGCAAGCGGCGTTAGGACGTACGCGAGGACGAGGCGCGCAGCCAGAATGCCGCACAGAGCGGCGGCGGCGGCAAGGGGCGCGTGCCCGACCCTCCACAGATCGATGGCCGCGCCGGTAAGCACGAACACGAGCGAGTTCGCGCACAGGGCCAGCACGTCCCAAAAACGCTCCACGTCCTCGACCACCGTAACGGTGATAAACCGGCGTTCGACCTCCCGCAGTGCGATGCCAAACGCGACCACCGCAAATACCCCAGACGCATGGAGGGCGTCACCGGCGAAGTAGACAGCATACGCACCGCCCAGAGTGGCGATGATTTGGGTTGAGGCACCGTGCCGCCGAATCACCAGGTGGGCGATCGCAAACGCCAACGTTATCCCGAGCGTCACGCCGACCAGTATCCCTAAGAGAGCGTCGGCCGTGGCCCACGCGCTCGATCGAACCGTCAACCCGCCTGCAATCGCCAACAACATCCCGCGATAGAGCACGACCGCCATCCCATCGTTGAGCAACGCCTCACCCTGCACGATCGTCGACAGCTTGGCGGGCACCGCTACGCGCCGGAAAATCGCGACGACCGCAATTGGGTCGGTCGCGCTCACCATCGCACCGACGAGCAAAGCCGGGGGCCAAGCGAACCCGCTCAGAACGAGTGCTCCCGCAACCACCGCCGTCGTTATCGCAACCCCGGGCACGGCAAGCGCGAACACGGGCTTCCAGACGCCAAGGAGCTGACGCGGATCGAGTTTCCAGGCCGCCTCAAAAAGCAGCGGCGGCAGAAACACGTACAACGTTGCAGCACCGAACGCGTAGCTAAAGCGACCCGGCTCGGCGAATCCGACGCCGATCCCGGTAAGCACCAGCGTCACGATTACCCAAAGCGGCATGGCGTCTTCGTCCTAACAGCGCATTCGCAGACTCACGTCGGATACATTGGCCATAGAGGTGAGCGTGGACTTCAAACAGGGTGATGCTAGCGGAACTCAGTGTGGGTACAGAAGCCCGGCTACCGACCTCAACCCTATATTGACAGACGCCAATACAATCAGTACCATCGAAGAATGTCGATGCAACGTTGCTGTCCGCCGCCTCCCGAGCTGATCGGCACAGATTTCACCTTGGGGGCCGCCCTGTTGAGGGCCGCGGCCGACCCAGCCAGGCTCTTGATTCTGTCGTGGCTGGGTCGCTCCGAGGACGAGATATGCGTTTGCGACTTCACGGACGCTCTTCCACTCAACCAGCCGACGGTTTCGCACCATCTCAAAATCTTGCGCGACGCCGGCCTGGTCACATGCGATCGCCGTGGCACCTGGGTTTACTATCGACTCGCTCCCGACGCGCGACAGCAACTCGCCGCCGTCATCGATGCCGCCCTCCCGGGGCCGACCGCATGAGCCTCGTCAAGCGCAGCGTCGCGGAAGCCCTAGGGACGGCGCTCTTGTTGGCCGCGGTCGTTGGATCGGGTATCATGGCGCAGCGCTTAAGCGGCGGCAACGTCGCGATCGCGTTGCTTGCAAACTCGATCGCGACGGGCGGTGTGCTCGTTTGTCTGATCGCCGCGATCGGGCCGATCTCCGGAGCGCATTTCAATCCGGCGATCACGATCTGCGATGCCTGGCAAATGGGAATGCCCTGGCGCGAAGTGCCGACATACATCGCTGCGCAAATCATCGGAGCGCTAGCCGGCACGGCCGCCGCAAACCTCATGTTCGGACTTCCCGTCTTCTTTGCTTCGCAACGCGTCCGCACCGGCGGGGCGATCTGGCTCGGTGAGTTCGTAGCAACGTTCGGATTGCTGGCCGTCATTTGGGGCTGCGTTCGCTTCAAAAACGGGCTCGTGCCGTTTGCCGTTGCCGGGTATATTGTCGGCGCATACTGGTTTACGTCGTCGACGTCGTTTGCCAATCCGGCGGTGACCATCGCGCGATCGTTGTCGAATACGTTCGCGGGAATCCGCCCGATCGACGTTCCGGGGTTTATCGCCATGCAATTGCTCGGCGCCTTGGCCGCGACGGCTGTTTTTGCGTGGATCGCACCGATCGAGCGACGCGACGCCCAAGCGGTCTTACTCCCTCACGAACTTCCGGAGGCGTCCTGACATGTCGGTAGAGAAACCGTTCGTTCTCTTCGTATGCCGTCACAATACGGGGCGCAGCCAAATGGCTGAAGCGTACTTACGGCATTTCGCCGGCGATGAGATCGAGGTGGCATCCGCCGGAACCGAAGCCGCAGACCTACCCAACGCCGCCGTGGTCGCCGCAATGGCCGACGACGGTATCGATATCTCCCAAGCGCGACCCAAACTCATCGACCCATCGATCGCCGCGCGCGCCGATCGGATCATCACGATGGGCTGCGATGTCGTCGGCGTTCCGCATATCGACGAGGATTGGGGCCTACCCGATCCCAAAGGCCAGACGCCCGAACGCGTCCGCGAGATTCGTGATATCGCCAAGGCGCGCGCCGCGATACTCGCGCGTACCCTTCTTGGACCTGCGTCAGCCAGCTAACGCTAACGAGCGTATCGCTCGTCAGTGCGTGTGGGTGAAGTTTCCGACGCGGACGTGCTGGTCGCGGATCGCAGCGATGGCGCGGCGCATGCCAAGCGGTTCGGCGGGTCGGCCGACCGTTGCGAAGTACCACTCGGGATCGATGTTCAACGTCCGCGTTTGAATCATGTCGACGCGTACGTCGCGCAGAAACTCCGCCATCGCCGCCAGCTCGGGCGCATCGTCGGTGACGCCCGGGTGGGTCAGCAGGTTGAGCGATACGCGCAGACCGCGTGTCGACGCCAGCCGAATCGACGCGAAGACGTCGTCCAGATCGTAGCCTTGCGGGCGGTAATAGGCCGCATACACCGACGGGCGAAACGCGTTTAGGCTGATACGAACCGCCTGCAAACCCGCGTCGATGCAGCGTTGTAGCGCCGAGGGCATCGAGCCGTTGGTGTTCAGATTGATCGTGCCGTTGGCACGCTGCCCCCGAATACGCTCGATGGTCCGCGCGATCGTCATAGAACGCAGCAACGGCTCGCCCTCGCAGCCTTGCCCGAACGACACGATGCCCTCCTCCGCGCGCTCCAAATGGTGGAGGGCGACGCGAGCCAACTCGGCATCGTCGGGTTCGTAGGCGATGCGCGTCTGCGGCGACGGCAAGCCCACATCGGGCTCGAGTTCGGAGATGCAGCCCACGCAACGAGCGTTGCATTTCGGCGAGACCGGGAGTGCCGCTTCGCCGCGTTCGAGAAAGACGTTCTGCGCGGTGAAACAGCCGTACTCGCGCGAACACAGGGCGACCTGGCGCAGGACGCGATTCCCCGGATCGGTCGCCAGGCGCCGGTCCAGGATCGCCTCGAGTTCGCCCGGGCCGTACAGGCGCGGGCGCCAATCTTCACCCTCATCCGTGCGCATCGCGGCGACCTGCAGCGCCTCGTCGACCACGCAGGCGAACGTGTACCCGAACAGCGGAAGCGCCGGCGCGTCCTCGTCCTTCTCGTATGCGGGCACAAGCAGGCGCGTGTATCCGGCCGGCAGCATCGCCGCCAGCGCGAAGCGGCGTCGCTGGGTGCCCGCGGTCGTGCGCGGACGCCGGCCGGGCAGGATGAGCGGCACCGCGCCGGGCGGAGCGGGGATCAGCTCGCCGAGCTTGGGCTCGCGCACGATGCCGCCGTCGGCTAGCGGCCGAAGTTTTTCATCGAAATAGATACGCGACGCGCGGTCGCAATAGGCCAATCCGACGCTCACGCCAATTGTTTTTCAAAGACGTGTTGACTCTTTTTGCGCGCGTAGCCGCACCGCTCGTAGAAGGCGTGCGCGCGGTCGCGGACGACGTTCGAACGCAGGAACAGCGTCGGACAGCCGCGCTCGCGCGCCCATCGCTCGGCACGCGCCAGCAGGAGCGCGCCGACGCCGATTCCGCGATATTCGTCCTCGACGACCAAGCCGCGAACCTCCGCGGCGCGCGAGGTCAGGATGCTTTCCTGGGCATTCACGGCGACCCAGCCGACGACCCCGACGCGCGCGACGACCGCAACGAACATTTCCCCGTCGACATCTCGCCTGCCCAGCGAACGCTCCACGTGCGACACGGGGACGTCGTAGCCTAACTGCACGCACAGGGCGGCGATGCGCGGCGCGTCGGACGGCAGCGCCTCGCGAATGTTGGCCTCCTGGGGCGAGTCAGAGGAGTGCATCGTCCACGAACAGTTCGCCGTCGAGGACGCGCACCGCCGGTCCGCTCATGCACGCGCGACCGCTTCCGCTCCAGTCGACGGTCAGACGTCCGCCGGGCACCGTCACCTCGACCGGGGATCGTACCAGTCCCAGCGAGATCGCCGCAACCGCGCAGGAGACGGCACCGGTGCCGCACGATTGCGTCAGGCCCACGCCTCGCTCCCAATGACGCACGCGCAGCGCCTGCGGGCCGGTCGCTCGCGCGAGATGCACGTTGACGCCGTCGGGAAACTGCGCGGTACCTTGCATCGCTTGCGCGATCGCCGGCAAGTCGATCGCGTCGATATCGTCTTCGAAGATGACGACGTGCGGATTTCCCATGACGACGAACTGCGCGCGAGCGAAGGGCAGGTCGCGCGCTTCCAGCACGGGCTCGCCCAAGGTCATCCGCACGACGAACTCCGGCGCGCGGGCGAGTACTTCGGTAGAGACCGGCCCAGAGAGCGTATCGATCGTCAGGCGATCGCCTTGCCCCGCCTCGGCGAGGTAGCGTGCGACGCAACGCATACCGTTTCCGCACATCTCGGCTTCGCTGCCGTCGGCATTGATGACGCGCATGCGCGCATCGAAGATCGGCGATTCCTCGATGACCAGCAGGCCATCGGCGCCCAAAGCGGCGTGCCGGTCGCATGCGAAGCGAGCGAACTCGGGAAGATGGGTGACGTGAATGCGGCGAGTGTCCAGAACGACGAAGTCGTTGTACGTGCCGTGCATTTTCGTCACCGGCACGCCGAGCATCAGGGGCCTCCGCCCGGCGGCGCGAACGCAAACGCACCGTGCGGAACGATCGTCGCGACGGCGTGTTTGTAAATCAGCTGGGTCGATCCGTCGACCTCGAGCGCGATCGTAAACGGATCGAACCCGCCGATCGTTCCGCGCAGCTGCGCGCCGTCGAGCAGCGTCACCACCACCGTCATCTCGCGCCGTTTGATCTCGGTCAGGTACTGGTCTTGCACGTTTCCCGGCATGCACGGGCGGTTCACACCCAGCCCAGTATCTCCTTTGCCGACGCCGCGACGTCCGCCGGCGCAATCCACAAAACGCCGGGTTCGGAACGAAACCACGCGCGCTGGCGGCGCGCGTACCGTCGCGTCGCCCGCGCGAGCGACGCGCGCAGCTCGGCAAACGACGACCAGCCACGCAGATAGGCGAGTGCCTGCGGATAACCGACCGCGTCGGCGGCGGCCGCACGCGCGCCCACCCGCTCGGCTTCTTCCAGCAAGCCGCCGGCGAGCATCGCATCGGTGCGCCGTTCGATGCGCGCGTCGATCTGCGCGAGCGGGACGTCGAGCGCAAACTTTGCAAACGAGACGTTCGCCGACGCGAACGACGAAGGCGTCCGCGGGTCGCCGATCGGCGGCGAGGCCATCGCGATCTCCAGCGCGCGCACGACGCGATAGACGTCATGGTGATCCAGCGCCGACGCTCGACGGGCATCGCGCAGCGCGAGCCAGGCGTGGAGAAACTCGGCCCCGTGCACCGCGGCTTCGCGTCGCAGACGTTCCCGCAGGTCCGGATCGTAGCGATGCGCCAGTTCGACCTCGCCGGTCAGCGCGCGAAGGTAAAATCCTGTGCCTCCCACGACGATCGCGCGCTTTCCGCGCGCGTGAATCTCACGGACCGCGCGGGTTGCGTCCGCGGCGAAACGCGCGGCCGAGTAGCGCTCGTGCGGATCCAAGAACGCGACGAGGTGGTGCGGGACCAGATCGAGTTGCTCGTCGGTGGGCGCCGCGGTTCCGACGGGCATCCCGCGATAGATCTGTCGCGAGTCGGCACCCACGATTTCGGCATCGAACCGGCGCGCCAGATCGACGGCCAACTCGCTCTTGCCGCTGGCCGTCGCGCCGGTCAGGATCAGGACCGCGCTCACAAGCGCTTGAACATCCGCGCGATATCTTCGGGCGCCAGGCGCACCATCGTGGGGCGGCCGTGCGGGCAGTGCATGGGGTTGACGCATCGCGACAAACGTTCGACCAGCGTCGTCATCTCGTCGGGTTCGAGCCGCTCGCCCGCGACGGTGACCGAGTGGCACGCTAACGACGCCCACACGCGCTCGCGAACGTCGCGCTGCTTGGGGTCCTCGGTGAGGTCGTCGAGAAAACCGCGCAGATCGAACGGCCGGGAGCCGTAGCCCGCGGGCGTCGAGACGATCCGATAGGTCGTTTCGCCGAACGCTTCGACGTCCAACCCGCCCTCGCGCAGGATCTCGAGCGCGCGTTCGAGGGCGGCCGCCTGCGCCGCGTCGAGTTCCACGAGCAGGGGAACCAGCAGAGGTTGGCTGGGCGCACCGTGCTGGGCGCGTTCGACGATCGTCTCGTAGGCGATCCGCTCGTGCGCTGCATGTTGGTCGACAAGCAGTAGACCCTCACCGTCGCTGGCCAAGATAAAGGTGCGATGCAATTGCGCCAGCACGCGCAAGCGCGCGCCCGGGACGTCCTGCGGATCGTCTTCGCCCGTTGTAAAGAGTTCGACGGCCTGCCCGTGCGTCGAGTTCGGCGCGAACGATAGCCCCGGAGCGCCGGCGCTATCGGCAAAGCGTGTGGTCGCGTGACCGCGCAAGGTCGTCGCGATCGCCTTACGTACGACGTCTAAGGTTTGATTGGCGAATCGCAAACGCACGTCGCTCTTGGTTGGGTGAACGTTGGGATCGACGTGATCGGCGGGCAGATCCAAGAACAGCACGCCGTACGGGTGACGCCCGATCATCGTGAAGGTCGAATACCCGGCCGTCCAGGCTCCGGCCAGCAGCGTGCTGCGCAGCAAGCGCCGGTTGACGAACAATACCTGCATGCGGCGATCCCCGCGATCCTGGCCCGGCGCGCTGATGAAGCCCGCGAGCGAGCCGCGCAGCGAGGCCGCCGCGCCGGTGTCCAGCGCGATCATGCCCTCGGCGGCGGCGCGTCCGAAGACCATGGCCAGACGCTGACGCGCGTCATCGGTCGCGGGCATCGTCCAGACATCGTTGCCGTCGTGACGCAACGTAAACGAAATCTGGGGATAGGCCAGCGCGAACGACGAGAGCCATGCCGAAACGCGCGTCAGTTCGGCGCTCGCGCTCTTGAGATACTCGCGACGCACCGGCAGGTTGTCGAACAACCCTTCCGCGCGCACGCGCGTGCCGATCGGACCGGCCGCCGGCTCTGGCGGTTCGACGACGTCGGCATACGCGCGAAGCCGCGTACCAACTTGCGCATCGTGGGTACGCGTGACGACCTCCACGCGCGCGACCGCGGCGATCGAGGCCAGGCCTTCGCCGCGAAACCCCAGCGTGCCGACCCGTTCCAAGTCCTGCGCGATCGAAAGTTTGCTGGTCGCGTGACGCCGGACGGCCAGCGGCAGATCCGCCGGCGCGATCCCGCTTCCGTCGTCGATCACCTCGACCAGATCGATGCCGCCGCCTTGCAGTACCACCGTCACCCTCGACGCGCCGGCGTCGATGGCGTTCTCGACGAGTTCCTTGACCACCGACAGCGGCCGGTCGACGATCTCGCCGGCCGCGATCTGCCCGATCGTCACGGCGTCGAGCATGCGAATCTCAGCCACGCGTCACCCTAAGAACGTGAGCTGACGCTCGGTCGGGACGACCTTGGGGAGTCGTTTGCGCAGCGGCACGGTCACCTCGAGGTCGGCCTTGCCGGCCAGCACGTCGGCGATCTCTTGCGCTCGCTCGATGACCGCCTCGGGCAGACCGGCCATGCGCGCGACCTCGATGCCGAACGAGCGCGACGAGCTGCCCGGCTGAACCCGGTGTGAAAACACCGGCGCGCCTGCGCGGGACGTGTTCTCGACGGCGGTGATGTGATAGTTGGCAACCCGCGGCCAGTGGTCGGTCAGCGCGCACAGCTCGTGAAAGTGCGTTGCGAACAGCACCATCGGCGTCTCTTCTTCTAAACCCAGTAGAAACTCGCAGATCGCCTGGGCGATCGCGAGCCCGTCGAGCGTTCCGGTTCCACGCCCGACCTCGTCGATGAGCAGCAGCGAACGTCGGGTCGCCCGGCGCAAGATGTTCGCCGCTTCGGCCATCTCCATATAGAAGGTCGATTGACCCGAGGCCAAATCGTCGCCCGCGCCGATGCGCGTGAAAATACGGTCGACCACGCCCAACCGCATCGAAGTCGCCGGAACGAACGAGCCGATCTGCGCCATCACGACCAGCAATCCGGCTTGGCGCAAGTAGGTCGACTTACCGCCCATATTGGGCCCGGTGAGCAGCACGAAACGGTGCTCTGCCGCCTCCATCTGTAAATCGTTGGGGACGAAGTTCGCGCGCAGAATCGATTCCATGACCGGGTGACGTCCGCCCCGGATGCTGGTCGTCGCGCCTTCGTCGATCTGCGGGCGAACGTAGCCGCGCTGGGCGGCGCAGCGCGCCAACGCCGCGAGCACGTCGATCTCGGCGATTGCGTCGGCGGTACGCAACAAGTCCTCGCCGCGCGCGGCCACCCGCTCGACCAGTTCGGCGTACAGACGTTCTTCCAACCGCAACTGCCGCGACTGTGCGGTCGAAATCGCAATCTCCAGTTCCTTGAGTTCGGGCGTGATATACCGCTCGCCGGTCGTCAGGGTTTGTTTGCGCACGTAGTCGGGCGGGACGTTGGCGATCTGCGCTTTGGAGACTTCGATCGCATAGCCGAACGCGCTGGCGTACTTGACGCGCAGGGTCCTTATGCCCGTGCGCTCCCGTTCGCGCTCCTCGAGTTCGAGCAACTTGCCGCGTGCGTCGCCGCGCAGGGCCACATATTCGGCGAGTTCGGCGTTCGATTCGGCGCGCACGACCCCGCCGTCGGCAATCTGCGCCGGCGGCTCGTCGACCAGTGTGGCCCGCAGATCGGCCAACAGGTCCTCGAACTCCCCGATGCGTTCCACGCGATCGGCGAGTGCTTCGGGCACGATCTTGCGCAAGGGGTGCAGAATTTCAAGCGTGCGGCGCAGCGAAGCGAGGTCGCGCGGCATCGCGCGGCGGAAACGCACCTTCTGCGCGATCCGCTCGAGATCGAAGCATCCGCGTAACAGCTCGCCGATCGCATCGCGACGTGCGTGATCCTCAGCCAGGGCGGCGACGGCGTCCTGCCGCAAGCCGATCGCTGCGGGGTCCATCAGCGGCGCGGTGAGCCAGCGCGCGAGCATGCGCGAGCCCATGGAGGTCGAGCATTCGTCCAGCGTGGCCAGCAAGGTCGCGCGTGCGTTCTGCCCTTGGGCCTTGGTCAACTCGAGATGTTTACGCGTACCGGGATCCAGCGCCATGAACGTCTGGCGGCGATAGATCTCCGGGGCGTTGAGCGAGCCGTTGCCGTCGTCCCCACCGGGCGCCAAGCCGGTGCGTTTGACGAAAGCGGCCAGCGCGTCGAGCGCGCGATGCATCGCGACCGACTCGTCCATCGAAAATCCGGCGACGGCGCCCCGCGCGCGAGGTTCGACCAACGAAAGCAACGGCGCGGTGACGCGCGCGCCGATCTGTTCCAGCGCCGTGGCCATCGTCGCTCGCACGTCTGCCGGAAGGTCGGCGACGACCTCGGTGGGGCCGATACGCCCCAGTTCGGCGAGCAGTTCGTCGTAGGCGTCCTCGCCCGAGATCGCGGTGGCCGCGCGATAGCCGGTCGACACGTCGGCGTACGCCAGGGCGAACGATTCGCCGACCACCGCCAGCGCCGCCAGATAATTGTTCTGTTTGCCATCGAGCAGATGATCTTCGATGAGCGTTCCGGGCGTCACCAAACGCACGACGTCGCGTCGTACCAACTTGTTGGCCTGCGGCGCCTCGAGCTGTTCGGCCAGCGCTACGACGAAACGCTGCTGCACCAAACGCGCCAGATAGCCCGGCAGCGCGTGATGCGGGACGCCCGCCATCGCCACCCGACGTCCGCTTCCGGCTTCCTTGCTCGTCAACGCGATCTGCAGGGCGCGCGCGATCGTCTCCGCATCCTCGCCGTAGGCTTCGTAGAAGTCGCCGACGCGCGAGAGCAGCACCGCCTCGGGATGCTTGGTCTTCATCCCAAAGTATTGCTCGAGCATCGGAGAGTACTTCGGTGCGTCGCTCATCGTACTAGATTGCCAGCAGATCTACGATTGGGGCGGCGGTGGGAACGCCCCCATTTTCAAAGCGTCGCGCGCGAGCCACGATCGTGCCCGTGGTTCCCCAGACGTGCGCCGTTTGCACTCGCACGTCGATCCACGGCTCGCTCGCGTACAAGGACGCGTCGTAGTCGGGCGGCTTGGGCGCGACCACCGTCACGTTATGGAGCGTCTTGGCGGCTAGGCGCGCGGGGTCTTTGCGCGACTCGCCCTGCAACAGGGCGCGCACCGTCGTCCCCACCAACGCGTCGTGATAGCGGCGATTGGAAGCGTTCTGCGCGTCGAGCAGCCGCTTGTAGCGCGCTGACGAAATCTCCGCGGGAACCTGCTCCCAACGCGCCGCCGGCGTTCCGCGCCGAATCGAGTAGACGAACGTGTACGCGTTGGAGAAAAGATCGCGCTCGACCAGCTGCATCGTCGCTTCGAAATCCTCGTCGGTCTCGCCGGGAAAGCCGACGATGATGTCGGTCGTGATCGCCCATCCCGGCAGGTAGCCTCGGACGAGCGCCACCTTCTCTTCGAACTGCGCGCGCGTGTACTTGCGGTTCATGCGCCGCAGGATCGGATCGCTGCCGGATTGCAAGGGCAGGTGCACGCGCGGGTTGAGCTGTGGGATCTCTGCAAAATCGCGGATCATCTTCTCGGTAAAATCTTTGGGGTGCGGCGAGATGAAGGCCAGACGCTCCAACCCCGGCATTGCGGCGACCGCGCGGCACAGGTCGCCGAAGTCGGCACCGGTCACGGGATCCTTCCAGGCGTTGACCGTCTGCCCGACCAGCATGATCTCGCGCGCGCCCGCCGCGAGCTTGTGCGCGACCTCGGCGATTACGTCGGCGGTGGGACGATGATCGAATCGCCCGCGCACGTGCGGCACGATGCAGAACGAGCAATAATACGAACAGCCCCGCTGAACGGTCACGAACGCGCGCAAGTGCGAGAACGCGTCGGCGATGCCGTCGGCCCGCCCGCCCATCGGCAGCAGCAACGCGCGTTCCTCGCTCAACTCCGTGGCTTCGAACTTCGGTCCCCACGACGCCAGCGCGTCGCCCAACTCGGCCAACTCTTTGGTACCGAACAAACCGTCGACGTGCGGGGCCAGGCGACGCATCCGATCCTTATCCTGTTCGGCCAGACAGCCCGCGACCACGACCCGCAAGCCCGGATCGGCGTCTTTGAGTTCCTTAAAATGTCCGATGCGGCCGTAGGCTCGCCGCTCCGCGTTGTCGCGAACCGTACACGTATTGAGCACCAGCACGTTGGCGTCTTGCGGAACGTCCGCGATCGTATAACCGGCAGCGGCGGCGCGATCGGCAATATATTGCGAGTCCGCTTCGTTCATCTGACAGCCGTGGGTTTCGATATAAATAGTAGGCATGGTTGGGGCGGTCTACGCTTCGCCGAAAGGCCGGGCTTCCCGTTTGCCGAAAGGCCCTGCGCTCATGAACCCGGCAATCGTCGCCGTCGTCGGCCGTCCTAACGTCGGCAAGTCGGCGCTCTTTAACCGCCTGATCGGCCAGCGTCTGGCTATCGTCGAGGACACCCCCGGCGTGACCCGCGACCGCCTCTACGCCCTTGCGGAGTGGCGCGGGCGAACCTTCAGCGTGGTAGACACCGCCGGCATCGATCCCGAGGCCGACCGGCGGACCGACACGGGGGCGATCGCGCTAGCGGTCAAGGGGCAAGCGCAAGCCGCCGCGCAAGAAGCCGACGTCATCATGTTCGTCGTCGACGCACAGGTTGGGCTCAACCCGCTCGACGAGGACGTCGCCGCCATCCTGCGGCGCACGCGCAAACCGATCGTGCTGGTCGCCAACAAAACCGAATCGCCGTCGGCCGCCGCGTCGGCGTTAGGCGAGTTCGCCAAGCTGGGCTTCGGACAGCCCATGCAAGTGTCGGCCATTCACGGCGAGGGCACGGGCGATCTCCTCGATCGCGTCTTCGAGTTGCTGCCCGACCGGACCGGCGAGGTCTCGCCGGAAGGCGAGCTGTCGCTCGCGCTGATCGGCCGCCCTAACGTCGGCAAGTCGTCGCTACTCAACGCGATGCTGGGTGAAGAACGCGCCGTCGTTTCGGACGTTCCCGGCACGACGCGCGACGCGATCGACACGATCTTCACCTGGCAAGACAAACACATTCGCTTGATCGACACGGCCGGCGTCAACAAGAAGCAGCACGCGCACGGTGCGATCGAGTACTACGCGGCGCTGCGTTCGCTCTCGGCGCTCTCGCGCTGCGACGTCGCGATCTTGCTGTTCGATTCGATGGTCGGCCTGACCGCCCAAGACAAGCGTCTGGCCGGGATGGCGCTCGAAGAGCGCAAGGCGCTGGTGGTGGTCGGAAACAAGTGGGACCTCGCGCGCGAGCAAGGCGAATATCAGCAGGCCGATCTTATCGACGCGATCTACGAGCAAATCCCATTCGCGCGATTCGCGCCGATCACGTTTCTGTCGGCCAAAACGCACCGCCGTTTGGGCAGTCTGATGCCGCTGGTCGCCAAGGTCGCCGAAAACCTGGACCGCCGCGTTCCGACCTCGCAGTTGAACTCGACGATTCGCGACGCGGTGATGGCGCATCCGGCGCCGTCGGTCGGCGGCAAAGTCTTCAAAGTACTCTACTGCCACCAACCTGCGACGCACCCACCGCTGTTCGTCTTTCACTGCAACGATCCCGAGCTGGTTCCGACCTCGTACAAGCGCTTTCTCGAAAACGTGATCCGCCAGAACTACGAGTTCGAGGGCGTCCCGCTGTCGCTGGAATTTCGCAGCCGCCGCGGCGAGGACGACGAATGATCGCGTTTTGGGCGATCGACGTCATCGTCGCGTTTCTGGTCGGATCGATTCCGTTCGGACTGCTGGTCGGTCACTTTTTCTATCGTACCGATATCCGCGCGAAGGGCTCGGGCAACATCGGCGCGATGAACGCGTTGCGAACCCTGGGCAAGAAGGGCGCGGTCACGGTGCTCTTCCTGGACGCAGTCAAGGGCTTCGCTCCCGTGTTCATCGCCGCGCACTGGTCGCACAAACCGGCGATCGCCGCCGTGGTAGCGATCGCAGCAGTTCTGGGGCACTGTTTTTCGCCGTGGCTGGGTTGGAGGGGCGGCAAGGGCGTCGCAACCTCGTTCGGCGCGATCTTCGGATTGAGCTGGCTGGCCGGATTGATCGCGTGTGCCGGATGGCTGGTCGGCGCGGGGGCGACCCAGTACTCGTCGATCGGTTCGATTCTAGGCAGCCTGAGCGCACCGTTCGCACTCTTCTTCATCACCGGCTCGGTGGCCGAAACCATCTACGGTGCCTTCGCCGTCCTGCTGATCCTCTTCACCCACCGCGAAAATCTGGGGCGCCTGCGAAGCGGCTGCGAAAATCGTATTACCCTCACGCGCGTTCGGTAGCGCTCCGCGCGAAGGGAAAAGCCTTCGGCCTGCGTATTCCCGCGGGTCATGATTTCATCCAACGACTTCCGCAACGGCGTCACCATCCTCATCGATGGGAACCTCTGGACCGTGATCGAATTCTTGCACGTCAAGCCGGGCAAGGGCTCCGCGTTCGTCCGCACGCGTTTGAAGAACGTCAAGACCGGCGCGACGGTAGAGCGTACGTTCCGCGCCGGCGAGAAGCTCGAACGGGCGACCGTCGACAACCGCCAAATGCAGATGCTCTACAACGACGATGACGGCTTCCACTTCATGGATCAGGAGACGTTTGAGAACGTCACGCTCCAGCGCGATCTGATCGGCGGACCCGCGGATTTTCTCAAGGACGGCATGGTCGTCGACGTGCAGTTTCACGGCGATCTTCCGATCGGCGTCGATTTGCCAGCGCACGTCGAGCTCAAGATCGTCGAAACCGATCCCGGCTTTAAGGGCGATACCGCAACCAACACGTTCAAACCGGCCAAATTAGAATCGGGTTCGACCGTTCAAGTTCCGCTGTTCGTAGAAGCCGGCGACGTCATCCGCATCGACACGCGCGACCGGCGCTACATCGGCCGCGTCAACAGCTAGCCAGCGCCCGTGAGGCTCGGGCTCGAACTCTTTGCGACCGGGCTGCTGGCGTCGATCTTCGGGTCGATGGTCGGTTTAGGCGGCGGCTTCTTGCTCGTTCCGGCCCTGCGCCTGTTCTTCGGGCTCTCGCCGGCGGATGCGGCCGGCACGTCCCTAGCGCTCGTCGTCGCCAATAGCGCTTCGGGCGCGTTCACCTATCTTCTTCAGAAACGCGTGCACGTGAAGATCGGGCTCTTGATCGCGCTGGGCGGATTGCCGGGATCGATCGCGGGCGCGATGCTGGTCACGCGACTCTCCGAGCAGACGTTCGACACGATCCTAGCGGTGTTGCTGCTCGCGGTCGCCGCCGACGTGCTTTGGAATCGGCGGGCAACAGCCGCAAGTCGCCCGGCGGGCCAGATCGCCGGCATCAAAGGCATGTCGTACCGAGGGGCGGTCGCGATGGGTTTCGCCGTGGGCTTGGTCTCGAGCCTATTCGGCATCGGCGGCGGCGTGATCGTGGTCCCCAGCCTGCTCTACTTCTCCGAACTGCCCGCGCACGCGATCAGCGCCACCTCGCACTTCGCGATCGTGCTGACGTCGCCGGTCGGCCTAGCGACCCACGCGTTCCAACACGACATTCGCATCGCCGACGTCGTGCCGCTAGTGCTCGGCGGCCTGTGCGGCGGTCCGATCGGCGCGCGCCTCTCCCTCAAACTCAACTCGCGCCAACTCTTACGCTACGTCGCCGCCGCGCTGATCGTCGCCGCCGTTTCGCTAGTGGGCAGATACTTCTTCTAGCAACGCGCGCCGATTTGAATGGAGCTACTTTGGGCGCGTCATTTCGTGCGGGACGACGTATTTGTCGAAGTCGTCGGCGGTAACGTGGCCCAGGCCAACGGCGGCGTCTTTGAGCGTAAGCTTGTGATGGTGCGCGTGCTTGGCGATCTCGGCGGCTTTGTCGTAGCCGATTTTCGGCGTCAGGGCAGTCACCGTCATCAAAGATTCGTCGAGGTACTTCTTGATCTGCTCTTCGTTGGCGAGCAATCCTTTGACCGCGTGTTCGCGGAACATCGCGCACGCGTCGCGCAGCAGCGTCGTCGAGTGCAGGAAGTTGTAGATCATCACCGGGTTGAAAACGTTGAGTTCGAAATTCCCCTGCGACGCGCCAAACGAGATCGCGAGATCGTTGCCGAAGACCTGCACGCAGACCATCGTCATCGCTTCGGATTGCGTCGGGTTCACCTTGCCCGGCATGATCGACGAGCCGGGCTCGTTCTCGGGAAGGATCAGTTCGCCGATGCCCGCGCGCGGGCCCGACGCCAGCCAGCGGATGTCGTTCGCGATCTTCATCAGCGCGGTCGCCAGCTGCTTGAGCGCGCCCGACGCAAAGACGAAGTCGTCGTGCGATGCCAGTGCCGTAAACTTGTTGGGATGCGAGCGGAACGGCAAGCCCGTCAGCTCTGCAATCTTCTGGGCCGCGCGTTGCGCGAACTCGGCCGGCGCGTTGAGCCCGGTACCGACGGCGGTTCCGCCGATCGCCAAGTCGTAGAGGTGGTCGAGCGATTCCTTACAGGCGACCATCGCGCGATCGAGTTGGTTGACGTAGCCGGAGAACTCCTGACCTAACGTCAGCGGGGTAGCGTCTTGCAGGTGCGTGCGTCCGACCTTGACGATCCCTTGCCATGCGATCGCCTTGTGGTTCAGCGCGTTTCGCAGTTTTTCGACCGCCGGCAGCATCGCGACCATCGCTTCGACCGCGGCCATGTGCATGGCCGTCGGAAACGTGTCGTTGGAGGACTGCGACATGTTGACGTGATCGTTGGGATGGATCGGTTTCTTGGAACCCATCTCGCCGCCGGCGATTTCGATCGCGCGGTTGGAGATGACCTCGTTGACGTTCATGTTGGTTTGCGTGCCCGAGCCCGTCTGCCAGACGCGCAAGGGGAAGTGTCCGTCGAGTTTACCGTCCACGACTTCGTCGGCCGCCTTAACGATCAGCCCGGTCTTTTCGTCATCGAGTTTTCCGAGGTCGTGATTGACCAAGGCGGCAGCCTTCTTGAGCGTCGCCATCGCTTTGATGACCTGCTTGGGCATCACGTCGCGCGGCCAGCCGGCGTCGCCGATGTCGAAATGGATCAGCGAGCGCGCCGATTGGGCGCCGTAGTACCTGTCGGTCGGCACATCGATGGCGCCCATCGAGTCGGTCTCTTTGCGATTCGTCGTCATAGCCAGGCTATTTTGACCCAGGAAGGGGCTGTTCGACCTCTACTTTGGTAGCGCCGAGGCGAATTTCTACGGGCGGCGGGCTTGGGCGGCGTGGCCGAGGCTGGTGCCCAGTTCTTGCGTCTGGGTGACCTGGAGAATCGTCAGCGGGTAGCGGGGATCGAAGCGGCGCGGGTTGCAGCGCGAGCACGAGACGGGCTTACCGGGCAGACGCTTGCGCAACGCCTCGTTTCCGCAATGCTCGCAGCGCAGGATGTACCGGCGGCTCGATTCCGTGAGCGGACGTACGTTGCCCAGATCGTGATAGATCGACGTGATGCCGCAGTCGCGCATCTTGCGGCGAAAGCGCGGACCGTGACCGGTGTCGCGAAAGAACTTGAAGCACCACGCGTGGATCATCTCGTGCAGGAGCGTCTCTTCGAGCGCCTCGGGATATTTGCGGAAATGCTTGGGTGAGAGCTCGATGAGCAGCGGCCGGCCGGTATAGGTGATCCGTCCGCTCGTATTGGAAAAGCGCTCGTTGTAGGCGATCCGGCAATCGGGCGCCTCGCCGTTGAACCGTTCGTAGTTCAAGCGAGCGAACATCAGTTGGAGATCGGCTTCGGTGGGCAACACGAATGATTCGCTTCGCCGAACGTCCAAACGACTCTTCGTGCAAACTCCCCAACCGCGCGGACTTCCCCCGCGCTCCTACCTGCCCGTCGTCGTGGCCTTTGCCATCGTCTTTCTGGGCATCATGGCCTACCTGGTCAACAAAGGGTTCGGCGTGACCGGGTCGGTCTTCGGCGCAGTCGGCCACGCGGCGCCCGCCGCGACGCCCGGAAACACCAACGTCGAAGGCGGAGCGCCCCCAGCCGTCATGGAGCAGCTGAGCGTCCTGCGTCAACGGATCGCCGCGCATCCCAACGACGACGTCGCGCTCACGCAGCTGGGCGACATGTATCTCACCGTTGGAAAGTATCGCGAGGCGATGCCGTTCTACCGACGCGCGCTGCGAGCCAATCCCACCAACGTCGCGGCCAAAGCCGGTCTTTCCGAAGCGATCTCGGGACTGGCCGCAGCGGGCGGACCGTGAAGATCTACATCTCGTGCGACATGGAAGGGACCGCGGGCGTCTGCTCGTGGGCGCAGTGCGATCCGTCCAACGTCCACGAATATCCGACCTACCGGCGCTATATGACGCGCGAGGTGCGCGCGGCCGTCGACGGCGCGCGCGACGCGGGTGCGACCGAGGTGGCGATCAACGACTCGCATTCCGACATGCGCAACCTGCTGTGGGACGAGCTGCCCCCCGACGTCCGCGTCACCTCCGGATCGCGCAAGCCCTTCTCGATGGCGCAAGGCCTGGAACGGGGATTTGTCGGCGCGTTCTTTACCGGCTATCACGGCGGCGCCGGCGCGTCGGCATCGACGCTGGCGCACACGTACACCAGCGACGTACTCTACAACGTGACGATCAACGGCCGGCGCTGCAGCGAAGCGGTCCTCAACGCGGCCATGGCCGGCACCCACGGGATCCCGTTGCTCCTGATCACCGGCGATCGCACGATCGTCGAGGAGGTCACCGACGAAATGCCCTGGGTCACCGGCGTCGTCGTCAAGGAATCGATCGGGTATTTTGCCGCCGATTCGCTCACGCCCGCGGCCGCGCAGGCCGCGATTCGCGCCGGCGCGCGCGCGGCCGTCGCCAAGGCCGCGACGGCCAAGCCGTTTGTTTTCAGCACGCCGATCGAAATGCTCTTGGAGTTCGCGCGCGCCGAGAGCGCCGACTTCGTCGAGCTAATGCCCGGCTTCGACCGCATCGACGCGCGGACGGTACGATTCACGAGCCCCGACTACCCCGCGGCCTTCCGCGCGTTCGTCGCGGCCTTTCGCCTCGGCGGCGCCGCGCTGGCGCCCGCGTGAAACTCTACCTGTCGTGCGACATGGAAGGCACCGCCGGCGTCTGCGCCTGGGAACAGTGCGATGCGCGCACGCCGCACCCGGAATACCCGATCTACCGTACGTGGATGATGCGCGAGGTCCGCGCCGCCATCGACGGAGCGCGCGAGGCCGGCGTCACCGACGTGCTGGTCAACGATTCGCACGGTCCGATGCGCAACGTAATTTTCGAGGAGCTGCCCGACGACGTGCGGGTGGTTTCGGGGAATCGCAAGCCCTTTTCGATGGTGCAAAACGCCGACGCAGGTTTCGCGGGGGCCTTCTTCACCGGCTATCACGGGGCGATCGGCGACGCCGATGCGGTGCTCTGCCATACGTACACGCCCGGGGTCATCTATCAAGCGCGACTCAACGACATTCCCTGCAGCGAAGCCACGCTCAACGCCGCCCTGCTCGGGCACTTCGGGGTTCCGCTACTCCTGGTGACCGGCGATCGCACGACCGTCGAAGGCGTGCAGGCTCAAATGCCCTGGGTCGCCGGAGCGATCGTCAAAGAATCGATCGGCAACTTTTCCTCCGATTCGATCTCGCCGTCGGCGGCACAAGAGCTCATCCGTACGGCGGCTCGCGGCGCAATCGCCGGCCGTGCGAACGCCAAGCCGCTGATCTTCGCGGCACCGATCGCCTTAGAGATCGATGTCGTCCGCGTCGAGCAGGCCGATCTCATCGAGATGATCCCCGGCTTCTCGCGCATCGGATCGCGAACGGTGCGTCTGGTCCGCGACGATTATCCGACCGTTTTCAAAGCCTTCGTCGCCGCTTTTCGCATGGGCGGCTTAGGGAACATCTGATTACGTCTCGTGCGGCTCTGGCGCAACGATTTTGAGCCGATTTCTAGGCGCAAAGAGGGAGCAACGCCGTAGCGTTGTGACCGATGAGCAACGACGAAAGCGGCCAAAAGCGAGGTGCCAGAACCGTGCGCGGACGTGATCAGAGGTTCCCCAGCCTAATCGCCGGCTTGTCTGCCCTTGGATTCGATTTCGGAGAGGCGCCAGGCACATTCGGCCATGAGGTCGCGCACGTCGAGCAGCACCTCAAGGGCCAAGCCGGCGACCAGGCCGACCTCGGCGCCGGCCAAATCGGCCCGGCTCTGCCGCGCGAAGCCTTCCAGCTCGGAGATCGCGCGCAGGCCCTGGATGTATGACTCCTCGATCGATTCGCGCGACTTAAGCGCGCGCGCGCCCGGGGGCAGCGAGCCCTGGCTCAGGCGCCAGCGCTCGCGAGCTCGATCGCCCGGTCGGTCATCGGAACCCATGCAGCTAAACCCTGTCCTGTCGTGAGCGAGGCTTTGTGCCCTCGTTATGCTCTTAACCATATTCCACCCAAATCCATGCATTTTACCATGAGGAATCTGCGGCCGCAGGTGCTATCTCCAATCCATGGCCGAGAATCAGCCGGCGCTGGGCGCCCGTATCCGACAACTCCGCAAAGCGCGGGGTTGGTCGCAAGAACGCCTGGCCGAGATCTCCGGTCCCGGGACCGATCAAACGATGATCTCGCGGATTGAAAATCGTGCGGACTACGAACCCAGCGTCTACGCCGTCGCAAAGATCGCGCGAGCGCTGGGCGTTCCGATCGAAGCGCTCCTGCGCCCCGGCGGAGCACCGGTCGAGAAAAGACGCACCGCAAAGAACGCCGGCGCGACGACGCCTCTCCCGGACCTCGAACGACGCGTCGAAACGCTCGAAGCCTGGCAACGATCGCAGTCGCCATCCAAGAAAAAACGACGCTCGACATAACCCGATGCTGACCCGTCGCTAAGCCACCACCCTGGCACAGTAAGGCGCGTCGCGAGCGATTCTGCTAGTGTGGTGAGTCGTAAGTTCGCTGGGCGGTGCCCAATGCGATGGCGATGTCGATCACGTCGGTTTCGTCGAGGGCGAGACGGCGCATGGCGGCTTCGTGCTGGTCGATGGCGTCGGCGCTCGAACTGGATGCGGCGCGCTCTTCGCGCAGCCGCTTGATCTCCTCGGTGACGAGTTGCGCGAGGGCGGGCGTCGCCTCGACCCCGGCGGCGGTCAGGGCCGCGCTTCGTTCGCGCAACGTCTGCTCGACGAGCGCCACGCCGGAGTGTTTGCCGAAGACGAACGACGTGCGGCCACCGACGAGTTCGGCTGGGACGGCCTCGTACATCCGATGGTCGATCAGCATCGCGTGGGTATGGATGCCCGACTCGTGCGTGAAGACGCGCGTTCCGACGATCGGCTCGTGCTGCTGCATCGGAATGCCGCTCACACGTTCCATGAAACGCGCGAGGTCGCGCAGCTTCTCGTATTTGAAACCGGGAATCTCGACGCCGTAAAGAACGCGCAGGGCCACGACGAACTCGTGCAGCTTGACGTTGCCCGCACGCTCGCCGTACCCGTTGGCCGTTACCGAGATGACCGAGAATCCGGCCGCCAGCGCCGTGATGGCATTGATGGTCCCCAGACCGTAATCGTTATGCAGGTGCGCGACCAGCGGCAATCCGGGCGGCATGGCGGCGACGATGCGCGAGCAATACCAGCGCGCGGCTTCGGGCGTGAGGCAGCCGACCGTGTCCGGCCACGCCGGACGCGTTCCGCCTGCGGCCAGGCCGCGCTTGAAATAGTCGATGAAGTACTCGACGTCGCCGCGGCTGCCGTCTTCGGCTCCGAACTCGATCCGTTCGACGCCGCACGCGCGCGCGTGCGCGATCGCATCGCATTGCAGAGCGACGTTGGCATTGCGGTAGAACTGCAGGGGCAAATCGAGCCACCGCGATTCGTCCACGCCCTCGAAGCGCAAGAGGGTCTTGCCGATCTTGTACTTGAGGTGGAGGTCGCTCCCCGACGTAAAGATGAAAAACGTCACCTCGCGCGGATCGATTCCGACTTCGCGCAAGGTCTGCGCGGTAACGTCGATGTCCTTGCGATTGCTGCGGCACATGACGACGATCTCGACGTCGCCGAGTTCGCCGCGACGCTTGCCTTCCATCACCAACTGTAGGGTGCGCCGGTCGCCCTCCGAGGCCGCCGGGAATCCCACCGACATCACGTGTACGCCGATCTCGGCCAATGCCTTGGCGATGTCGTACTTTTGACCGGGCGTATAGCAGACGCCCGGCATCTGCTCGCCGTCACGCAAGGTTTCGTCGTAGATACGAATCTTGGACGCGTCGGGAAAGTTCACGTCGCGCGTAAATTCCTTCGGATCGCGGATCAACCGCTCGATCGGCTCGCGCATCTCCATGCCGGAGCCTTCTCTACAATCTGATTTGCGCCTCGTCGGTACCCGATAGGCCCGCATCGGCGCCCGCGCTGGATTGCGCGCGCCGCGTGTAGACGCGAAGTTCGGCAATGTCGCGCGGAAAGATCAGGTCGAGGGTCCAGTCGAACGCGACGCGGAGTTTGCGGTCCAGCCCCGGCAGGCGCGACAGATAGTAACTGCGCCACAGAAACCACGCCGCAAAGCCGGTCAGCACGCGATTGCCGGGCAGTTGCGCCACCGCACGCCGGCCCCCCAGCGACGCCATCATGCCCAGCGACCGATAGCGGAACGATTTGGTCGGCCTTGCGTGCAGCGTCGCCACGATGTTGTCGGCGAGCACCGGCCCTTCCCGGATCGCGTGCTGCGCGGTCGCCGGATACACGCCCGATCCTCCTTGGGGAATCGCGCTGCAATCGCCGATCGCCCAAACGCCCGGATGTCCCGCAACGCTCATGTCGGCCTGCGTCGCGATCGAACCGCCCCGACCGTGCGGCAGCGGCGTCTGCGTCAAGCTTGGGGCGGGCTTGACGCCGGCGCTCCACACGATCGTGCCGCTCTCGACGATCGCGCCGCTGGCTAAATGCAAGCCGCGATCGTCGGCTCCCGTAACCGGATCGCCGGTTCGAATCGACAGCCCGCGTCGGGTCAGCGCGCGCGCGCTGTAGACGCCCATCTTCGCAGGCAGTCCCGCCAGCAGCGTCGGGCCGCCTTCGACCAGCACGACGCGTACGTCGTCGCGAGCGATGCGCGGATAGTACCGCAAAACGCTGCGAAACATATCGAGCAGCTCGCCGGCCGCTTCGACGCCCGTGAATCCGCCGCCGACCACGATCACGCTCAGCAAGCGCCGCCGCACCGCCGCATCGCTTTCCGAGTCCGCCAGTTCGAGCAGCCACATCAAGCGATTGCGCAGGATCCCCGCGTCTTCCAACGTCTTGAGGGCAAAGACGCGCTGCGCGACGCCCGGCAATCCAAAGGTCGAGATCGTCGAACCCAGGGCCAATACCACGTGGTCGTAGGCCAGCGCGTCGCTCGAACCCGTCAACGTATGCGTGTAGCGCACGGTTTTCGCAGCGACGTCAATCTCGTTAAACTCGGCCAAGACGAACTGCGTGCGGCGAAGTTGCGACCGAATCGGCGTCACCACGTGACGCACGTCGAGCGCGCCCGAGCATACTTCTGGCAACATCGGCGTAAACAGCGAGAAATTCTCGCGATTGATCAGCACGATCTCGGCCTCGTCGGGGCGCAACCGCCGCTCGAGTTGCTGGGCTACGGCAATTCCCGCAAACCCGCCGCCGACGATTACGATGCGCATCGCCACCGGCTACGGGAAAGCACGCTCGAAACCCTAGGAAGACGGGCAGATGCCCGGAACTCCTCGCACGATGGAACCGCGCGACGAACAACCCGTGGATCGGCCGGGCGACGAGAAGAACGTAACGCCCGCGCGCGGGAACAATGCGGCGCGCAACGCTGGGGCGGGAGCGGTCGGCCTGGCCTTGCTCGTGGCAAAGTTTAAGGGATTGATCGTCCTTTTGCTTCAATTTAAGTTTCTGTTCGTCTTCGCCAAAGTGTTCGCGCTGAGTTGGACGTTCTTGCTGTCCCTGTGGCTCTACGTGCTTTTCTTCGGGTGGCGCTTTGCAATCGTTATCTTGCTGGCCCTGGCCGTTCACGAACTGGGACATTACTTTGCGTTTCGCGCCTATGGTTTGGAGGCGCGGCTGCCGCAGTTTATCCCATTTCTTGGGGCGTACACGATGGGCACGCCGCCCGACGATCTCGAGCACGATGCGTACATCGCCTTGGCGGGCCCGCTGACGGGCCTGGCGCTCGCGGCCTTGTGTTTTGGAATCGGCTCGTTCCTCAAGGATCCATTTTGGATGGCCGTCGCCGACGTCAGTGCTTTCCTCAATCTCTTCAACCTGCTGCCGATGGTCCCGTTTGACGGCGGGCGCGTCATCGCGGCGGTATGGCCGCCGTTGTGGATCCTTGGGATTGCGGGGTTCGTCATCGCGGCGATCGCCTGGCATATTCCCATCATCTTCGTCATCGTCATCGGCGCGCTGGGCATTCCGGCGATCGTTGCGATGTGGCGCGGGCACGTCGATCCGCGTGCGGCGACGTTGACGGTGGCCGCGCGCGTTCGCGTCAGCATTTCCTACGTAGGAACCGCCCTCGGCCTGCTCTTCATCCTCTCCCAAGCGCACGTCGGAACGTCGGGTGCCGTCACGCCGTGGTAGCGCGCGAGCGGCGCTGGCTGCTCGCCCTCGCGGTCGCGGCGTATCTGGCGGCGATCTGCTGCGTGCGTCCGCAGGCGACCGCCGGGGCGCCGTCGCGCGATTTCGAAGCGTACTACGCCGCTGGCGCGACCTGGGCGCGCGGCGGCGATCCGTATTCGCGCGACATCTGGCCCATCGAACGGACGCTGCCCGGCGTCGACGCGCGCCGCGCCGAGGTCCTGCCGTTCGTCAACCCGCCACCCCTCCTGCCGGCGCTGGCGCTCTACGCACGCCTGCCGTTCGCTGCGGCCACCATCGCATGGGACGCGACGTTGGCGATCGCGCTGTTGCTGCTGATCGGCGCGCTTCTGGTCGTCGCTCGTCGCGCGCGCGATGCGTGGGCGTGGGCGTCCGCGTTGCTGCTCGCGCTCTCATTCGGACCGATCTCGAGCGACTTGGCGCTGGGGCAGTTCGCGCTGATCGCCGTGGCGGCGATCGCGGTCGCCTCGGCGGCGTCGTTTCGCGGCCGATTGACGTCGGCCGCCGTCGCGACGACGATCGCGGCATTGCAACCGACGCTGGCCCCGGTGTTGCTCGCGTGGTCGCGCACGCGGCGCGCGGTGTTCGCTCAGATTCTTGCGGCGATCGCGTTGCTGGCCGCCTGGGCGTTCGTCGCGCGAGCCGGCAACGTTCCGTCGCCGCTGGGTTACGCGCGATTGCTGCGCGCGCACGGTGCTGCCGAAGGACTATCGCTGGTGCAGTTCGCACCCGCGGCCGTCGCACATGGTTTGGGCGCGAGCGTCGTGCCCGCGGCCGTTATCGGCTGGATCGTGATGTTGCTCGCGCTGGCCGCAGCGTGCGCGATTGCGTGGATCCGGCGCGACGATCCGATCGCGGTACTGTGTGGCTGGTGCGCCCTGGCGCCACTCGCGTTGCCCTTCTTCCACGAACACGACTTCGCGCTGTTGCTCGTCCCCGGATTGCTGCTGCTCGCGCGCCGACCGGCGGGCCCGATCGCGATGTGGACGCTCGGCGCGGTCTTGCTCGTGGGCGTGGATTGGCTGGGCATCGCTATGCGATTGGACGGCATCGAGCAGTCGCTGCTGCTGCTCGTCGCGCTCGCGGCGGCCATCGTCGCCTTCGCGGAGCTTGCTCCGACGCGCGTCCTGCTCGCGCTGCTCCCGATCGCGGCGTGCGTGATAATCCTGGCCAATCTCCCGCCGCTGCCGGTCTGGCCCGACGACGCGGGTGCGTTTTCGATTCCGCCCGACGCGGCGATCGCAGCGGTGTGGCACGCCGAGCAACTCGCGAGCGGCATGTTCGCGACGCAGCCGGCGGCGTCGCTGTTTCGCTTGCTGCCGCTGGCCGGCGCGGGGATCTTGGCCTGGCTCAGCGCGCGCCGACCGCCAGTTGGGTGGGATTCCAAAAGATCATGGTCGGCCCGGGCCGCAATCCGCTGACGTTGTCGCCCGCGATGATGTGATCGGTCCGTTGGCTCAGCACGACGAACGGCAAATCGCGTGCGAGCAGCTCTTGAACGCGAACGTAGTCTCCCCGCCGGCGCGCGCGGTCGTAGGTCCGCAGCGCGTCCTCGAGCGCGGCGTCGACCGCGCGGTCGCAGTAGCCCAAGTAGTTTTGCCCGTTGGGCGCGCGTCGCGAGCATGCGACCAAATTGGAGATATCGGGATCCGGCGGCAGCGACCACGCGTAGGAGGTCAGGTCGTAGTGTCCGATCGCAACGATGCCGCCGCCCGCATACGAAGCAAATAACAGATTCGTCGGATACTTGACGTAGGTCAACCCGACGCCCAAGCGAGCGAAGGCCTGTTCCACGATCGCGACGCGCGCGTCCAGGCCTTGATTGCCGACGTTTCCCGCAAAGACTAACTGCATGGCGCGCCCATTCTTTCGGCGCACGCCGTCCGCTCCGGGGCGCCAGCCGGCGGCGTCCAGCAGCCGGGCGGCTCGACCCAAGTCGTAACGCGGACACGGCGCGTGCGCGTCGTAGGCCCAGTTCAGGTGTGAGATGGGCGTGCACGCCAAGAATCCCGAACCGCGATCGACCTTCTGCCAGAGCGTGCGCACGTCGATCGCGCGCGCCAGCGCCTCGCGCACGCGAACGTCGGCCAGGATCGGGCGCCGTTGATTGAAGTCGATGTGCCCGTACGAGTTGGTATCGTAGGCGTGCGTCTTGACGTCCGGATACGCACTGACTTCAGCGATCAGATTGGTCGGCACACGCACGAACGCGTCCAGTTCGCCCGTGCGCAGCTGCGTCGCGACGGTGTTGGTATCCGGGACGATCTTATAGACGACCCGCGCCAGCTTGGGCTTTGCGCCCCAGTACCCCGGGAACGCTTCCATAACGACTTCTCGACCGCGCGCCCATCGCACGTAGCGAAACGGCCCCAGACCGACCGGCAAGGCGTTGTAGGACGCGTGGTTGATATCTTGACCGGAAAGCAAATGTTTGGGCAGAATCGCCGGGTTGCCGATCGGCGTAAAGAAACGGTTCACAAAGGCGGCATACGGTTTCTTCAGTTCGAAGACGACCGTGTACTTGTCCGGCGTCTTCACCGCCGCGATGTCGTCCCAACCGTCGCGCGTGAGCACGTTCGTATGCTCGTCGAGGATCACCCCGACCGTAAACGCCACATCGGCCGAGGTGAAGGCCGCTCCGTCTTGCCAGAGCACGCCGTGGCGCAGGCGAAACGTCAGCTGCCTCCCGTCGGCGGAGATCAGGTGATTGGCTTTGGTCGGAAGCCGCAGGCAGAGCGACGGAACCGTCTCACCCTTATCGTTGAAGACGAAAAAATATCCCATCGTGAACGACGACAGATCGTTGACCACCGTCTCGGTCGAGAGCAGCGGATTGAGGTTATCGATATCCTCGCCGTCGGACCAGCGAAACGTTCCCGCTTGGCCGCCGCCCGCACGAGAGCCCGCCACGCATCCCGCTAGCGCCACCGTGGCCAACGCCGCCGCGAGCGTTCGCGCGACCTTGCCGTTCAAATGTCGACGTTCATCATGTCATCGAACGGCGTAAAGGCGCCCGGCGCGTAGCCCGTCAATTTCGTGCTGTACGTGTAGCCGTCCTCAAGCAAATATAGGTTAATGGTCGGAACGTCGGCCACGATCTGCCGGGAGATCTTGAGCAGCAGCTCTTTGTGCAACGCGGGATCGTACGTGTTCTTGAGCTGATCCATCCACGCATCGACCTGCGGATTGCAATAACGGACGTTGTCTTGCCCGTTGGGTGGAATCTGCTTGCAGGAGAACAAATTCGAAAGGTCGCCGACCGGGTCGGTCCCCCACGAGAAGATCGTGAGATCGTATTTCCCGCCGTACACGATGCCCTGTTCTTGATAGGGCGCGAAGAACAGCGCCGGAGCGGACTTGCTGGTTTGGATCGATATGCCGACGGCCTTGAGCATCTGGCGAATCAACTCGATGCGCTGATCGGCATCCGACGCGCCGGTATAATACGGGAAGTCCAGCAGCAGCCGCCGGCCGTTCTTGACGCGGATGCCGTCGGCGCCACGCTTCCAACCGGCCTGGTCCAGAAGCGCGTTGGCTTTGGCGGGATCGTAGGGAATCAACGGGATCTGCGCGGTCGTCGGCGCGATCGGATTGACGACCGACGTGGGCGACTCCTCGAGGATGCCGTAGCCGTGGCCGACCGTATCGACGATTTTCTTTCGGTCGATCGCGTAGCGGACCGCCTCGCGAACGCGGATATCGCTAACCAACGGCCTCTGCACGTTGAAATCCAAGTGCGCGTAATAGGACGACGGCACGACGATCGTCGTCATGTTGGGATACCGTTTGAGCGGGGCGATAAACGCCGCGGGAACCATCGGCCACATATCGACGTCGCCGGTCTGCAGCTGGGTTGCAAGGGTATTGCGGTCCGAGATCAGCTTGTACGTGATCCGCTTGAGCTTGGGCATCCCGCGCCAATAGTACGGATTGGCCTCCATCTCCACCGCATCGCCGCGGCGCCATTGCGTGACCCGAAACGGTCCGATACCAACGGGCTTTGAATTGTACGCGGCGTGGTTGATGTTGGGCAAGTTCGCCAGCAGATGCTTGGGCAGTACGCACGGGTTGGCGCCCGCGGTTCCGAAAAACGTCGGCAAGAACGAGGCGTAGGGCTTGCTGAGGTGATAGACGACGGTATATTTATCGGGTTCGTCCATCTTCGTAATCAGATCCCAACCGTCGCGACCGACCTCGTTATTGGCCGGGTTGTTAACCACGTTGGTAGTAAAGATCACGTCGTCGGCGTTAAAAGGCGCGCCGTCGGACCAGCGCACGCCGCGTCGCAAGTGCCACGTAATGGTCTTGCCGTCTTTGCTGATGCCGCCGTTGGCTTGCGTCGGCACGACGGTGACCAACTCCGGAATCGGCCTGCCGGCTTTGTCGTAGCGCACCAAGTACGCCATCGTCAATTCCGCAATGTATCCCAGCGTCGTTTCCGTGAAGAGATGCGGGTTGAGCGTATCGATGTCACCCGAGCCGTCGGCGATGACCAGCCAATGCGCGCGCGGCGACGCGGCGCTTCCGCCCTTGGAACAGCCCGCGACGATCAGCATCAGCGCCGCGGCAAGATAGCGCTTCATCAAATATCGACGTCCATCATACTGTCGAACGGCGAGACGTTGTTGGGATTG
>Ga0208357_1000570_pt1 | contig 29451 bp, 35 predicted proteins | sample NGESurdeep092012_6_FD_184487 | JGI IMG/M metagenome (GOLD analysis project Ga0208357, IMG submission 184487) | Arctic peat soil microbial communities from Barrow, Alaska - NGEE Surface sample F52-2 deep-092012 (SPAdes) | ecosystem: Environmental > Terrestrial > Soil > Wetlands > Peat ...
GATGACCAACCAGCGGATCAGCCCCTCCGGGCGGCTACGCCGCCCTACGGGCCTAATCCGCTGAAACCGCTCCTACACCACCACCTGGGGCACGACCGGGGAAGGTTAGGGAGGGGGGCCTTAATCGTTGCGCGCGATCCAGCCGCCGCCGAGGATTCGCGTATCGTCATAGAAGACGCAGGCCTGGCCCGGCGCGACGCCGAACGCCGGCTGGTCGAGCGCCGCCTCGCCGCAGCCCGTGCCGTCGAGATGGAGCCGCGCCGCGACCGGCGGCTGGGCCGAGCGCAGCTTCACCGTGACGCGCTGTTCATCGACGGGCGGCGCGGTGTCGAGCCAGTTGACGTGATGCAGACGCACGCGATCCTGGCCCAGCGCCGCGTGTGGCCCGACCACCACGCGATGGGTCGCCGGGTCGAGGCGCAGGACATACAGCGGCTCGGCCGCCGCGATGCCGATGCCTTTGCGCTGGCCGACCGTGAAATGAATGATGCCATTATGGCGGCCCAGCACGGTGCCGGCGGTATCGACGATGTCGCCGGGCTCGATCGCGCCGGGACGCAGCCGTTCCACGATATCGGCATAGGCGCCATTGGGCACGAAGCAGATATCCTGGCTATCGGGCTTGGCGGCGACCGGCAGCGCATAGCGCCGGGCCAGCGCGCGGGTCTCGTCCTTGGTCAGCGCGCCCAGCGGAAAGCGCAGAAATTCCAGTTCGGCGCGGGTGGTGCGATAAAGGAAATAGCTCTGGTCGCGGCCGGCATCGACGGCGCGGTGCAGCTCCGCCCCGGCGGCGCCGTCGATACGCCGGACATAATGGCCGGTCGCCAGCGCGACCGCGCCGAGATCGCGCGCGGTTTGCAGCAGGTCGCGGAACTTCACCCGCTCATTGCAATTGACGCACGGGATCGGCGTCTCGCCGCGCACATAGGAATCGGCGAATTCCTGGATCACCGCGTCGTTGAAGCGTGCCTCGTAATCCAGCACATAATGCGGCATGCCGATGGTCTCGGCGACCCGCGCCGCGTCGTGAATGTCCTGGCCGGCGCAGCACGCGCCCTTGCGGCCGATGGCGGCGCCATGATCGTAGAGCTGAAGCGTGATGCCGACCACGTCATGGCCTTGCTCCTTGAGCAGCGCGGCGGTGACCGACGAATCGACGCCGCCCGACATGGCGACCACGATCCGGCCCTTGGCGCCCGGCACGGCCATGTCACGCATTCATCATGTTACGGGTCGCGGCCGGCAGCGTCACCGTCAGCCCGTCGAGCTGTTCCGTCATCACGATCTGGCAGCCGAGGCGCGAGGTCCGGGTCAGTCCGAAGGCGAGGTCGAGCATGTCTTCCTCATCCTCGCTCGCGGCATTGAGCCGCTTGTACCATTCCGGCTCGACGATGACGTGACAGGTCGAGCAGGCGAGCGAACCTTCGCACGCGCCCTCGATATCGATGCCGTGCTTGTGCGCGATCTCCAGCACGGAGAGGCCCAGCGGGGCATCGACCTCGCGGCGCGTGCCATCGCGCTCGATGAAGATCATTTTCGGCATGGCGTTACATCAAGTGGAAAGGGCGGCGGCCAGTTCCTCGGCCTCGATCGCGGCATCGAGGGCGCCGCCCTCGCGCCGAATGCCCAACAGCGCGATATCCGCCGCCGCCGCCGCGCGCAGCACCGCGACGTCGGAGAGATCGAACCCGTCGAGCCGGATCACCGCGTGCGTGACCGGGCGGGCGACCGCGCGTTCGGCCAGCGCCCGCAGGCCGCGCAGCAGATCGGTCACCCCCTTTTCGTCCAGCGTGCCGCCGATGCCACCCGGCTCCGGCCGGATCAGCAATTCGGCATTGCCGCCGACCGATGCCGCCACCGAGGCGCCGTCCGTCCGCGACAATTCGATGCCGACGGCCATGCCAAAGCCATCCTCGGCCTCGGGGGTGCCGTCCGGCTCCTCGATCTGAAACAGCTTTATCGGGCTCGGGAGTTGCGCCATGTCACCCTAGACATGGAAGGATTCACCACAGCCGCAGCGTCCCTTCTCGTTGGGATTGCGGAAGGTGAAGCCGGATTGCAGCTTGTCATCGACATAGTCCATCTCGGTGCCGATGATGAACATGGTCGCTTTCGGGTCGATCAGGATGGTGACGCCCTTATCGTGGACCAGCTCGTCGAAGCGACCCTTTTCGTCGGCATATTCCAGCGTATAGGTCATGCCGGAGCAGCCACGCGACTTGATGCCGACGCGAATGCCGAGCGATTCCTTGCCGCGTTTGTCGATCAAGGCCTGGATCCGCGCCGCGGCGGCGTCGGTGATCGTCATCGCCTGTCGAAGTGCCATGATGCTGATCATACCCTATGGCTTAAATTCCCACCAACCCTCATATGGGGCCGGCCTGCCGGTTGTCACCGGTCATCGGCGCGTGGCGGCCGCGCAATTGGCGATAGGCGGCGGCCAGCAGCTCGGCGGCGCGATCCACCTCCGCCTCGCGACTCATCCGGCCGAGGCCGATGCGGATGCTGGCGGCGGCGCGCTCGTCGCCATGGCCCAGGGCGCGCAGCACATAGGAGGGTTCAAGCTCCGCCGAGCTGCAGGCCGAGCCAGTCGAGACCGCAACCCCGGGGCAGGCCGCCATCAGATCGGTCGCCTCGATGCCGGGAAAGCTGAGATTGAGATTGCCGGGCAGCCGGCGTTCGGGGGCGCCGTTCAGCGCGAGGTCCGGCACGGCGGCCCGCAGGCGGACCAGCAAGCGCCGGCGCAGATGCGTCAGCCGGATGGCCTCCTGGGTCATCTCGGCCTGGGCGATGGCGGCCGCCGCGCCCAGCCCGACGCACAGCGGGGTCGGCAGCGTGCCGGAGCGCATGCCGCGCTCCTGGCCGCCGCCATCGATCTGGGCAGCGATGCGGGCGCGCGGGCGGCGCCGGACATAGAGCGCGCCGATGCCCTTCGGCCCATAGAGCTTGTGCCCGGAAATCGACGCAAGATCGACAGCCAATTCATTGACATTAAAAGGTATTTTTCCCACAGCCTGAGCCGCGTCGGTGTGGAACAGCACGCCAGCGGCGCGGCAGATGGTGCCGATCTCGCCCAGCGCCGGGATCACGCCGATCTCGTTATTGGCGGCCATCACCGAGACGATGGCGGTGCGCGCGTCGATGGCGCGGCGCACCGCATCGGGGTCGACCAAGCCGTTGCCATCTACCCCCAAGATGGTCAGGCGGAACCCGTCGCGCGCCATCGCCTTGGCGGCTTCGAGCACGCATTTATGCTCGGTGGCGACGGTCACGATATGGTCCTTGCCCTGGGCGCGATGAAACTGGGCGGCGCCTTTGATGGCGAGGTTGTTGGATTCGGTGGCGCCCGAGGTGAAGACGATCTCCCGCGCCTCGGCGCCGATCAGCGCCGCGATCTGGGCGCGCGCCTGTTCCACGGCGGCCTCCGCCTCATGGCCGAAGGCATGCGTGGCCGAGCCGGCATTGCCGAATTTCTCGGTGAAATAGGGCAGCATCGCCGCGACCACACGCGGATCGGTCGGGGTGGTGGCCTGATAGTCGAGATAGATCGGCCGGGCGGACGGGGTCATGCGGCGCGGCTCCGGGTGCGGGTATAAAGCGCGCACCACGCTTCGACCAGCCGCGCGATCTCGGCCGCGCTCGTGCTCCACCCCAGGCTGATGCGGATGGCGCAGTCGGTGAGGGCCGGCGGCACGCCCATCGCGTCGAGCACATGCGAGCGCGCGACCTTGCCCGAGGAACAGGCCGCGCCGGCGCTGACCATCACGCCGTCAAGGTCGAGCGCCATGATTTGCGTCGCGGCGGCGACACCGGGCATTGCGATGCACAGCGTGTTGGGCAGGCGCGGGACATTCATCCCAAAGATATGGGCATCGGGGGCGATTTCCAGCAGCCTTCGCTCGGCCTCGTCGCGCAGGGCGGCGATGCGCGGAAATTCCGCCGTATCCGCCATGGCGGTGGCGGCGCCGAAGCCGGCAATGCCCGACAGATTCTCGGTGCCGGCCCGGCGGCCGCGCTCCTGCCCGCCGCCCGCTTGCCGGGGGCGCAACGCCAGATCGGCCCGCGCCACCAGGGCGCCGACCCCCATCGGGCCACCGATCTTGTGCGCCGACAGAGTCGCCAGATCGGCATTCAATTCGCTGAAGTTAAAAGATATTTTTCCGAACGCCTGAACCACGTCGCAATGCAACAGAGCGCCGCTGGCGTGGGCGATCCGCGCGGCCTCGGCCACCGGCTGGATCACGCCGGTCTCGTTATTGGCCAGCATTAGCGACACCAGCGCCGGCCGCCGATCCGCGTCGAGGAGCCGCCGCAGCGCGTCGAGATCGGCGATGCCGCCGCCGGTCACCGGCAGGATTGCCGCCTGGGGCGCCGCCGCCAGTATCGAGGCATGCTCGGTGGCGCCGACGATCAGCCGGCGCTCGGGAAACCCGTGCAGCGCCAGATGATTGGCCTCGGTGCCGCCGCTGGTGAAGATGATGTTCGCCGGCGCCGCGCCCACCGCCGCCGCGACCTGCGCGCGCGCCCGTTCCATCAGGCGCTTCGCCTCCCGACCGGCACCATGCACGGAGGAAGGATTGCCGGTATGGGCCAGCGCCTCGACCATCGCCGCCGCCGCCTCGGGGCGCAGCGGCGCGGTCGCGTTCCAATCGAGATAGGCGGGGGTGGTCATCTCGCGGGCGGGGAAAAGCATCCCTCTCCTCCCCTTGGGGAGGAGAGGTTAGGTGAGGTGGGGGAATCTCGATGATGCCGCCATCCCCTCTCACCGTGCGCCGCCGCCATCACTGCGTCAGCGCCGGGCGGTCGGGTTCGGGATCGGCCACGCCGCGGCTGGCGCGGTGAATGACGCCGGAGAGGCCGAGAATGCGCTGGGCGCAGACATCGGCCAGCGTCACCGAGCTGAGATAGAGATGAATCTGGTTGCCCAGCTCCTCCCACAGATCATGGGTCAGACAGCGCGCCTGCTGGCCGGAACAGCCGGTGGGCGCGCCGGGACTGCACCGGGTCGCGCGAATCGGCTCATCCACCGCCAGGATGATATCGGAAATCCGGGTCCCGTCGGCGCCATGCCCGAGGAGATAGCCGCCGCCCGGTCCCCGCACGCTCTTGACGAGGCCGGCGACGCGCAGCTTGGCGAACAGCTGTTCGAGATAGGAGAGGGAAATCGCCTGACGCTCGGCAATATCCGCAAGAACAATGGGTTGGCCTTCATAATGCTTGGCGATGTCGACCATCGCCATCACCGCATAGCGGCCCTTGGTGCTGAGTCTCACAGCGTCCCCCTCACGCCTGGCGCCGGTTGGCGGGCGCGCGGGCCTCCTCGAGCTCGCGCTCCAGCGCCGCGATCCGGGTGCGTAGCGTTTCCATCTCGCCGCCCAGCTTATCGATCTTGCAGGCGATCGGGTCGGGTGTTTCGTCGCACGGCGTGCCATAGGGTATGAACGCCGGCGCCGGCTTCGGCGCCAGATCGGCCGCGGTGACGGCGTGGATCGGTTTCGGCGCATCCGCGCCCAGCATCCGGGCCGGGACGCCGCCGACGCTGACCCCGGCCTTGACCTCGCTGATCACCACGGCATTGGCGCCGATGCGCGAATTCCGCCCGACCGTGAAGCCGCCGAGAATCTTGGCGCCGGCCCCGACGATCACGCCGTCTTCCAGGGTCGGGTGGCGCTTGCCGCGCGCCAGCGAGGTGCCGCCCAAGGTAACCTGTTGATAAAGGGTGACATCATCCCCAATTTCAGCGGTCTCGCCAATGACCACGCCCATGCCGTGATCGATGAACAGCCGCCGCCCGATCGTCACGGCGGGATGGATCTCGATCCCGGTCAGAAAGCGCCCGGTCTGCGACACCAGGCGGCCGAGAAAATGCAGATTGTTGCGCCACAGGAAATTCGCCACCCGATGCAGCCACACGGCATGAAGCCCGGAATAGCACAAGGCCACTTCGAGCCGGGACCGCGCCGCGGGGTCGAGCCGAAGCACGTTGTCGATGTCTTCGCGCAAGTTCTTCAATATCATGGCTTCCTGCTGTGCTATGGTGGCTTGGCCGCGTCGCCCCACGGGCGAGAGAGCAAGTCCTATTATCCTACCGGAACAGTCGAGTTTAGCGGGCCTCACATGACATCTTCAATGGGAAAAGACCGAGTGCCACGCTCGGCTATGGAAATTGGTATGCACCATGCCTGAGATCATCATCGCCGGGCCCGACGGCCGCCTCGAAGGCCGCTATCATCACGCGAAACAGCCGAACGCCCCGATCGCGCTGGTGCTGCACCCGCACCCGCAATATGGCGGCACCATGAATCATAAGGTGGTCTACACCACCTATCATGCCTTCGTTCAGCAGGGTTTCGCGGTGCTGCGCTTCAATTTCCGCGGCGTCGGGCGCAGCCAGGGCACGTTCGACCGGGGCGAGGGCGAATTGTCGGATGCCGCCTCGGCGCTGGACTGGCTGCAAAGCTATAATCCCAACGCCTCGTCGTGCTGGATCGGCGGCTTTTCTTTCGGCGCCTGGATCGGCATGCAGTTACTGATGCGGCGGCCGGAGATCGACGGCTTCGTCTCGGTGGCGCCGCCGGCCAACATGTACGATTTCAGCTTCCTAGCGCCGTGCCCGTCCTCCGGCCTGATCGTCCATGGCGACCAGGACCCGCTGGTCCCGATCGAGGCGGTGCAAAAGCTGATCGACAAGCTGATGCATCAGCGCGACATCAAGATCATGTACAAGCTGGTGAAGGGCGCCGACCATTTCTTCGCCGACCATCTGCCGGAACTGGACGAGGCGATCCAATCCTACGTCGCCGCCAACCACCGGCCAAAGGCGACGATTGTGGGGCGCTGAGCAGCCATTATCGAAACAGCGTTCTGAGGTCGCGACGCCCGTCTATGACGCGGACGATTTCGACGGTTTCGATGGGCCGTCGCGCTGCATCGGGTCGAATCTCATAAAGCACCAGATAGGGCGGCTCGACCAATATTCGGGAGTGCGGCCTAATGTCGGAACGGCGGGGTCCGACACGCGGATAGGCTCCAAGCATATCGATCCGTGAACCGATCGCCTGGACAATGCGAGTGGCCGCCCGGGGATTGTCCGCGGCGATGGCAAGCCAGATGTCCTCAAGATCGCGCTCCGCCGCCGGCGTAATGACGATTTCCGTCATTCGGCGGTTTTACCGCGCGATTTCCTTGCGGACGTTAGCGTGCGTCCGATGTCAAATTTCACGGGGCGTCCGCTCCGCTTCCCGGCATCCCACAATTGTCGGAGACGGGCGATGTCGCCAGGGCCGAGAGAGCGCTTCAACTGCCAATCGCGAATCGCCTCGCGGACAATTTCTCCCGAGCTGGAATATTCACCGGCATCGACGGCCTGCTCGAGCGCCGCGATCTGCTCGGGTTCAAGCGCTACGCTGATCTTGCGATCGTCGGACATCGGAGCCTCGTCTTTCCGCCTCAATGCATCTTATCACGGTTCCACCTCGTCCAGGGTTTGATCCGGCACACCTGCAAGCCGGTCAAGGGCACCGACCATTTCTTCGCCGACCATCTGCCGGAGCTCCGCCCCACCGAGTTCGTCGAAACGTGCCGGCGACTTGCGAAACTTATCAAATGACACCTGTCCCTCAATGCGCTCGTCGCATATCTTCTTCTGAAAATGCCGCGTCATAGACGCACCAGCAGCTCTGCATTGGCGGCAAAGGAACTCGCATGCATCGCTTTGTGTTGCTCCTCGCCGCCTTGTTCATGCTCGCGGCCGCGCCGGCCACCGCCCAAACACTGACCATCGTTTCCGGCGATGGGCAGCACGCCCCCCGTGAGAGCTCGCGGTACTTAGAAGGCGGCATGGCCCAATTCGCGCCGCTGCGCGTCGCGCTTCGCGATGCCGCCGGGAAAGGGATCGCCAACGCACCCGTTACCTTCCGCTGCAATCACGATCCGGCAATGGCCTGCCAATTAACGCCGCCGGGAACGGACAACGGCACACTGATGGTGAAGACCAACAGTAACGGCATCGCGTCGCTCGACCAGATGCTTGGCAAGTCGATACAAACCTATTACCAGGACGGTTCGTTCACCGTGACCGCCTCCTACCGCAATCGCGCCGTTACCTTCAATCTCAGCATGGTGCCGCCCAAGCGCGCGCCGGTGGGCTGGGTGACGGGCGCGACGCTAACTGTCGTCGCCGGCGCCAATCAACGCGTGATACGCCGCACTGCCCGGGCGCATTTCGGGCCGATGGCGGTGCGTCTGGTCGGTCCCAACGGCAAGCCGATCGCACATGCGCCTATTCATTTCAATTGTGGGGACAGCGTGGCGTGCCAGCTAACGGCGTCCGGGGTGGATCACGGCGAGCTCGATGTCATGACCGATGGCAACGGCGTCGCGACTCTGGACCGGATCGATGGCGGCTCGCTCATCTTCTGGCACCGCCAGGATCAACAGCAAGGCGTTGGTGTTGGAACACACACGATGCGCGCGACCTACGGCAGCATCGCGTCGGCGACCGTCTCCTTCACGGTGATGAAGTAGCCGGCTTTCGGCGGCAAATTCATCCGCGGATCGTCATAAGCCCAGCGCTTCGTTGCGCATGCCGGTGAAAAACGTCTCCGCGCGCTTTCCCGATGCCTCAATGCTACGCGCCGATTGATCGGCCTCGGCCTGAGCTTTGCGAAAACCCTCGACGGCCTTCTGTTGATTCTCGGTAAGGTTCTTCGGGTCTAGCCCGATTTCGATGATGAGGCTGTCAATGACTGTCGGCATGTTGCCTCATCTGCTCAAAAAAGACATCATTATTGTCTAACACCACATTTATGTGGTGTTTACGCGGAGAGGTGATATTGTCTCCCCATGAACAGCAACGAATTCAAGCGGTGGCTTCAGAAGCAGGGAGCGATATTTACCCCCGGCAACGGCGGTCACTTGATGGTTCGGCTGGGCGGCAAAACTTCGGTCCTTCCGATGCACGGCAATAAGAAGGAGCTGGGCAAAAGGCTGGTTCTGAAAATCAAGAAGGACCTTGGTTTGCGGTGACACCACTTATTTTTATTCGATGGAGGAGGACTATCTCCTATGTATGCGTATCCCTACACACTGGAACCCGACGACAACACGTTCCTGTTGCAGTTCCCGGACATCGCTATCGCTCACACGGTCGGATGGACCGAAGCCGAGGCGATCGCTCATGCCGGCGATGGGCTGACCACGGCGATACTCGCCATCATGGAAGACGGCGGCGACGTTCCGCGTCCCTCCCCTGCCCGTGGCCGGCCGACAATTTCTCTTTCGCCTCTTGATGCTGCGAAGGTGGAAATCTACCGCGCCATGCGCGCGGCCAAAGTCTCTAAAGCCGAGCTGGCACGTCGCCTGGAATCTCATCCAACCCAAGTGGACAGGCTCCTTGACCTTCGGCATGCGTCCAAACTGGAACAGATCGAGCGCGCCCTCAATGTCCTGGGCAAACGGATTGACATCCTGATTTCCGACAAGGCCGCGTGACATATCCTGCGGCGCTACCTCGAATTGCGCCTATCGGCTGGCGAAGGATGCCACGCCCCAACTCGGCGTCCACCTCGATACAAAGGTCCTCCGTGCCGCACTGATCCAGTTCGGGCAGCGACACGAGATGGCTGGAAAGCACTAAGCCGAGCGGTTCCAGTTCTTGCGCATTCGCCGCCTTCGGGGAACGGCTTCACGGCGCGGGTTCGTCGGCCTTCGGGCCGCGCGGGGCCGGGGGAGGGGTCAGCGCCTCTTGCGAGGCGCTCAAATACTCCCCAAACGTCGCGTCCAAGCGCTCATGGAGAAGGCGGTCGAAGGCCGCGCTGCCTTGCCCGGCCTGCGCTCGCTGCAAGCTCGCGATATAGGCCGGGCGATCCTCCGGCCGCACGGCGACGGGCGGATAGCCGCCACCGATCAGAATCAGATTCATAACGAGGCGGGCGGTGCGACCGTTGCCATCATTGAAGGGATGGATATCGACCAAGCGGCGGTGCGCGTCGAAAGCAGTCGCGGGCGTATCGGGCGCGATTCCTAGCCACGTCGCGAAGTCACCCATCAACGCCGGCACCTCGGCCGGCGATGGGAAATTGTGCCGGCCGGTCTCGGTCAGAACATAACGGCCCTGATCGGCATAGCGGCCGGCAATGTCCGGGCTTGAGCGTCGCACCACGAGCCGATGCAGGTTGCGCGGATCGGCTTCGGTCAACGGCGTCGCCTGGCGCGCGATCGCGCGCACATAGCGCAGCGCCTCGTAATGGTCGATCGCTTCGAGGAGATCCTTGAGCGGCTTGCCGCCGATGGTGATGCCTTGCTCGATCACCAGCGTCGTCTCGGCGGCGCTGAGCGTATTGCCCTCGATCGCGTTCGAGGTATAGGTCAGCTCCAGATCGGCGGAATGCTCGAGATTGCTCAACCCGCCCGGCGCGCGGGCGCGGCTCCGGTCGAGTTCGGCTTTTTTGGCGGCGATCCGTTCGAGCAGGACGTCCATGATTTGTTCTTATCATGAGGACAGGGGATTGCCAAGGTAAAGCGTGGCGGCGGCAGCTTGGCCATGCTTGAAATAAACGCAAATAGCGTTATATACATCGCGTTTAGGAGGTGATGATGGCGAGCGAGGCACAGATTGGGGCGAATCGGCGAAATGCGCGGCACAGCACTGGTCCACGGACCAAGGACGGAAAAATAAAGGCCAAGATGAATGCGTTACGGCATGGGCTTTATGCAGCGCAATTGGTGGCCATGGGCGAATCGGATAGCGATTTGACGCGCCTTCTCAGCGCATTGCGCGCCGCGCTCGATCCGCGAGATGCGTACGAAGAGCTGTTGGTTCGGCGGGTGGCGCAGGCGAGTTGGCGGCTCGACCGGCTGGCCAAGCTGGAGGCGGCGCTGCTCGACGGCGAGGCCGGGCGCGAGACGCGGCGGCGCGGCATGACCGCCGAGGATGTGTGGCCGCTGGCGCTGACACCGCTGGGCCGGCACGAGGCGGTGCTGGACCGCGCCATGCAGCGCGCGATGAGGCTGTTGGCGGATCACCGTGCCGCCCGGCGGCACGCGGTGGCCCCCACCCAACCCTCCCCCGTAAACGGGGGAGGGCAATTATTCGACGCACTGCGCCTCGAAGAAAATTTGCAGGAACGAAGCCAATTTTCGGTGGCGAATCAAGGGCCAGCGCCCGAAAACGAAGCCAATAACCAAGCCGATTTGCCGCGCGCCGACCCTGATTCAGTCGGCGAACGGGTCCTTTACCAGGATGGTGTCGTCGCGCTCGGGGCTGGTGGAGAGCAGGGCGACCGGGGTCTCGATCAGTTCCTCGATCCGGCGGATATACTTGATGGCGAGGGCCGGCAGGTCGGCCCAGGACCGGGCGCCGCGCGTGCTCTCGCTCCACCCTTCCATGGTCTCATAGACCGGCTCGATCTCGGCCTGGGCGGTGGCGCTGGCGGGTAGATGGTCGAGCGTCGCGCCGCCCCGACGATAGCCGGTGCAGACCTTGAGCTCGGTGAAGCCGTCGAGCACGTCGAGCTTGGTCAGCGCGATGCCGTCGATGCCGGCGACCTTCATCGCCTGGCGCACCATCACCGCGTCGAACCAGCCGCAGCGGCGCTTACGCCCGGTGACGACGCCGAACTCTTTGCCGCGCGCGCCCAGCTCCTCGCCGATCGCATCGGTCAGCTCGGTCGGGAACGGGCCGCCGCCGACGCGGGTGGTATAAGCCTTCGTAATGCCAAGGACATAGCCGACGGACCTGACACCCAGCCCGGCGCCCGCGGCGGCCATCGCCGGGTGCGTCACCGAGGAGGTGACATAGGGATAAGTGCCGTGATCGACGTCCAGCATGATGCCCTGGGCGCCTTCGAACAGGATGCGGCGGCCGGCGCGGCGGGCCTGGTCCAGCCGCTCCCACACCACATCGGCATAGGGCAGGATTTGCGGGGCGATCGCCAACAGCGCCGCCTCGACATGATGCCGCTCCACCGGCGGCGCCTCAAGAGCGTGCAGCAAAGCATTGTGATGGCGCAATATTTCGTCGAGCTTGGTGCCCAGGGTCGCGGGCTCGGCGAGGTCGCACAGCCGGATGGCGCGGCGTCCGGCCTTGTCCTCATAGGCGGGGCCGATGCCGCGGCCGGTGGTGCCGATGCCGCCGCCGGCGCGCGATCGCTCGCGCGCGCGGTCGATCTCGCCATGGCTCGGCAGGATCAGCGAGGCATTCTCGGCGATCTTCAGATTGTCCGGCGATACCGCCACGCCTTTCTCGCGGATCGCATTGATTTCCTTGATCAAATGCCAGGGATCGACGACCACGCCATTGCCGATGATCGAGAGCTTGCCCGGCCGCACCACCCCGGATGGCAGCAGGCTGAGCCGATATTCGACGCCGCCGATGACCAGCGTATGGCCGGCATTGTGGCCGCCCTGAAAGCGCACCACCACATCGGCGCGCTCCGACAGCCAGTCGACGATCTTGCCTTTGCCCTCGTCGCCCCATTGCGCGCCGATAACCGCGACATTTGCCATAAAGTCAGTGCCTTACCTGATATTTTCCAGCCACGCCAAGCGGCCCATCGACCAATGTCACCCGCCCGCGATCGATCAGCTCCACGAGATGCGCCATCACCGAGCCGCCAGCCGCGCGGGTCAATCGCGGATCGAGGCCGATATAGACCCGCGCCACGATCTCCGGCACCGTGACGGCGCCGCGCTCCATCGCGCGCAGGATCAGCGCCTCGCGCTCATCGCGATGGGTGAGATAGGCTTGCACCAGCGTCGCGGTGTCGCGCACCGGCGGGCCATGGGTCGGCCAGAACGAGTCGGCAGCCGCCTCCGCCGGCAGGAACCGTGCCAGCGAGCGCTTATAGGCGGCCATGTCGCCGTCGGGCGGCCCGATCGCGGTGGTCGACCAGCCCATGATATGGTCGCCGGTGAACACCGCATTCTCCTCGGCCAGCGCGAAGCACAGATGGTTCGAGGTATGGCCCGGCGTCTCCAGCGCGGTCAGGTGCCAGCCCGGCCCGGCGGCGGTATCGCCCTCGCGCATCACGATATCGGGGACGAAGTCGCGGTCGGCGCCTTCCTCGACCCGTCCGGGCGCCGCATTCTCGGGAAACGCCGCGCCGAGGTCGCGCCCCGAGCCATGCGGGCCGAAGCCGAAGGTCTTGGCCCCAGTCGCCGCCTTGAACGGCGCCGCCGCCGGCGAATGGTCGATATGGGTGTGGGTGATGAGGATGTGGGTCACGGTCTCGCCGGCGAGCGCCCCCGTCAGCGCCGCGACATGCTCGGCCAGCAGCGGCCCCGGATCGATCACCGCGACCTGACCCTTGCCGACAATGTAGGTGCCAGTGCCCTTGAAGGTGAAGGCGGACGGGTTCCGCGCCACCACGCGGCGGATCAGCGGCGACACCGTATCGGCGACGCCATACTCGATCGCCAATTCGCGGACAAAGGGCAGGGGCGTTGACATGAAGGATGGCTTAACCCGGAAAGGCCGAGGGGACAAGCGGGCCGACGGCGCCGACTTAAACCGGGCCGCAAGGCTGGGTCAATCGACTAGGCAGGCGTCTATTCCCGAATTGGGAACAATCCTGCTGTTACCGAACCGAGAATGTGTCATATTATCCGCCGATGCAGATCATCGCGCGCCGGACGCTGCGGCAATTCTGGGAACGGCATCCGGCGGCGGAGAAGCCGTTGCGTGCCTGGTACGGCATGGTCGCATCCGCCGAGTGGTCTGGACCAGCTGATGTGAAGGCGATGTTCGGAACCAATGTTGATTTCGTTGCCGACAACCGGGTGATCTTCGATATCGGCGGCAATAAATTTCGCCTGGTGATTCACATCGCTTATCGGTATCGCCGCGTGCTGGTGAAGTTCGTCGGTACGCATCGGGAGTACGACAAGATCGATGCGGCCACGATATGAGCGGGAAAGGAGCTTAGGCATGGAGATTCGGCCCGTCCGCTCGGAAGCGGACTATGATGCGGCGCTCAAGGAGATCGCGGTTTATTTCGAGCGCGAGCCGAAGCCGGGAACCAAGGCGGCGGATCGCTTCGATATTCTCGCGGCGCTGATCGGCGCTTACGAGGACAAGCATTGGCCGATCGAGCCGCTGGACCCGGTCGAGGCGATTCAATACCGCATGGAACAGGCGGGTCTGACACAGGCGAAATTGGCGGCGCTCCTGGGGTCACGCTCGCGCGCTTCGGAGATCATGAATCGCCGGCGCCCCTTGACGCTCGACATGGCGTGGAAGCTGCACCGTGCCTGGAACATCCCGGCCGAAAGCTTGCTGCGCCCTTATCGCCTTGCCCCGCGGCGCGCGCGAAAGACACCCGCGACACGCAACCGCGCGGCCGGCGCATAGGCGTTACTTCTCCTCCCCGCCTTTGGCGGGCGGCTGGTCGGCGGCGAGGATTTCCGCGTAGAGCGGGTTGCTGGTGGGGAAGCCGAAGCGCTTGGCCTTCTCCTCGTCGACCGGGCCGCGCGGGAAGGCGGCGAGCGTCGCCTGGAAACGCTGGGCGACGCCTTCCTTGAATTCATTGTGGGTGAAGATGAAGAGGAGATCGCGGCGGATCGCGTCCAGCACCATCTCGCCGACCTCGATCGGGTCCATCCACACTGGCGATGGCACGCGGGTGGCGAGGCTGGCCTCGACCTCGCCGAGGCCGGTGTTCTGGAATTGCTCGGGCCGCAGCTTGGCGACCTCGTGAATGTTGGTGGTGATCGGGCCGGGGCACAGCACGCTGACCCCGATCTTCTCGTCCGCGAGCTCCGCCTTCAGCGATTCGGAGAGACCCAGCACGGCGGCCTTGGCGGTGACATAGATCGCCGCGCCCTTGCCGGGCAGCACCCCGGCGACCGACGAGGTGTTGACGATATGTCCGCCCTCGCCATGCGCGGCGATGCGCGGCATGAAGGTCTGGATGCCGTTGACGACGCCGCCGAGATTGACGCCGAGGCCCCAATCCCAATCATCATAGGTCGCCTTGCGCGCGCCGCCCAGAATGCCGACCCCGGCATTGTTACAGAGGACATGGACCTTGCCGAAGACGCGCTCGGTCTCGTCGGCGGCGGCCTTCATCGCGGCGCGGTCGGTCACGTCGAGGCGGATGAAATGGACATTGTTGGCGCCCTTGAGCTGGGCGGCCGCATTGTCGAGATGGTCCTGCCGGATATCGGCGATCACCACCTTCATGCCGTTGCGCAGGAACACCCGCGCCATGCCGAAGCCGATGCCGCTCGCGCCGCCGGTGACGAACGCGACCCTGCCTTCCACGTCTTTCATGATTCACTCCGACATGCGATCCGCCGGACCGTCGGTCGACGATCCGGCGGATCGATATGGCAAGCCTATTTCATGTCGAGAGTAATGGAACTCACGGCGGCGCCGGTTTTCCAATCGAGTACCACCAATTGCTCGCCGCCGCTTGACAAGGCGAGGCGCAACATGACGCGGTTACCCTCGTCTTGAGCGGTCAAGACCTTGGCGCCCGCAGGCAGTACGAAATGGTGTTCGCCACCGGATGTTGTCGCGGAAGCCGTCGTCGGGCCGATACCAAGTTTCGCCTCGATAGCCAAAACATTCGTCAATCCCGGATCCGGGTCGTTGGCGCAGCCCTCGACATTCTTCCAGCCGCCATTGTGGATCACGGCGGTGCGCGTCACATGGTTAGGATTGTGCTCGGTGGCGCCGGGCCCGCCCCAGTACCAGGGCTGGCAGAGGATGTCGGTGGCATAGGGCTTCACGTTCTGAATCGCGGCGGTCACGGTGGCACGATTGATCTTGGCGGGATCGCCGATCGTCAGCATGGCATTGATCGCGATACGGGCGGCGATATAGCCAGCCTGGCTGAAACTGTCGCGCAGCGACTTGCCGCCATAGGCGTCCATCACCGCGATCCAGTTGAGATTGTCCTTGCCCTTGCTGTCGAGCGGCGCCAGCTCGGTGTTCGCCCACAGCCGGTCGTTCCAGTACTTGCTGTCGATCGCGCCGGGGAAACGGACGGTGTAGAAGGAGGTCGGCACCGTCCATTTCATCTTGGCGGCGGCGTCCTGCTGCTCGGCCGCGCTCATGATCTGCACGCCGATATCGTCGGTGCCATAGATCATCACGGCTTCGGCGCCGGTCGCCATCAATTGCAGCACGATGGAACCGTAATCGGGCGAGACCGGGTCGGTATAGACGCTGGTCACCTTGACGCCGTACTTCTTGCCCCACAATTCCAGCCCGTTACAGCTATAGTCGGAGCCGGGGAATTTCGGGATCGAGCATACGAGGCTCTTGACCCCCAGCTTGCGCCGCGCGAAATCGGCGCCGCCGATGCCGCTTTGCCGCGGGCCGGCATTGACCTCGGCGATGTTCTTCGACTGATAGCATTGCGAGGGAATGCCTTCGCCGATCTCGAGCACGTTCTGCTTGATGTACATCTCGGCGTTGGAGATGCACTCGATGATGCTGGTGCTGCCGACCATGGCGAAGACGCCTTCGTCGATCACCAGTTTCTTGCCGGCCTGGGCGGCGACATCGAGTTTGCTCTGATCGTCGATGTCGCTATAGACGATCGGCCGGCCCAGCACGCCGCCATTGGCGTTGGCGCATTTGAAATAGGCCTCGACCGCCTCGTCGGCCTCCTTGAAGCTGCCGGCGCCGCTCATGGTGGTGACGGCACCGATCGGAATCGGCTGGCCGGTGGCGGCCTTGCCGGTGTTCATGCCGCAATCGGGCTTCGCCGCGAACGACGGCGCCGCCCAGGTGACGATCGCCGCCACGGCCAAGGCCGAGACCAGGCGCAGGCTCACATGTATCGACATTATGCCCTCCCTCTTTCCGTCACGGCATTGATTGGCCGACGGTTCATCGATCGGTCCAGCATACACGAAAATCCGCCGGTGGGCAGAGAGTCGCGGGGAGGCTCCGCTCAGGCCGCGACGCGCGGCCGCCACGCCAGCGGCAGCGCGGTGACGCTGTGGACGATGCCGCTGTCGGTAACGACGTTGGCGCCGGGCTCGATCGCGAAATCCGGAATCCGCTTCAGCCATTCCTCGAGGAAGATCCTGAACTCGGCGAGCGCCAAGGTCGAGCCGGGGCAGCGGTGAATCCCTTGGCTGAAGACCGAATGTTTGCGGGCGTCGGCGCGGTGGAAATCGACCGCGAGCGGATCGGGGAAGCTGCGCTCGTCCAGCCCATGCAGGCAGGCCGACATCAGGATCGGGTCGCCTTCCTTCAGCGCGACGCCCTTGAAGACGACATCCTTGGCGACGATCCGCGCGATGGTCGGAATGCCGAAGCGGCGCAGCAATTCCTCGACGGCGTTGGGAATGAGTTTGGGCTGGTCGATCAATTGCCGGCGATGCTCGGGATGCCGCGCCAGGAACAGCGCCATCCAGCCCATCGACGAGGCCACCGTGTCGAGCCCGCCCAGCACCAGCGAATTGGTGATGCTGAGCGCCTCCATATCGTCGAGCGGCCGCCCCTCCACCGTTCCCGCCAGCGCCTTGCTGAGGAGGTCGGCGCCGGGATGCGCGCGCCGCTGGGCGATGATCCGGACCAGATAGGCGTTGAACTTGGCGCGGGCTTCCTGGGTGTCGGTGTCGGTCTTGGGACGGAAGATCGGGCCAACCCAATCCAGCAGCATTTCGCGATCCTGGAGCGGCAAGTCGCACATCTTCATGAAGATCACGATCGGCAGCCGCAGCGCGAAGTCGGCGATGAACTCGCATTTTCCCGAGGCGTAGAACCCGTCGATCAGCGACGCCGCCAATTGCCGTGCCTCGTCGGCCCAGGCGGCGATGGCGTTGGGATAGAAGAACGGCGAGATCAGCGCGCGATAGGCGGCGTGCCGCGGCGGATCGATCTCCGCCGGAATGATGCGCGGGCGATCCATCGCCGGCAGGAAAATGACCCGCGAGGAAAAGGTCTGATTGTCCGTCAGGATATTGCGGATGTCGTCGCCGCGGGTCGCCACCCAATGGCCGCGATTGCGCGGGGTCCAGAAAATATCCGGCCCGTCATGCAGCCGTTTCAGGGTCAGGAACGGGTCGCCATCGCCGCCGGCGAGATGGAGAAAATCGAAATCCATCACCAGCGCGGGCGGCACATGCGGCGGCACCGGGCTGATCGCATCGGTCGTCGCTTCGGTCATGGCGAGGTTCCTCCCGATCCCGTCTCTATCGCCGCTGGCATAGCGCGGATGGGCGGCGTGAACAAGGGAGAGGGGCGTCGCCTCGCGGGTCGCGATTTACACGGGCATCGGGGCGCGGGTTCGTTTAACGTGTCGCGACCAACAAGGGTTCGCATCGGGAGGACCGACATGAAGCTGTGCTATTTCAACGATTACCGCCTCGGCGTGATCAAGGGCGACAATGTCGTCGACGTCACCGACGCGGTGAAGGACATTCCGCACCGGGATTCGCGCGACCTGATCGTCGGGCTGATCGAACGCTGGGACGCCTATAAGTCGAAGGTCGAGACGGCGGCGGCCGGCGGCAAGGGCGTGGCGCTGAGCGGCGTGCGCCTGCGTCCCCCGGTGCCGCGGCCGGGCAGCATCGTCTGCATGGCGGTGAATTACATGGAAGACGGCACCCTGACGCAGAAGCCGCATATCAGCGCCTTCCACAAGGGGCCGACCTCGCTGATCGGCGATGGCGACACCATGGTGCTGCCGGATACCCCGGCCACCATCTTCGAGGGCGAGGCGGAGATCGCGGTGGTGATCGGCCCGCGCGCGACCAATGTCAGCCAGGCCGACGCCATGAAGCATGTCTTCGGCTATACCTGCTTCATCGACGGCTCGGCGCGCGGCTTGATGCCGTCGACCAATATCTTTTTCCCGATGAAGTCGCGGGATACCTTCGCGCCGATCGGCCCCTGCATCGTCACCGCCGATGAAATCGCCGACCCGCACAATCTGATGCTGACGCTCACCAACAACGGCCAGGTGATGCAGAAATTCAGCACCAGCGACATGGCGCACGATATTCCGCGCTGTATCGAATGGATCAGCGCGATCCAGACGCTGGAGCCGGGTGACATCATCGCCACCGGCACCAATCATCGCGGCCTCAATTCCTTCATGGATGGCGACAAGATCGCGCTGACCGTGGAGAAGGTCGGGACGCTGCACATCGACGTGAAGGATCCGCTGGCGCGCACCTGGGCGCGCACCACGCGCCTTCAGCACAAGGAACAGGGCGGCGAGGGCGCGCACACGCCGCAGCTTACCGGGAAGCACGCCCAGCGATAGCGGGTTCGGGCGGCGACCAGGCATGGGCGGCCAGCCGGGGCCGCCACGCCGCGCCCGCGATCCAGTCGAGCAGCGTGGCCGCCGACGGCGTCTCGCGGTCGATCGCCGTGACCGCGCGCCAGGCGAGGCACAGCATGCACGACATCACGGGCGCGCGGCCGATGCGCGGCCGCTCGCTGATCGGCTGAAGCGTCGGCATGCCGGTTCCGAGCATGACGATCGCGTCGAGGTCGCTGTCGGTCAGCGTGTCGAGCGCCGCCATCGCCCCGCTCGCCGGCAGGGCGTAGATCGGGTGGAATTGGCCGGCATCGGTTTTCGCCTCCGCGACACTGGCGACGTCGAAACCCTGTGCCTGCCAATAACCAACGCTGGCGGCGGTCAGCGTCGCGGGATAGGGCGACACCAGGCCGATCCGCCGCGCGCCCAGCGCGTTCAGCGCGTCGACCACGGCGCTCGCCGCCGTGAAGGCCGGCACGCCGGTTCGCGCGGCGATGCGCCGCAGCGTCTCGTGCTCGCGCGCGACGCCGGCAAGATAGGACGCGCCGGTACAGGCGATCGCGATCGCGTCGATCGGCGCGTTGGCGAACTGGCGGAGCGCTTCGTCGAGCTGATCGAAATAATCGACCAGCCGTTCCTCGATCGTGGCCTTCGGGCTCATCAGCCGGCCGTTGATCATCGCGACGCCGGCCGGCCACAGGATCGAGAATTCGGGCTCCACCGTGGTATTTGCCTGCGGTGTCAGGGTGGCGACCAGGCCGCGCGGCGCGTATTCAACGGGCATTGCTTCCATTCTCCTGAAATATCGTCGTCGCCTGCCACAGGTTTCCATATTACCTTCCGCCGGTGCTTCGATATACCCAACTTGCCTGAGCCCACCATGCCCTCACAACGACCGAGCGATCCGCAACTCATCATCGTCGGCGCCGGTCCGGTCGGATTGTGCCTCGCCAATCTTGCGGCCGGCGCCGGGATCGAAACCATGGTTCTGGAGGCCGAACCGGCGATCGTCACCGATCTGCGCGCCTCGACCTTTCACCCGCCGACCTTGGATATGCTGGAGGCGTTGGGCGTGACCGAAACGCTGTTGGCGCAGGGCGTCATCTGTCCGAGCTGGCAGGTGCGCCTTCACCCCAGCGGTGAGCGTGCCGTATTCGACATGTCGGTGTTGGCCGACGACACCAGGCATCCCTATCGTCTCCAATGCGAGCAATGGAAATTGTCGCTGGCCCTTCATGCCCGGCTGCAAGGCGAGGGCCAGGCGACGCTGCGCTTCGGCGCGCGCGTGGTCGATGTCAGGGCCGGCGACGCCGCCGTTTCGGTTGACATCGAGACCGCGCATGGTCGCGAAACGGTCAGCGCCCGCTATGTCGTCGGCTGCGATGGCGCGCGCAGCATGGTGCGCGGCGCCAGCAACATTCCGTTCGATGGGCTGACCTATCCCGAAACCACGATTCTGGCGACCACGCGTTTCCGCTTCGAGGATTATCTCGAGGGAATCTCCAACGTCTCCTATTGCTGGAAGGAAGGCGGCAATTTCAGCCTGTTGAAGGTGCCGGAACGCTGGCGCGTGTCGATCTATCCCCGCGAGGATGTGTCGATCGAGGATCAGCTCGCGCCCGCTTCGATCGAGGCGAGCCTGCAGGAGATCGTGCCGCGGGCCGAGCCGTTCGCGGTCCTGGAGGCACGGCCCTATCGTGTCCACATGCGCATCGTGCCGACCTATCGGCGGAGCAGGGTGCTGCTGGCCGGCGACGCGGCGCATGTCAACGCGCCGGCCGGCGGCATGGGGCTGAATGGCGGCATCCATGACGCGTTCTGTCTCGCCGAATGCCTGGTCGAGGTGTTGAAGCACGGCGGCGGCGACGATCGGCTGGATCGATACGATCGCCGCCGGCGCCCGGTGGCGCATGACGAGATTCTGGCGCAGGCGGATCGCAATCGTGCCCGGATGCGCGAAAAGGACCCGGCGCGGCGGCGCGAATTGCTGGCCGACCTGCAGGCGATCTGCGCCGATCGCACACGGCTGGCGGCTTATCTGCGCCGTTCGTCGATGATCGATGGACTGCGCCGTGCCGCGCAAATCGACTGATTTTAGACGGCGCCCGCCGCTGCGTGGCCGGTCCAATTTACCAGGAAGCCCTCGGCGCGGCCGAGGAAGTCGCCGACCAGCGCCGTGAAGCGCGCCGGCTGATCGGTCTCGATGACATGGGCCGCGTCATAGACGAAAATCAAATGCGAGCGCCGAATCCGGCTTTTGATCGCGCGGGCGCCGTCGGGCGCCAGGATGCCGTCCTTGGTCCCCTGCACGATCAGGGTGAGGCAACCGATCTCGCCGAGGCGCGCCATCAGCGCGTGGTCCATGCCGATGCCCGCCATGTAGGCGCGTGCCGTCCCGAGATTCGCCAGCGCGAGGGATGGGTCCTCGGCCTGCGGCTGAAGCCGCTCCGGATGGGCGAAGGCGCGCCGCAACAGCTCGGTCGGGTCGGTCGGAAACGCGGGCGCATCGGGTGGCTGGAAGCCGGCGGGAGATTCGAGCACCAACTGTCCGACCGATTTTGGATGAAGCACCGTCAGCCACAACGCGAGATAGCCGCCGAAGGAATGGCCGATCACGTCGCACGGCTCGCCGATCGCCGCCGTCGCGAACGCCGCCATCAGCCCGGCAAGATCGGTCATGGTCGTGATCCCGGGCAGCCAGTCGGTGCCGTCGAAGCCGGGCACGATGGGCATGAAAATGCGGAACCGGGCGGCCAAATCCTGAAGCGGCTGGGTCATACGAACCCCGCCGGCACTGTGCAGATAGAGCACCGGCCGGCCGCTGCCGCCGACGAAATAGCTGACCGTGCCGGCGGGAAGATTCACGCTGGTCCGCTCGAAGCCCGCCGCTGCGATCGACATGTCGCGTCTCCCTTTCGTCTCGTCGCTTAGAGTGCCCGGACTTCGGGCAGGATCTTGTCCTTGAACAGGCGCATGCCGTGATGGATCGCCTCGTCGGGAATATTGCCGATCTTCATGTTGATCTGGGTGAAGCCGTGACCCAGCTCGCGGTGCAGGCGCCGCAATTGATCGATCACCATGTCGGGCGTGCCGCACAGCACCGAGCCGTTGGCGATCGCTTCCTCGATGCCGATATTGGCCGATTGCCGCGCGTCGCGGAATTGCGTCGCCGCGCCTTCGTCGTAGTAGCGCGTCTGTTGCAGCACCAGGCGCTGCGCGGTGCGGATGCCGCCGCCCAGAACCTGCGCGAAGTAGCGGCGGCCGCCCTCTAAGAGGCGCTTCGCCTCGTCGAAACTGTCGGCGATGCAGGTGTTCTGGCCGATCAGGATATGCTCCGGCCCCGGCTCCCAGCCGCATTCGCGCGCCCGGCGCTTATAGATGTCGATCTGGGCGCGGGCCCGCGCGATGTCGGCGACCTGGGCCATGCCGAGGATAGCGTGCTGCTCGGCGGCGATTTCACAGCTATGCGCGCTGCTGCCCGACATGATGATCGGCGGATGCGGTTGCTGGCGCGGGCGGGGCCAGATCGATACCGCGCGGAATTGGTAATAGGTGCCTTCCCAGCCGAAGGGTTCCGGCTCGGTCCAACAGCGTTTGATCAGTTCGCACGCCTCGACCAGCCGGCCATAGGATTCGCTGGGCGAGACATTGTACGCGACATATTCGTGCGGAATGCCGCGCAGAATGCCGGCCATCAGCTTGCCGCCGCTGATGACGTCCAGCATCGCATATTCCTCGGCGACGCGGATGGGATTGAGCAGCGGCACCAGGCTGCCGACCATCGCGATCCCGATATGCTTCAGCCGCTGGGTCAGCGCCGCGCCGATGATGTTGGCGTTGGACATGAGGCCATAAGGGCTCATGTGATGCTCGTTGCAGGCGACGAAGTCGAAGCCGCACTCCTCGGCGAACGCCAGATTGTCGATATAGGTGCGATAGAGTTCTGTGCCACGCACGGGGTCGAACCCCTTGTTCGCCACCGGCCAGTCCTCCACCGGCTCGGTGCCCTCCGTCCACGGCATCAGATGGAAATACATGAAACGCATCGGCGCGATCCTTTCGGCGATGATGGGCGCGAGACGGCGCGCGCGGCCCGCTCAGGCGATCTCGGCGGCGCGACGCACGCTGCTGATCATCGACGACCGCAACATATAATCATGGGCCAACGCCGGGTCGGCGCCGATGCGGCGCAGCGCGTCGAGCGATTTCTTCCGCGTCTCGGGATCGCGCTCGCTCATCAATTGATGATTGCGCATCGTCTGCTGCTGCACCGCCTCGACGGAGACGGTGCGGCGCTGGCGGTCATAGAGATCGAGCAGCCGATCGTCGGCGCCGTGCCAGATTTTGGCGAGTTTCTCGGCGAGATTGAACGCGTCATGGATGCCGCCATTCATGCCCATCCCGCCCAGCGGATTGTTGATATGCGCGGCGTCGCCGGCGATGAGGGCGCGGCCCGCGCGAAAGCGCGACGCGACCCGCTGGTGGACGTGATAGATCGAGCGGTGGACGATTTCGTAACGGACCGGCCGGGCGACCACGCGCTGCAGCACCTGCTCAAGCGAGTCATCGGACAGCGCGTCGTCGCGGTCGGTATTCGCCGGCGCCGGCACCAGCGCGCGCCACAGATCGCGGACCCGCAGCAAGACCAGCCATTCCCGCGGATCGGAGATGTAGTTGACATAGGCGAGGTCGGAGATCGGCTCCTCGAAATGGAACGGCGTCGAGGCGATCAGGAAATATTCGGGATAGGTGAACCCCTCATACTCGATTCCCAGCGAGCGGCGGATGGGGCTGCGCGCGCCCTCCGCGGCGACCAGATAGCGGCCTTTGAGGGTGACCGGGCCGGACGCTGTCTCCGCCTCGACCGTGACGCCGTCATCGTCCTGCGTCGCGGCCACGGTGCGATGACCGAAACGCAATTCCGTGCCCGCGATCTTGAGATATTCCTCGCGCAGCGCCCGCGTCAGCTTCCACTGTTCGCACTGCACGCGATAGGGATGCGCCGTGTCGCCGGCGATGAACGACAGATCGAAGGTCGCGACCGGGCCGGTCTCGCGGTCGCGAAACTGCCAGGTCGGCGCCTTCAGCCCCTCGTCGATCAGGCGCGGGACGATGCCGAACTCGTCCAGCATGTCGAGCGTCGGCGGATGAAAGGTCGAGCCGCGCAGTTCCATCACCAGATCCGGCTCCGCCTCGATCAGTAGGGTCGGAATGCCACGCCGCGCCAGCGCGAGGGCGGCGACGAGCCCAACGGGCCCGGCGCCGGCAATGATGACGCGATCCTTGTTGTCACTCATGGACATACCTCGGCACAAAAGCGCTCACGGCATCGACCACTCGCCGCGTTTCGGATCGATCTCCAGCGCGTGCATCGGCACATAGCCGTCGCCGGTGTCGCGGATCTTGTAATAGCTGGTGCCCCGGAAATCCTTGGTTTCCATCATGCCTTCCATGATCTTCTGGCGCGCCTCGGCGACCGGGGTATTTCCGTCGATGCCCTTGCGCTTCATGATGTCGGCGAGAAGGATCACCGCGTCATAGCCGGTCGGCGAATTGGCGACATTGACCGGCTTGAACTGGCTCATGCCGGGGTCCTTCAGCACCGCCGCGGTATAGCGCTCGACGAATTTCTTGTAGAGCGCCGGATCGCCGTTCGACCATTCGTTGGTGGCATAGCCGGTGGTGTGCCAGAAATGCGCGTCGGCGCCGATGGTCTTGGTCAGCGTCTGCGGCAGCGTGCCGGGCCACATCAGCCCGTTCGCGAGCAGCGGCACGCGGACGCCCTGCACCTCCATCTCATGCGCCAGCCGCACCGCGTCGGGGTAGAGGATCGAGGCAAGAATGCCGTCGGGATTGAATTCCTTGAGGCGGATCGCGATCGGCGAGAAATCGGATTGGCCCGAGGTGAAGGTGACCTGGCCCAGGATGGTCAAGCCATGCTTCTTGGCCTCCTCGGTCCACTCGCCGACGGCGGCGCGGCCGCTGGCCTCGCGGACATCGCCGATCACGACGATCTTTTTGACGGTCGGATTGTGCTTCAGAAAGTCGGCGAGCCCTTCGGGGATGCCGGTATCGTCCGGCGTGGCCATCCGCAGCGCCCACGGCCGCCGGTTGATGCCGGCCTTGCTGGCGTTCATGTTGATGCCGGGAAATTTCAGCGCGTTCAACAGCGGGGTCGCGGTCTCCCATTGCGTGCCCGACATCGGCCCCAGAATGGCGAAGGCATTGGCCGCTATGGCGTCGCGGATGCGCAGCACGCCCTGATCGGGCTTGAGCTGATCGTCGTAGCGCACCACCGTCAGCTTGCTGCCGTTGATGCCGCCGGCGGCATTGACGTCCGCGATCCCGAGATCGACGGCGATCGACTGCAACTTGCCGGTCGAGGCAAGAATGCCCGAGAGGGGCGCGGTATGCGCGATGAGAATCGGCGGCTTGTCCTTGGCAAAGGCAGGGGGGGCAAAAGCGGCGGGGGTCGCCAACAACAGGGCGGCGGCAGCGAGCATAACGGTGACGTAATGACGTCGAAACATGGGCTTCTCCTATTCTCCCAGATATTGTCGAAGCATTTTCGGGTCGGCGAGCAAGGCGCCGGCGTTGCCCGACATTGTGAATTCGCCTTGACGCATGACGTAACCCGTGTCGGCCAGGCTCAGCGCGGCACGGGCATTCTGTTCGACGAGAATCAGCGGAATACCTTCGGCCTTGATTTCGGCCAGCACCGCGAAGGCTTCCTTCACCATGCGCGGCGACAAGCCCAGCGACGGCTCATCGAGCAGTAGCAGGCGGGGCCGGCAGACGATTGTGCGCGCCAGCGCCAGCATTTGCTGCTCGCCGCCGGACAGAAGACCGGCCGCTTGGCGCGAGCGCTCCTTGAGGCGGGGGAAGCGCGCATAGACCCGCTCCACGGCGGTGGCGAATGGCTCGCCCGAAACCGCGCGGTCGAAGGCGAGGCGCAGATTCTCGAGGACGCTCAACCGCTGCAAGGTGCCGCGCCCTTCCGGGACGTGCAGCACGCCGCGTCGCGCCAGCGTGTGCGCGCGATCCCCGGCGGTGGACTTGCCGTCGAGGCGGATCTCGCCCGCGCGACGCGGCAAGAGGTTCGAGATGGCGCGCATCAGCGTGGTCTTGCCGGCGCCGTTCGCGCCGATGATCGCGACGGCCTCGCCGGGCTGGATCGAAAACGACACCCCACGGACCGCGCGGATCGGTCCGTAGGAGACGTGCAGGTCGGAGACCTCAAGAATCGCCGACAAGCGCGTCCCCTTCCTTTTCGTCTTCATCCTCGCCGAGATAAGCCTGGATGACGCGGGGATGCCGCAGCACCGCGGCCGGGGTGCCGGAGGCGATCAGCCGCCCGGCATCGAGTGCCAGCAGCCGGTCCGCCAGCGCCCGCACCACGCTCATATCGTGTTCGATCAGGACGATGGCATCGATCCGCGCCCGCAGCCGGGCGATGTCTTGCACCAGGGCGGCGGATTCGCGCTCGTTCATCCCGGCAGCCGGCTCATCCAGCAACAGAAGGTGCGGCTCGGTCGCCAGCGCGCGCGCGATCTCGAGCCGCCGCGCGTCGCCATAGGACAATGCGCTCGCCTGCAAATCCGCCTTGTCGGCCAATTCCACCGCGTCGAGAAAGCCCAGCGCGCGCTCGATTTCCGCCTTGCGCCGGCCGATCGAAAACAAGGCGCGAAATGGCGCCCGCGCATAAGCCTGGGACGCGGTCATGACATTTTCCAGCGCCGACATGCGCTGAAACAAGCGGATGTTCTGGAACGAGCGCGCAATGCCGAGCCGGCCGATGCCGTGCATCGAGAGGCGCGTGATATCCCGCCCGCCGAAGCGGATCGAGCCGGTATCGGCCCGATAGAAGCCGGTGATGGTATTGATCAGCGCGGTCTTGCCGGCGCCGTTGGGACCGATGATCCCCAGAATCTCGCCCGGTTCCACCGTGAACGAGACGTCGAGCAGGGCGTGCAGACCGCCGAAGGTCTTGCCCACGCCCGCGATTTCGGCGACCGGCGCCGTCACGGGGCGGCCTTCCGGCCGGTCCACGCGGTGCGGAAACGATAGGGAAAAATTCCGCTGGGGAAGATCAGCAGGACGATGATGATCGCCAGCCCGAAGAAGGTCGGGCGCCATTCCTGGAGCACCGAGAAATAATCCGGCAGCAGCGTCAGGATGATCGCGCCCAGCACCGGGGCCAGAAAATTATTGACGCCGCCCAGCATGACGTAGAACGCGGCATAGACCGAGATGAAGATGTCGAAATTTTCCGGCCGCACGAACACCAGATAATGCCCGTAGAGGCCGCCGGCATAACCGGCGAGCGCCGCGCCGGCCGCGAACATCGCCTGGCGCACGAAGACGACATTGATGCCGAGCGAGGCCGCCACCCGGCCGTCGCCACGAACCGCATCGAGGACGCGCTGCAGCGGCGTCAGGGAGGCGCCAGCCAGCCCCAGCCCGACGACCAGCACCGCGACGAAGGCGTCGATCGGGGTCACGCCGCTCATGCCGCCGAAGCCGGTCGATCCGCCCACCGCGTCGATATTCTCCAGGATGATCTGCGTCGAGATGGTAACGCCGATGGTGGCCAGGATGAAATAGACGCCCCGCAGCCGCAGCGACGGCAATCCGATCGGCAGGCTCAGCAGCGCCGAAACCGCCGCCCCGGCGAACAAGGCGGGATAGAGCGGCCAGCCCATCGAGACGGAGAGATAGCCCGACACATAGCAGCCGATCGCCATGAAGGCACCAGCCGCGAACGACAGGACGCCGGTCTGAAGGACGAGATAGACACTCCACGCGAGAAGAATGTTGATCGCCGCGAAAAAGAGATGATCGGCGATCACGCGCGGACTTCTCGGCCGATCGCGCTGCCGAACAATCCCTGTGGGCGCAAGATCAGAAAGCCGATCATGCACAGCCAGACGGTCAGGTCGGCAAGACGGGCGAAGCCGAACTCGGCGGCCAGCGATTCGAGGACGCCGATCAACAGGCCGCCCAGCACCGCGCCGCGCAAATCGCCCATGCCGCCGATGGCCATGATCGCGACCGCCTTCAGCGCGAAGCCCAGCCCGAGTTCGGAACTCGCCGTGCCGAGCCGCAGTGTCAACAGCAGCCCGGCGATGCAGCCCAGCGCCGACGACAGCGCGAAGACTTGCTGCGACACCGCGCGGACATTGATGCCCAGCAACGTCGCGCTTTGCGGATTGTCGGCGACGGCGCGGATGTTCCGGCCCATCCGCGTCTGGGTGACGAGAAGATGCAACGCCACCATCAGCGCGATGGTGATCGCGACGATGATCATTTCGACGGTGGTGAAGCGGACCCCGAACACCGCGAAGCCATGGATCGAGCCGAGGCCCGCGAGATTGAGCGCGACCGGCTCGGTCCCCCAGACTTTGTGAATGAGGTCGATCACCACGATGCCGAACGCGACTGAACTCAACGCGGCGGCGTTCTCGGCATCCTCGTTGGCGAGGCGACGGAAGCAAACCTGCTCGATCACCACGCCGACGACGCCGCCGACAATGATGGCAAGCGGCGCCGCGAGCCAGATCGACAGGCCCTGGTTGGTCGCGCCCAGCGCGACGAAGCCGCCGAGGACGAACACGTCGCCATGCGCGAGATTGAGCCGATGCAGCACGCCGAGGATCAGCGTGAAGCCGAGCGCCACCAGCGCGTACATCGAGCCGATGACGAGGCCGTTGAGAATCTGCCCCGCGATCACGGGCGCCTCCTGATTCCGCGGCGCGGCGTTGGGCGCGCGGTCAAGCCATTGTTCCGGTCGGCGGCTATTGTCATTGCCCTTCACCGGTTGCGAACGAGGGTTGGATGATGGTCGATTACCATAATTCCAGAATTGTAAGCAATTAACGCGCCCCGCGCTTGGCGTCTTGCGTGCGGCGCCAGGTGAGCCAGCGCCCGCCCAGCGTCTGGCCGACGCATTGTTCCGCCACCACGACCGCGGCCGACAATTTATCGAGATCGATGCCGGTCGCGCAGCCCGCGCTTTCGAACATGTTGACGAGGTCCTCGGTCGCGACATTGCCAGCGGCGCCCGGCGCGAAGGGACAGCCGCCGAGGCCGCCGACCGAGGCGTCGAACTTGCGCACGCCGTGGCTGAACGCGGCATGGCAATTGGCCAGCGCGAGGCCCTTGGTGTCGTGGAAATGCCCCGACAAAAGTTCGGGGCCATGGCGGCGGGCGAGGATCGCGAATACCT
>Ga0208357_1000572_pt1 | contig 29424 bp, 29 predicted proteins | sample NGESurdeep092012_6_FD_184487 | JGI IMG/M metagenome (GOLD analysis project Ga0208357, IMG submission 184487) | Arctic peat soil microbial communities from Barrow, Alaska - NGEE Surface sample F52-2 deep-092012 (SPAdes) | ecosystem: Environmental > Terrestrial > Soil > Wetlands > Peat ...
CCGAGGGAACCGGAAGCCAGCAAACACAGACGGCGGGCTCGAGGATGTCACCACATCAGTCTCCCGCCCACGACGATCGGCCAACGCAACAGCGCCGGTGAGACGACGTTGCGGGCATACACCGTCGAGCAAGTGGCAGAGATCTTGCACGTCGGGCGTGACAAGGTATACGGCCTGCTCAGGACCGGCCAACTTCGCAGCATCAAGATAGGGAAATCGCGCCGAATAACTGGCGAGCATCTCGCCGAGTTTATCGCGGCACTCGAAAAGGCAAGCTGACACGCATGATCTTACGGGGGCTGGTGCCATAAGGAGGCGAAAAGAACTCGACCAATCTATCGGGACATAATAGAATGAAGAATGATAGTAGGAAACGAAAAGAAGGTGCAGAGTGAAAATCATGATCGGTAAGTACGAAGCGACTATCTATCCGGAGAGGGGAGGTTACACAGGCGCCATAAGCTGCGGATTCGATGCTTCCGGCCGCCGGATCAGGGTCAAGCGCAAAGGCCGAACCAAGGCTCAGGTCAAGCAGCGGCTGCGCGAGGTCGCCGACGACATGGAAGACGGGGTGACAGCGGGGCTAAGCTACACCGTCAAGGATGCCGTAGACGACTTCCTGAATAAGGGCCTCAAGGGGAAATCACCGGCGACCATCGACAATTACCGTTCCCTGTCCGGAAAGAACCTGGTCCCGCACATCGGCGACAAGAAGCTCAAGGAGCTGACCGCCGACCACCTCGACGCCTGGATAGACGAGCGGGCGGGGGAGTTGTCGACTCGTTCGCTCCGGCTGATCCACCAGATTCTTGAGCGGGCGATCCGGCACGCTCAGGCGCGTGATCAGGTGCGGCGGAATGTGGCGAGCCTGATCACCATTCCTGATGGGCAGCCGGGCAGGCCGTCACAGGCGATGACGCTCGACCAGGCCGTCGCGTTGCTCGGCGTCGTAGGGGCGCGCAGCGAACACCGGCTGGCCGCGTACGTCGTGCTGTCCCTGCTGACCGGTGTGCGGACGGAAGAGGCGCGGGCACTGCACTGGGCCGAGGTCGATCTGGAGGCGGGCACCGTGGCCGTATATCGCTCCGTGCGGGCTAAGGGCGACACCAAGACCCGTAGGTCGCGGCGCGTTCTCAAGATGCCTAAGCAGGTTGTGGCGGCGCTCAAGGTGCACCGTAAGCGTCAGGCAGCCGAGCGGTTGCAAGCGGGTAAGGCGTGGCAGGATCACGACCTGGTGTTCTGCCGCGCAGACGGAACGCAACTGGACCGGTGGCAGGTGCGCCGCGAGTTCGCGGCCATGACCGAGGCGGCCGGGCTGGGGGAGGACTGGGCTCCGCGTGAGCTGCGGCACTCGTTCGTGTCCATCCTGAGCGCCAGTGACGTCCCGTTGGAGGACATCAGCCTTCTCGTCGGGCATGTCTCCACGAGCGTCACCGAGACGGTCTACCGGCAAGAGATCCGGCCCGCGCTGACCAAGGGCGCGACGGCCATGGACAAGATCTTCAAGAAGAAGCACAAGACCGCGTAGCGGTCCGATCGGTGAGTGGCTCCCCTTCTGGCTCCCCTAAGATCAAAAAGGGCCTCGGCGGATCACCGAAACCCCTTCTGACCTGCGGTTCTGGTCGGGACGGCGGGATTCGAACCCGCGACCCCTTGACCCCCAGTCAAGTGCGCTACCAAGCTGCGCTACGTCCCGGAACCGACCAGCCCGTCAGCGCGCAACGGGCTTACATACCTTAGCGCAGGATGGCAGGAGGAGAATCCGCGCGCCAGCCAGAGCCCGGGCCCCGGCTCGCGAGCGACCCGGGCCACCGCCAGGCCGCCGTCGCGGACCGCCCCCCGGCTGCCGTCCCGGCCGGCGAGCCGAGCCTCGTGTCCCCGTCGGCGCTCGGTAGGTTTGGGCCGCGCGGGGGATGGCAATGACCTGCGCCGTGTGGCCACGCCGCCATGGCCCTTCGCGCGCAGCCGAACGGAGTCCCTGACCGCTATGAGCGACCGCCTGGCCGGCCTCGTTCCCTGCCCGAAATCCGTCCGCCCGCTGCATGGCAGCGTGCTGCTGACGGCGCCGGTCACCGTCGACACAGGCCACGGCAGCGGCCCGGCGCAAGAGCTCGCTCAGGCGACCGCCGCGGTGAGCCGGGTCCTGCGCAGCATCCCCTGGCCCGGCCTCCCGTCGCCCGAGACCGCCCCCGCCCCCGCCCCCGCCAGCGCCGGCACCGGCGAAAGCCATTATGACAGCCCGCGGCTCACCGTCGACGTCGACGCCGGGCTGGCGCCGGAGGCTTACCGGCTCACCGTCAGCCAGGCCGGGATCTCGATCGCGGCCGGGGGAGAGGCCGGCGCCTTCTACGCGGCGCAGACCCTCCGCCAGCTCCTGCCGGACGAGGCCTGGCGCGCCGTCCCAGTCACCACGCCCACCGCCGCCAGGGCGGCCGCCGCGGCCGCGAAGGCCGCTGCCTCGGCCACACCCCTCGCGACCGGCTGGCTGCTGCCGTGCGCCGAGATCGAGGACGCGCCCGCTCTGGCCTGGCGGGGGGCGCACCTTGACCTGGCCCGGCACTTTTTCCCCAAGCGCGAGCTGATCGCCCTCATCGACGCGTTCGCCGCCCTCAAGCTGAACCGGCTCCACCTGCATCTCACCGACGACCAGGGCTGGCGCATCGAGAGCCGGCGGTACCCGGCTCTGCACGAGATCGGCTCACATCGGCCGCGGACCAGGGTCAACCTGAGCCGGGAGCAGCCGCCGGTCTACGACGAGACCCCGCACGGCGGTTATTACACCCTCGCTGACCTGGCCGAGATCTCGGCCTACGCGGCGGAGCGGATGGTCGAGGTAGTACCGGAGATCGAGGTGCCCGGGCACGCCAGCGCGCTGCTGGCCGCCCTGCCAGAGCTCGGCGTGGGCCGCCCGCCGCCCGGCGGCTACCAGGTCAGCTCGGACTGGGGGATCTTTCCGTACCTGATGTCGCCGCTGCCGTCCACGAAGGAGTTCCTCCGGGAGATCTTCGGCGAGCTTCTGTCCGCGGTCCCGTCGCGTTACCTCCATGTCGGCGGGGACGAGTGCGTGCTGGACTCCTGGCGCGACGATCCGGTGGTCGACGCGTACCGCCGGCAGCGCGGCCTGGCCGGGCCGGCGGAGCTGCATTCCGTCTTCCTGCGGGAGGTCGCCGACCTGCTGGCCGGGGACTTCGGGGTCCGGGCGCTGGTCTGGGACGAAGCCTTCGCCAGCGCCGGCGGCCAGCGCGGGAAGCTGCGCGCGGACACGATCGTGATGGCCTGGCGGGGCATGCGGATCGCGCGGAGCGCGGCCGAGGCCGGTCATGACGTCATCGCGACGCCGGTGCTGCCGACCTACTTCGACTACTACCAGTCCGACTCCGACGCCGAGCCGGCCGGGATCGGCGGCCCGGTCCGGGTGCAGGACGTGGCGGCGTTCTCCCCGGTGCCCGCGGACTGGCCGGCGGCGGCGCGGCAGCGGCTGCTCGGCACGCAGTTCCAGGTCTGGACCGAGTACATCCGCACCGGCCGCGAGCTGGAGTACATGATCTTCCCGCGGGCCTGCGCGCTGGCCGACGTGGCGTGGGCCGGGCAGTCGGTGTCCGGCTCCGTCGCCCTGGAGTCAGACGACGACATGGCCGCCGCGCTCACCGGCCGGCTGGCCGCGCACTTGCGCCGGCTGGACGCCGCCGGGCTGGAGTACCGGCCGCTCGATGGCCCCCGGCCGTGGCAGCGGGGCGGCTCCGGCCCGCGGCGGCACCGCACCGGCGCCCGTATCCGCAGCGTGGCGGCCCGCCTGGATGAGCTGGCCGGCGACGACGGCACCACCTTGGCCGCCACCGAGGGCACGTAGCGCCCGTGCCCGCTGCGCACTCTCCCGCGCCTGCTGCGCACTCTCCGCGTCCTCCCTCGCCCGTTGCGCGCCGAGCGCGTCCGGGCCTGGCACTCTGCGCAGCTCCCGGTCGTTGGCGCTTACGGATAACGACGGCGAGCGGCCGGCCAGTCCGGCCGGCCGGGGCGGCAGCGGCCAGATCCGGAGCGGACTTGTGACGGCACCAGGCTCAGTTCGGGGGGCGGCACCGCTTGGCGGGAGTTACCGGCCGCCCCGGCGGCCATGGTGGTCACGCCTGATCCGGACCGTGATCGGCCTGGTCGTGGTGGTCCTGTGCCTGGGCCTGGCGGCGTTCGGCGGCCTGATGGTGCTCACGCCATCGGTCAGCAACGCCCGGGCGATAGCGCAGGCGGATACCGCCGCCCATCACTCCGTCTATCCGGGGCCGCCGGTCCCGGCCCGGTTCGCGGCCGCGCTGGAGGCCACCGAGGATCACCGGTTCACCGTGGAACCCGGCATTGACCCGTTCGCCGTCCTGCGGTTCCTGGCGGGCCCGGTGATCAGCAAGAACGATCAGGGTGGCGCCACCATCTACCAGCAGCTAGCCAAGATGCTCTACACCCCGGGCCAGAGCGGACTGCGGGTCGAGGCCAGGCAGGTTGCCCTGGCGGTCAAGCTCAAGTACAGCTACAGCGAGGACGAGATCCTCCGTCTCTACGCCGATATCGCGTACTTCGGCAACAACTTCTACGGCCTGTCGGCGGCGAGCTGCGGCTATTTCGGGGTGACGCCGGCCGGGATGTCCTGGCCGCAGGCGGCGCTGATGGCCGGCCTCGTGCAGGGCCCCTCGGCAGATGATCCGCTGACCTCGCCCGCGCACGCCCGCGAGCGCGAGGAGCATGTCATCGGCCGGCTAGTCGCGGTCGGGAAGCTCACTGGGGCCCAGGCCAGGCAGGCCCTGGCGGTGCCGCTCAGTACCCTGCTGGCCCATGCGGGTCAGGATTGCCGGGCCTGACTTCCACCAGCGTATTAACGGATTCTTCCGGCCTCATCGACGCGCAGCCCGTCGGCGGGGCCCGGTGCCGGTGCCGCAGCGGCCGCGGTCGGTTCCAGCACCTCGTGCTCGTGCTCCTCCGCCTCGTGCTCCTCTTCCAGGACCTCGACGATCGACTCCCGCCAGACGAAGCGGCGGTAGGACCAGAACCGGAAGATCGTGCCGAACACGATGCCGACGAAGTTAGCGAGGTTGTACCAGAGCTTGCCGCTCAGGCCGGCGACATCCTGGAAGGCAAAGATCGAGGCGTACTGGATGAGCAGGCCGACCCCGTTCATCACGAAGAACAGGACGCTCTCGCGCCCGGTGCCGGTGCGTTCCCGGTGCCGGAAGGTCCAGTAGCGGTTGCCGAAGAACGTGACCAGGGTGGCGACCACCGTGGCCACGGTGACGGCCTTGTACTTGCCCAGGCCCGCGTCAAAGCGCAGGACGTCCGCCCCGACCAGGGTGACGATGAACCCGACCCCGCCGATCACGCCGAACTTGGCGAGCTCGTGGATCAGGTGCCGGAACCGCGCGTACAGGTCCTGGACACTGCGCACCTGGGCGACCATCCTTCTCTGGGCTGCGGCCCGTGGGCCGTGCAGCGGGCACTGGCTTGCGGATGCTGCTTTGCTTTGCCTGCACTGGCTTTGCCTGCACTGCTTTGCCTGCACTGCTGATGACCCGCGACCGCAGGCGTGCTCTCAGCGAGATTACCCGCCAGGCGTGCACGGCGTGGCCATCCTGGAATCAACCCCGTGTCCGGTTCGGTACGCTTGCCGACTGATTGCCCTCGTGGGACGAATATCCGTTCGGAAATGCGGGCCGACCCGGGTACTGTCTCATAGTGCCCGATGCTGACGTTCTCATTCATGCGAGCAACCTCACAAAGCGGTTCGGCGAGTTCACGGCGGTCGACGGGATCGCCTTCGACCTGCACCGGGGCGAGGCATTCGGCTTCCTGGGCCCCAACGGAGCGGGTAAGTCGTCCACGATGCGGATGATCGGCTGCGTGTCGCCGCCGACCGCCGGGGAGCTGTCCATCCTGGGGATGGACTCGGTGCGGCAGGGACAGGCGATCCGGGCCCGGCTGGGCGTCGTCCCGCAGGAAGACACCCTCGATGTCGAGCTCACCGTCCGGGAGAACCTGCTGATCTACGGCCGCTACTTCGGCCTGCGCCGGGACGTGATCGCGGATCGCACCAGCCGCCTGCTGGACTTCGTCCAGCTGACCGACCGGGCCGGCGATCAGGTGGAGCCGCTGTCGGGCGGGATGAAGCGCCGCCTGACGATCGCCCGGTCGCTGATCAACGAGCCCGAGATCCTGCTGCTGGACGAGCCGACCACCGGGCTGGACCCGCAGGCCCGGCACGTGGTCTGGGACCGGCTGTTCCGGCTCAAGCAGCAGGGCGTGACGCTGGTGCTGACCACGCATTACATGGACGAGGCCGAGCAGCTGTGTGACCGCCTGGTGGTGATGGACGGCGGCCGGATCGCGGCCGGGGGCTCGCCGCGGGAGCTGATCGAGCGGTACTCCACGCCAGAGGTGCTGGAGCTGCGGTTCCGCCCGCCCGACCATGACCAGGCCGCGGAGAAGGTGGCCACGGCGCTGGCCACCACGGGCCTGGCCGCCCGGACCGAGATGCTGGCTGACCGGCTCTTGCTGTACGTGCCCGACGGCGACGCCGCGCTGGCGGCCGTGCGGGCCTGCGGCGTGGAGCCGGTCACGTTCCTGGTCCGGCGCAGCTCGCTGGAGGACGTGTTCCTCCGCCTGACCGGCCGCCGCCTGGAGGACTGATGAGCTCGCCCGCCGTCGCCCCCGGCGCACCGCGGACCCCCGCCCCCACCAGCCTGGCCCTGCGCTCGCCGATCCAGTGGCTGGCCGCCCAGTGGTCCCTGGCCTTCCGGGCGTTGCGGTTCTGGCTGACCAACTACAAGCGCACCTGGCGCGGGTCGATCTACTCCAGCGTCGCCAGCCCGGCGCTGTACCTGGGCGCGATGGGCCTCGGCCTCGGCACGCTGGTGGACCAGCACGGCACGGCCCGGCTCGGCGGCGTGAGCTACCTGGCCTTCCTCGCCCCGGGCCTGATGGCGGCGACCGCCATGCAGACCGCCATGGGCGAGGCGACTTACCCGGTCCTGGCCTCGGTGAAGTGGCTCAAGACCTACCAGGCGGCCGCGGCGACGCCGCTGCGGCCGGCCGACCTGCTGCGCGGCCACCTCCTGTTCACCGCGATGCGCCTGCTGATGAACTGCGCGATCTTCCTGGTGGTGATGACCGCCTTCGGCGCGTCGCAGTCGCCGTGGGTGCTGGCCACCCTCCCGGTCTGCCTGCTCACCGGGCTGGCGTTCGCCGCGCCCATCGAGGCGTTCGCGATCACCCGGACCAAGGACTCCTCGTTCTCGATGCTGTACCGGTTCTTCCTGATCCCGCTGTTCCTGTTCTCGGGCACGTTCTTCCCGATCAGCCAGCTGCCGGAGTGGATCAGGCCCGTCGCCTACCTCACGCCGCTGTGGCACGGGGTGGCCCTGTGCCGCGCGCTGAGCCTCGGCGTGGTCGACCCGGCCGGCGCACTCGGGCACGTTACTTATCTCGCGGCTCTGGCCCTGGCCGGGGTGCTCGTCGCCCAGCGCACCTACCGCAGGCGGCTGTATGTCTAGCCCGGCCGGGACGTCGCTGCGCGAGCTGCCGCTGCGCATCCTGCCCGCGCAGCTGCTGGCGACCCGCGGCGGCGCGCTCGGCGGCCGCGGCAGCTCGCGGCTGATCGAGCGGCATGCCCGGGCCTACCGGCACGCCTGGCTGATGCTGGCCTCCGGGGTGTTCGAGCCGCTCTTCTACCTGCTGTCCATCGGCGTGGGCATCGGCGGCCTGGTGGGCCAGGTCACCGGGCCGGGCGGCCACCTCGTCGACTTCACCAGCTTCGTGGCGCCGGGGCTGCTGGCGACCTCGGCGATGAACGGCGCGGTGATGGACTCGACGTTCAACGTGTTCTTCCGGCTCAAGTACGCCAAGCTCTACGACTCCGCCCTGGCGACGCCGATGCGCTCGGGTGACATCGCGCTCGGCGAGATCGGCTGGGCGCTGATCCGCGGCGGCCTCTACGCGGTGTCCTTCCTGGCCGTCATGCTCGCGATGGGCCTAGTGCACTCGCCGTGGGCGGTCCTGGCCCTGCCGGCGGCGCTGCTGATCGGCTTCGCGTTCGCCGGCGCAGGCATGGCGGCGACCACCTTCATGAGCAGCTGGCAGCATTTTGAGTTCGTGACGCTGGCGACGCTGCCGATGTTCCTGTTCTCCACGACCTTCTACCCGCTGGGCGTCTACCCGCGGCCGCTGCAGATCCTGGTGGAGTGCGCGCCCCTGTTCCAGGGCGTCACGCTCATGCGGGCCCTGACCCTCGGCGCGGTCGGCCCCGGCCTGGTCTGGAACGCGGTGTACCTGGCCGTCATGGGCGTGGCCGGCCTGGCCCTGGCCGGCCACCGGATCGGCCGGCTGCTCCTGCGCTAGCCGCGGCCGCGCCGCTCGGCCGTAGGCCTGAGCTGAGGCCCGGGGCCGTGGGGCCTGGATTGGGGAGGACGTCGCCGCCTCGCCCGGGGCAGTCCGCGAGCGGGAACGCCGGGGCGAGGCGGCTGCGGCGTTACATCCCGCGGACCGCCTGCTCGAGCGTCTTGTCGATGTCCTGCGGGTCGACCTCGAGTTCCTCGCTGGTCTGCTTCTGCGCCCTGGTCACCGATTCCTGGATCGCCCCGGCGACCTTGGTCTCGCCGATGACGATGAGTCCGGCCTGGCCGGGGGCGATGAAGTCGCCGAGTTCCTTGGCCCGCGAGCGTGACATGCCCTTGGCCAGGTGACCGCTGACCCCGCCGATCACCCCGCCCACGGCGGCCGCGCCGAGGATGGCCGGCGGGAACAGGACCCCGACAGCCGCGCCAGCGGCGATGCCCCACCAGGCGCCGTGCCGGGTGGCCGTCTCGTCCTTGTTCTCGTGCACCCGGCCGCTGGCGTCCTTGGTGACAACGGCCGCGTCGTACGCACCGACCAGGCCGCCGGCGTGCAGTGCCTTGACGACCTGGTAGTCCTCCTGCGCCGACATCTCGTCGGGATACGTCGCGATGTAGATAAACGTGCCGTCGCTCTTGGCCACTGCTGGCCTCCCTCTGGTTGCTGCGGTCACGGGATGAACGGTCACACACTGACGGCCAGCAGGGACCTGGTCATCACCCGTCCGGAGTGATTCCCGGCAGCCGCCGCAAAACCCGGCACCTGCCAGGGCGCTCCGCGCCGAGATCGGGCGCGGGTGCGGGCTCCGCACCCGGAGGCTCCGCACCCAAAGGCTCCGCACTCAAAGGCTCCGCACCCAGAAGCCCGCATCCAGAGGCTCCGCAGCCCGCAGTTCATCCGGCACGGGTGATCCGGGCTTGCGGCCGGCCGGGCAGAGTGGCTGACGGGCCGGACGAGCAGAGGACATCGACTATGAGCGCCGCTGGCAGTCACGGCGAGCCGTCCCGGCGGCACGGTCACCAGATCAGCTGGGCGCTGGCGGGCCAGCGGTGGCTGGCCCGCCTGTCGATCCTGCTCATCGTGGCGGCGGTGGCCGTCCTGGTTATCTTCGCTGACCTGCACAGCCTCGTGCTGGTCGCCATCGGCGCGGCGGGGGCGTGCGCGATGCTGGCCGGCGCCTACTGGTTCCTGGCCAACCGCGGCCCGTTGCGCTGGCTGGCCAGCGCCCTGGTCGTACTGGCTCCGGCGGGCGTGATCGCGGCGTACGCGCTCCGCAACCTGCTGTGGGTCGCGATCGTGGCCGTCGCGGCCCTGCTGCTCGCGGCCATCACCGCCCGGGCCGCCATGGGCCGCGTCCAGCAGGTGCCAGGCCCGCAGCGTCCGGCCCAGCGGTCCCGGCGGCCCTTCCTGATCATGAACCCGAGATCGGGCGGCGGGAAGGTGGCCCGGTTCGGCCTGCAGGAGAAGGCGCAGGCCCTCGGGGCCGAGGTGGCCCTGCTGGACGGACCTGAGATCGTGGACGTTGCCGCGCTGGCCAGGCGCGCGGTCGCCGACGGGGCTGACCTGCTCGGCGTGGCCGGAGGCGACGGGACGCAGGCATTGGTGGCCGGCATTGCCGCCGAGCACGACCTGCCATTCCTGTGCATCAGCGCGGGTACCCGTAACCACTTCGCCATGGACCTCGGCCTGGACCGCGACGACCCGTCTACCTGCCTGGACGCGCTGACCGACGGGCTGGAGCTCCGGGTTGACCTCGGCCGCATCGGTGACCGCACCTTCGTTAACAACGCGTCTTTCGGCGCCTACGCCGAGGTCGTCCGCAGCCCGGCCTACCGGGAGGACAAGCGCGGGACCACCTTGCAGCTGCTGCCCGGCCTGCTCAAGGGCAGCGATAACGGGTACCGCCTGCGGGCCCGGGCCGGCCAGGCGGAGCTGGACGGCCCGCAGGCGCTGCTGGTCAGCAACAACGTCTACGAGACCGCAGACATCGCCGGCCTCGGGGGCCGGGCGGGGCTCGACGCCGGCAAGCTCGGCGTCATCTCCATTGCCGTCGAGAACGCCGCCCAGGCCATCGGCCTAGTCCGTCGCGGTAACGGCCGCGGGCTAAGCGTGCTGATCGCCGATGAGGTCATCGTCGAGGCCGAGCAGCCCGAGATCCCGGTCGGCATCGACGGCGAGACCATCATGATGGCCACTCCGGTGCGCTGCGCGATCGTGCCCAGCGCGCTGCGAGTCGTGGTCCCCAGGAACCGGCCGGGCGCCCAGCCCCGCCGGCGCCCGTTCCGGTGGCGGCGATTCTGGCGGCTGGCGGCCTGGGGCAGCCGTCCGGAGCCCTGAGCGCATCCGGCAAGCTGGTCGCCGAGCCGTCGCGCGATCCCATGGAGAATCGTGACTGTCCGCTTTCAGCTCGTCATCGACTGCGCCGAACCGGAGCGGCTGGCCCGGTTCTGGGCCGCCGCGCTCGGATATCAGCTGGAGCCTGTCCCGGCTGGCTTCGCTACCTGGGATGACTACTGGCGCGACGTCGGCGTCCCGGAGGACGAGCTGGGGAGCGGGGCGGACTCGATCACCGACCCGGACGGCCACGGGCCGCGCATCTGGTTCCCGGTCGTGCCCGAGGCCAAGTCGGTTAAGAACCGGCTGCACTCGACATCCACGTCAGCGGCGGCCGCGCGGTGGACTTCGGCGTCCGCCGCGAGCGAGTCGACGCCGAGGCCAGCCGGCTGACCGCCCTGGGCGCCACGAGCACCCGCGTTCTGCAGCAGGAGGGCCTTGATCATTACGCGATCGCGATGACAGATCCCGAGGGCAACGAGTTCGACATCAACTAACGCCGCCCGGCGCTCAGCCAGCGGCCAGCCCTCAGCCAGCGCCCGGCGGTCAGGTGACGGGCGGCGGCCTGCCCTCGGCACTCGCGGCCAGCCCGCTGTCCCAGCCGCAGACCGCGCAGGCGTGGCGGAACGCCGAGCGGGCGAACTCCAGGGCGGCTGCGTGCGGATCCGGGCTCGAGCGAACGTCATCCCAGTCCAGGATGTACTCGCCCAGGATCCCGTCCCAGTGCGCCGCCGGCGGGGACAAGGTCATGTGCGCGAACCCCTCCGGGGCCGGGTGCGCGTACGCGTAGAACGCCGCCTTCCCGTACCGCGCGTCCCCGGGCCACCAGCCAACCGCGACCTCCTGCGCGTCCATCGCGTTGCGCATGATGAAGTCGTCCGAGGGCGGGTTGGCCGGGAACCCGGAGAACAGGCTGACCGCCAGGTCGAACGACCCCCACCACGCGTTGACCGGCGTCGAGCGGCCGCGGTAGGGAGCCCGGTACTCGGCCAGGACCAGGGCGGCCTGGGTCGCGGCGGCGAAGTAGGTGGCTACCTCGTCGGGCTCGTAGTGGGCGTGCTGGGTGTCCTCGTCCAGCGACACGCTCCACGGCACCTCCTGGGGCCGCAGGTTCACCTCGACCGCGCCGGCCGTGTCGCGCACGGCCGCCAGCACGTCCCGGGTCACGTCGGCGACGGCCCGGTGCGGGGTCAGCGGGATGTGCTCGGTCCGGCCGCCGCTGTGCTCGACTCCGGCCTCGTGGGAGCGCAGGTCGAGCAGCACGACCAGCGATCCGGAGCCGTCCGGCGCCGGCAGCGGCGCTGTCTCCCAGCCCCTGGCCGTCAGGCGCAGCGCCGCATGCTGCAGCTGCGGCTCGGGCGGCGCCAGCTTCGCCGCCAGCTTGCCCAGCAGCTGGGTGTGCGCGTGCAGCGTGTCGCATGTCGCGCGCCACTGCTCGTACGAGAGCGCCGGCCAGTTCTTGGACATGAGCTGCAGGCTATTCGACCTGCCCGCAGCACTCAACCGTCCAGCGGCGGGCCGCCGCGCCTTCAGCTGGCCCTCAGGCTGCCGACGGTAGATTGAGCGCATGGACGAGAACCGGGCCCGGCGGGTCACCGATGCGCTGCGGGATCGCGGCATCGACGCGCACCTGGCCAAGCTGAGCATCGACGCGTACGCCGTGCGGGTGCGCCTGAGCGGCGGCCGCGAGGCGGTCTGGGGCGCCGAGGGCACGGCGAGCCTGGCCGCCGAGGTGCTGGCCGACGGCGACCTGGTCGGCTACGTTCCCGAGATCCCTGGCTCGGCCGCCTTCGGCGAGGCGGAGGTCGTCGACGCCATCGCCCGCGCCGACTACAACCAGCCCATCGGCCGGGAACGGCCGGAAGCCCCGCCGCCGGCGCCGGCCCTGCCCCGGGAAGGCGGATTGTTCCGGCGGTTTCTGGACGGTTTCCGCTACGACTCGTAATAACGGACGCCTAAGGGGCCTCCAGCCCGCGCGCTAGTGCCTCGACCCGGGCGTGCAGCTCGGGCACGTATCCCTCGGACTCCGGCTTCATCAGCACGCTGCGCATGATGCGCCCGGCCGGGACGTCGGCCGCGATGGCCGGGTGGCGGCGGCCCAGGTCCTGCGCGCTCACCCGCAGCGTGCTCACGAAGATCGGCCGCTGCGCCGCCATCCCGTCGGCCAGCAGCCGCGCGCTGCCCGCGTCGATAGCCGACAGCCGGTGCGGGTGATGTCCCGGCGGGGCCGTCACCGGGAAGTAGCAGACAATGTCGAGCTCGGGCCGCTGGTAGAGGTCCAGCCGCAGGGAATCCTCCAGCAGCCGCGCCCAGTCCAGCGCGGCCCGGCGGCAGGCCGCGAGGGCCCGGCCGAGGCCGTCGGGAGTGGGCGGCAGGAGGCGGAAGGTCAGCCAGAGCGCGGCGGCCGCGGCGCCGGCCCGCGAGCACTCCAGGCTGATCTCCCCGAGGTGCAGCTCGCTCGAGGTGAAGTAGGTATACGGAGAATCGTGCAGGTAGAACCGGCCCACCTCCGGGTCGGCGAACAGGACCGCCCCGCAGCCGTAGGGCTGCAGCCCGTGCTTATGCGGGTCGATCACCACCGAGTCGCAGGCGGCGATGGCCCGCCAGGGCGCCGGATCGAGCCCGGCCGGGCCGTCCTGGCCGGCCAGCAGCGCGTAAAAGCCGCCGTAGGCCGCGTCGACGTGGACCCGGACCCCGTGGCGGCGGGCGACGGCGAGAACCTCGTGCACGGGATCGATGGCGCCGAGCCCGGTCGTCCCGGCCGTCGCCACGACCGTGCCGATCTGGCCCCGGGCCAGCAGCGCGTCGAGCTCGTCAACGTCCAGCCGCCCGGCGGCGTCCACTCCCACGGCCGTCCCGGCGATGCCCAGCACCCTGCACATCCGGCTGTGGGTGTAGTGCGCCTCGGTGCTGTAGGCGACGCCCCGGCCGGTGTGCAGCTCGCGCGCGACGAACAGTGCCTCCAGGTTGGCGATGGTCCCGCTGGTGGTCAGGTGGCCCAGGTGCGCCGGCATCCCGAACATCGCCGCCAGCTCCGCGACCACCTCTTTTTCCATCTGCGCCGTGGCCGGCCCGCCGTCCAGCGCGTGGTTGTTCGGGTTGATGAGCATCGCGGTGAGATAGCCGGCCACGGCGGCGGGGTGCGGTGGCTTGAGCATCTGGCCGGCGTAGGCCGGGTGGAAGAACGGGTAGTTGTCGGCCAGCCGGCCGGTGAACTCGCCGAACACCGCGGCCATCTGCTCGTCGCTGACCTGCAGCGACTCATGCTGCCCGGCCGGCCCGAAGCCCTCCTGCCACTGCGCGACCGCGTCCAGCCCGGCTCCCAGCCAGCGATGCAGGTCCATACCTCATGATCCTGAAGCCTTTTGGGTGCCCCCACCCCCAAAAGGCTTCAGGATCATGGCGGGCACCGGGCAGGCCGGGGAGCACCCCCAGGTGCGCGGCGCGGCCGTCCAACTCCACGGCGACGGCGTACTCCTCGTAGAGCACGTCCCGGTACTGGCTGCGGCCGCCCTGCCGGGCCCTGGCCTGCCGGGTGCCGCGCGGCAGGGCATGCGGCCGCTCGGCGTCCCGCAGGTAGCGGTGCTCCAGGCTGGAGTGCACGCCCGCCCAGTCCGCGCTCATCGCCGTGGCCAGGTCGGCGCGCCAGCGCACTCGGGGGCGCTGGGCCATCGCGTCGTCCAGGAGCGCCTGGGTGGTCAGCCGGCGTCCCAGCGCCCGGGTGATCCAGCCGTAGGCGTCGTCGAGGGTCGCCGCGGTGCCGGCCAGGTCGAGCACCGTTTCCTCGATCCGGGTCCGCGGCGGCGCGAGCACGGGATGCAGCGCCTGCGCCGCGCGCCCGGACCGGTGCAGGACCACTCCGGGGATCGGCTTGACGGCCCGGTCGACGGGCAGCGTGACGTGGACGACCGGGCTTGGCCGGTCGGTCAGCCCGGCCAGCTCGGCGGCGGTGTGATAGCTGAGCATGGCTCCCGGGCCGGCACGCAACACGGCGGCCCACAGGATCGCCCGGCGGTCCGGCGGACCGGAGAACACGGCGTAGACGCCGGTCTGCATCCGCTGCCACTGCCTCGTGCCCAGCCGCCACTTGACGGCTTCCCGGCTGAGCCCGCCGGCGACGGCCTGCCTGCCCGTCAGGAGGCCATCCTGGAACCACGCCAGCTTCCGCAGCTCATCGGGTAACTCGCTCGCCATGGGCCCAGAAGGGGCGGCGACACCGACATTCGGATCATCGTGAAGCCTTTTGGGTGCCCCCACCCCCAAAAGGCTTCAGGATCATGGCGGGGACAGGCCTCAGCCGCCGGCGAAGTAGCGTCGGGGGTTGTCGACCAGCATCGTCTCGATCTGCTTGGTGGTGACGCCGGACTGCTGCAGCGCGGGCAGCACGTCGTCGAACAGGTGCTCGAAGTGCCAGGCCGGGGCGAACCGCGGGATCATGTCCGCGCTGAACCAGTCGATGTGGCAGGAAGCGTCGTGCGAGAGCACCATGCTGCCGGCGTACCCCCTCTCGCACAGCGCCGCGACTATGGCGACGCGCTGCTCCGCCGAGATCGCCAGATCCAGGCCGAAGCGGTCCATGCCGAGCAGGCAGCCCGCGTCGGCCAGCTCGGTGAGGTAATCGAGGTCGGTGGTGTCGCCGGAGTGGCCCAGCACCACCCGGGCCGGGTCGGCCCCCTCCTCGCGCAGCACCCGCAGTGCCGTCAGCCCGGTCCGCGACTCCGGATGGGTGTGCACCGTGATCGGCGCGCCCGTGGCGACGTGCGCCTGCGCGACCGCCCGCATCACCCGCTCCACGCCCGGCGTCAGGCCCTCCTCGTCGATCGCGCACTTGAGGAAGGCCGCCTTGACCCCGGTATCGGCGATGCCGGCCGTGATATCCCCGATGAACATCTTCGTCATCGGGTCGTCGGCCGCGTCGGCCCGGCCCATGCCCCGGTAGCGGAAGTAGAGCGGGACGTCGCGGTAGGTATAGAGCCCGGTAGCCGCGATGATGTGCAGGTCCGTGCGGGCCGCCACCCGCTGGATCCGCTCGATGTCGCGGCCCAGGCCCAGCACCGTGGGGTCGACGATGGTGTCGCAGCCGCGCTGGCGCAGGGCGGTCAGCTTCTCGGCGGCATCGTCGACGCGCTCCTGCTCGTCCCAGTCGCCGGGGTAGTTGCGCTGGACCTCTTCGTTGCGGACGAAGACGTGCTCGTGCATCAGGGTGGTGCCCATGCTCGTCACGTCGATCGGGCCCCGGACGGTCTCGACCTGTGCCATGCCCTGACCGTAGCGTGGAGTCTTACCGGCCGGTAGGTACTCTGGTCCGGACTTCGCCGGGAGGCAGCACGATGGAATTCGCTTTTGACGCGCGCACCGAGGACCTTCGCGGGCAGCTGCTGTCCTTCATGGACGAGCTGGTCTACCCGGCGGAGAAGGTGTTCGCCGAGCAGGTGGACAAGCTGGCCGCCGAGGGCCGGATCTGGGAGCGCCCGGCGGTCATCGACGAGCTGAAGGCCCAGGCGCGCAGCCGCGGCCTGTGGAACCTGTTCCTCACCCACCGCCCTGAGGGCGCCGGCCTGACCAACCTGCAGTACGCCCCGCTGGCGGAGATCACCGGGCACAGCCCGTCCATCGCGCCGGAGGCGCTCAACTGCGCCGCGCCCGATACCGGCAACATGGAGCTGCTGGCCGACTTCGGCCGTCCGGAGCAGCAGGAGCGCTGGCTCCGGCCGCTACTCGACGGCGAGATCCGGTCGGCCTTCTGCATGACCGAGCCGGACGTGGCCTCCTCCGACGCCACCAACATCGCGACCAGCATCGTCCGTGACGGGGACGAATACGTCATTAACGGCCGCAAGTGGTGGTCGTCGGGTGCCATGGACCCCCGCTGCGCGATCTTCATCGTGATGGGCAAGACCAACCCGGCCGCCCCCCGCCACCTGCAGCAGTCGATGATCCTGGTGCCCCGCGATACGCCCGGTGTCACGGTCAAGCGCGGCACGAACGTCTACGGCTTCACCGACGGCACCCACGGCGGTCATGCCGAGATCGAGTTCGCCGCCGTCCGGGTGCCGGCCGACAACCTGATCTCCGCCGAGGGCGACGGCTTCGCGATCGCGCAGGCCAGGCTCGGTCCCGGCCGGATCCACCACTGCATGCGGCAGATCGGCGCGGCCGAGCGCGCCCTGCAGCTCATGTGCCAGCGGGTCACCGACCGGGTCGCGTTCGGCAAGCCGCTGGCCGAGCAGGGCGTGATCCAGGACTGGATCGCCGAGTCACGGGTCCGGATCGAGTCCGCGCGGCTGCTGGTCCTCAAGACCGCCTGGCTGATGGACACCGTCGGCAACAAGGGCGCGCATACCGAGATCCAGGCCATCAAGATCGCGACTCCCCGGATGGCGCAGTGGGTGATCGACAAGGCGATCCAGGCCCACGGGGCCGGCGGCATCAGCCAGGACTACCCGCTGGCGCACCTGTGGGCCAGCGCCCGCACGCTGCGGTTCGCCGACGGCCCGGACGAGGTGCACAAGCGCTCGCTGGCCCGGCGGGAGCTGAGGAAGTACACCCCGGGCCCCGCCGCGAGCTAGCCCCCGCCCGAGCGGCGGACTGGGCCGGCTCGGCCTAAACTTAACCGGCGAGTATAGCGTTCATGCATCATTGGCAGCAGCACAGCAGGAGGACTTCATGTCAGACGGGCCGCAGGAGGCTTCGGCAGGGACGCCGCGAGTCGCCGTCGTCACGGGGGGAGCACGCGGCATCGGCGCGGGCACAGCCAGGCGGCTGGCCGCGGACGGCCTGGCGGTCGCCGTGCTCGACCTGAAGGAAGGCGACAGCGGGGCGACCGTGGACGCCATCACCGCGGCGGGTGGCACGGCGCTGGCCGTCGGCGCGGACGTCAGTGACAGCGAGCAGGTCCAGGCGGCGGTGGACAGGATCGCCACGGAGCTCGGGCCGCCGGCCGTGCTGGTCAACAACGCGGGCGTGCTCCGCGACAACCTGCTGTTCAAGATGAGCGACGATGACTGGGACACGGTCCTGGGCATCCACCTGCGGGGCTCGTTCCTGATGAGCCGGGCCTGCCAGAAGCACATGGTGGACCAGAAGTTCGGCCGGATCGTCAACCTGTCCTCCAGCTCGGCGCTCGGCAACCGCGGCCAGGCCAACTACTCGGCGGCCAAGGCCGGGCTGCAGGGCTTCACCAAGACGCTGGCCATCGAGCTGGGGCAGTTCGGCATCACCGCCAACGCGGTGGCACCCGGCTTCATCGCCACCGACATGACGGCCGCCACCGCGGCCCGGGTCGGCATGGACTTCGGCGACTTCCAGCAGGCCGCCGCCAGCCGGATCCCGGTGCGCCGGGTGGGCACCCCCGACGATATCGCGCACGTCATCTCGTTCCTGGTCAGCGAGGGCGCCGGGTTCGTCTCGGGCCAGGTCATCTACGTGGCGGGCGGTCCCCTGTGCTAGGAGATGCTGTGCTAGGAGATGCTGTGCTAGGTGGTGACGGCGAGGCAGCCGGCGGCGGCCAGCTGACCGCCGAGGACCTGCGCGGCCAGGAGCTGCGCGGCGAGGTGCGGGAGTTCCTGGCCGCGCACGACCCGGCGCAGCTGGAGCCGCTGGAGTTCCTGCGGGCGCGGTTCGACGCCGGGCTGGCCTGGGTGCACTACCCGGCCGGGCTGGGCGGGGAGGGGCTGTCCCGTTCCCTGCAGCAGGTCGTGGACGAGGAGTTCGCGGCCGCCGGGGCGCCGGGCAACCGGCCCGAGCGCAACGGCATCGGCCTGGGCATGGCCGCCCCGACCATCCTGGCCTTCGGCAGCACGGAGCAGAAGGAGCGCTGGCTGCGGCCGCTGTGGACCGGCGAGGAGATCTGGTGCCAGCTCTTCAGCGAGCCGGGCGCCGGCTCCGACCTGGCCGGGCTGGCCACCCGGGCGGTGCGCGACGGCGATGACTGGGTGGTGAACGGCCAGAAGGTCTGGACGTCGTCGGCGCACATCTCCAGCCGGGCCCTGCTGGTCACCCGGACCGACCCGGCCGTTCCCAAGCACCAGGGGATGACCTACTTCGCGGTGGACATGCACGCGCCGGGGGTAGAGGTCCGGCCGCTGCGGCAGATCACCGGCGAGGCCGAGTTCAACGAGGTCTTCCTCACCGACGTGCGGATCCCCGACGCCGACCGGATCGGCGGGGTGGGCCAGGGCTGGCAGGTCTCCAACGCGACCCTCATGAACGAGCGAGTGTCGATCGGCGGCGGCGCCGCCCCGCGCGAGGGCGGCATGATCGGCCAGGCGGCCCGTACCTGGCGCGAGCACCCCGAGCTGCGCACGCCCGGCCTGCACGACCGGATGCTGCGGCTGTGGACCGAGTCCGAGGTGGCCCGGCTGGCCGGCATCCGGCTCCGGCAGCAGCTCGCGGCCGGGCAGCCCGGCCCGGAAGGCTCGGCGGCCAAGCTGGTGTTCGCCCGGCTGAACCAGGAGATCACCGAGTTCGAGGTGGAGCTGGCCGGCGCCGACGGGCTGCGGTATGCCGACTGGTCCCTGCGCCGCCCGGAGACGACCAACTTCTTCGGTCGCGAGTCCGGCTACCGCTTCCTGCGGTCGAAGGGCAACTCGATCGAGGGCGGGACGTCAGAGATCCTGCGCAACATCATCGCCGAGCGGGTGCTCGGGCTGCCCACCGAGGTCAGGGTGGACAAGGACGTGCCATGGAAGGACCTGCCGCGATGAGCCAGGCAACCCAGACCCAGCCCCCGGCTACCCCGGCCGCGGGCCGCGCGTCGGGCCCCGACCTGCTGTACAGCGAGGATGAGACCGCCCTGCGCGGCGCTGTCCGCTCGCTGCTGGAGGACCGGGCGCCGTGGCGCGACGTCCTGGCCCGGACCGAGACCAGCCAGACCTACGACGCCGGCCTGTGGCGGACGCTGGCGGCCGAGGTCGGCGCAGCCGGCCTGCTGGTGCCCGAGTCCGGGGGCGGCGCGGGCGCGTCCTACCGGGAGGCGGCGGTGGTGGCCGAGGAACTCGGCCGGGCCGCGGCCGCGGTGCCGTTCCTGGGCAGCGCGGTCGTGGCGACGACGGCGCTGCTCGAGGCCGGCGACGAGGAGCTGCTGGCGGAGGCAGCAAGCGGCGCCGTGACCGCCGCGCTGGCCGTCCCGTTCGCCGCCGTCGGCTTCACCGCGGCGCCCTTTGCCAGCGGCTCGCCGCAGGTCCCGACGATCCGGCTGGACGTCGGCGGCGCGGGTGACGCGGCCGGGACCTACCGGCTGACCGGCTCGGTGGCGGGGGTGGCCGAGGCCCTGACCGCCGACGTGCTGCTCGTCCCCGCCGACGGGGTGCCCTACGGCCTGTACGCCGTGCGCGCCGACGAAACCGGGATCACCCGGACGCCGGTCGTCTCGCTGGACATGACCCGGCAGCTGTGCGACCTGACCCTCGACAACGTGCCGGCCCGCCAGGTCGCCGCCGGCGACGCGGCCAGCCGGGCCGTCGCCGCGGCCCTCACCGCCGGCGCCGGGATCCTGGCCTCCGAGCAGCTCGGCATCGCCGAGCGGTGCCTGGAGCTGACCGTCGCCTACGTCAAGGAACGGCGTCAGTTCGCCCGGCCGATCGGGTCGTTCCAGGCCATCAAGCACCGGCTGGCCGACCTGTGGGTAGCGGTCATCCAGGCCCGCGCGGCGGCCCGGTACGCGGCCACCTGCCTGGCCGCGGGCGACCCGGACACCCTGGTCGCCGTGGCGCTGGCCAAGTCGTTCTGCTCCGATGTCGCGGTCCGGGCGGCCCAGGAGACCGTGCAGCTGCACGGCGGGATCGGCTTTACCTGGGAGCACCCGGCGCACCTGTACCTCAAGCGGGCCAAGGCCGACTCGATCGGCTTCGGCACGGCCGACGCCCACCGCGCGTCGCTGGCCGGGCTGGCCGACCTGCCGCCTGCCGGAGCGGACGGATCGTAGCGCCGGCACCGATCCGCACGCCGGCACAGCCGCACCAGGTATCCCAGCCGACACCGATCCTCGACGTTCCACCAGGAGGCGGGGCATGCAGAAGGTAGCCGGAGCGGGCGTGGTGGTCACCGGCGCCGGCAGCGGCATCGGTGCCGCGCTGGCCCGCCGGTTCGCCGCCGAGGGCGCGCGCGTCGTCGTGAACGACATCAACGGCGACGCGGCGGCCACGGTAGCCGCCGGCTGCGGCGCCGTGGCCGTCCCCGGCGACGCGGCCGGCGAGGCGGGCGTCGCCGCGCTGATCACCGCTGCCCGCGGTGAGCTGGGCGAGATCGACCTATACTGCGCGAACGCCGGGATCGCCCGCGGTGGCGGCCCGGAGGCGGCCGAGGCCGACTGGGACGCGTCCTGGCAGGTCAACGTGATGGCCCACGTCCGGGCGGCCCGGCTGCTGACCGGTCCCTGGCTCGAGCGCGGCAGCGGCCACCTGATCTGCACCGTGTCGGCGGCGGGGCTGCTGTCCATGGTGGGATCGGCGCCGTACTCGGTGACCAAGCACGGGGCGCTGGCCTTCGCCGAGTGGATGGCGCTGACCTACGGTCACCGCGGCATCACCGTGCAGGCCATCTGCCCGCAGGGGGTGCGCACCGGCATGCTCGACGGCAGCGACCCGCTGGCCGAGAAGGTGCTGGGCGACTCGGTCATCGCGCCCGAGGCGGTGGCCGACGCGGTGGTCGAGGCCATGGCCGACGGCCGGTTCCTCATCCTGCCCCATCCCGAGGTGGCCGGCATGTACGCCGGGCGGGCCGCCGAGCCCGACCGCTGGCTGCGCGGCATGAACAAGCTCCAGCGCTGGACGGAGCAGTCGGCCTAGGCGCGGCGATACGACCTGCGGTGTAGCGGGTACTCCGTAGGTAGTCGTCCGGCCGGCCGAAGATCCCTCCTGCGGCGGTCGCGGCGGCGCGGGCGCCGGACCTAGCTTGAGGGCATGATCGAAGCACATGGACTGACCAAACGCTACGGCGACAAGCTCGCTGTCGACGACCTGACCTTCACCATCCGGCCTGGCCTGGTCACCGGCTTTCTCGGCCCTAACGGCGCGGGCAAGTCCACCACTATCCGCATGATCATTGGCCTGGACGCGCCGACCGCGGGCACCGTGACGGTCAATGGCCGCCCGTACGCCGACCACCCGGCGCCGCTGCGCGAGGTCGGCGCGCTGCTGGAGGCCAAGGCCGTCCACACCGGGCGCAGCGCCTATAACCACCTGCTGGCCCTGGCCGCCACGACGGGCATTCCGCGCCGCCGGGTCGACGAGGTGGTCGACCTGGTCGGGCTGCGCGAGGTCGCGCGCAAGCGGGCCGGCGGCTTCTCGCTCGGAATGGGCCAGCGCCTGGGCATCGCCTCCGCCCTGCTCGGCGACCCGGCCACCCTGATCCTGGACGAGCCGGTCAACGGCCTGGATCCCGAGGGCATCTTGTGGATCCGCAACCTGCTCAAGGCGCTCGCCGCCGAGGGCCGCACCATCTTCGTGTCGTCGCACCTGATGAGCGAGATGGCGCTGACCGCGGACCAGCTGATCATCGTCGGCCGCGGCCGGCTCATCGCCGACGTCTCGGTCGCCGAGTTCACCCGCTCCTCCCGGCACAGCGTGCGGGTGCGGTCGCCGCAGGCGGCCGTGCTGCGCGATGCCCTGACCGGGCCCGAGGTCAGCGTGACCACGACCGGAGCGGACGTGCTCGAGATCGACGGCCTGGACAGCGAGACTGTCGGGCGCATCGCGTCCGAGCACGGCGTCATGCTGTTTGAGCTGGTGCCGCACACCGCCTCGCTGGAAGAGGCGTTCATGGAGCTGACCCGCGACGACGTCGAGTTCCGGGCCAGCGTGACCAACGAGGCCGCCGGGCTGGTCGGCGCCGGAAGGAGCGCGTGATGACCACCGCTACCGCCACCCCTCCCGCGGCCGCGCCGGAGCTGTCCGGGCGCAACATCAAGGTCACCCAGGCCCGGGTGGTCGACTCCGAGTGGATCAAGATGCGGTCGCTGCGATCGACGGTGTACACGCTGATCGCGTCGGTCGTCATCACGGTCGGCCTGGGCATCCTGTTCGCCTCGTTCGGGGTCTCGCAGCTGAAGGCCAACGGTCACCTGGACACCGATCCGGTCACACTGACCCTGCGCGGCGCATTCCTGGCCCAGCTGGCCATCGGCGTGCTCGGCGTGCTGCTGATCACCGGCGAGTACTCGACCGGGATGATCCGGGCCACCATGTCCGCGGTGCCCCGCCGCCTGCCGGTGCTGTGGGCCAAGCTGGGGCTGTTCGGCGCGGTCGGCGTGGTGGTCTCCGTGGCCGCCGCGTTCGTCGCCTTCCTCAGCGGCCAGGCGATCTTGTCGACGAAGCACGTGGGGGCGTCGCTGTCGGACCCCGGGGTGCTGCGCGCGGTGATCGGAGCCGGCCTCTACCTCGCGGTCGTCGGGCTGCTCGGAATGGCCCTGGGCTTCATCATCCGCAACACGGCCGGGGCGATCGCCACGCTGTTCGGCATCCTGCTCGTCCTGCCGATCCTGGGCGACGTGCTGCCCGCGTCCTGGGCCAGCCACGTGACGCCCTACCTGCCGAGTAACGCCGGCCAGGCGATCATGGCGCTGCAGGCGGCGCCGAATACCATGGCCCCCTGGACCGGGTTCGCCCTGTTCGTCGGCTACGCCGCGGTCGCGGTCGCGATAGCGGCCGTCCTGCTCAAGCGCCGTGACGCCTAGCTCTTCCCCCACCACGGTGCCAGTCACCACGGTGCCAGTCACCACGGTGCCAGTCACCACGGGCCCAGTCACCACGGGCCCAGTCACCACGGGCCCATCCACCACGGGCCCATCCACCACGGGCGGGTAGACATAACAGGAATGGACATGCCGCAGGAGCCACTGACCGGCGGGCGCCCGGAGCGCCCGCCGGCCAGTGGCATGCGGGCCGCCGGCCGGCCGGGCCGCGGCGTGCTGGCCCGCGGCCAGTCGGCCGGCGACCGGCTGGCCAGCCGCGTGCTGGCCTGGCGCGGCCGGTACCCGGCGTGGGCGCGCCGGCATCCGCTCCTGGTCGACGCCGCCCTGGTGGCCCTGCTGACGGCGTTTTCCGGACCGCGGCTGGCCACCGGCCATGCCGCCGACGAGGTCTGGTCGTCGGTGCTGGCCGCGGCGCTGCTGCTGCCGCTGGTATGGCGGCGCCGGGCGCCATTCCTGGTTTTCATGATCATTGCCGCCGCGGCGCTCGTGCAGTGGTTCACCGGCCAGTTCCTGCCCGCCGACCTGGCCCTGCTCGTCGCGTTCTACACCGTCGCCGCCTACGAGCCGGCCCGGCGCATCCTGATCGCCGCTGGCCTGCTGGAGCTCGGCGCCGTGCTGGCCGCCGTGCGCTTCGCGGCGCCCGGTAACGCGTTCTGGGGCTGGATCCTGATCTCCGGCCTGATTACGGCGGCCGGATTGATCGGCTATAACATCCGGACCCGCCGGGCCTACCTGGCCGCGCTCGAGGACCGGGCCGCGCGGCTGGAGCGCGAGCGGGACCGCGAGTCACAGATCGCCGCGGCCGCCGAGCGAGCCCGGATCGCCCGGGAGATGCACGATATCGTCGCGCACAACCTGGCCGTGATGATCGCCCTGTCCGACGGTGCCGCCTACACGGTGGCGGAAGATCCCGGCCGGGCCGCGAGCGTCATGGGCCAGGTCTCCGATACCGGCCGGTCCGCGCTGACGGAGATGCGGCGGCTCCTGGGCGTCATGCGCCAGCCCGCCGCGGCGCCCGAGCACGCCCCGCAGCCCACCCTGGCCGACCTCGACGACCTGCTCGCCACCGTGCGCGCGGCCGGCCTGCCGACGCAGCTGACCGTGTCCGGGCGTCGGCTCGAGCTCCCGCCGAGCGCGCAGGTCGCGATCTACCGCATGATCCAGGAGTCGCTGACCAACACGCTCAAGCACGCCGACGCGGCCGCGGCCAGCGTCCGGGTCACTTACCTGCCGCAGGCCGTGGAGCTGGAAATCACCAACAACGGCCCGGTGGCGTCGAGCTCCGGGGACGGCCACGGCATCGCCGGCATGCGCGAGCGGGCGGCCGTGTTCGGCGGGAACGTCTCAGCAGGCCCGCGCGCCGGCGGCGGCTGGCGGGTGCACACGGTCCTGCACCTCAGCCCGGCCCCGTCCGGCCCGGGCCGCTCGCTGGGGACGGAGCGCGCGTGACCATCTCGATCCTGCTCGTGGACGACCAGCCCATGCTGCGCATGGGCTTTCGCCTGGTGCTCGACGCCCAGCCCGACATGCGGGTGGTGGGGGAGGCCGGCAACGGCGCCGAGGCCGTCAGCCTCGCGGCCGCCAAGCAGCCCGACGTGGTGCTGATGGACGTCCGGATGCCCGGCGTGGACGGCATCGAGGCCACCCGGCGCATCGCGGCCGCGGCGAGCGCGACGCGCGTGCTGATCCTCACTACCTTCGACCTGGACGAGTACGCCTACGCCGGGCTGCGGGCCGGGGCGAGCGGGTTCCTGCTCAAGGACGTGCCGCCACCGGACCTGCTGTCGGCCATCCGCGCGGTGGCCAGCGGCGACGCCGTCGTGGCGCCCAGCGTCACTCGGCGGCTGCTCGACGTGTTCCTGCCGCACCTGCCCGATCCGGCCGGCGCCGCGCGGGCCGGCGCACCGCCCGAGCTGGCGGCACTGACCGCCCGCGAGCGGGAGATCCTCACCGAGGTCGCCAGCGGCCTGTCGAATGCGGAGATTGCCAGCCGGCTGGTCCTGTCGGAGGCGACCGTTAAGACTCATGTCGGCCGCATGCTCAACAAGCTGCACCTTCGTGACCGCGTGCAGGCCGTCGTGTACGCCTACGAGCACGGCCTCGTCCGCCCCGGCCCGCATCCGTAATGGCCGCGCACCAGGGGATGCGGGCGGAGCGGGTCAGTCAGCCGGGCCCGGGCAGGCTGGGGCTGGCCGCCCGGCGCCTTCGCTAGCTGGCCCGGGTCTGCGGCGGGGCGGCGGTGGCCCAGCGGATCGCCTGCACGACCGCGTGGCCGGCCGGGCGGACGAGGGCGGTTTCCGTGAGCGGCAGCCGCGGCAGGTACAGCGGGCGGCGGGCCCAGCCTGGCAGGAGCGAGGTGGCCGCGGCGGCCAGCACCCCGTAAGGCCCGCGCGCGATCACCGGCAGCGGGGGCCGCAGCAGCAGGAACCGGGCGGCCGACCGAGCCTCTGCCGTTCCCTGGAGCTCGGGCCGGTACTGGCTGATCCGGTCCGCTAGCTCGGCCTCGGTCCGGGGCGGGTCGGGCACGCCGAGTGCGGCGCCGATCCGCGCGACGTCGGCCACGTACCCGTCCCGTCCGGCCTGGTCCAGCGGCTCGGCCCCGAACCGGGAGTGGGCGCGCAGGAAGCTGTCCGCTTCCGCGATATGGATCCAGGTCAGCAGGTGCGGGTCGGACGCCGCGTAGGGGCGGCCGTCCGGCGCCGTCCCGGTGACCCGCTCGTGGATCGCTTTCACCCGGCCGATCGCCGCGAGGGCGTCATCGGCCTGGCCGAAGCTGGTCACGGCCAGGAAGTAACTCGTCCGCTGCAGCCGTCCCCACGGATCCCCGCGGTAACCCGAGTGGCCCGCGACGCCGGCCATGGCCAGCGGGTGCAGCGACTGCAGCAGCAGCGCGCGGATGCCACCGACGAACATGGCGGAGTCGCCGTGGACCCGGCGGATCGGCCGGTCCTCGGCAAACCACCGCTCGCCCGCAGTCCCGTGGATGGCCTGGCGGCGCTCCGGGCCCTCCGACCCCGCCACCCGCTCGAATATCGACGTGCCGATGCGGGACCGGACGGACTGCGTGGCACCCTGGACTCTCATAAATCTCATTGTGCGCTGCAATGACGCAGACCCGGCGGCGGGGTAGCGGGGCGCGGCGGGGTAGCGGGGCGGGACGGGACGGGGCCTAGCGGAGGGCGGCACCGTGCTGGCGCGCGCGGGCGGACGGCTCGTGCAGCAGGACGCCCGAGGTGCGGAACAGGAACTCCGCATAGGTGTCGGGCGCCGTATCCGGCTGGAAGGCCTGCCAGTCGGGCGCCGTTCGCAGGATCGCCATCCGGCGCTGCGCGTCGTTGCATTCAGCGAGGACGGCAGCGATCTTGCGGACAAAGCCCTTCAGGAAGCCGAGGCTCAGTGGCTGGCTGCTTGAGCTGTTCATATTCCTAGTCTGACCGCGTCCGGCGGCTGCCGACAGTGGCAGTCCTGCCACTAGACATAGACATCCTGCCAGTGCAGCGGGCATGCTAGAAGCATGCTGCACGACATCGCCGTGGTCATCCTCGATGGCTTCACGCCCTTCGAGCTGGGCGTGGTCTGCGAGGTTTTCGGCGTCGACCGCCGGGATGACGGATTGCCGGCCTATGACTTCGCCGTCGTGGCCGGCGAGCCAGGGCCGCTGCACTCGGCGAACGGGTTCGCGGTGCAGGCGCCGTTCGGGCTGGACCGGCTCGAGCGCGCGGACCTGGTCGCCGTCGCCGCCGTCTCCAACGAGCGGATCGGCCGCGGCCCCGGCGACTACCCGGAGCCGCTGCTGGAGGCGCTGCGGCGCTGCGTGGCCCGGGGCGCGCGGGTGCTCAGCGTGTGTAACGGCGCGTTCGTGCTCGGCGCGGCCGGCCTGCTCGACGGCCGTCGCTGCACCACCCACTGGCGGCACGCCGCCGACCTGGCCGCGATGTTCCCCGACGCGAAGGTCGACCCCTCGGTCCTGTACGTCGACGAGGACCCGGTGATCACCAGCGCGGGCACGGCGGCGGGTATCGACGCCTGCCTGTACCTGGTGCGCCGCGAGCAGGGCAGCCGGGTCGCCAATGGCATCGCCCGGCGGATGGTCGTGCCGCCGCACCGGGACGGGGGCCAGGCTCAGTACGTCGAGCGCCCGCTCATTGAGCCGCCCGCGGACACCATGCAGGACGTCATGACCTGGATGGCCGGCCACCTGGCCGAGCCAGTCACGGTCGACCAGCTCGCCGCGCGGGCGCTCATGTCGCCGCGGACCTTCGCGCGGCGATTCGTCCAGGAAACGGGAACCACCCCGCAGCGCTGGCTGACCGGGCAGCGCATCCTGCTCGCGCAGCAGCTGCTGGAGGAGACCGACGAGACGGTGGACGTGGTGGCGGAGCGGACCGGGTTCGGCAACGCCACGGCGCTCCGGCATCACTTCCGGGCCTGGCGGGCCACCACCCCGCTGGCCTACCGTCGCACGTTCCGTGATCGCCTCGCGCCGGCCAGCGAGAGCGACATGCTGGCGAAACTGCCGTAAACCGGGAGCCTCTTGGCGGTTTCCTCCCGTATCTTGGCCGGTCAGCGGGCATGCTAGGGCTGTGGATCAGACAAGCCATGGGACGCTGCACCATGTGGAGCTGTGGGTGCCGGACCTGGACCGGGCCGTGGCCAGCTGGGGATGGCTGCTCGGCGAGCTTGGTTATGAGCTGTTCCAGGACTGGCAGGACGGCCGGAGCTGGCGCTGCGGGCTGACCTACATCGTCGTCGAGCAGTCGCCGGCCCGCATCGCCACCCGTCATGACCGCTGCCGCCCCGGCCTGAATCACCTGGCCTTTCACGTGGAGAGCCGCGCGCGGACCGACGAGCTCGCGGCGAAGGCCGCCCAGCACGGCTGGCGGCTGATGTTCGCTGAGCAGCATCCCTACGCCGGAGGCCAGGGCCACTACGCGGCGTACCTGGAGAACATCGACGGCTTCGAGGCCGAGCTCGTCGCGGCGCCGGTGAGCGAGGCGCCGGTGAGCGAGGTGCCGGTGAGCGAGGTGCCGGTGAGCGAGGCGCCGGTGAGCGAGGTGCCGGTGAGCGAGGTCGAGGCCGAGCTCGTCGCGCCGCCCGAGGCTCCGGCACCCGAGCCGGCCTGAGCTGACACGACGCCTAGATCCGGACCTGCCCGGAGGCCATTACAGAAGACGTCGCTGTTACATAACCATGACATCGCGATTTCAGGGGATCATCGCGCCGGGAACGCCTGCCGTCGGCCCCGGCCGTGAGCCGGCTCCGCGGCGCGGCGCGGCCGGTTCGGGACGGCCCAGGCCAGGCGCAGTTCCGGGGCCAGGGCGGCGGTCCGCGGTGGCGCGTCGCCGGCGCCTGCGCGGCCCGCAACGGCCCCGCGGCCGCCGGAACCGCTTCCAGGCGAGAAACAGCCCCGCAACAAAACGCAGGAAGAACAACCGTATTTTGCCGGCTGCGTAACTGTCATGAAACGTGTCGGAAACGCATCTATGGGAGACATGAAACGTAACGACAACACCGAAGCGGTCGGCTGGGACCGTGCTAGTCGGCGCTGCCTGGCATCTCAGCAAACCCCTTCGCTTCAGCCCTTGGAGGCGGAGAGTGGTTCCCTACGCAAGTTGGCTCAGTTCAGGCGATAACGCCTGGCAGATGACGGCGGCGACGCTCGTCGGTCTGATGAGCATCCCCGCGCTGGCCGTCCTGTATGGCGGGATTGTCCAGCGTAAGTGGGCCGTGAACACCATGATGATGGTGTTCAGCGCGTTTGCCCTCACGCTCATCGTCTGGGTCCTGTGGGCGTACAAGATGGGCTTCGGCTCGCCGTGGATCGGGCACTTCGTGGGCAAGCCCGGACCGGTCGTCAACGCCTCTGGTGAGCAGGCACGGGCCAACATTCCCTTGCTAGATGGCCTGGCCCCTAACTTCCGGTTCCCGCAGGGCTCGCTGGTCTACTTCCAGTTCGTGTTTGCCGCCATCACGCCGATCCTGTTCATCGGCAGCGTGATCGGCCGGATCAAGTTCAAGGTCTGGCTGATCTTCGT
>Ga0208357_1000573_pt1 | contig 29344 bp, 27 predicted proteins | sample NGESurdeep092012_6_FD_184487 | JGI IMG/M metagenome (GOLD analysis project Ga0208357, IMG submission 184487) | Arctic peat soil microbial communities from Barrow, Alaska - NGEE Surface sample F52-2 deep-092012 (SPAdes) | ecosystem: Environmental > Terrestrial > Soil > Wetlands > Peat ...
GGGTTCGAATCCCCGAGGTGGCTCCACGTAATCCGCGGGTGTCGTATAACGGCTATTATGTAGCCTTCCCAAGGCTGAGACGCGGGTTCGACTCCCGCCACCCGCACCAGCATAGGTGATACAATAAGGTTTAAACATGGCGACTTCCAAGCAGTATTTTCATGACCATTTAGTGATGCTATTGCTTAGCATCAACGCCTTTTTGGCGGTCGGCGGCAGCATCTTCATTTTGCTCAGCCTCAGCACCGGCCACAGCAACGGCTATATTATCCAGTGCCGCGATTGCTCCAACCCAGCCGCGGTCAACAGATTTACCAACGGCAACGTCACCGGCCTGCTCAGTTTCGTCGTCTTTGCCGCGCTGGTCCTGGCCGCCCACTCCGTCCTGAGTTTCAGGGCTTACAAAATCCACCGGCAACTGGCCATCGCCATCCTGGCGCTCGGCGTCCTGCTGTTGACGCTAACCATCATAGTCAGCAACGCCCTCTTGGTATTGCGTTAAACAGCCATGACCGACCTGGAAATCCCATTCCCCGAAGACCGTCACGGCCATTACCGTTTCTTCGAGATCCTGCCCGGTTTCCTGAGCTGGACGCTGATCCTGACGCCGGTGATCCTAAGCTTTATAAACGTCACGCTGGCGGTCTTTTTCATCCTGATGTACCTGTTGATTTTCTTCGTCAGGGGTTTAGCTTACTCCAGCCGGGCGATTGCCGGCTACCGGGCCATGAAGCAGCAAATGAAACTTGACTGGAACGCGCTGGCCGCCGACATCGACGCCGGCAAGGTCACCGCCAGCGCCGCCCAGCGGCCGAAATGGCACCTCAAGAACCTTAAGCTGCTCGGCAACCGCGCCCTGCCGTTGAAACCGAACGAGCTGACCCACGCCGTCATCATTGCCACCGTCAACGAGAGCCGGGAAGTGCTCGAACCGACCATCCAGGCCATCCTGGACGGCGATTACGACGCCCAGCGTCTGATCCTAGTAATCGCCTACGAAGGCCGCGCCGGCCGCGAATCCGAAGAGCGGGTCCGCGAACTGCTCGGCCTCTACGGCGATAAATTCCTCCACTCCATAGCCGTCAAACACCCGCCCGACCTGCCCGGCGAAATCGTCGGCAAAGGCGGCAACATCAGCTACGCCGGCCGTGTCCTCCAGAAGTATTTGAAAAAAGAAAACTATGACCCGACCCGCGTCATAGTCACCACCTTGGATGCCGACAACCGCCCCGACAAACGCTACTTCGCCGCCTTGACCTACCTCTACTGCGTCGTGCCGAACCCGCTGCGCGCCTCCTACCAGCCGATACCGATGTTCACCAACAACATCTGGGACGCGCCGACGATGATGCGGGTTATCGCCACTGGCAACAACCTGTTTTACATAGTCGGCACGCAGCGGCTGCACATGATCCGCAACTTCTCGGCCCACGCCCAGCCGATGAGCGCTCTGATTGACATGGATTTCTGGAGCGTGCGCACCATCGTCGAAGACGGCCACCATTTCTGGCGGTCCTATTTTTGCTATGACGGTGACTACCGGGTTTACCCGCTCAGTATCCCGATTTACCAGGACGCCGTGCTGGCCGACGGCTACCTTAAGACCATCCGGGCCCAGTTCATTCAGCTGCGCCGCTGGACGTACGGCGCTTCCGACATCGCCTACATCGCCGACAAAGGCTTTTGGCACAAGAACAAAGCGCCGAAGGCCGACGTTCTGGCCAAGCTGCTGCGCTCCCTGGAGGGCCATGTCACCTGGGCGACCGGCACGATACTAATCCTGGGCGCTGCTTTCATCCCGCCGCTGCTGCACCCGCAAAACCTGGCCGCCAACGAACTGCCGCTAATCGTCAGGAACGTCCAGCGCGTGGCCATCGCCGGCACGCTAGTCCTGGTCTATGTCTGCCTGGTCACGCTGCCGCCGCGGCCCGCCCGCTACAAGCGCCACCGTTCAGTCTTAATGCTTGCCCAATGGGCCCTGATTCCGGTCACCAGCATCTGTTTCGGCTCGCTGGCGGCCTTCAATTCCCAAACCCGCCTGATGTTCAAACGCTACCTCACCCGCTTCGACGTCACCGAGAAGGCTACCATCACCGCCGCTGGCGTCAAGCATAGCACCGAAGCCGACCCCGGTAAGCAATAATCAGCAAACTGATTACCAAATCGCCAAAATTTATGTTATAGTTTGCCCTTATGAAAACAGGTTCGGAGTACGCCTTATCCCCGGATAAAGACGGGTTCAATGCCACGGTCGCGCATATCCTGGCGCCTCTAGCTTTTGCCAGCCGGGCCGTGCTGGGGCGGACCTTAGAAGGGGAGACAGGCGCAGCCGTCGAACTCGACTTCGACCAAGAACGTTTGGGAGCTGACGGAGCGGTCTTCCTGATCCATAAGTTGCGGACGCTTGACGACGAAACCGGAGAGCCGCTCAACCAGACAGCCGAATTTTTTCGCCGCAACGGCCTAGACGAATTGGCGCAAGTCCGTAATGTCCTAGACGGCGAAATGAACATCATAGCCCACCGCCCGCTGCCCTTAGATGTCCAGGAAATGGTCTTCCACTACGGTACGCGCAGCTGGGTCCGTACCTGGCATGAAGTCGTCGCCCCGGAGAAGCCGGGCATGGCCAGCAGCTTCTCGCTAGCTAACCATAGGGAAGCGCTTGATCCCCGGCGGCCGGAGACGGTTAAATCCAGGGCCGATGACCTGCTGCGCTCCGATATTCGCGACCACCTCAAAGGCTCTCTGGCCCGCGACACGTACATGCTAGGCAAAGTCATGGCCGCCATGGTCAAGGGCGAAATGTAACCCTCCGGGCTTTTGGTTCAAAGCTTGTGGAAGGCCTGGTAATGGACGCTTGCTACCTTATCAAAGCGGTTGAGCGCGACATGGGCGATCTGTTCTATAACCTGGCTATCAGACACGCCGTCCGCTAATTGGCCCGACAGGTTTTTAATAACGGTGTCTGTGAGCGCTCCGGCATCTTCCAGGGCCGTCGGGCGATGCCGGCAGGCCTCATACAGGCTTAAGAACAGTTTGTCGCGTGAAAAGGGCTGCAACCTGCCGGTTTTGCCGCGGACTGCCCAAGCGGCACCATATCGCGGCATTTCGGCAGTCGTAAACACGGCGCTGCACGCCAGGCATTGCCGCCGCCGCCAGACCTGGTTGCTCCGGCTTTGCCGCCGGGAGTTCACGACCTTCGTTTTGCCGCCGCAGTGTATACAAACCATGTCAACATATTGACACAGCGCTATTAATAAAGCCAGTGGATAAACCGGCCCGAAACGGTGCAAAACAAAAGCCCCGGAAGACTTAATGTCCCCGGGGCGGTGCTGCGTTCACCGCTGTTCGCTGGACCGGCGCTTACTTGGTGGTAGCGGCGGGCCGGAAGCGGCGAATACGATTATTCTTGGGCTTAGAGGAGATAAGCTCCTCATAAAACAGCTGAAAGGCGTCTAAAGCGCTACTATTACGAATACCAAAACACCCCTATCTAACCGATCTATCCTATCAAACATACATATACCAGTCAATACTTTATCCATAAACGCTAGTGCTTATAACTGGGGCTATAAAGTAAAAAATCCAGCCCCGCGGCCGGATTTTAACTAACTAGCTGGTGGGCGATAGAGGATTCGAACCTCTCACCTCCGCAACGTCAATGCGGCGCTCTAGCCAAATGAGCTAATCGCCCTGAATAGTGGGCATACCACTCGCTCTAACAGGGTATAAGTTACAGGAATTCAGGCCAAAACGCAACCGCGACACCTGTAGCAATTCCCCGAAATAAAATTTAACGCCAGCCATGACGTCACGCCGAAATAGTTATCCCCATGTTGAAATGTCGTAATTACAGCATAAATAGGCTAGCCTTATAGTACTAACGCTGCTATGATACTTTCTAGGTGAAGTTTTGCCGAGATTGTTTTACCTCGTCAGAACGAGCTAAAGAGGGTTGAATGGCTTGCGAGATCATTCGACCCTTTTTTGTTTTGCCGAGGCCGATGCTACAATGAAAGTGAGCGTTGACGTGGACTAACCAGCCGCTGAGCTCCGCCGGGGTGGCGACAACGTGCGTAAACGTAGTCGCAAGAGTAAATGTCGAGGTGGAACCTCCTGAACCAGCAGGACCAAGACACTTGAGGTTAAATACCGTGCGAGAGTATTGAATCCAAGTGTCTTTTTATTTATAAATTTTTCGAGGAGACAATAACGTGCCAGACCAACCGGACCAACTTCACGCCATGCGCCATTCGCTGGCCCATATAATGGCCGCCGCCGTCCAGCACCTCTGGCCGGAGGCCAAATTCGGGGTCGGGCCGGTGGTCGAGAACGGCTTTTATTATGATATCGACCTGGGCGGGACGAAGGTCTCCGAAGAGGACTTCGGCAAGATCGAGGCCGCCATGCGCGAGGTTGTCGCCGCCGACCAGCCATTCGAGCGTTTCGAGAAACCGATTGACGAGGCCATCGCCTGGGCGCGGGATAGCAGCCAGCCTTATAAGGAAGAGCTGCTGAACGACCTGAAACGCGCCGGCACCACTGCCGCCAAGGATCTGGACACCGAAGAGCTGGGCACGATAGCCGAAGGCGGCGCCCAAGTGGAAACGGTCTCTTTTTATAAGAACGGCGACTTCACGGACTTATGCCGCGGACCGCATGTCGAATCTACGGGCCAGGTCGGCGCTTTCAAGCTGCTCAGGGTTAGCGGCGCTTACTGGCGCGGCAACGACAAGAACGCCCAGATGCAGCGGATTTACGGCGCGGCTTTCGCCACCGACAAAGAACTGAGTGAGCATTTAGAGATGCTGGAGCAGGCCAGGAAGCGCGACCACCGCAAGCTGGGGCAGGAGCTGGACTTGTTTGTCATATCGCCGCTGGTCGGCTCGGGCTTGCCGCTGTTTACCCCTAGGGGCACGGTGCTGCGCGATGAGCTGAACCGCTATTCGCAGGACATCCGCAAGCGCGAAGGCTGGCAAAAGGTCTGGACGCCGCACATCGCTAAGAAGGAACTGTACGAGGTCTCCGGCCACTGGGCGAAATTCGGCGACGAGTGGCTAACCGTCAAGAGCAGCGAAACCAGCGACGAATTAGTCATGAAACCGATGAACTGTCCGCACCACCAGCAGCTTTACGCCTCGCGACCGCGCAGCTACCGGGACCTGCCGCTAAAGTACATGGAAACGACGACCGACTACCGGGACGAAAAAGCCGGCGAACTGCTGGGACTGGCCCGCGTGCGGGCTATCACCCAGGATGATAGCCATACTTTCTGCCGGCCCGACCAGATTAACGAAGTCATGAGCAAGCTGGTCGAGATCGTGGGCGAGTTTTATAGCGTGCTGGACCTGCCGCTGAAAGTCCGTTTATCTTTCCGCGACGACTCCGACGGTTACCTTGGCGACAAGGAGCTCTGGGACCGGGCGCAAGGCATTATCCGCGAGGTGGTCGAAGCGGCGGGGCTGGAGTATTACGTGGCCGAGGGCGAAGCGGCTTTTTACGGGCCGAAGATTGATTTTATAGCGACGGACGCCATGGGACGCGAACTCCAGGTGGCGACGCCGCAGCTGGATTTCGTGCAGCCGGAACGTTTCGGCCTCAAATACACCGATGAAGACGGCAAAGAAAAAACGCCCGTCATGGTCCATTTCGCGCTGATGGGCTCGGTCGAGCGTTTCCTGGCGGCCTATATCGAGCACACGGCCGGCCGGTTTCCCGTATGGGTGGCGCCGGAGCAAGTCAGGCTGATTACCGTCAATCAGGAGAATGCCACGGTGGACTTCGCCGCTAAGGTCCAATCGCAGGCCAAAGAACTTGGCATCAGGCTGGAAATCGATAATTCCAACGAATCGGTCGGCAAGAAGATCCGGGCCGCCGAACTGGCCAAAGTCCCCTACACTATCGTCATCGGTGACAAGGAAATCGCCGGCGGGGAAGTGGTACCGCGTATCCGCAAGGACATGGCCGTGATGGACGTGCCGCTGGCCATCGGTATCGAGCAATTCCTCAAAACAGTCGCCAACGAAGCCAAAAGCAGAGTCCTTAAAACCTCTTTGTAAGGAGTTAAATGGAAGAAGTCGAGGCCGGTTTCCGGCAACGGGTGGAGGCGCTGGTAGCGCGGATACCGGTTGGCCGGGTGATGACTTATGGGCAGCTGGCGGCGCTGTGCGGCAATGCCCGGGCGGCCCGGATCGTCGGCGGTATCGCCCACTTCGGTGATCCCGATTTACCCTGGCAGCGGGTAGTTAATAAGCAGGGCGGGCTGGCGGCCGGCTATCCGGGCGGGCGGGCCGGCCACAAACAGGTGCTGGAGGCCGAGGGTTTTACCGTCTCGGATGATTATAAGGTAGCTGTCGGGGAATTACTGTGGTGGCCGCCGGGCGAATGAGTAAGACTTTGCCCCCGCTGCTGGTTATCGTCGGCGAAACGGCCTCGGGCAAGACCGAGCTGGCAATCCGGCTGGCCCGGCAGTTTGACGGCGAGATTATCTGTGCCGACAGCTGGACGGTGCGGCGCGAGGCCGACATCGGCACGGCCAAGCCGACCAAGCAGGAGCAGGCCGTCGTGCCGCACCACCTGCTGGATGTCGTGGCGCCGGATGAAGATTTCACGGCCGCGGTTTTCAAGAAGCTGGCCAACCAGGCTATCGCCGATATTTATAAGCGGGGTAAATTGTCGATTATGGCCGGCGGCACCGGTCTGTACGTCGACGGCGTGGTTTATGATTATGGTTTTTTGCCGGCCGGTGACCGGACGGACAGGGAAGAACTTAATAAGCTGGACACAGCCGAGCTACTGAGAAAGATAGCCGGCCTCAAGCTTGACCTCGGCGACGTCGATGTCCGCAACAAACGCCGGCTAATCAGGCTTATCGAAACCGGGGGCGCCCGGCCGACCAGGCAGGCCCTGCGCCCTAACACGCTAATGATAGGACTCAAAACCGACCGGGCGGTCATCGAAGCCCGCATCGTCAAACGCTGCGACGACATGCTGGGCGCCGGCTTGGAGGCCGAGGTCAAGGCCCTGGCCGAACGCTACGGCTGGGCTTGCGAAGCGCTCAAGGGCGTCGGCTACGCGCAGTGGCAAGGCTACTTTTCGGGTACCCAAAACCTGGCCGAAACCCGCCAAAAAATCATCAAGGCCAACCTCGACCTGGCCAAACGCCAACGCACCTGGTTCAAGCGTAACAAAAGTATTCAATGGTTTTCCGCCCCTGTTAGTTGGACTGACATTGTAGCTTCAGTGACAACATTTTTAGCAAGCTGATATTCACAACTGAGCCAAACTTTGCTACACTTAACAAATGATTGAGCAATTGTTTGGGTCAAAAACGAGGGTTAAGTTATTGCAGCTGTTTTACAGCAATCCAAACCGTTCTTTTTTCGTGCGCGAAATAACCCGCAAGATCGACGAGCAGATCAATTCGGTTCGCCGCGAGCTTAGCAATTTGCTCAGCATCGGCATTATCACGTCCGACAACACCAACAATAAGCTCTACTACGAGGTCAACCAGAAATTCGAGTATTACGAGCCGCTGCAACAAATTTTCGGCGGCGGACTTAAGAAGAAGACTGCTGCCGGGTCGACGTCCCAGGCCGCCGCCGACACCGAAGCCAGCGCCGAGGCCGACTTCCGGGCTATCGGCCAGATCGACCTGGTAGTTTTTACCGGCCAGTTCACCCGTGACGAAACGGCTGGCGTCGACTTCCTGATTGTCGGTGAAGTTAACCCCAACGCTCTCCAGAAATACGTCGACGAACTGGAAGCCAAAGAGAACAAGGCCATCCGTTACGCCGTCATGAGCCTGGCCGATTTCCAGTATCGCCAACAGATAAGAGACCGCTTCGCGACGGCCATCAAACAGTCTAAGAAACAAGTAGTGGTCGACAAGCACAACCTGCTATCAACCGAAGACAAGGAAGAGGACTAATGGAATTGCAGTTTTACGGCGCTAATTGTATCAGCCTGGCGCTCAAGGGCACGCGCATCGTAGTTGACGACAACCTGGTCGAACTGGGGGCCAAGGGTGTTACCCGGCCTGATGACATCGCCTTGTTCACCGGCGTCCACGGTGACATTGACAGCGCCCGCCGGGTGTTCGACAGTCCCGGCGAGTACGAAGTCGCCGACATTTCCATTATTGGCATAACCGCCCGCGGCCACCTAGAAGAACCCGGCAAACTGGGCGCTACGATGTTCAAGCTCGTCACCGGCGACCTCAGCATTTTGATTACCGGCCACATTTACCCTGAACTGACCGATGGCCAGCTCGAGGCTATAGGCACGGTTGACGTCTTGGTCGTGCCTGTCGGCGGCAACGGCTACACTGTTGACCCGGTCGGCGCGATCAAGCTGATCAAGGACATCGAGCCCAAACTAGTCATCCCAACCCATTACGATGATAAAGCCCTGAACTACCCCGTTCCCCAGCAAACCCTGGCCAACGCCCTCAAGGAGCTGGCCATGGAGCCCAAAGAAACGGTTACCAAGCTCAAACTCAAGCCGGCCGAACTGACCGACGTCACCCAGCTGGTCATTCTCGAAAAAGCCTAACTAATTATCTATTTGGCAGGAGGGGTCAGCAGGCCCTTTTTCTTGAGAGTGCGGATAGCTTGGGTGCTGAGTTTCATCTGGATTTTGCGGCCGTCGACGACGACGGTTTTCATCTGTAGGTTGGGCTTCCAGACCTTTTTGGTGTGGCGCTGCGAGAAGCTGACATTGCTGCCGTACTGCTTGCCTTTGCCGGTGAGGTCGCATTTCTGCATATCAGTCCTTAAAATTTATTGACGTATTAAGGTGTTATTGTAGCGGTTTTAGGCTGTCGCGTCAACTTGTTCGGTGACGGACTTTTGATCGGGGCTTAGATTGGCCAGGAGACTGCCGACGGTTTGTCCGCTGACCGGGTCGGCCAGTGCGGGGTCAAGGTTAACCAGCGGCCGCAGCACGAAATCCCGGTCCCTGAAGCCGGGGTGAGGGATGGTCAGCTTGTCCGTCTCGAGCATCGTGTCGCCGTAGAGGATAATGTCGATGTCGATTTCGCGCGGGCCGTGGTGAAAAGTCGGTGTCCGGCCGACCTGCCGCTCGATGTTTTTGACCTGTTCGAGCAAAGCTGCCGGATCCAGGCCGGTCTCGCCGCTGACGGCCGTATTGAAGAAATCCGGCTGGTCGGTGTAGCCGGTAGCCTTTGAAACGTAGACCGGAGCCTGTTTCATGCCGCCCAAAAGTGCCGACAGCAGGCCCGCGGCCCGCTTAATCTGCGCCCGCGGATCGCCGACATTCGAGCCCAAAGCCAGATAAACCATCGCCATTGACACATGTTAGCACAGGCACGGGCGTGATTTGCTATGATAGCAGCATGGTTCAATTAGTCGGGATTCTAAATATTACCCCAGACAGCTTCAGCGACGGCGACCTCTACCTGGACCCCGAGAAGGCGGTCCGGCACGCCGAGAAGCTGCTGACCGAGGGCGCCAGCTTGGTGGATATCGGCGCCGAGAGTACGCGCCCCGGCGCCAAACCCATCACGCCGGCCCAGGAATGGCAGCGCCTACAGCTGGTCCTCGAGTGGTTCTCGACCCTTTATCCGGGCCGGCTGTCGCTCGATACCTACCATCCAGAGACGGCCGAGAAGGCGTTATCGATGAGGGAGTTCATTATCAACGACGTCACCGGCATGAATAACGCGGCCATGGTCGAGGTCGTCGCCGAGCACCAGGCCAGGTGCATCATCGGCCATCTGCGCGGTACTGACATTCAGGCTGCCCACCAGGGCGAACTAGTTAGTGATATACAAGTCGTCATTGATGACTTGCTCGACAAAGCCGGCCTCTTGCAGGATAAGGGCATCAAGCACCACCAGATCATCCTTGACCCCGGTATCGGTTTCGGCAAAACCCAGGCGCTCAACGAGCAGCTGCTTGAATTCGCCAAACATGTGCCTGAGTACGACGTCATGGTCGGCTATTCGCGCAAGCGTTTCCTGGGCGACAAACGGCTGGAACTGGAAGCCAATCTGGCCGCCGGCCGCAAAGCCATCGCCGCTGGCGCGGCCTATCTGCGAGTCCACGACGTCGCCGGCCACCAGCAGCTCCTAGAAGAGGTCAAGCATGTTGAATAACTTATCCGGTGGTGACCTGGCCGTAGTCCTGCTGTCGATTATTATCGCCTTGTCGATCCACGAGGCGATGCATGCCTATGTCGCGCACTGGCTTGGCGACACCACGGCCCAGGATATGGGGCGGCTGACACTGAATCCGCTCAAGCACATCGACGCCGTAACGACAGTGCTGCTGCCGATGGTCCTAATTCTGAGCGGCCTGCCGCCGTTCTTTGTCGCAAAACCCGTACCGTTCAACCCGGACCGGGTGAAGTACGACGAATTCGGCACGGCCCTGGTCGGCGTGGCCGGACCTTTGACCAACCTGGTCCTGGCCTGTTTGGCGGCCGCCGCCTTCCGGCTTTGGGGCGCCGGTCTTAGTAGTTCTTTGTACAACGCTCTTATCATTTTTACAGAGGTAAATATTGGATTTTTTATCTTCAATATGATTCCTTTCCCGCCGCTGGACGGTTCACGGCTGCTGTACGCTTTCGCGCCCGAACCGCTGCAGGAAGTCATGCGCACAATAGAGGGTTTCGGCTTTCTCGGCATCATCTTGTTCATGCTGATCGCTTTCCAGTTTATCGCCGGCCCGATTGGCAATGCCGAGAACAGCATTCTGAATTTCCTGCTCGGCTAAAGGCCTAACCGGCCGGGCCGGCGGTGCGCTATAATAGAGCCTTGTCGGGTAAGGCCATTGGCCTGTAGCCGAGATAATGATTATCTGATACTAATCATTAGGGAGCTCAAGATTTGCGTCGGCTGTGGCCGCCGCGTGCGAGCACCCACCTGGGATCCCTCAGGTGATCACCTCGGTGCCCGACACTATGTTTCGGGGTGTAGCGCAGTTGGTAGCGCGTACGGCTGGGGGCCGTGAGGTCGCAGGTTCAAGTCCTGTCACCCCGACCAAATTGACTATTCTTCAGTAATACATTATAATAGTTTTAATTGTGGCATTAAATCCCGTACAGCTTGGCGAACACCATATTATTGGTCCTGACACTGAGATATTGGGCGGCGTCTACTTCAGGAACGGCGCCACGGTCGTGGACTTCGCAGAAAATCCCCAGCCATACGAGCTGGCCTACGAGAAGCTCGAAGGCACTTTAACGGACGCGATCGAAGGCTCGGTGCTGTTCATGGGGCACGCCATAGATGACGTCGTCAAAGATACCATCGTATTCAGCGAGATTATAACCGGCATGATCCTGAAGGCGGAGGCGGAATCCCTCGGTCTCGAACGGGTAGACGACCGCCACGCGCTAGCGCTTTCGACGTTCATAGAAACCGGCGGCGGCGTGTGCCATCACCAGGGGTTGCTAGGCGGCGCCATGGTCAGGCTGCTGCAACAGCGGCGCGGCCTAGGTGGCAAAATCAGCTTTGACTATGGCCCGACTCCGATTAACCCCGGCCATGCGAAGCACTCCTGGCTGCGTTACGTCCGCGACCGGGAAGGTGTCATAATCGATTTTGCCCGCAACCGCGTCATTCCGTTCAACGACGCTTCGCCGCTTGTTATTGGCGAATATCGCCGGCCGGAAGAAAGACAACGCGCCCGCGCCGCGGCTAGCTGATTTTACGTGCTAAGATAGAGGGCATGTGGAATGAAACCAAACACGGGCTGTACCGACAGTTCAACTTCGAGAATTTCAAAGAAGCCTGGCAGTTCATGACTAAAGTCGCCGAGCTGGCCGAAGAGTTCCAGCACCATCCGCGCTGGGAAAACGAGTGGAGCGTAGTGCAGATCTGGCTGATCACGCACGAAGGCGGCAAGACTATTACCGACAAAGACCGCCAGATGGCGGAAGCCATAGACAAAGCGTTTGGCGAAGCGGCTCCCCAGGGAGAAAAAGCTTCCGATCCGGCAGCCCACCCCGACAAGGTCAAAATCTTCGGCGATGGCGGTTCACGCGGCAACCCCGGCCCCAGCGCCAGCGGCTTCGTCGTCCTGGACATGGAAGACAACGTGCTGGTCGACAAGGGCGTTTACCTGGGCGTGACGACCAACAACCAGGCCGAATACACGTCCCTCAAGCTGGCCCTCGAGGAATGCCTCAAGCTGGGCGTGCGCGAAGTCGAAGTTTATATGGACAGCCTGCTGGTCGTTAACCAGATGAAAGGCATATTCAAAGTCAGGAACCGCGACCTCTGGCCGATCCACGACGCTATCAAGAAACTGGCGGCCAAGTTCGACAAGGTCAGTTTCAGCCACGTGCCGCGTGAATTCAACAAGCTGGCCGACGCCGCCGTCAACCGCGCCCTCGACAAAGAACTCGGCATTAGCTGAGGCGTACCCGTTACTCGGCTACTTTTGCTACATAAAAACTGGCGGTTTTAAGTTTGTAACATTTTCCTGCTACTTATTAAATTTCTAAGGTGCAGAATTTGGCTTTGTAACAAAATTTTGTTACAAACTGCAATGTTCAGGAATCTTTAAACCCATTCCGTGACCTTAATTCAACCAAACGGGCTCAGTTCCTGAGATGATATAATAAACAAGGCCAGATTATCGGCTGATCGCGTGCTTATACAAAAGTACGAGGAAAGTCCGGGCAGCATAGGGAAGGGCAGTCGCTAACGGCGACCGGGGGCGACCCTAGGGAAAGTGCCACAGAAACGAAACCGCCCCTGCAAAGGGGTAAGGGTGAAACGAGCGGGGTAAGAGCCCGCAATTCCGTACGGTGACGCACGGAAATGGTAAACCCTGCCTGCTGCAAGGAGATGGACCCTTGAGGCCTAAAGCCTGAAGCGTCCCGCTAAGGATCCACCGCAAAAACCGCTCGAGCCCGCTGGCAACAGCGCGCCTAGATAGATGACCAGCCTCGACAAAACCCGGCTTACAGGTAATCTGGCCACTTATAAACTCTAACCGGTTATTGCTTGGCGGTTTTGACGACGGCCGTGAAGGCGCCCGGCTCGTTGACGGCCAGTTCGGCCAGAATCTTGCGGTCCAGGGTGACGTTGGCTTTTTTGAGGCCAGCAATCAGCTTGCTGTAAGTGGTGCCGTTCAGGCGGGCGCCGGCATTGATGCGGGTATTCCAGAGCTCGCGGAAAGTCCGCTTGCGGTTCTTGCGGTCGCGGGTGGCGAACTGCAGTGATTTGGTCAGAGCCTGGCGGCCGCGCTTAACGCTGACGCGGTTAGGGTGGCTGAAGCCTTTGGTGGCCTTGCGGATTTTCTTATGTTTGGCGTGGCCGGGCACGCCGCGTTTGACTCGCATCTGTTAAACTCCTAAATTCTTCTTAATATTCCGGGCCATGGCGCCGGAACGGGTGCTTAAGCCGCGCAACGAACGCTTGCGGCTGCCGCTTTTTTTACCGAGGAAGTGGTTCATGTTAGAGTGGCCGACCCGGACTTTGCCGTTCTTGCTCACCTTGACGCGGTCCTTGGTACCGCTATGCGTCTTGAGTTTGGGCATTGTTTTCTCCTTCTTGGTTGGGCTGGTAGGCGACGGTGCCTTTGCCGCTGCTCCGGGCTACGAAGCTTAATTGTCGTCCCGCCAGTTGCGGCGGTTGGTCGACTACTATTGTATCACCGAAATCCTCGATTACCCGCTGGGCGATCTTGAAGCCGATCTCTTTGTGGGCCTGTTCGCGGCCCCTGTAAACCAGCGTGATCTTAACCTTGTGTCCGGCCTCCAGGAACTTCGCCACTTTGCCCATCTTGATCGCCAGGTCATGCGCGCCGATCTTGAGGCCGAAGCGCATTTGTTTCATGTCGAGCGTCTTGGTGGTCTTGCGGTTCTTCTGCTGCTGCTTGGTCCGCTGGTAATTAAACTTGCCCCAATCGACGATCTTGCAAACCGGCGGATCGGCGTCCGGTGAAATTTCCACCAGGTCGAGGTCGCGCTCTTGCGCGAGTTGCAGCGCCTCCTGCTTGCTCAAGATGCCTAACTGCTTGCCGTCTTCGTCGATGACGCGCAGCCGAGGTGCCCGAATCTGATCATTCAGGCGGGTGTATTTGGCGATAGGTCCGTCTCCTTACTGGTTGATTTCAAGGTATCAGCATTCTAACAGATAGAATTCCAGAGGTCAACAAATTGCTTAATCTTTGCGGCCCTGCGAGCGGTAAGCTAGGGCTTCGCTGACATGGGCCGGCGTTATGGTGTCCGAAACCTCGAGGTCGGCGATGGTGCGGGCGACCTTGATGGTCCGCATGTAGGCCCGGGCTGAGATTTTTAGCCGGGCAGCCGCGGCGTTCAGCAGCGCTTTGGCTTCGGTGTCGAGACGGGCAAAGGCTTTGATGTCGCGGTTAGCCATGCCGGCATTAAGCCGGTTGCTGCTGCCGTAGCGTTTGGCCTGTAGCCGCCGGGCTTGGAGAATACGCTGCCGGGCCGAGCCGTCGGCCGTCGGGCTGGACTTTTGCGCCAGCAGCCGGTCATGCTGGACCTCATAGACGTTGCAACAGAGGTCGATTCGGTCTAGGATGGGGCCGGACAGCTTTTGGCGGTAGCGGATCAGTTCGTATGGCCGGCAGCGGCAAACGGCGCCCGCGCTGCCGGCCGGCACGCCATAATAGCCACAAGGGCACGGGTTAGCCGTGGCCACCAGGATGAAATCGGCCGGGTAGTCGGCCGTCTCCTTGGCCCGCGCCACGCTGATGATACGGTCTTCCAGGGGTTGGCGCAGGGCCTCCAGCGTCTCGCGCTGGAATTCCGGCAATTCGTCGAAGAAAAGTACGCCGCGGTGAGCCAGGCTGATTTCGCCGGGCCGCAGCCTGGCGCCGCCGCCGACGATGGCCACGTGGCTGGCGCTATGGTGCGGCGTCCGGAACGGCCGCTCGGTCACCAGCTGTTCGTAATCATGGCCGGCCAGGCTGTGCAAATGGGTGACCTCCAGTATCTCCTCGCGGTCCAGGGGCGGCAAAAGGGCTTTCAGGGCCTTGGCCAGCATGCTCTTGCCGGTGCCCGGCGGCCCGCTGAATAAGATGTTATGGCCGCCCGCCGCGGCGATTTCCAGCGCCCGTTTAGCCTGGGCTTGGCCGACGACTTCGCTTAACTGGACGCCTGCCGAATCGGGTCTGGCCCGGCCCGCCCGGTACTTGCCCGAACCGGTCGCGACCGGTTCTATCGGCAGGCCGCCGTTCAAGTGGCCATAAAGCTGCTTGAGGCTGCGGACCGGTATTAAATTTACTTTCGGCACTAGCTGGGCCTGGCCGAGGTTCGCCTCCGGTATATAAAAGGTATTTATGGCTTTGGCTCGTCCGGTCAGGACTTTGCCGATAATACCCCGCACGGCCCGGGTCGAGCCGTCCAGCCCTAATTCGCCGATGAAAGCTTGGTGCTTGTCGACTCCGCCTGGCACCTGTCCGTCGGCTGACAGGATAGCGACGGCAATCGCCAGGTCGAAGCCGCTATCGGCCTTGGGAATGTCGGCCGGCGCCAGATTAACAGTGATGCGTTTGCGAGGTAGCATTATATGGCTAGTCGCGAACGCGCCCCTGATACGTTCCCTAGATTCGTCGACCGCCTTGTTGGCGAAACCGACAATTACGATATTAGGCAGGTTATTAGACAGGTGGCACTCTATATCGACGATCGTTCCGGCTGATCCGGCGGCAATAATGCTTTGTATGGCGGCACCCATGGCCTTAAACCTTTCCGGTGCCCGCCCCGCATGTTAATTAAGACAAAGTAAAACACCTTGTCCTGGTGGGGACAAGGTGTTTTAACAATAATTTAAGATTTTTGTTTGGTCTTTGGTGTTAAGGTTTTGATTTCTACTTGGTGGGACAACGACTTGCGAGAAATCGTCGTCCCAATAGGTCTTTTTGTTTTTGAGCACTTAATTTGTTCAAGCGCTATACGTATCTTATAGAATAGATAAATCGCCGTCAATAACAATTATGGTTAATATTTAACAAACCTGTGTATAACTTTTGGCCCGGGCTGCCGGACGGCCATTATTGGCGGGCTGTCCGGATCGGCTTTAAGCATAAGGATATTGACATTTTGCGTCCGCCGTGCTAGGATAATGAGCGTAAGTCACCAAAACAAAAACGTTCGTACAATTCAAAACGAAAGCCCTCGCGGGGGCGGACGGCTTACAAGAATAACGCTCTGTTTGGCCCTCAAGGCCGATAGAGCGGTCAGTCAAAGTCCTGCGCGAACTTGTTCGCTCGGGCAACTCCCCAGCTGTGGGCGGTAAGCGCTACAATAGTCTATTTATATGAGCGGATTTATCGCCCCGGCACTAAGCTTCCTTATAAACTCCCATGAAACCTCTCGCCCGTAAACATTTCTGGAAATTCGCCGGCCTGGTGGCCGTCGACGGGGTCGTGTTCGGCTTCACCAATGCCGCTAACGTGCCGTCTTTCGTGCTGATGGCCGGCTTTTTGCTGCTGGCGGTGACATTTTATTACCTGATACGCGGCTTGCTGGCGGCTGCCGGCCTGTATGGGCTGGCCGTCAGGCGCAAACGGCGGCTGGCAGCGGTTATGACCGGTTCTATAAGTGGTTTGGTGGCTTTGCAATCGATTGGCGAGCTGAATGCGCGCGACGTGTTGGTACTCATACCGCTCATGCTTATAGGCTATATCTACACGTCTTACGGGAAAAGCACCAGGACCCAGACTGCTATCATCAAGCTTACGCAACCTGTATAATAAGTACTATGGATCCATCTAGTAAGCCAGCTTCGGGTATTGAGTTGCCGCCATCGGAGTTAGGGCCGCTGCCATCGGCCGCCAACTCCGGCGAAATGCCGCTGGGGCCATTAGAGAAAGCGCCAGCTAACGTCGAGAAGGCGCCGCTGCCGCGCCAACCGGCCGCCGCCGCGCCGCCTATATCCACCATACCTTTGCCCATGCCCCAGCCAGCTTCGGTTGTTCCGGCGCCCGCCGCCGGTGTTGCCGTCGTACCGCCCGCCGCGCCGCCTATCGAGGATGACGGCGACCTGATCGAAAAAGCCTGGGTCGACAAAGCTAAGCAAATCGTCGAGCGCACCAGGGACGACCCCCATAAGCAAAGCGAAGAGCTAACCGTTTTCAAGGCTGACTATATGAAGAAGCGCTATGGCAAGACCATAAAAATAAGTCAGTAGCAATAATGACAGTGTTTCTCTTCATCCTGGCTATCATCCTTGCGATGGTTTTGATAGCCGTGCCGATCGTTTTCCTGCAAACGAGGAAGGTTTTCCGCGAGCAAAAAAACTACGAGCGCGGGCTGAAGATCGTGCCTTTGCTGATCCACCTACCGCCGCCGAGCGATGATACCGAGGTCGGCAACCGCGACGTGCGCGACGTGACCGACGAGACCATCAGCAAGGCCCAGGTCATTTATAACATCATCGCCAGCACGGCTAAGAAGGATTTCAAGACTAATTTCTACGGTCAGCGCCATTTCGCCTTCGAAATCGTCGGCAGCCAGGGGTTCGTGTATTTTTACGCGGCCGTGCCGATAGCGCTACTGGATATTATCAAGCAGGCGATTAACAGCGCCTACCCGACAGCCCGGCTGGAAGAGGTGGCCGAGCATAACATCTTCAGTCCGGTCGGCCGGGTCAGCGGCACGGTCGGCGGGGAACTGACCCTCAAAGAGTCGTTCGCTTACCCGATCGCGACTTACCAGGATCTGAAGCGCGACAGCATGCAATCGCTGCTGAACGCCCTATCGACCCTCGGCAAGGAAGACGGCGCCGGCGTCCAGATACTGATACGGCCGGCCAACGACTCGTGGCGGAAGACGGCTTCGACCCTGGCCAGCAACAAACGCAAGGGCCACAAACCGCTCGGTTTCGACATCGGCAACATCGGTCCCCTGATACACGACATCGCCCTGGCTTTGTTTAAACCGCCCGAAGGTGGCAAGGACGGTGAATCCAAGGGTCCGGAGCTATCAAATATGGAGCAGGCCACGCTGGACGCCATCGACGAAAAAACCCGGCATCCGGGCTTTGAGGTCGTAATCCGGGTGGTCGCTTCTTCTAACATCAGCCAGCGGGCCCAGGCTGTCCTTAATAACGTCGTGGCCAGCTTCGCCTTGTATGACGCGCCGGGCAAGAACGGCTTCAAATATACGCCGGCTAAGGATATAGACGCCCTGATAACGGCCTATATCATGCGCTTCTTTGACCAGAACCATAATAAGAACATCCTCAACTCCGTCGAACTGGCGACGCTCTTCCATTTCCCCGACGAGAACAACATCCCGACCTCGCAGCTGACGCGCCAGGCGTCCAAGCAGGTCGACGGCCCGCGCAATATGCCCGAAGAGGGCCTGCTGCTGGGCTACAACCTGTTCAGGGGCATTAAGAAGCCGATCAGGCTGAGCGTCGGCGACCGGCAGCGCCATATGTACGTCGTCGGGCAGACCGGTACCGGTAAGTCGACCTTCCTGGAGAACCTGGCGTTGCAGGATATGCTGAGCGGCAACGGTTTCGCCTTCGTCGACCCGCACGGCGACACGGCCGAGAAGCTGCTGTCGATGGTGCCCAAAGAGCGGACCGAGGACGTGATCTATTTCTCGCCGGCCGACATGGACCACCCGATGGGCCTTAATTTGTTCGAATATAACAGCCCCGACCAGAAAGATTTCCTCATCCAGGAAGCCCTGAACATGCTGTACAAGTTGTATGATCCGCAACACCAGGGCATCATGGGGCCGCGTTACGAGCACTTGTTCCGAAATGCCGCTTTGACGATTATGGCTGATCCTGACGGGGGTACGTTCGTCGATATACCTAAATTATTCCGCGACCAGAAATTCGTACAGCAGAAGTTACAACACGTTAAGGACATGAACGTGCTGGAATTCTGGAATAAGGAAATGCCGGCCAGCCAGCGCTCCAATGACTTCGGCGAAGTGACCAGCTGGTTCGTCAGCAAGTTCGGCGCTTTCCTGAGTAACGAAATGATGCGCAACATTATCGGGCAGACCAAGAGCGCTTTCGACCTGCGCGACGTCATGGACAACAAGAAAATCTTGCTGGTTAACCTGAGCAAGGGCCGGACCGGCGAACTTAACTCCAAGCTGCTGGGCATGGTGTTCGTGATGAAGTTCCAGGCGGCGGCCATGAGCCGGTCCGATATACCGGAGGAGCAGCGGATTGACTTCAGCCTGTACGTCGATGAGTTCCAGAACTTCTCGACCGACAGTTTCGCGACCATTATGTCCGAGGCCCGGAAATATCACTTGAACCTGATCGTGGCCAACCAGTTCACGACCCAGCTGACGCAGGAAATCCGCGACGCCGTCTTCGGTAACATGGGTACGATCGTCAGTTTCCGGATCGGCCAGAACGACGTCGAGTCGATCGTGCAGTACTTCCAGCCGACGTTTGACGGCGATGACATACTAAGGGTGCCGAACTATAACGCGATCGTGCGGACGCTGATCGGCGGCGTGCCGACCCAGCCCTTCAGCATGGCGACGCTGCCGCCGCTGGGTACGCCCAACCCGCGCCTGTCCATGGCTTTGAAACAATTGTCGGCGGCTAAATACGGCCGGCCGAAGGCCATAGTTGAACACGAGATCAATGAGCGCATGGTGACCAAGGGTGAGGCCCTGCCTGGGGGGGCGAGGCCGTCATCGCTGGGCAGCGGTCCCGCGGCTTCGCCGTTTAACCGGCCGGCTGCCGCTCCTGCTGGTTTGCCGGCCGCTTCGACGGCTGCCCGTCCGGCTGCTACGCCAGCCGGCGGCGGGTCATTCCTAGATGAATGGTTGAATAAACGCCGCCGGGGCACGGCCGCGCCAAACGCGGCCCCGGCAACGGCCGTTCCCGCGCCTGCTCCCGCCGCCGCGGCCGCGCCGGCAGTCGTAACCCCGGCCCCCGCGGCTCCGGCCCCTCCGGCCGCGCCGGCTGCCGTTGTCACGCCGACCCAAAACATCTCCAGCAACGAGCTGGCGAAGAGCGAAGTCAGCGAAATAGCCGCCGAACTCAAACAGGAGCTGGGCGCCTCGAAGCTTACCGCCAGCACCTTTCCGCCGCCAACCCCCGAACCGGAGCCAGCCAAGACCGAGCACTCGGTCGACCTGGGCGTCGAGGAGGGCGACACTATTTATATCGACCGCGACGGTACTTTCCGCCCGGCCGAATCAAAGGCCAAATAAGCTAATCGTGCCGGCGGCGCGAAGCCGTGGCCAGGTGGACCATGAATTCCAAAGCCAGGCCGATGGCGAAACCGCCGGCCAGCAGCAGGAAAAAGACGAAGTAGTTATAAGTGAAGCCGATATGCTTCGCCAAGTATAAGTAACCGCTGGTACCGAAGAAGGCGACCAGGCTGCCCCCCAGCAACCCGGACGGCCGGCTGACGGTATTGCCGGCGGCCTCGCTAACCACCCGGACGGCCGGCTGGTGGACGACCCGGCTGAGCGCCCGTTGCGGCGCGCCTAATTGTCGCCGGATGGTCTGTAATTCGCGGCGCAGGGTTATTTGCTTTAGTTCGCGGTTGATCTGGCGCGGCGTGGCCGGCTCCGAGGCTTTCTCGGCGGCCGCCAGGGCTTCCAGCGGGTTGGGCCGGGTTTCGGCTTGAATTGTTTCGGCCACCGTTTCACGGGCTTCGTGGAGGGCTAGCCGGGGGTCCTTTTCGCCGGGGCGGAGTTTCTCGGCCTGTTCGGCGGTCGGCAGCATAGGCAAGGTTTCGGGCTGTTGCTCGGGGCTGGTTTTAAGTTTTTCCGGCATATTCAGTTACTCCTTGGCTTAAACATAAGCGGTTTCCTTGATAGCCAGTTCGCTTTCACGGGCCAGCAGACGGGCACGGGCGTAGAAGTAGCCGGCGACCATGACTACGGCGGCGGCCAAGAACAGGCCGGTGCCGGGGCCGGTGTTGGGCAGGGCGGCCGCGGTCGTCTGGATGGCTTTGGCCGGCGGGGCGGGGACCTTGATGTTGACGGTGTCACCGTAAACGTTGGTCATCGTCAGGTCGAAGTGGTTGGGGTTGCTGGGGTCGACCGGAGTCGAGGGGATGGGGTTCTTGACCTTGACGGTGATCTGGTGGGCAACGGTCGCGTTGGGGCCGACCTGGTCGACCGGCCAGGTGACCGTGCCGTAATTATCGATGTTGCCGCCGTATAAATTGACCACGTCGGCATAATCCAGCACGTCGCTCAGGCTTTCCTGGAAAGTGAAGGCCTTGACGGTCGCCTGGCCGCCGTTGGTAGCCGACAGTGTGTAGGTTATGACATCGCCCGGCTGGGCGGTCGTACCATTGGCGTCGCTGATGCCGGCCGTGACATTACTGGCCTTTTTATGGACCGTGACACACGATAAGGTATCTTGGCTGCTGAGGCTTTTGTCACAGGGTTTGCAATTGATGTCGTCGGACTGTAGCAGGCTATTGTACTTGCACGGTTTGTAGCACTGGAGGCTGTCGGCGGCAATCGCGGGGTTGTATTTGCAGGTCGGCGTGACCGGCGTGACGGGGGTCGTTGGCGTGACCGGTGTCGCGGGCGTGACCGGAGTCACGGGTGCCGCAGGGGTTGTCGGCCCCGGCGTGGCCACGACAGTCTTGGGCGGCGTGACCAGAGGTTTCGGCTTCGGCGGCACGAACGGCACCGGTATGCCGACCGAAACCAGGTTGCCGCAACCGGCCAATATGTAATAAACGTTGCCGGCGCTGTTGGTGACCCTCAGCGTGCCGGGGTAAGCCGAGCCGGCCTTGCTGGCGGCGTTGCTGCCGGTGTCGAAGCTGGACAGTTTACGGAAGTAGAGCGTGCCCGCGCCGGGGACGTTTACCGTCGTTTCGTTGCTGCCGGCCCGGTGGTAGGGTGTCCAGCCCATCGAGTAATAATCCTGGCCTTTGGAGTGGATGGTCAGGCTGCCGGCATTGCCGATGTCGTCGCAGGCGATGTTGTAGTTAGCCATGATTTCTTTGTAGTTCCGGACATCGTTATCGCATTTGGCTTTGGCGTCGGCCGCCGAGCTGACGCCGCCGCTGATCAGGTCGTTATTATCGTTAGCCGACGTGACTTGCGGCGGGCTGAGGACGGCGAAGAACTGGACCATGAAAGTCAGGGCCAGGAAGATCAGGCCGGTCCGCCGGATAATCGCTTCTTCGCGCATCCGGCGGCCATAAAAACTCATCTGGTGCACCAGACCGGGGTTGTAAGGCAGGACGGAGAGTAGTTTTTCGAACATGTTTTAGTGTTTGGTTGTTACAGCTGTATTTAAGCATAAACGTCGCCTATAACCAAATATAAGGCCGCCCCAAACTGCCGGGGCTATAAGAGTTGTTCTGGCCCCGCGAATCGGCTATAATAAGGAGCAGTGGGAATAAAATAATAACCTGTGGGCGATTTAATGGGGTGTAACAGATAGTGGCTGAGGGTAAAAAGAGCAAAAACGGCTATTCGTCCGAACAGATTACCGTGTTGGAGGGTCTGGAGCCGGTTCGCAAGCGGCCTGGCATGTACATCGGCGGCACCGGTATCGAGGGCCTGCACCACCTGGTGTGGGAGCTGGTCGATAACGGCATCGACGAAGCCCTGGCCGGCCATGCCGACATGGTATCGGTCAAACTCTTGGCCGACGGCGGTGTCACCGTCATCGACAACGGCCGCGGCATCCCGACCGACATCCACCCCAAGACTGGCAAAAGCACCGTCGAAACGGTCCTGACCGTCCTGCACGCCGGCGGCAAATTCGGCGACGGCGGCTACAAGGTCTCCGGCGGTTTGCACGGCGTCGGCAGCAGCGTCGTCAACGGTCTGTCCAATAAGCTGATCGTGACTGTCAGCCGCGACGGCAAAGTTTATCAACAGGAATACGCCAAGGGCGTGCCGCAAGCCGACCTCAAGGCTATCGGCAAGACCGACAAGACCGGCACCGAGATTACCTTTTACGCCGACGACACCATCTTCGAGAGCACTACTTTTAATTATGACACTATTCTCGACCGGTTGCGCCACGCGGCTTATTTGACCAAAGGCATCCACACCTCGCTCGAGGACGAGGCCACCGGCCGGCGCTATGGTTTCTATTTCGAGGGCGGCATCCAGAGTTACGTCAAACACCTCAACATTGGTAGGGAAGTCGTTGACGACGATATTTTCTACGTCGACAAGACGGTCAAGGACATCCAGGTCGAAATATCACTCCAATACACCGACGCCTACACCGAGACTATCAAATCATTCGCCAACAACGTGCTCAACCCCGACGGCGGGACGCACTTGACCGGTTTCCGGGCGGCCCTGACGCGCGTCGTCAACGACTATGCCCGCAAGCAGGGCCTGCTTAAGGAGAAGGAAGAAAACCTCTCCGGCGAGGACACCCGCGAAGGCATGACAGCCATTATCCTCGTCAAGCTGCCTGATCCGCAGTTCGAAGGCCAGACCAAGAACAAGCTTGGTAATCCCGAAGTCCGTGGCGTCGTCGAGCAGGTGCTGGGTGAATACCTTAATTATTACCTGGAGGAACACCCCGGCGTGGCCCGCAAGATCGTCAATAAGGCGCTGCTGGCCGCCCGCGCCCGCAAGGCCGCCCGGGCCGCCCGCGATAACATCCTGCGCAAAGGCGTCCTCGACGGCGCCAGCATGCCCGGCAAGCTGGCCGACTGCTCCAACAAGGACCCCAAAGATTCTGAATTGTATCTGGTAGAGGGCGACAGCGCCGGCGGTTCGGCCAAATCCGGCCGCGACAGCAAGAGCCAGGCTATCTTGCCGCTGCGCGGCAAGGTCCTCAACGTTGAACGCGCCCGCCTCGACAAAATGCTGGCCAACAACGAGATCGTTAGCCTGATTAAGGCGCTCGGCGTCGGGATCGAAGAGTCATTCGACGTCGCCGGCCTGCGCTATGACCGGATTATCATCATGACCGACGCCGACGTCGACGGCAGTCACATCTCGACGCTGCTAATGACCTTCTTCTTCCGCTACATGAAGGCCGTTGTTGACGGCGGCCACGTTTACTTGGCCAAACCGCCGCTGTTCGAGCTGGTCAAGCCGGGCCGCAAATCAAGCGTTTTCATATACGACGAAGACGAACTCGAAAAAGTCCTCGACGTCGAAATCGCCCGCCGCAAGACGGAAGGCGCCAAGATTGACGAAGGCGTTGAACGCTACAAACAAGCCGGCTACGTCGAGCAGAAACGCTACAAGGGCCTCGGCGAGATGGACGCCGAGCAGCTCTTCGAGACGACCATGAACCCCGAGAAGCGCGTATTGGTCCAGGTCAAAGTCGATGACGCCGAGAAGGCCGACGCTATTTTCAACAAGCTAATGGGCACTGAGGTTGAATTACGTAAAAGCTTCATTCAGGCCAACGCCAAGTTCGTGAAGGATTTGGACATTTAGCATGGACGACGACCAGAACGACGAACTCGTTAATCAACCAGCACCGGAAGAGCGGCCTAATAACGACGTAGTTCCCGAAGAAACCATGGAAGAACGCCGGCGGGGGGTCGAGCACGCCGCCGACGATATGAATTCCGGCCACTCCAGGACGGTCGAACGCCGAACCGTAGAAAACGTCATGGAAGATAGCTATTTGCGTTATAGCATGAGCGTTATCATTGACAGAGCGCTGCCTGACGTCAGGGATGGTCTTAAACCTGTCCACCGCCGCATTTTGTACAGCATGAACGAGGACGGCCTGCGCAGCGGCGCCCGGCACCGCAAGAGCGCCAACGTCGTCGGCGCCGTCATGGGTAAATACCATCCCCACGGCGACTCTTCGATTTATGACGCCATGGTGCGCATGGCGCAGCCCTGGGCGATGCGCTACATGCTGGTCAACGGGCAGGGTAACTTCGGTTCGATGGACGGCGACCCGCCGGCCGCCATGCGTTATACCGAAGCCAAGATGGCCCGGCTGGCTGACGAAACTTTAGCTGATATCGACAAAGAAACCGTCGATTTCCGCGAAAACTACGATGGTACTACTACCGAGCCAACCGTTTTGCCGGCTAAGTTGCCAAACTTGTTGTTGAACGGACAACTCGGCATCGCCGTCGGCATGGCTACCAACATCCCGCCCCATAACCTGGGCGAACTGGTCGACGCCGAAATCACCCTGATCGATAACCCGGAGGCCACGCTCGATGACTTGCTGGAACATGTTAAGGGGCCGGACTTCCCGACCGGCGGCGTTATTTACGGCAAAGAGTCGATCCGGACCGCCTACGCCACCGGCCGCGGCGGCGTCGTTACCCGCGGCGTGGCCGAAATCGTCGAGGGCAATAAAGGCCGCCACCAGATCGTTATCAGCGAAATACCCTACGCCCTGAACAAAGAAAGCCTGGTCATCAAGATCGCCGACCTGGTCCGCGATAAGAAGCTGACCGGTATCAGCGACCTGCGCGACGAAACCGCCCGCGGCCATGTCCGGATCGTTATAGACCTCAAGAAAGACGCTTACCCTAAGAAGCTCCTGAATCAGCTCTACAAGCTAACGCCGCTGCAAACCAGCTTCCATTTCAACATGATGGCCCTGATCGACGGCATCCAGCCGCGCGTGCTCGGTCTCCAGGACATCCTCCAGGAGCACATTAAGCACCGCAAGTCGGTCATCCGCCGCCGGACCGAGTTCGAGCTCAGGAAGGCCCGCGAGCGCGCCCACGTCCTCGAAGGCCTCAAGATCGCCCTTGACCACATCGACGAAGTTATCGCGACCATCCGGGCTTCCGATACCACTGATGATGCCCAGGCCAACCTAATTAAGAAGTTTAAGCTCTCTGAGATCCAGGCTAAAGCCATTCTGGCCATGCAGCTGCGCACCCTGGCCGGCTTGGAGCGCCAGAAGATCGAGGACGAGCTGGCCGAATTGCTCAAGCTGATCGCCGGCCTGGAAGCCATCCTGGCCGACGAGAAGAAGGTCCTCAAGATCATCAGGGATGAATTACTGGCCCTCAAGAAACAATACGGCGACGACCGCCGCACCAAAGTGATTCCCGGTGAACTGGGCAAAATGAGCGACGAGGACCTGATCGCCGACGAGCAGGTCGCGGTGACACTGACGGCCGCCAACTACATCAAACGCAGCCCGCTGGCCGAGTACAAGCGCCAGGGCCGCGGCGGCAAAGGCCGGCGGGGCATGTCGACCCGCGAAGAAGACGTCATCGAGCACGTCGTCAACGCCTCGACGCACGACTTCCTGCTGTTCTTCACCAACAAGGGCCGGGTTTTCCGCCTCAAGACCTACGAAGTGCCGGCCGTCGGCTTGAACGCCAAAGGCGTGGCTATCGTCAACTTGCTGCAATTGCAGCCCGAGGAGACCGTTAGCAGCGTGATTAATATTAGCAAGACCGATAAAGCCGCCAACTTGATCATGTGTACCGTCCGCGGTGTCGTCAAGAAAACACCGTTTGAACAGTACCAGAACGTCCGTACCAGCGGCCTGATCGCCATCAACCTTGATGCCGGCGACGAGCTTAAGTGGATTCGCATGACCACTGGCGAGAACGAAGTTGTTATCTCTACATCACAGGGCCAGGCCATCCGTTTCCACGAGAAGGGTGCCCGGCCGATGGGCCGCGTTTCACGCGGCGTCCGCGGCATCCGCTTGCGCCCCGGCGACCATGTCATCGGCATGGACATCGTCGAAGAAGGTTCGGACATTTTCGTCATCAGCAAGTATGGCTACGGCAAGCGGACCAAAGTCGCCCAGTTCACGCCCCACGCCCGCGGCGGCGTCGGCATCCGCTCGGCCGTCGTTAACGACAAGACCGGCGAGCTGATTGGCGTCAAGACCCTCGTCAGCAACGAACAAGAGGTCATCATCATCAGCCAGCAGGGCCAGACCATCCGCCTCGGCCTCGACAACATCCCGGCCCTCGGCCGCGCCACCCAAGGCGTCCGCATCATGCGCCTCAATGGCGCCGACCAGGTCGTCTCGCTGGCCCTCGTTGACAAAGCCGAAGCCGACGAAATCGAACCGGAAGACGAACCGGCAAATAGCTAATTCATCCACCAGACCGTTTAACCAAAATATCTTCCTGCTCATTTATTAAATGGTTAACCAGCCGGCGTTGATAGGCAGCATAAGCCCGCAAGGCTTCATCAAGGGGCTTGGCACGGTAGTAATAGGGCTGCGAAGCGGTTTTTAAGCCCGCGACGTAACCCGTCGTCTCCAACTGCCTTAATAGTCTGTAGAGACCGGTTCTCGGTAATGCCAGTCTTGCTGACAGCTGAGGCACGCTAGCGATACCATCGTTAAACAGGCTTTCGTAACAGCTTGCGGCCGTTTTGCTGAGACCTAGCCTGGTTAGGATCAAATAGTCCGACATAAGGCTTCCTGGCATATTCTAGTTTGTAACAAAATTATGTTACAAGGGTCAAATCTATACCTAAGAGATTTAATATGTAACAGAAAAATGTTACGAACCCAGAATCATAAAACTAATAATAAAAAAGTAACTCAGCGAACTCAAAACCGCTGCTAGAAGAGTGATGCTAGAATCACTACAGCCTTAGCTCATTTACCCCTTGACCAAACCACTTCGAGTACTGTATGATCGTATGAATGGCTTGACGGTGGCTCTCTACGAGTGTCCCTGAAAAAGCCGTTTAGATCGTTAAAAATTGAGTAGTGCAAATCAACGTCAGTTCAATTGAACTGTTTTAAGTAAGTCAGTTTAATCTGTAAAAAGATTAAATGTTCGACTGAAGTCAACGAGCAGATTCTTTTTTTGGAGAGTTTGATCCTGGCTCAGGATGAACGCTGGCGGCGTGCCTAATACATGCAAGTCGAGCGGTAAGGCTCTCACTCTGTGTTTAACGAGTTTGAACATGGTGTGAGAGTACACGAGCGGCGGACGGCTGAGTAACACGTAGGAACGTACCCCAAACTGAGGGATAAGCACCAGAAATGGTGTCTAATACCGCATGTGCTCTTCGGAGTAAAGCTTCGGCGGTTTGGGAACGGCCTGCGCATGATTAGCTTGTTGGTGAGGTAAAAGCTCACCAAGGCGACGATCATTAGCTGGTCTGAGAGGATGATCAGCCAGACTGGGACTGAGAACGGCCCAGACTCCTACGGGAGGCAGCAGTAGGGAATTTTCCACAATGGGCGAAAGCCTGATGGAGCAACGCCGCGTGCAGGATGAATGCCTTCGGGTTGTAAACTGCTTTTATATGTGAAGATTATGACGGTAGCATATGAATAAGGATCGGCTAACTCCGTGCCAGCAGCCGCGGTCATACGGAGGATCCAAGCGTTATCCGGAATTACTGGGCGTAAAGAGTTGCGTAGGTGGCATTGTAAGCAAGTAGTGAAAGCCTGGGGCTCAACCCCTTACACATTATTTGAACTGCAAAGCTAGAGGATGAGAGAGGTTATTGGAATTCCTAGTGTAGGAGTGAAATCCGTAGATATTAGGAGGAACACCGATGGCGTAGGCAGATAACTGGCTCATTCCTGACACTAAGGCACGAAAGCGTGGGTAGCAAACGGGATTAGATACCCCGGTAGTCCACGCTGTAAACGATGGATGCTAGCTGTTATCGGTATCGACCCCGGTAGTAGCGAAGCTAACGCGTTAAGCATCCCGCCTGTGGAGTACGGTCGCAAGACTAAAACATAAAGGAATTGACGGGGACCCGCACAAGCGGTGGAGCGTGTTGTTTAATTCGATGGTAAACGAAGAACCTTACCCAGGTTTGACATCCTTGGAATTTTTACGAAAGTAAAAAGTGCTTTATTGAGCCAAGTGACAGGTGATGCATGGCCGTCGTCAGCTCGTGTCGTGAGATGTTTGGTTAAGTCCATCAACGAGCGCAACCCTTGTGATTAGTTGAATTTTTCTAATCAGACTGCCCTGGTAACAGGGAGGAAGGAGGGGATGATGTCAGGTCCGTATTTCCCTTACATCTGGGGCTACAAACACGCTACAATGGCCGGTACAAAGGGCAGCCAAGTCGCAAGACGGAGCAAATCCCATCAAAGCCGGTCTCAGTTCGGATAGCAGGCTGAAACTCGCCTGCTTGAAGTCGGAATCGCTAGTAACGGTAGGTCAGCTATACTACCGTGAATACGTTCCCGGGTCTTGTACACACCGCCCGTCAAACCATGAAAGTCGCCAATACCTGACGTGCCAGCTTGCCTGGCCCTAAGGTAGGGGAGATGATTGGGGTTAAGTCGTAACAAGGTATCCGTACGGGAACGTGCGGATGGATTACCTCCTTTCTAGGGAGAAAACTAGCAGTTTGCGGAGCAATCCCTTACGAGCTAGGTCGATCTTGGTAGATTGTTAAATCAGTACTGACAATTTACATCTCCTCTTCGGAGGACAAGATTTCAGTTAACTGTAAACCGACCTGACGTTTGATTTGCACTATCCAGTTTTTAAAAAAGAGCGCCCTGCGAGAGCGCTTTTTT
>Ga0208357_1000574_pt1 | contig 29317 bp, 27 predicted proteins | sample NGESurdeep092012_6_FD_184487 | JGI IMG/M metagenome (GOLD analysis project Ga0208357, IMG submission 184487) | Arctic peat soil microbial communities from Barrow, Alaska - NGEE Surface sample F52-2 deep-092012 (SPAdes) | ecosystem: Environmental > Terrestrial > Soil > Wetlands > Peat ...
ATATGGCGCGACCGACCCGGACTCCCGCCCGCCGCTGTCGTCGAGCAAAAACCCGACTACGCACCGACGAGTCGCGCGTCCAAGCTCGAGCAGGTCCGTAGCGCCATGCGTCAAATGAACGTCGATCAGCACCTCGTCTCCAGTCTCGACGACGTCGCGTGGATCCTCAATCTGAGGGGATCGGACGTACCATACAACCCGGTATTCGTCGCACACTTACTGATCAGCTTCGAACGGGCAACGCTGTTCATCGCTCGCGACAAGATCGATGCCACCGTAGCTGCGCATCTTGGCGCGGACGGCGTCGACATCCGTCCGTATCAGGAAGCGGCCGCCGTTCTTGGGAATTTGCCCGCAAAGACCGCGCTGCTCGTCGATCCGCGCCGCACCAGTTTTGGCCTCGTGCGGTGCGCGCCCGGCGAAATCACTGTGATCGAGAAGATCAACCCGTCCACGATAGCGAAATCACAAAAGAGTGCCGCTGAAGTGGCACATATCCGGTTCGCCATGGAGCAAGACGGTGCCGCACTGGCCGACTTTTTTGCATGGTTCGAGCACGCACTTGGCAACGAGACCATAACCGAACTGACCGTCGATGAGAAAATCACCGAAGCGCGCGCAGCACGCCGTGATTTCGTCTCGCCCAGTTTTGCGACGATCGCCGGCTTTAATGCCAACGGCGCAATGCCGCATTACCGCGCCACGTTGGCCTCCCATGCCGTGATTGAAGGCCATGGGCTCCTTCTGATCGATTCGGGTGCCCAGTACCAATATGGAACGACCGACATCACCCGCGTGGTGCCAGTTGGGTCACCGTCGACCGAACAAAAGCGCGATTTCACACTCGTTCTGAAAGGCGTGATCGCGTTGTCGCTGGCACGCTTTCCACGGGGCACGCGCTCGCCCACGCTCGATGCTCTGGCGCGCGCGCCGATCTGGGCTGCCGGTATCGATTACGCTCACGGGACGGGGCACGGGGTGGGTTACTTCCTGAACGTGCACGAAGGACCTCAATCGATTTCACCGCACGCCGCGCCCGAGCCGCAAACGGCCATGGAACCGGGAATGATTACATCCAACGAACCGGGCATCTATCGACCCGGTCAATGGGGCGTACGTATCGAGAACCTGCTTTTGAATGTATCCGCAGACACCACCGAATTCGGTGAGTTCTTGCGCTTCGAGACCCTGACCTTATGCCCTATTGACACACGCTGCATCGATCGCGCTCTTTTGCGCGGGGAAGAGATCGAGTGGGTGAACGCCTACCATGCAATGGTTCGCAGCCGTCTCTCGCCGCACGTATCTGGCGCGGCCAGCCTTTGGCTGTTGCGCCGCACGGAGCCCATTTAGAACGGCCCCGCGCCAACGCCCCTACCGCAATGGTTTAAAGCGTATGCGCTTGGGTTTGGCGGCCTCGTCGCCCAGACGCTTTCTCTTGTCGGATTCATATTCCTGGTAATTGCCGCTAAAGAACGTCGCCCCGGAGTCCCCTTCGAAGGCGAGGATATGGGTCGCGATGCGATCTAAGAACCACCGGTCGTGCGAGATCACCATGATGGTTCCAGGAAACTCGAGCAGCGCATCTTCCAGCGCACGCAGCGTCTCCACATCGAGATCATTGGACGGTTCGTCCAGCAATAGCACGTTGCCGCCGGCGATCAAAGTCTTGGCCAGATGCAGTCGCCCCCGTTCACCGCCGGACAATGTGCCGACGCGCTTTTGTTGATCGCCTCCCTTGAAATTGAATCGACCGAGATAGGCCCGGGACGCCATCTCGAATCTTCCGACCGTCAGGATATCGGCTCCCCCCGAGACGTCCTCGAACACGGTCTTCGTGTTGTCCAAGGACTCGCGCGACTGGTCGACAAAAGCCAGCTTTACTGTCGGACCGATGACGATCTCGCCACGATCGGGTGTCTGTTGGCCTGTGATCATGCGAAACAGGGTGGACTTGCCCGCGCCGTTCGGGCCAATGATGCCTACGATCGCGCCAGGCGGCACCGAAAAACTCAGGTCATCGAGCAAAAGCTTGTCGCCAAACGCCTTGTGGACATTCTTGAATTCGATCACCGTGTCGCCCAGGCGCTCTGCCACCGGAATGAAGATCTCCTGGGTCTCGTTGCGCTTTTGGTATTCGTACGAGCTCATCTCCTCAAAGCGCGCCAGGCGCGCTTTGCTTTTGGCTTGGCGCGCTTTCGGGTTTTGACGCACCCACTCGAGCTCCTTTTTGATCGTCTTCTGGCGTGCCGATTCGCTCGACTCCTCGATTTTCAATCGTTCCTGCTTTTGTTCCAGCCAGGAACTGTAATTCCCCTTCCAGGGAATGCCATGACCCCGATCGAGCTCGAGAATCCATTCCGCGGCATTATCCAGAAAGTATCGGTCATGCGTAACGCCCACGACCGTACCCGGAAATTTCGCCAGGAACTGCTCCAGCCAGTCGACGCTTTCCGCGTCCAGATGGTTGGTCGGTTCGTCCAATAGAAGCATGTCTGGCTTTGACAGAAGCAACCGGCAAAGGGCGACACGACGCTTCTCGCCGCCCGATAAGGGGCCGATGCGCGCGTCCCACGGCGGCAGTCGCAATGCATCGGCCGCTACTTCGAACTGATGTTCGATGTCGCTGCCGACCGCGGCGAGTATCGCCTCGTAATGCGCCTGGTCTTGCGCCAAGCGATCGAAATCCGCGTCGGGCTCGGCATAGGCCGCGTAGATCGCCTCGAGCTTGACGCGAGCCTCCATCACCTCCCCCATTCCTTCTTCAACGGCTTGGCGCACGGTCTGATCGGGATTGAGTTGCGGTTCCTGCGGCAGGTAACCGATTTTGATTCCGGGCATCGGCACGGCATCCCCTTCGATATCCTGATCGACGCCCGCCATGATTTTCAGGAGACTCGACTTGCCCGAGCCGTTCAACCCAAGCACGCCGATTTTGGCGCCGGGAAAAAACGAGAGCGAAATATCTTTCAGAATGACACGCTTGGGCGGGACAACCTTCCCCACACGGTGCATGGTGTATACGTATTGGGCCATGGGACAGTAGATCCTCGGGATTTCAAAAGGGCAAAAGCGCAAGCTTAACCGACCCGCGCTATTTTTCCCCGGGACCTATCGGGCGTCACCGCAAGACCCTCCGTATGAAATGGCCACACCCATCCCAATTCACGAATGAACTCCACATCCATGAGGGCTCGATTTCTCGCCGCGGAGCGACCCCTCGGTCACTGCGAAGTCCGGTCGAATGCGGGCGCTGTCGCGGCTCGGCAAGCCGACCCCCTTTGAACTCCAGCCACGTTTCAATCGCAGCAGCGACCTTGTCGATGATGCCCTTGCAACCAGGTACGAGGAAGCCGCACTATGCTGCAAAAAATGGTCTTTGGCCCCCGAAGTCGGCTCTCACCCGACCTTGATTTCACTTCTCGCACGCCTATCGATCGGGACGGCCTTCCCGTCATGATGTTGGATGCTCTAGCCGAGCCCTATAACGGAATCGTATTCCGCTTCGACAAAGACAAGGATTGGTATCTAACGAGCGATGGATGTGCAGCGAATCCGGTCTGTTCCCATGCGGGCAATGAGAAGGGCGTCAAAATCAAGTTGCAGGTTAGCACGCACGAACTCCCTATTCTCGGCGTCGAAGCGATGCCGCAGGTACAGCAGGACTATTTCAAGCTGCTTCCATATCACCCTGCTTCCATTTCTTGCCTCGCCTTTGAAGAAGTCATCGCCGAAAAGATTCGCGCCGCGAGTCAACGATCAAAAATCCGCGATCTACTCGACCTGTCGGAAGTCTCTGCTCGTCCTCTCCAGCGAGATTTGATCCGCGCGCTCGCTGTGCTTAAGCTCTGGAACAGCGGCGGCCGAGGCCTCGATTTCAAGCGGCTGCGCCGCCGCATCCAGGATGACAGCAGCTACGACATCGCAGATCTTAGAAATCTTCTGCGAAAGGATCAGAATCCTGTTCTAAATGACATGATCGTACGGGTCGTCGAGGGGTTTCATTTTCTCGCTGATCTCACCGAACGGAGAGAACCGTGGCGATGGACGCGGTGCAACGCGGTCGCAAGGAAGCGGGCGAACTTCTCGTCCAGGTGGGTGAAAGATGCGGTCGTAAGTGAGCGAGCGGACACGGTTCGTGACTGCAGTCTTTGGGGTCACGATTGTCGTCAACAACGAAAGGATTTTGAGGGGTAAAGATCGTCAACCCATTGCAGGCTGCGATCAAAATAAAGGCTAAATCGGGCGCAACATGATCCGCAGTGAGGATGTCCAAGACCTCCGATAGCCTTGGCCGAATCTCACCCGACGCATCCCAGCGAACCCAGCACGCCTACTTTCCGAATAACCGCTGGACCGCGCCGCCCACACCTTGTGCAGCCGCGCCGACTGCCTTGACACCCTCTTCGCCAAACGTCCCGACTTCCTTCGCGAGGCCTCCGATAGTCACCCCAAGGACCCGCGCCATAGCGACACCCACCCGCGTACCCAAGCTTTCGTTGACCGAGAAATGGGGATCATCCAAATTTCCATCCAGTGTGAAATGCACCGTCACTTGACCTTTGGCATTCTTCAAACTCGCAATGGCCGCTGCACGCGGCATCCCCATGAACGTGCCCAGCAATCCGTGCGGTGCGGATGCCAGTACCAGATGATTCAGTGTCAACGTGCCTGGAGCGTGCAGTCTGCGCGCACGCACGACCGCTTCCAGATCCATATCGAGCGTGCCGCGCTCGACTCCGGTCTCGCCCGCGCGCAGCAGGTAAGGCTCGAGCGCGACCAGATCCGCGCCGCGTATACGCGTGATGATGCGAGAATCACCGGTCGCCGGCACGACCGTCCCGGATACGATGATGGTGCCGGGAGCAACCTTCGCGCGAGCGCTTCGAATCAATCCCCGCAGATTGAAATCAATGGGTTTTTGCGGTGCGCCGAATTCGACGCGCCCCACCCGGCCAGAGAGCTTCTCAAATACCAGATGCAACGGAGGCTCGCGCACGGTGGCATCGAAAAACTCCAGCTGCATATTTTTGAATTCGATCGCGCCTAGCGTTACCGGCGGCAAGTGCGCCGGTTGCACGGCACCCGCCGGCACTTGAAGCGCCCCAATCAGACTGGGCGCCACGTGGATCGAGCCGTTCTTGGCGCGTACGACGGACATGAATCCGTCGACGATCACGAGATGACCGATTCGAACGACCTTGGCACCCAACAGGTCGCGCAAATAGGGATCGATGACGACCGTCTGGGCCGAGATCTCGTCTTGGGTTGGCCAGCCGGAGCCGGCGCGCAAATGCACATCATGCAACTCGATGTGGAAAAGAGACACCTGAAGTGAACCTACCCGCGTGTTGGGTCCGAGCGCGGCCTCGACTTTTGTCTTTAAGACCGCCAGCGCAATGTGATAGGCCATCAAAGTCGCAGCCACAAGCCCGACCACAGCCAAGACGGCAAGGATCAGTGTCGTGCGACGGCCAAGGGGGTATCGCATGTCCAGAATCAGTTGGTACGCAGTCTTCGCTGTGTCTAACGCCCCCAATTGCCTAGCAGAAAACCGCCATCGACAACGCGAGCGGTTTAGTCCCTGAACTTGCGGTTCGGCAAGATCATCGTCATCTCGACAAACTTCGAAGCACTGTGATTATGACTGTTAAACGTCACGTCAAAGCCGCCACCGTCATAATTGTTTTGGTTGATCGTCTCAAGCGCGTTAATCAAACCCTCGCGCGACAAATTCGGCCCCGCGCGGCGTATGCCCTCGGCAAAGACGCGCGCCGCGATGTACCCCTCCAGGCTGGAGAAGTCCACTTTCTCCAGGTCACCGGCAGCCGCCATGGCGTGCGTGTATTCCTTCACGATCGGTAATGTCTGACTCCAAGGATAGGGAACCACCTGAGAGATCACCACACCCGGCCCGACGTCACCCAGGATATTGGCCAGCGCCTGACTGCCAACGAAGGAAACATTATAGAACTGGCCATTGTATCCGGCGGCGCGCATCGCCCGAATCAAGGCTGCACACGACTGGTAGGCGCTGATCTGGATAATCGCTTGAGGCTGTTTGGGCAAAAGTACCTCGACGGCGTGCGTCACGTTAGTGCTGTTGCGCTCGACTGTTGCCGAGGCCACAATGGTGAGGTTGCGCTTTTTCATGGCACGCTGAACGCCAGCCAGACCGGCCTGACCATACGCGTCATTCTGATAGAACACGGCGATGTTCGTTATGTTCAAGCTCGAGAGTTGATCGATGAGATGTTCGGTCTCGTCGAAATAGCTGGCGCGCACATTAAAAATATAGTGGTTGACCGGATTGCGCAGACTTTCGGCACCGCTAAATGGCGCGAAAAAGGGCACGCGGTCGCGCATAAAGATCGGCAGCGCGGCGTTGGAGGTTGGCGTGCCCACATACCCGAATAGGGCAAAGACGTGGTCTTCGTCGATCAATCGCTCCGTATTGGCCGCAGCGAGATCGGCCTCGTATTTATCGTCGGCGGTAATGATCTTGATCTTGCGTCCGAAGATGCCGCCATTGGCGTTTAACGCATCGAAGTACACTTGTGCACCCAGGTTGTACTGGATCCCCAATTGAGCGGCCGCACCGCTAAAGGCCGCTGATTGGCCTAAGAGGATATGAGCCGCGGTAATGCCCGGATCCGCGGCCGCCGCGGACTGCAGGCCGAATATAAAGGTGAATGTCAAAAAGCCAAGCAGTTTGGGGAGTCTCAACATAGCCGTTCTTCGATAAAAAGGTTTGCGCATTTTGACTCAGACTGGTTATTTCGGGTACTTCATGACAACATTGTTTTCGATTTGCCACACATTCAAAGCGCTGCCGGCCGGTTTTCCGCAATTTCGGGCGCCCCAAATCCACCCCCTTCAGGCGCAGTCGGCCGCGGATTCGGCATGGCGCTAAAAGCAACCATCCACAAACTCGAATTGCGCGTCTCGGACCTGGACCGGAACCATTACGGGACGTATTTTCTCACCCTCGCGCGCCATCCTTCCGAGAACGCAGAACGCATGATGGTCCGCGTTCTCGCATTCGCCTTGTACGCGAGTGAGCGCTTGACCTTTGCCAAAGGCCTATCCGACATCGACGAACCCGACCTCTGGCAAACCGACTTGACCGGAGCCATCCTGCTCTGGATCGAAGTCGGACAACCCGATGCGCGTCGCGTTCAGAAGGCGCTGGGACGCTCTCGCGAAGTCGCAATCCTCACTTACGGCCATAGCGTGCGACCCTGGTGGCAAACGGTATCCGAGGCTTTGCCGCGTGCGACGCACCTGTCCGCGCTCCATCTCGCGCCGGACGCTGTTCGGGATTTGGCCGGCCTGTCTGAACGCAATATGCGCCTCGACTGCACCATCCAGGAGCGGCTGGTCTGGATCGGCAACGACCATACACAGGTGGAACTCGCGCCCGAACGGCTGGAGCGTTCGCGCTAGGAAAGCGCATCATTCGAGACAAGGCTGCTATACTTGCGGCCTGCGGTCAAAGAACCAGTCCCCGGCCGCAGTCAATCCTGATTCCTCCGGTACTTTTAGCCGAATCTCCTTTTGCCTCGGACTGGCGCGCAGATCGCGCGGTGCGGCAAATTTCCTCCTTGAGTTCTCATGTCCTTCTCTTCGCTCGGCTTGATCGAGGAACTGGTTCGCGCTGTCGCGGACGCAGAATATACCGAACCCACGCCTATTCAGAAACAGGCGATTCCGGCCGTGTTGGCAGGCGGCGATTTGCTTGCGGGCGCACAGACCGGAACCGGCAAGACGGCCGGCTTTGCGCTGCCGATTTTGCAGCGGCTGGTGACGCAAAAGCCCACCGGGCCTGGACGCGGCCCGCGGGCACTGATCCTGACGCCGACGCGCGAGCTGTGCGCACAAGTCGAAGAGAGTTTTCGGGTCTACGGCAAATATGTGCCGTTACGCTCGTTGGTCGTCTTCGGAGGTGTAGGCATCCATCCGCAGATTGCTGCCTTAAAGCGCGGCATCGATATCCTCGTGGCAACACCCGGCCGCCTGCTCGACCATCACGGCCAGGGAACCGTCGATTTCTCGCGCGTCGAGATTTTGGTACTCGATGAAGCCGATCGCATGCTCGATATGGGATTCATCAAGGACATCCGGCGTATCCTGTCGTTACTGCCCAAGAAACGCCAAAATCTTTTATTCTCGGCCACTTTCTCCGATGAGATCAAAGAACTTGCCGACGGTTTATTGAACCGCCCGGCGCTGATCCAGGTCGAACGGCGCAATTCCACCGTCGAAGTCATCGCACAAAAGGTCCATCCCGTGGACCGCGAGCGCAAACGCGAACTTCTCACACAGCTGATCAAGGACAATAACTGGCATCAGGTGCTCGTCTTCACGCGCACCAAGCACGGTGCGAATCGCCTGGCGGAGCAGCTTGCAAAAGATGGCATCACAGCCTTGGCCATTCACGGCAACAAAAGCCAGGGTGCGCGCACCCGTGCCCTGGCGCAATTCAAGAGCAACGAGCTTCAAGTCCTCGTCGCCACCGATATCGCCGCTCGCGGTATCGACATCGAGGATCTGCCGCACGTGGTCAACTTCGAGTTGCCCAATGTGGCCGAAGATTATGTGCATCGGATCGGCCGCACCGGGCGCGCCGGCGCCACGGGCGAGGCCATATCCCTGGTGTGCGTCGACGAATTGCGCTTGCTACGGGATATTGAACGCGTGATCCATCGCGCGCTGCCGCAACAAGTCATCCCCGGCTTTGCCCCCGACCCATCCGCCAAGCCCGAACCGATCCAGATGGGCCGCGGTCAGCCCGCGTCCGGCGCGAGACGCGCGGCACCCCCGCGGCGCGCAGCCTCGGGGACCGCCCGTGGCGCGCGCGAGCCAGAAGCTGCCGGGGAAAAACGCAAGCCGTCGCGGCCTGCGCCGACCGAAGGCTCACGTCAGCCGCACCGGGCCGCACCGTCAAATCGCGGTACGCGCAATCGCTAGCGCGGCGTGATCGAGGTGCGCCGTGCGCTGCGGCGCCCGATCCAAAACCCTTCACCGGTGTAGGCCACCAGCGCAAGCCAGATCAACGCGAATCCCACGACGCGCACCGGGCCAAACGGCTCGTCATAGAGCCACACGCCCAAGGCCAGTTGCAAGGAGGGCCCCATGTACTGCAAAAAACCTAACAGGGCGAAGGGAATACGTCGGGCTGCCGCGGCAAACAGCAAAAGTGGAACCGCGGTGATCGGTCCGGCGGCGACCAAAAGCCAGCGCGTCGACGCCGGCGCGTTGACGAAAGCATTCTCACCCGCAAATGCCAACCATCCCAAGGCAGCCAAGGCAAATGGAAACAGCAAAAGCGTCTCCAGAGCAAGTCCATCCAACGCCCCCAGACTTGCCGTCTTGCGCAACAGGCCATAGCTGCCAAAGCTAAACGCGAGTGTCAGGCCAATCCACGGTGGATGCCCGGCTTGCCAGGTCAGCCAAAGAACGCCTAAAGCGGCGATTGCCACTGCGAGCCATTGACCCGGTCGAAGGCGTTCGCGCAAAACGAGCGCCGCCAGAAACACATTGACCAAGGGATTGATGAAATAACCCAGGCTCGCATCGAGTACATGGCCATTGTTGCAAGCCCAGATATAGACGAACCAGTTGGTCGCGAGCAGCAACGCGCTAATTGAAAAACGCAACGATAGACGCCAGTCACGACGCGCGACGCGCAACCAATCCCACTGACCACGCACGCTCAAGATCAGAAACAGAAATAATAACGCCCACACCATGCGGTGCAAAAGGATCTGACCGGCCGGGATTTGTTCGAGCGCGCGAAAGTAGATGGGAAACAATCCCCACATCACGTACGCAAGACTGGCGTAGACAATTCCGGTATTCATGACGGGAGGACATCGGCGTGACAGTCATACAGACTGAATAAATGCACATTGTCGCAGCTAATGTCGTGCCTTTCAGAGGTCGCACGTTCACCGGACGGCGTGCGGTGCATAATCGGGCCGGGCGTCACGATCTTACCTGTCTCAAAATGGAATGAATGTACGAATCAAAGCCCCATTATCTGTCTGGCGCGCGAACGTCGCCCGCGCCGCAGTCGTCCCTGCTCGCGCGGGGCCCATCCCCATCGCTCGTTGGCGCCCGGCGCAGCACGAGCGCGACCGTGCATGTGTGGCACGTTCTGCACCCGTTGGGTTATTGGATTTGTGTCCAACGGGAATCCCCCCGACCCCACCTCGGCGGCCTTTGACTGTGTTCTCGTGAGCGAAACAGCAGTCGACGCAAAACACCCGTTCGCGGCACTCACGCCGGAATGCGTTCTTGATGCATTAGAGGGTGTCGGTTTGCCCGGAGACGGTCGACTGCTGGCGTTAAATAGCTTTGAGAATCGTGTCTACCAGGTGGGATTGGAGGATAACGAGGCACCGGTGGTGGCCAAATTCTACCGTCCCGGACGATGGAGCGATGCACAAATCCTCGAAGAGCATGCGCTGGTAGCGACGCTGGCCGAAAACGAAATTCCCGTAGTCCCCGCGCTGCGCCACGGCGGTGCCACGCTACACACGCATGCAGACTTTCGCTTCTCGGTATTTCCGCGTCAAGGAGGGCGAGCACCGGACCTCGACCGCGCAGATGTCTTGCAATGGCTCGGACGCTTTCTGGGGCGCATCCACGCGTATGGCGCGGTGACCCCGTATCAGTTTCGGCCATCCTTGAATATCGATACGTTCGGTGTAGAGCCGCGCACGTGGCTCTTGGACCATGCTTTCATACCGGAGGATCTGCGCCCGGCGTGGTCATCCGTCGTCGAACAAGCGCTCGAGGGCGTACGACGCGGATTTGAGCGCGCCGGCGCCGTGCGCAGCTTGCGTCTCCACGGTGATTGCCATGGCGGCAATATCCTGTGGACCGACAAGGGTCCCCATTTTGTCGACTTCGATGACAGCCGCACCGGTCCCGCCATCCAGGATCTGTGGATGCTCTTGTCGGGCGACCGCTCTGAGATGACCGCTCAACTCACCCAGATTCTTTCGGGGTATGAGGACTTCTTCGAGTTCGGCGAAAACGAACTGTATCTGATCGAACCTTTACGTACGCTGCGCCTGATCCACTATAGCGCGTGGCTGGCACGCCGCTGGGACGATCCTGCATTTCCTGCGGCCTTTCCGTGGTTCAACACGCAACGGTATTGGCAGGATCGGGTCCTGGAGCTGCGCGAGCAAATTGCGCTCATGGACGAAGCACCGCTGTGGAGTATCTGAACGCTAAGATTGCGCTGCGAGAAACGGGGCCGGCAGCTCCACGCCAAACCCCTGAGCATGATCGATTCCAATTTCGGTCACGGCTTCGAGTACCTCCGGTTCCTCGACCAATTCGGCCACGGTTTGGATGCCCAGTTCATGGCACCGTTGGTTGATGCGCACCACGTGTGCACGTTTCGCCGGATTGGTGAGAATCTTGCGCACCAAGGTGCCGTCTATTTTCACGTAGTTAATCGGCAATCCCGTGAGCAGATCCATTCCGGCCCCGGTCCCCTTGAAGCTACCCAAGGCGAAGCCGCAGCCGCGCGAGGCGAGCACCGAAGCCAGCTCCTCAAGGGCGACCGGTTGTGCGACGGCCACCTGCTCGAGCACCTCGAAACACAGCGTGTCCGCCGGCGGATTCCACTTCTCCAACTGACTAATGACAAATTGACTGAATTCAGGGTCCAGCACGGAGTCCTCGGCCACGTTGATGCTGCTGCGCGGCCTCACCCATCCTGACTGGGCGCGCATGCCCAAGTCCTGCAAACGCAACACCTGCGCGACGACCCAGCAATCCAGAAGCGCCATGAGCCCCTGTTCCTGCAAGATCGGAAAAAACATTCCGGGTGGCAACAGGCGTGTCTCTTCCTCGAGATAACGTATCAGGATCTCCTGATAGGGTCGCCCATTCACCAGTGCCGGATTTATCGGCTTGATGGTCTGGCAGTACAACAAGTAGTGACCGCGGCGCAACGCGCCAATCAGCGGATTTAAGCTCTCGTTCCAGTCTTCAGGTTTGGTCATGGGCAGGCAATAGGTACACGGCTCGCGAAGCGCCGTTCTGGTCCGGTCTGAAGGGCGAACATAACATGACGCGCCCGTCTCCTACATCGCAAAGCGCACGAGACCGGCATAATTCATGGAAGCCGTGGCGCCGATACAAATCGAATGAGTTAGGATAACCCTCCCTGCATCCGGAATGCGCCGTGCCATTCGATCTCATACCGGGCTCTCTCCACGACGTCGGCGCTCTCGCCGTGCGCCGTATGTTGCCATCGCTTTCGCATCAAATGGTCGGGCCTTTCATTTTCTTTGACCACATCGGCCCCGCGCAACTGGCCGTGGGCCAGGGCATGAATGTCCGACCCCATCCGCACATCGGCCTGGCCACCGTCACCTATCTGTTCGAGGGCTCCGGGCTGCACCGCGACAGCCTGGGGAACGTACAGGTGATACAGCCCGGCGACGTCAACTGGATGGTCGCCGGACGGGGGATCGTGCATTCCGAACGGACACCACCGGCCGATCTGAAATCCGAACGGCGGCTCGAAGGCATTCAGCTCTGGGTGGCACTGCCCGTCGCCCATGAGCATGATGCACCTTCGTTCTCCCATCATGCGCAGGCCAGCCTACCCGTCGGTCAACTGCCCGGAGTGACGCTTCGGCTTCTGCTCGGGTCCGCCTGGGGAATGCGTTCTCCGGTGCCCAGCCATTCCCCGATGTTCTATGCCGCTGCGCAGATCGAGGCGGGCGCTTCGCTTAGGGTCCCAACCGATTATCCGGAACGCGCCGTGTATTGCGTCGATCAACCAATCACGATCGACGGTCGAGCAGTGCCGCCACAACAGATGGCCGTCTTGGCGGCTGACGAGGAGGCGATCGTTACGTCCCAGCATGCCGCCAATCTCGTCGTCCTGGGGGGCGCACCGATGGAGGGGAAGCGTCATATTCATTGGAATTTCGTGGCAAGTTCGCGCGAACTCATCATCCAGGCCCGCGCCGGCTGGCAATCCTACCCGAACCCGCAGTTCCCGGCCGTACCGGACGATGCGGAATGGATTCCGCTGCCCGAATGAGGCGACTCACCTGCCCAGACGGACCCGTCGACACCGGGGTGAGGTCGCAAGCCAAACTGGGCTTCTCGCCGACGCACGAACATCAAAATCGATTCAGGCTTGCTCCTAAAGGAAATCCTATGAACGTTTTTTGTACGACGGCCGTGCGCGTGGGGTGGGTCTTTCTGAGTGCCCTCGCCAGCGTGACCGGATATGCCCAGGATCGACCCGCACCGCAGGACGTCTTGAATCTCGAGGTCACCGTCAGCGACCAAGTGGCCCCCGAACTTGCCGTCATCATCCTGACTGTCGTGCGCGAAGGACCCGATACCTCGCTCGTGACCCGCGAAGTGGACCAGGTCCTCAGCCACGCGGTGGCCCAGGCCAAGGCGAGCCCGGGGATCGAAGTCACGTCCGGGGGCTATACCACCACGCCACGCTTCGATATGAAGGGCAATCGAGGCGGCTGGCAAGTGCGCGCAACACTCATTTTGAAGTCCAAAGATATGGGCGCCCTGGGTACGCTTTCCGGAAAGCTGTCTGCCGCGCCCAATGGGCTGCAGATCACCGGCGCCAGCTTTGAAATCTCGCCCGAACAGAAGGCGAGCGAGGAATCCACCCTCATTGCGCGTGGCGTCGCGGCCTTTAAGACACGTGCCTTGGAAACCGCAAAGGCATTCGGATACGCGAGCTACGGCGTACGCGAGATTACCCTCGGAGAAGCAGAAGAAGGGGGCACAATGCGACCCACTCCGTTCCGGGCGATGGCGGCGCTTGCGTCCTCAGACGAACGCAACAGCGCAGTTCCCTTGGAGAACGGCCGTACGACGCTCACCTTGACGCTGCGCGGATCGATCCAGATGCGACACTAGTCGCGGACAGTCACAAGTAAAGGAGGTGACCGGACGGACTTAGGCCGCGAGCCAAACGGGGCCGGCGTTCGGGGTATGGGGTCTATTACGCTCTGCGTATGCAGAAAAATCGGCCCAAGACATCGGCTTAGCAAAGAAATAACCTTGCAACCTATCGCACCCGAGTTGCGTCACCGCGTGATGTTGCTCGAGGGTTTCAACCCCTTCGGCCACCACTTGGATTTTGAGCGAGTGGGCAAGTGCGACGATCGCCTCGCAAATGCGAAAAGCATCCTTGTCCTGCGGCAACCCTTTGATGAACGAGCGGTCGATCTTGAGCTCGCCGACGGGCAAGCGGTGGAGGTGACTCAGGCTGGAATAACCGGTGCCAAAGTCATCCATCGCCACGATGACGCCAAGTACGTGAAGAGCTTGCAGGGCTTGCGCACATGCGTCCATGCGCCCTATCGCGAAAGTCTCGGTGACCTCAAAAATCAAATGACCCGGCGCAATCGTATGTCTTTTTAGAATCGCCTCCACCCGCGCCGGGAAACTCTCGTCTTGGAGTTGTACAGCGGACAGGTTGACCGACATGGTGTAACCCAGTCCCGTTGATTGCCATTGTGCGAGACGACTGCAGGCTTCGTCCAAAATCCAGTCGCCCAGGGAATGAATGAGGCCCAGTTCCTCGGCAGCGGGGACGAAGTCCCCGGGAGTCAATAACCCTCGTTGGGGATGATTCCAGCGCACCAACGCTTCTGCGCCGTGGGTTTGCTGTGTCGCCGCATCAACGATGGGCTGATAGAACAATTCAAACTCGCCGGTTTGAATGGCGCGCGCCAGGTCGCTCGCCATCGCGGTCTTGCGTACACTGGCGTTTTCGGAAAACAGGACGGCATTTTTTCCGGACCTCTTGGCCGCGTACATGGCCCCGTCCGCATGATTCATCAGGGAACGGGCATCCACGCCATGCACCGGATAGAGCGCACCGCCGATGCTTGCGGTTACCTCATAAATGTCCGATGCAAAGGGGAAGGGTTGGCGCACCGCAGCGAGGATGGCCTGACATTGTTCGTCGAGCCGAGGACCCAGCTTGCCGTCCATGACGATCACGAACTCATCCCCACTCACCCGAGCGACAAAGCCGTGAGCAGGCGCCACCGCCAAAACGAGCCGATTGCCTATTTCCTTGAGCAAAATATCGCCCACGCCATGTCCGGCCGCGTCATTCACCTGCTTGAAGCCGTCCAGATCCAAAAAGAGGACCGCCAACTCGCGCCCTCGACGTCGCGCGACATGAATCGCATTCGTCAGATGCTCCTTGAGCTTGCTGCGATTCGCAAGTCCCGTCAGATGATCGTGGTGCGCGAGTTCAAAGAGTTGTTCATTTTCCCGTGTCAACGTTGTGGCAATGCGGCGATGCTCAACAAGGTGTGCATCCAGCACGCTCAATGCGATGGCGGAAGATAGCATCAGCGTTGTCGTCAAAATGATGCCGTAGACAAGCGTCATCTTCTCGAGCGTCACGGCAGTCGAACAGATGGATGTGTCCACAAAATGTGCCGCGGCCATGCCGGTGTAGTGCATGCCGCAGATGGCCACACCCATGATCAGGGAGGCGCCGACTTGCAGCCAAAGGATATTTTTGCTCTTGCGACGGCACAAGACGAAAACCAGCCAGAGAGCGATCGTCGACGCAACGATGGCAATCGCGGCAGATGCGGCAACCAACACATAGCTGTAGGAGATAGCCGGCGAAACAGGGATGGCGGCCATGCCGGTGTAGTGCATTCCGCAGATCGCCGCTCCCATCGCGACACCGCCACCGAAGAGGCGTCTTGGGGCCAAGTGAGTGGGGCTGATGATATGCAGTGCCAGGGCCGACGCCAATACCGCAATGGCGCCCGACAATGTGGTGATGCCCGGATTGTACGAAAGGGCGATCGGCATCTTCATCGCCAGCATGCCGACAAAGTGCATCGCCCAAATGCCCGTGCCCATCACGATGGAGCCTCCGAAAATCCAGAAGCGCCGCCCTTTTTCTGAGGTGTTCGCCGCAACCCGAGACGCTAAGCGCAGTGCCGTAAAAGAGGCGAAAACTGCGACTGCCAAGGAAAGAACGACGAGGTACGGATCGTAGGAAATAGGCATCGTAAAGGGTGCTCTTCATCCAGGTCAAAAATACAAACCGAGCCCCTGACCAAGAGCGTACGGGGCCACGCAAACCGGTAAAGCCTCTTTGATCGGGCCGATCGAATACACCTGCCCACGATTCGAATATCGGCACGGACGCGCCGAACTTGATGCCAGGAGTCCCTATAACGGCCCCGCTTTTGGGAAATGCCTCTAGGTAGTGTCCCGGGTCCTTTTTCGGTGGGATCGTCCGCTCTCTTCGGATCCGTCATTTTTCTGAAGAGCGGGGTGGCGTTTTGGATGACCACGAAGACCAAGCCTTTTGATCACCCGGAGCAACGCGGATGGGACGGCCGGCCTATAATTTCGGCTTGTCCCTCGTTACCCCGCCCACTCCCCTTTCTTCGCGCCGGACCGATTCCGCGCTCGCCTGGTACTTCGTCATCGTTTGGGGTTCCGGCTTTCTTGCGACCAAAGTCGCACTCCAGTACACCTCGCCTTTCGTCTTCCTCTCGATTCGCTACGGCCTTGGCATCCTGTGCCTGGGCACCGTCGCGCTCATGATTCCGTTGCGATGGCCACGCAGCCCTGCACTTTGGGGCCATATCGTCGTGGCCGGCCTTTTGGTGCATGCCGTCAATCTGGGGGGAAGCCACTATGCGCAATATCTCGGGTTGTCAGCCGGAACTACGGCCCTCATCCTCGCGGCCCAGCCGCTCTTGACCGCTTGCGTGGCCGCCCTGTGGCTCCATGAACGATTGATCCCCCTGCAGTGGCTGGGTATCGGGATCGGGCTGGCCGGCGTGACCCTTCTGGTCTGGCACAAGATCGACGTCCACGCGATGAGTCGCGCAAGCCTTTTGGCCGTATGCATTTCGCTCTTCGGGACCACGATGGGCACGCTCTATCAGAGAACGTTCTGCGCCTCGGTCGATTTGCGTGCGGCCTCGCTGATCCAATTCGTCGCCTCGTTGACCGTGCTGTTGCCACTCGGAATCGTGGTCGAAGGTTGGCACGTCAATTGGTCGTGGCAGTTGATCGCTGCCGCCGCATTTCTGGTCATCGGCGCATCGATTCTCGCGCTAAACGCCTTTCACCTGCTGATGCGCCGCGGCCAGGCCACGCGCGTTGCAAGCTTGATGTACCTGACGCCGGTGATCGCGGTGATTCTGGAATTTTTCATGTTCGGGGTCGTCCCCAGCGCGATTACCCTTTTGGGCATGGGTGTGGTGTGTGCGGGGGTCGCCCTCGTTGCCAAGCATCCCACGGGATCGCGTTAGTCAGCGTCTGGCGACTTGTGCCAGCTGTTGCAAGACATGGCCGGCAGCGACCATACCGAATACCGCGGTCACCGCAACGCTCGAACCCAGACCGGCACAATTCAATCCGGTCAGTCCACCCATAACCAGTACCTCGCCCGGCGTGGCACATGGGGCAACGTCTGCCGGATAGGTCAGCGGCTCTTCAGACACCACCGCCGAAATACCAAATGGCGTTTTGATGTTGCGTGCAAAGCCGTGTTCCACGCGCAAGCGCTTGCGCACTTTAGCCAGTAGCGGCTCGTGTTCGGTATGCGCCAAATCACGGATCCGAACGCGCGTCGCGTCACGTTGCCCGCCGGCGCTGCCGACCGTCAGGACGGAAATCGAGTGGGCATGGCAATAGGCGATGAGCGCCACCTTGGCTGCGACGCTGTCGGTCGCGTCGACCACCCAATCGAATTCCTTGCCGCCGATGAGATCGTCGACGTTCTGTGCAGACACGAACTCTTCGACGCCCACCACCCCGCAATTCGGATTGATCTGCGCGATGCGCAGCGCCAGGGTCTGAACCTTGGCCTGCCCGCAGGTCTCGTCCAAGGCGTGGATCTGGCGGTTGATGTTCGATTCCGAGACATGATCCAAATCGATCATGGTAATTCGGCCTATCGCGCTGCGCGCCAGTGCTTCAACCGTCCATGAGCCGACACCGCCCACACCGACCACGCACACATGCGCGTTCTGGAAATGTTCGAGCGCCGCCGCGCCATAGAGCCGCGCCACCCCGCCAAAGCGACGCACGTCATCCCGATCGCCAGCGGGGGCCGCCAACCAAGCAGGAGCCGTCATATCTTCAGGTGGAATCACGATATCGGTTGAAACTGTCAAAAGAGGCAGGGCCAAGGATAGCAGGAGCCATTCGCGTCGTGACAGGGCAACACTTTAGCCGCCGCCTGATTTGTCGCGAGCCGATAGGTACGGCAGAATACCCGAGTGGATGCTCTCGCTACGCTCGCCACCCGCACAGCGCTGCCTTTTTTGACCGAGGCTGAGCGCGAGGCGTCGTTAAATCGCATGCTCGCCGATTGGGATCGACAGGGTCCGGTGTGGATATTTGCCTATGGATCCCTCATCTGGCACCCTGAGTTCGAGTACGACGTCAAGGTTCGCGGCACGGTCTATGGTTTTCATCGCAGTTTGTGCCTCTGGTCACGCATTTATCGCGGCACACCCGAACGACCCGGTTTGGTGCTCGGCCTCGAGCCCGGCGGATGTTGCTGCGGCGTTGCATTTCGCCTTCCCGCCACCCAAGTCTTCGAAGAACTGAAGGCGCTGTGGGCGCGTGAAATGACGACGGGATCCTATATCCCTCGCTGGTTGGATGTGCGCACCCAATCCCAGGGGGTTCAGGCACGTTTCCCGGCAATCGGCTTTGTCATGAATCGCCACGCCAGCGGTTACGCCGGAGAGTTGGAGCGCAGTACGTTGCTAGAGACCCTGCGCACGGCTCGCGGCCAGCGCGGCAGCAGCGCCGAATACCTTTTGTCGACGGTCAAATGCCTGTCCGAATACGGTATCCACGACCGGCATCTGGCCCATCTGGCCGAAGAAATCAGCATCGTAGCCACCGAGCCCACGTCAACCTTCGAGAGTTGACGCAGCCGGGAGTGGCCGAGGACCACTCCCGACTTGCCCAAAGGCCACAGAACACAGAACTTAGTTAATTTGCAAACGCTTCGGCTGCACGGCGTCCTTTTTCGGCAACGTGAGCTTTAGCACACCATTTTCATAGGTCGCCCCGGCGCGCTGGTCGTCGACTTCTTGCGGCAATTCGAAGGTCCGCGCATAGCGCGTGCTGCGACGCTCGGCGTAGATGAGACGACTGCCGTTCTTCTCGGGCTCTTGCGTCTTGGCTTCGGCCTTTACGGTGACACGCGTGCCTTCGATATTGACTTCGATGTCTTCCTTGGTCACGCCGGGAATCTCGACCAGGGCTTCGTACGAGCCGTCCTTCTCGAGCACATCAAAACGCGCCCGACTGGTTGAAAGATCTGGCGCACGAACATCGTTCGTGGCACCGAAGAAGTCGGCAAGGACGCTATCGACAAGACCGCCCAACTCTTCGGGACGGCCGGTGCGAACTACAGGGGGTCGGTACAGACTCAAATACATGATGCTCTCCTTGGATGGTGGTGGGAACTCCCGCCGTGAGTCCAAGATGCGGTCCATCGGATGTTTTTCAACATCTTGAATTCGCGCGACTCTGCCCCGATGTGTCAGTCCTTTTTGCAGCGGCCCCGTGAAGATAGCGACTTGAAATCACGCTTCGCCCGGAGGGGTTCACCCGCCGGCGTTAAAATGGGGACCTCCAAACCGCGCTCCCCACCAAGGATCCTCATGAAGATCGCCGACCTGCGCCGGTCCTACGGGCGCGACGTATTGACCGAAGAACGTGCCGCCATCGATCCGTTCATTCAGTTCGATCAATGGTTCAAAGCCGCCCTGGAAGCGGGCCTGCCGGAGCCCAACGCCATGACGTTGGCCACCGTCAGCGCGGCCGGTCGGCCGTCGTCACGCATCGTTCTTCTAAAGCATTTCGACCTCGATCACATTGCGGCAGGAGCCAGTGCGCGCGGCTTCGTATGGTTCACGAACTACGAGAGCCGCAAGGGGATGGAACTTGCGGTCCATCCGCACGCCGCTCTCCAGTTCCATTGGATCGAACTGGAACGCCAGGTGCGCATCGAAGGCGAGGTCGAAAAAATCACGCCGGCCGAATCCGATGCCTACTTCGCCAGCCGTCCACGCGATTCGCAAATCGGCGCCTGGGCCTCGCCCCAGAGCCGCACCATCCCGAACCGCATCCCACTCGAAGACGCAAAAGCGCGCTTGGAGCAAACGCTGGGCGCGACCGTATCGCGCCCACCCTACTGGGGGGGCTACCGCCTCGTCCCGGACTATTTCGAGTTCTGGCAGGGGCGCGCGTCGCGCCTGCATGACCGCTTGGTGTATCGCATTGGCGCCGGCACCCCCTGGGAGATGCTGCGTCTGGCCCCCTAAACGCCGTCCCAACCTCCTGGCAATAGGACTTTTCTAGAAGTTTCCCTTAGCTAGACAGAGAACAAATACTCTATGAAATGAGTGCCGTCGCGCATAGCACAGCTTTGGCTTTGCGTATAGACTTTCTCTCAAATGCAACGTCGACAGCAGCAGAATCCCGACGCGCGAGGAGATCCAATGCGTAGTGCCGTTCATAAAAGTGGTTTGGGTGAATTTGTTCCCGGTGAGATCATCGACCACCAGGGGTCGAGCCGAATGATGCGTTGGCTCGTCAAGGTGAAGTCAAAGCGCGGGCTTGCGCTACGCGACGTCTTCATTCTCGCAAAGGATGAGCACAGCGCGCGCGACCGGGTACAGCAAATGTACCTGCTCTCGGATATCTCGACGATATGTCCGTCGGCCTCGGAATTCAAGTCTTCCCTGTCGAGCATCAGCAAAGACTAGCGCAACATCGCTGCCACACATTGCGCCCCTTCATCGAATTTCCCCTACGGCCGCATACGAGCTAGCGTCGTAACGCGGCAAAGGTCTTTTGGAACTTCGCAATCTTCGGGGCAACGACAACCGCGCAATAGCCCGAATCCGGATTGTGCGCAAAATACTCCTGATGGGAATCTTCAGCTCGATAGTACGCGGCCAGCGGCAGTAGTTGCGTGACGACAGAGCTCCGATGGTGTGAAGCGACTTCCGCCAGAACCGACTGCGCCTCGTTTTTCTGAGCCTCGGAATGATAAAAAATCGCCGAACGGTACTGGGTCCCGACATCGTTGCCCTGACGATTCGGAGTGGTCGGGTCGTGAATCACGAAGAACACTTCCAGAATTTGGCGATAGCTCACGAGCTTGGGGTCGAATTCAATCCGAACCACTTCCGCATGTCCTGTATCTCCTTCGCACACCGCCCGATAGCTCGGATTGGCGAGTTCGCCGCCGCTGTAGCCCGACTCGACGTCGAGGACACCCCGAAGGTCGGCATAGACCGCCTCCAAGCACCAGAAGCAGCCGCCGGCCAAAGTGGCGAATTCGAAACCAGCCTCGGGCTGGTCCAACAAGGGCTTTGCAATCGACATCGCATCTCCTCGACGAGTCACACCGGGATACGCCCGGTACCGATCAGACGAACTTTTCGTCCTGCAACAAAGGTTGCAACACCCGCGCAAGCTCGGCTTTATTCACCTTGCCCATGGCATTTCGGGGCAGGTTTCCCACGATGAAGACCCGATAGGGCCGCTTGAAATGCGCCAGACGGCCCTCCAAGCTGCCAAGGATATCAGCCTCGGATACCGCCGTCCCCGCGCGCAGAACAACGGCAGCGATCGGCGCTTCGCCCCAGCGCGCATGGGTGGTACGCATTACCGCTGCTTCGACGATGCGGGCATGCTGACTCAGCACGTTTTCGATTTCGGCCGGATAGACATTCTCGCCCCCCGATATGATGAGATCTGCGGCACGACCTACGATCTGGTAGCACCCCTCTTCATCGCGACGCGCCCAATCGCCACTCTTGAGCCAAACCGGCGCCGGCCCTCTCGAACCATCCGAATCCCAATAGCCCAGCATCATTTGGCGCGCACGGATCCAGATCTCGCCCACGGCATCGCCTTCGATCTCCTTACCCTCTTCGTCCACCAAACGGATCTCCGTATGGAGCGCAGGCCAACCGGCATAACCCCTCTTCGATATCGCCTTGTCGGCACGCAGGACAATGCTGACCGGACCGCCCTCGGCCGAGCCATAGACCCGCCCCACGGGAACGTCACGCGCATGAAACGCCTCCAGAAGCGGGCGCGCGACGGTCGAGGAGGCCACCATGACCAGGCGCAGGCACGACAGATCCACTTGCGCGAATTCCGGATGCCGCTCGACCGCCCAAAGCGTAGCCGGCACCATCAAGGAAAGGGTCGGGCGAGACGAGGTAATTGCACCGAGCCACGCCCCCGCTTCGAATCGCCGCTGTAGCGTCACGCTCGCCCCGGCGAAGAGTGCCGGCAGCGTCTGGATACACAAGCCCCCGACGTGGTACAGCGCCAGCGCCGTCAGCACATGGTCGCGGCTGGTGAGATCATGCGCGGCAATGGCGGCGCTCGCGTTCCACAGCAACGCGTCCTGACTGTGCAAGACACCCTTGGGTTGTCCGATCGTGCATGAGGCATAGACCAACAACACGGCGCTGGCGCCTGAGACATCATCCAGAACCGGTTGTCTGGGGCAGGGTTGCTCGATGAGCGAATCCAGTTCATGGAAAGCCAGACTCAAATCGAAGGCGAGCGAGAGTCCTTCGGATTCGAAAGAAACGTCGGCCAGGACAATGCGCGCCCCCGCATGGCGCACGATGGCCTGCCATTCCTGTTCCAAAAGCCGCGTGTTCAGGGGAACAAGAATGGCTCCGAGGCGCGCGAGCGCGAACAGCAGGATCAGCTCCTCCGGCCGGTTCAATCCCAAGTAGGCCACGCGTTCCCCGGGCTTGACGTGCCACTCGCCCTGCAAGCGCGCGGTGGCGCGCTCGATCCGATTCCAGAAGCGCCGCCACGTCGTATCGCTGCCCTCAAAATGAAGCGCGATGCGATCCGGTTGACAAAGCGCCCAGGCCCCGATGATCTCGGCTATGCTCGTCACGCTGTCATCTCCTCGATATCCTTCTCTCCGGTCTCATAGAGGATTTCGCGTCCCATGCATGTGAAGGTTCTCGATCGTTCAATTTTCGTTCCGAACCGTCAGGTCACCCTGAAATGTTGCTTCAGATACGCGCCAAGGACACGGTTAAACGCATCGGGCTGCTCCTGATTAACCAAGTGACCGCAGTTCTCGATCGACAAAAAATACGCTCCGTGGATCGCAGCTGCCATCTCTTCGAGGACTCGGGGCGGCGCGATTGGATCCTGTGCACCGGCAATCAGAAGTGTTGGAATCCTTATTTTCGTCAACGCCGCGCGGCGCTCGAAATCCAGCAGTGCGCCAAGCGCGTGACGATAGCTGGCAACCGGAACGGCCGACATGGTGGCACGGGCCGCAGCGATGGTTTCGGCCGGCGTATTGCGCCCGACCATCGTCTGCACCAGGTCGGCCGCCAGGTCCGCCACGCTCGCGCCCGCATCGAGAGGCGTCGTGCGTGCGGCGATAAAGTCGCGCCGCCAGCGCGCGTCGGGACGATCGAACGCGGCGCTCGTAGCAACCAAGACCAATCCGTGCACGCGATCAGGCCAACGTGCGACGACTTCCTGGGCCACCATGCCGCCCAGCCCATGACCAACCAGGATGAGACGCGTGGCGTCGATCACCTCGACCAGGTCCAGGCAAGCCTGCGACAGTGACTCGAAGGTATAAGGCACCACGGTGCGCGAATAGCCGTAGCCGGGCATATCCCAGGATCCGGCGCGAAAGCCAGCCTCGACCACAGCAGGCATCTGGCCTGCAAAAGACTGATGTCCTCCACCAAGGCCATGCAGCATCAGAACCACATCGCCGCCAACTCCGGATTCGAGATAGTAGGGCACGGCAGTCCCCACAATCATCATGATGCCTCTGCTTCCTCCATCACCACCCCATCGCGCACTACGGCCATCCCGTCCAAGCTGACCGTGCAACCGCGCATGGGCAAATCGAAGTGGCCCAGCGTATGACGCTGCGCCACATCGTTCGCCCCCGTGGAATACAGGAAGTTGCCGGCAAAGGCGCGCAGTTCAGCGCCGTTGCAATCTGCCTTGTCGTAGAAGGCGAGCGCATCCCAGCGCGCGTTGGCATTGAGCCCCCAGCCAACGTGAGAGACGGCATATGCTTCGCGATCGCCCCATGCGCCCCAATAGCTGCGCATGAGTTCAGCATCCAACCCGGCACCATCGATCCCGGTGACATAGTCATTCTTGATGGTGAGTTCGATCGAATCGCGCAAATAACGCTTGAACGTCAGATTCACATCTCCGGGCGCCAAAACCAGCGTACCGTTGACCGTACCCCGTGCCGGAAACGCCAGACAGAGTCCACCCGGCCAGTGGCTGACCTGCCCCGGTTTCTCACAGAATCCCCACACGCCGCCGATCCGTGCGCCGTCTAGCTTCACATCGAGATCGGTGCCGGCGCTCGAGCGCACGCGCATCGTGTGCGCAGCGCGCAGACGCCGCATCGCGGAGCGTACGACCGATTCGAGCGCCCCATGCGGCACCGTGCGCTCCAGAATCTCCGGATGCTCGTTCGAGATCACGAGTACGCGCGGTTGAATGCCGTGGGCACCTTCCAAGATCTGCGCCAATTCCTTCGAATACAGTAGACCCTCAACGGTGCAATCGAGGACGAGGGTCACACCCGCTAACGCGCGTACGACCGCCGCCATGCCCGACAACGCATCAGACGCACCGGTCGAACGCACCGGGATCAAAACCGCCGGCTTGGCGCTCGGCACGATGACGTGAAAAACCTGACACCCCAGTCGCGCGGCGGCGTGCTCGCAAAGATCGATTAACACGCGACGCGACTGGGACTCCGATAAAATCGCGACCTCGGAGCCGCGCCCTACCGCGCACAGGCGCAAGGTCTTCTCAAAGGCGTCGATCCAGCGCGCTTCGAGGTGTTCAACCGACATTGCGGGCTCCCGTCGAATACGCTTCGCGCAACCTGCGCGGCGAGCGCGTTCGCCGCGCAAAAACGCCCCGCCGGCTAAGCCCTTGCGCTCGGTGCACCATACGTTTATTCTTTGGCAATATTACATGAAAATTCATAGAATTTCAGTGATCGTTCTCGTGCTCCGCAGCCCGTCCCGATGAAAATACCCGAACCGAGCACCACGCAGGCCGCCCATCCGGACGCGGCCACGCCCGACTACGACGTGCATCACTTCCGGCGCGCGCTCGGGCAGTTTGCCACGGGAGTGACGATCATCACCACCAAAAGCGCGGACGGCAAGCCGATCGGCTTTACGGCGAGCTCTTTTAATTCCGTCTCGCTCGATCCGCCCCTGGTCTTGTGGAGCCTGGATGTCAAGGCCGGGAGCCTGCCTGCATTTCGCGGCAACTCGCATTACGCCATCAATGTTTTGGCGTCCGACCAGATCGAGTGGTCGCGGCGATTCGGTGCCAAGCCAGGCGACGAGGCCCTCGATCGTTTTGCAGGCGTCGGTTGGCGCGAAGGGTCGGGCGGTGCCCCCGTGTTGCTCGGATGTTGCGCCTGGTTCGAATGTTTTAACCGCAGCCGCTACGAAGAAGGCGACCACATCATTTTCGTGGGCGAGGTCGAGCGTTGCGGCTTCGAACCCCGGGAACCCCTCATCTTCCAAGACGGCCAATATCACATGACCCAGCCTCATCCGGGCCGAAAACGGCGCTGAGTTTTTGCATGCCTTCCTCCATACCGAATCGCGGGCAAACCGAAGACTCTCTGTCCTATCTCTTGGCACGTGCCAGCCACGCCGTGGTCTCGGAATTCCACGGTGAAGTCAAACGGGCCGGAATGACCCTTCTGGAGTGGCGCGTTCTGGTTAGCCTGACCGATGGTCGGCCAAAATCGGTGGGCGTCTTGGCGGAACTGGCACTTGCCCAACAGCCGACACTCACCAAGCTTCTGGATCGCCTGGCCGACGCGGGACATATTGAGCGTCAAATCGGACCCTCCGATCGGCGCCGATCGCTGGTATCGATCACCCCGACCGGGAAAAGCCGCATCGCTCCTCTCCTGACACGTTCGAAGGTCCATGAACGCCGGCTTCTCGCCGCGCTCGAAGCCGAGGAGGCCGGCCTATTGAAGGGCACTTTGAAAAAACTGATCCGGCACATCCCCTAGATCATCGTGCATGGGGCGTTATTCGATCTGCGCGGCATCCGCTCCGCTTTGTGACATGGCGTAGCTCTCTATTGATCCACCCGACCGTCGAAAGAACCACCCGCCCAGACAGGCGCCCGAAATCATCGCTGCGGGACCGTTGTGGACTAAAATTCGTCTCTAGAGGCTCGACGCTTCGCTGCGACGAGCATGCCTTGACCGGGGAAGAAGCATGAACGTCGCATTGGCAAAGAACGCGCAACAGGCGCAATTCAATTGGCAGGATCCGCTATTGCTCGATGCACAGCTGAGCGATGACGAGCGCATGGTGCGGGATGCCGCGCGCAGTTATTGCCAGGAACGACTCGTGCCGCGCATCCTGGATTCATTTCGAAACGAGAAAATAGACACCCAAATCTTTCGCGAAATGGGCGGCATGGGTCTTCTGGGTCCGACCATTCCTGCACAGTATGGCGGGCCGGGCCTGAATTACGTCGCCTATGGCTTAGTCGCGCGTGAGATCGAATACGTCGATTCCGGCTATCGTTCGATGATGAGCGTCCAATCGTCACTTGTCATGGTTCCCATCTTCGAATTCGGCTCGGAATCGCAAAAAGAGAAATACCTGCCCAGACTGGCGACCGGTGAATGGATTGGCTGCTTCGGGTTGACTGAACCGGATCACGGTTCGGACCCGGGATCGATGATCACGCGCGCCAAAAAAGTCGCCGGTGGCTACGCTTTGAGCGGCGCAAAAATGTGGATCACGAATTCTCCCATCGCCGACATCTTCCTGGTCTGGGCCAAAGACGACGAAGGAGCCATCCGCGGTTTCATCCTCGAAAAAGGCGCGCGTGGCCTCTCCGCGCCCTCCATCCATGGAAAGGTCGGATTGCGCGCCTCGGCCACCGGCGAAATCGTGATGGATGCCGTGTTCTGCCCCGAAGAGAATGCTCTGCCCGACGTGCGCGGCTTGAAAGGCCCTTTCACCTGCCTGAACTCGGCGCGCTACGGGATTGCCTGGGGCGCGTTGGGCGCCGCCGAATTCTGCTGGCATACCGCGCGCCAGTACGTGCTGGATCGCAAGCAATTCGGGCGCCCATTGGCCGCCAACCAGTTGATCCAGAAAAAATTGGTCGACATGCAATCCGAAATCACGTTGGGCTTACAAGGTTGCCTGCGACTGGGGCGCATGAAAGACGAGGGCGTTGCTGCTCCTGAGATCACATCGATCATGAAGCGTAACTCTTGTGGCAAGGCACTGGATGTCGCGCGCATGGCGCGCGACATGCTCGGCGGCAATGGCATCTGTGACGAATTCGGCGTCATCCGTCATCTGGTCAACCTGGAAGTCGTCAATACCTACGAAGGTACGCATGACATCCACGCGCTGATCCTCGGTCGCGCCCAGACCGGCATCCAGGCGTTTCAGTGAGCTCGCACGAAGAGTCCGTCCTCGATTGACCTACTCCACCGACCCATCCCGCCGACATCCCAAGCATGCATCAAGCGTGCTCGAAGCGAGCGTCCAATAAATCGCCATCGGGCGCCACGCCCATAATGGAATGGCTATCCGTGATCGCAACGTCATAGAGGGTTGGCACGAAAATAAGCGTGTTGGTCACGGCGGGCGCTATCTTAAGGTCAATCCGGCCCGTTCTTCGGCCTTGGCCGCGACCCTAATGCGATCGGCCTCCTGTTGAGGACACTATGAACCGGACAGATGTCGTGCTACAGAACCGGACAACCCATTAGCTCCCCACAGATATATTTTGGCGGGTTGACAAGATGAATCCATTTAGACATCATAATGGCTCCATCGTATTCGCTGTGGAGGGCGTCATGAGTGAAGTTATGACCATCAAGCAAATGCCTGCTGATTTGAAACGATACTGGGCCGAAGAGGCAAAAAAGCATGATCGCTCCATGAACAAGGAAGTTCTTCGCGTGTTGGAGGAAGAACGCATTCGTCGCGAAGCTGCCAAATCTCCGGCTAAAGACATGGATCGCATCATGGCGGCGGCCCGTCGGTTGCAAAGCTTCGTAGTGGTCGATCAGCGCCCCATCGAAGAGATCCTGTATGACGAGGAAGGCATGCCCAAGTGACGAAGAAGGTCGAAGCTGCCGTGGTGGATTCGTCGGCATTGATCTGCATCGCGAAGAGCGAGCCCGCCGCCGATTTGTTTCTCCTCGAGATGGGGAAAGTCGGCAAGCTCTACATCTCGGCGGCGACACATGCCGAGGTGATACTGGCGACGATGTCTCTGCAAGCGGGGGGCGCTATCGATGCGATGGAAGGGCTTATCGCCTCCTTGAAAATCGAGACCGTGGATTTTGGCGGCGACGACATCCAAGCCTACAAAGATGCCGCGACGAAATATCACCTGAAGGCAAAGCCCTCAGGCTCGCTCAACATGGGGGACATGTTTGCATTTCAGCTTGCAGGGAAATTGAATTTGCCGTTGTTTTTCCAAGGCAAGGATTTTTTGAAGACGCCCGTGAACAACGCCATGAAGATGCTCGGGTACGAAATGGACGAAAAGAATCTGGGTGTACCAACCCAGCCAAGCCCAATATTGGGACAGTGATCATTTCGTCGCGGTGACATGGACAGGCCTCTTCGGAGCAAAACTGGTCGCTTCATCTTTCTGGCCGGCTTTCCGGCGCGTTACCATACCCCCTGCAAAGGGTCAGAACGCGAGCCTGCAGACGCTTTTGCGACGATAAAATTCATGCCGCGCGTCCCGACCCCGAGGCGGCGCGCGCCAAGCGGTCCATGACCGCGGCCCACGTCTCACCGTCGGGCGGCCGTTCCACCCAGATCTCGCGTGCGCCGTACCGATCAAGGCGACGCAGGGCGGCGTAGAGTTCTTGTGCGTATTGCGATGCGTTACTTGGCGCCCGCTCCCAGATCGCACCTGATGGGATGGCCTCGACGGAGTGCGACCAGATCGCAACATCGGCGGGAGCGTCGGCCAGGAGACTGGCGTCGACCAGTCGCAGGGGTGTCGTCGGGGCATAATGGGCCGTGAGCATGCCTGGAGCGCGCGGCGCATCCCGATCGGGCCAACCTGGACGTTCGCCCAGGACCTCTACCAGCGCTTCGAGATCGATTGCCCCGGGTCGAAGCAACACGGCGCCCGAGGTTTCAAGTCGCGACAAATCCAAAATCGTCGACTCGATACCCACCGCGCACGCGCCCCCGTCGAG
>Ga0208357_1000576_pt1 | contig 29300 bp, 29 predicted proteins | sample NGESurdeep092012_6_FD_184487 | JGI IMG/M metagenome (GOLD analysis project Ga0208357, IMG submission 184487) | Arctic peat soil microbial communities from Barrow, Alaska - NGEE Surface sample F52-2 deep-092012 (SPAdes) | ecosystem: Environmental > Terrestrial > Soil > Wetlands > Peat ...
GCGACGCCGGTTCCCGCGCCCGCCGCGCTACCCGAAGCCCCCGCCGATACCGAGCCATTCTGGGGCGCCCACCAGGCCGGCATCGTGACACCGCCGCAAAGCCACACCTATTATGCCGCGTTCGATCTCGCCACCGCCAAGCGGGCGGAGATCGTGGCGCTGTTGCGGCGCTGGACCGAAGCCGCGGCCCGCCTGACGGCCGGCGAGACGGCGGCTTCGCTCGATCTCGACCCCGGCAAGCCCGATGCCGATAGCGGCGAGGCGATGGGGCTGAAGCCGGCGCGCCTTACCCTGACCTTGGGCTTCGGCGCCGGCCTCTTCATCAAGGATGGCAAGGACCGCTATGGCCTGGCGGCCCAGCGGCCGGCGGCCCTGGTCGATCTGCCGCGCTTCAACGGCGACCAGTTGCAAGAGGCTCGTGGTGGCGGCGACCTTGCGATCCAGGCCTGCGCCGACGATCCGCAGATCGCGTTCCACGCGGTGCGGCAACTGGCCCGTCTCGCCTATGGCGCCGCCGATATCCGCTGGGCCCAGGCCGGCTTCACGCCCGAGCCCGGCGCCAAGCGCACGCCGCGCAATCTCATGGGCTTCAAGGACGGCACCGGCAATCCGGTGGTGGACGATGCCAAGGCCATGGCGAAGCTGATTTGGGTCGGCGATGACGGGCCGGATTGGATGCGCGGCGGCTCCTATGTCGTGATGCGCCGCATCCGCATCGCGCTTGAACATTGGGACCGGATGAAGCTCGGCTTTCAGGAAGAGACGGTCGGCCGGCATAAATATTCGGGCGCGCCGATCGGCCTCAAGCAAGAATTCGATACGCTCGATCTCGACGCCAGCGACAAGGACGGCAATCCGCTGATCGCGGAGAATGCCCATGTCCGCCTCGCCGCCGCCGTTAGCAATGACGGCGCCCAGATTCTGCGCCGCGGCTATTCCTATAATGACGGCGTCAATTTCACCGCGGAACGCTGGCCGCCCTGGCGCCAGGGCATGGAATACGATGCCGGCCTGCTGTTCGTCTGCTATCAGCGCGACCCGCGCACCGGCTTCATCAAGATTTTCGACCGCATGGCCAAGTTCGACATGATGAACCAGTTCGTGACGCACACCGCCAGCGCGCTGTTCGCCTGTCCCGGCGGCGCGGCCGAGGGCGAATTCATCGGCCAGCGCCTGTTCACATCGACTTAGCGGAATTCAGCATGCTCGCCACGCTTATCATCGTCTTTCGTGAAATCATCGAGGCCGGCCTCATCGTCGGCATCGTGCTGGCCGCCAGCAAGGGCGTGCGCGGACGCGGCCTGTGGGTCGGCTATGGCGTGGCGGCCGGCACGCTCGGCGCCTGTGTCGTCGCCGCCTTCGCCGGCCAGATCGGCGCGCTGTTCGAGGGCGCGGGCCAGGATCTGTTCAACGCGGCCATCCTCCTGCTCGCGGTGGTGATGCTGACTTGGCACAATGTCTGGATGGCGAGCCACGGCCGCGCCATGGCGCGCGAGATGCGCCAGGTCGGCGCCGCGGTCGCGTCCGGCGAGCGGCCGCTGTTCGCGCTGTCGATCGTGGTCGGCGTCGCGGTGCTGCGCGAGGGTTCGGAGATTGTGCTGTTCCTCTATAGTATCGCGGCCGCCGGGGGCGCCAGTACCGGCGCGATGATGGTCGGCGGGGCCTTGGGCCTGGCGGCGGGCGTCGCGGTGTCGGCGCTGATGTATTTCGGGCTGCTGGCGATTCCGGCGCATCGCCTGTTCGCGGTGACCGCCGGGCTGATCACCCTCCTCGCCGCCGGTCTCGCCGCCCAGGCGGTCGCCTTCCTGCAGCAAGCCGGGTACATCGAGATGCTGACCCGCGAAGTGTGGAATAGCTCCGCCATCCTGTCGCAGGACAGCCTGCTCGGCCGGCTGCTGCATACGCTGATCGGCTACAGCGACCGGCCCAACGGCGCCCAGCTTGTCGTCTATCTGGCGACCGTCCTGGTGATCGTGGTCTTGATGAGAATGGTCGGCGCCAGCCACCGCGCGGCAAGACGCCCCGTCCCCGCCGAATAGCCCGGCCTTACCGCCGGCGGGCGGGATGTGCCTTCAGCGCTTCCTCGTTCACGTCGGCACCCCAGCCGGGCGTCAGCGGCAGCACCAGTTCGCCGTTCTCCACCACCACCGGGCGGGTGACGAATTCGTGCGTCCAGGGCATATCGTCCGCCTCGAATTCCATGATGCGGAAATTCGGAATCGAGGCGCAGAAATGCGCGCTCATCAGGCTGGCGAGGTCGCCATAGAAATTATGCGGCGCGCAATTGACATCGAACGCATCCGCCAGCGCGGCGATGCGCACGCTCTCCCATAGCCCGTTCCACGGCACATCGACGATCGCGACATCGACCGCCTGTTCCTCGAAGAACGGCCGGAATTGCTTGACGCCATAGAGGGTTTCCAGCGACGCGACCGGTGTCGCGGTCGAGCGCCGGATCGCGGCCAAGCCCCGCGCATCGTGCAGGTCGATCTCGACCCAGCTCATATTGAACGGCTCAATCGCCTTGGCGATCCGCCGATAGCCTTCGATATGCTGGCTGAAATTGAGGTCGATCAGCAGCGCCATGTCCGGGCCGGCACCCTCGCGGAACGCCGCGAGCTGATCGGTGATCGCGACGATCAGCTTGTTGTCGATATTCTTGTCCAGAACGGCGGTGCCGGGCTGAAACCCCGCGGGCGCCATGCGTGGCCGCTCGCCGTCGAACAGCAGGGGATTGGTCTTGAGCGCCTTGAAGCCGCGCTGGACCGCCTCCTGCCCCAGCGCCCGCACATCCTTGAGACCGCGCAGCGGCGGCGTGCCAAGCTCGCGCTCGAACAAGGCGGCGTGCGCCGCGCGGAAGCTGCCGCAATGCGACCAGTACAGCGGAATGCGCTCGCGGAACGGGCCGCCGAACAGCGCGCAGACCGGGACGCCGAGCGCCTTCGCCGTGATATCGAGGCAGGCATTTTCGATCGCGGCGATCGCCTGGTTGTTGAGACCGCCCGGCGCGAGCTGGGTCAGCGCGCGCAGGGTCGCGCCGAGCCAGCCAACCCGGCGCGGGTCCATCCCGATCACCATCGGCGTGAAGCGGCGAATAATGTCGCTCGCGCCGCCGGCGCCAAAGCCCTCGTTGAACTCCGACCAGCCGACGACACCGTCGTCGGTGGTGATTTTCAGGAACGACAGCGTCCGCCAGCCGCCATCGGCGTGAAAATCCTCGAGCTTGACGATCTTCATCGCGCCGGCTTCATCGCAGCGGAATCAGGACCAGACGCCGAACGCCGCGCCGATGCCGGTGCCGGCCGGCGTGCGATACAGCGGCTGATATTCCATCCAGCGGTTGGCCATGCCCTCGACCGCGCCCGCCACGGTGATCCAGTTGCGGATTTCCGACGAGCCGGAGTTGAGCGCCGCCGCCGGCAGGCTGCGCAGCAATTCGGCCTTGCCCGACTGAAAGCCCTCAAGCACGCGGCGGTCGAGTTCCTCGTCCACGGTGAAATGGCTCAAGCCCCCGGACGCCATGACGATGACGCGCAAATCCTCGTCGATCTCCTCGATCGACTGGCGCAGCACGCGGCCGATATCGTGACAGCGCGCGGCGCGCGGCGCGTTGGGCGGATAATAGGTATTGAGCAGCAACGGAATGACCGGGATTTTCTTGTCGCGAAAAATCCGCGTCTCGACGAAGCCGATGCCGTGACCGAAGCCGGATTTATAAGGGTCCTCGACCTGCGAGGCGGCGCCCATGTCGATGTCGCGATCGATGAACTTCTCGATCAGCTTGCGCGCGAACCCCGCCATCGCCGGAAATGTGTGCGGCTCGTCCATGGCATAGTTTCGCAGCATGGTCGGCATGAAGCTCGGCATCGGATCGGGCCGCGCGCGCGGATGGGTGATGATCTCCTCGCCGTAATAGATCGACACCGCCGGCGTATTCATGCGGGTGAACAGCTCGGTCTCATCGTCGGTGACGATCACCACCAGATCGGGATCGGCCGCAGCGACATCGTCGCCCAGCCGATCGAGCGCGCGCTGACAAGCGTCGCTTTTGCGCACGAAGGTTTCGAGGTTGGCGACGTCGGCATAGCGCCCGCCACGCAGCTCGTTGAGCGCGTCATAGCTGAGATAGCGCCCGTCGGAAAGATTGAGATTGTCGCGCTTATAATCGCGCGAAATATATTCGTTCCACTTATGCGCGTCGAATGTCAGAAGCGGGGTGTGGGACGTTCCCATCCCCATGATGATTTTTGCCATGGCGTTTCGCTCTAGGTCCCGGTCAATTGCCGCGAATAGGAGCGCCCATCATAAAGCGCGCCGCGCGCTTCGTCACGCGCTAGCGGCCACCGCCTCCGGCGCCAGCTCGGCCGTGGGATCGTCGACGGCGGCGAAGCCGCTGAGATGGAAGGCCGTGCCGAGCAGCGCGATGTGGGAAAATGCCTGCGGGAAATTTCCTACTAACCTTTTGATACGCGGATCGTATTCCTCTGATAGCAGGCCGACATCGTTGCGCAGGGTCAAAAGACGCTCGAATAATGCCGTCGCTTCCTTCATCCGGCCCTGCAGCGCGTAATTGTCGGCCAACCAAAAACTGCATGGCAGGAAAGCGCCCTCGCCGGGTGGCAGGCCATCGACATTGCTCTCGGTGCGATAGCGGGCGACGAAGCCGTCGGTGAACAGCTCGCGCTCGATGGCGGCGACCGTGCCGCGGACACGCGGATCCTCGGGCGGCAGGAACCCGACGATCGGCATCATCAGCAGGCTGGCATCCAGCTCGGGATCGCCGAATGATTGTGTGAATGCCTGTTTCTTCTGGTCGAACCCCTCGCGGCAGATGGTGGCGTGAATCTCCTCGGACAGCGATTGCCAGCGCTCGATCGGCGCCTCCAGCCCATATTTCCTGGCGTCGCGCAGCGCCCGGTCGATCGCGACCCACGCCATCACCTTGGAGAAGGTGAATTGCCGCCGGCCACCACGCACCTCCCAAATCCCCTCGTCGGGCTGCGCCCAAATCTTTTCGAGATGCTCGACCAGCTTGACCTGGAGGCTCCAGGCGGAGGGGATCGACGCTAGGCCGGCATCGCGCGCATGATGCAGCGCGTTCATCACTTCGCCATAGACATCGAGTTGCAACTGGTCGGACGCGGCGTTGCCGATGCGCACCGGCAGCGATCCGGCATAGCCCGGCAGCCACGGCACCCGCACCTCGGTCAGCCGCCGTTCGCCGGCGATGCCATACATGATCTGAAGCTGATCGGGGCTGCCGGCGATGCTGCGATGCAACCAGTCGCGCCAAGCGTGCGCCTCGTCGTAATAGCCCGCCTGCATCAGCGCCAGCAGCGTCAAGGTGGCGTCGCGCAGCCAGCAGAACCGATAGTCCCAGTTGCGATTGCCGCCCAGTTGCTCGGGCAGCGATGTGGTCGGCGCCGCGACGATGCCACCGGTGTCGCGGAAGGTCAGCGCCTTCAACGTCAACAGCGAGCGCATCACCGGCTCGCGCCAGCGGCCGCGATATTGACAGCGCGCCGACCAGTCCCGCCAGAAACTTTCGGTCGCGGCCAGCGCCTGCTGCGGGTCGATCGCGGGCGGCACCGGGCGATGCGAGCGGCCATAGGACAGGACAAAGGGTAGGGCCTGCCCCTCCATCACGGTGAACTCGGCGGTGGTCGCCAGATCCTCGCCATGGGTCTCGATCGGCGTGCGTAGCGCGACGCGATGCGGGCCGGCGATGGCACTGATGCCCAGCCCGTCCTCGAGCTTCGTCACCCACGGCACCGAGGAGCCGAAATCGAAGCGCAGCGCCAGATGAAGCTGCATCGGCACGGTGCCGCCCCGGCCCTCGACAATGCGGACGATGGCGGTGCGGGCGCTGACGATGGCCTGGCCATGCAGCATCGGCATGAAGTCGATCAGCGCGACGGTGCCGCTCTTGGTCTCGAACACCGTTTCGAGAATCATCGTGTCGGCGCGATAGCGGCGCTCGGTTCGGATCACCGGCTCGGTCGGGCTGATCGACCAATGACCATGATTTTCATTGCCCAGCAGCGCCGCGAGGCACGCATCACTGTCGAAGCGCGGCCAGCACAGCCAGTCGATCGACCCGTTGCGCGCGACCAGCGCCGCCGTGACGCAATCGCCGATCAAGGCATAATCTTCGATCGGCCGGGGATAATTTTCCGATTGGGTCATCGCACCTTCGGCACAGAATTTACGGGGGCAGCCGGCTTGACGAACTTCAAGGTAAATCGATCGCTTTCGCCGATTGCGAGATATTTGGCGCGATCCTGATCCTTTAGACGCAGAGTCGGCGGCAGAGTCCAGACCCCTTCCGGATGCACCGTATCGTCCCTGGGATTGGCGTTGATCTCGCTCGATCCCGACAGCTTGAACCCGGCGGCCTCTACCAGCTTGATCGCGAATTCCGGGCGGACATAGCCCGACTTCGTCTTGGGATCGAACGGCAGGTCGAGCCGGGCGCGGTGATCGACGATGCCGAATACGCCGCCGGGCTTCAGCGCCTTATAGAAGGCGCGCATATCGGCCTCGGCCTTCCCTTGCATCAGCCAGTCATGGAGATTGCGGAAGGTGATGATCAGATCGGCTGAGCCAGGGGGCGCGATGTCGCCCTTGTCGCCATCGAGATGGGTGACGATGATCTTGTCATAGAGGGCCGGATCACCGGCGAGCTTGGCGGCGAAGGCGGTATTCTGCCGCTGCTCGCCGGCGGAATGGGTCTGGTCCGGCACCGCGACATAATAGCGGCCATGATCATGCAGATAAGGCGCCAGGATTTCCGTCCACCAGCCGCCGGCGCCGGGCATGACCTCGACCACGGTAAGATTGTCGCGCAGGCCGAAAAATTCGAGGACGCCCTCGGGATGGCGATAGATATCGCGCGCCCGGTTGGCGGCGCCGCGCTGTGGCCCGTCGATCGCGGCATGGAGCGCGGCATCCGGTTCGGCGGCCTGGGCACGGCCCACGGCCAACATGGCAAAGAGCAAAATCGGCACAAATCGGCGTAAGCGCATGGGTGTGATCCAAGCTTGGGTTGCGGTGGACAATGAGCTTATCATCGCCAAGCTCACTGTCGCGACCCGCACTTGGGACCAAGGAGGATTGCATGAAGATCGTCCAAGCCGATCAGCTTCCGTTCGAGCGCGGTCTCGAACATCGCGGCGGCACCTTCCATTATTGCCGCATGCTGGAGGGCGAGCCCGGCACGCTCGGAAATTTTCAGCTCTCCTACGGCAAGATCGGCGGCGATTTCTTCTCGCCGCGCCACCGGCACAATTTCGAGCAGATTCGCTATCAGGTCGAAGGCGCGCTCGACTTCGCGCGCGACGGCAAGCTCGACGCCGGCATGGTCGGCTATTTCCCCGAAGGGATGGCCTATGGCCCGCAGACCCAGAGCGCGGGGGCGGATGTCGCGACCATCGTCCTGCAATTCGGCGGCGCCAGTGGCAGCGGCTATATCTCCGCCGATGAAATGCGCGTCGGCATGGCGGCGCTGCGGCAGGAGGGCGAGTTCAAGGACGGCGTGTTCCGCCGTCGCGCGGATGCCGAGGGCAAGCGCAACGTCGACGGCTACCAGGCGATCTGGGAGTATGTGAACGATCGACAGATGCAATATCCTGAACCACGTTACACGCGCCCCTTCATGATGAACCCCGACCATTATTCCTGGGTTCCCGTCGAACAATCGGCGGGGGTCTCGGAAAAGCCGCTGGGCGTCTTCACCGAGCGGCGCAGCGCCGCGACTTTCCTAAAATTTTCGACAGATGCCCGCCATGACGCGACCGGGGAGGCGATTTACCTGGTCCTGTCCGGCACCGGCCGCGCCGGCGATCAGGAATTGCGCCGGCTGACCACACTCCATCTCGCGCGCGGCGAGCGGCTGGCCCTGGAGGCGCATGATGGCATGGAACTGCTGCGCTTCGGCCTGCCGGACCTCCGCGGCATCGAGCGGCGCGTCACCGACGCGCCGGCGATGGCGGCCGAATAGCTATTGCGCCGCCATCATCGGCGATGGGCCGATAAAGTCGCTTTCGAGCTGCGCCGCGAGGCGGAACAGCGTCGCATCGTCACCGAAGCGCGCAACGCACTGCACGCCGATCGGCAGGCCGTCGCGGCTCTTGGCCAGCGGCAGCGACATCGCCGGCTGACCCGAGGCGCTGAACAGCGGGGTGAAGGCGCAATAGGAAAAGACGGCCGCCAGCGCCGACGGCAGATCGTCGCTATCGGTGCGCAACACGCCGAGCCTCACCGGCGGCCGCGACAGCGTCGGGGTGATCACCACATCGACATTCCGCCAGGCGCGCGCGGTCTGGCGCACCACCCGATTGATCCGTGCCAGCGCGCCATGCATCTCGACCGCCAGGGTGCGGCTATACGCCGCGATCGCGGCCCAGGTCAGCGGCTCCAGTTCCTCGCGGCGCGCCTTGCGGCCCAATTCGGCCTCGCGCATCGCCAAAAGGCCGCCCAGACCCGAAAACAGCAGCAGATTGCAATCGTCGATCAGCCGTTGTCCGTCGTGCGACAGATCGACCGGCACGATGCGATGGCCGCGCGCCTCGCATAATTTGCCGGCATGCTCGACCGCCGCCACGCATTCGGCATCGACCGGCGCGCCATTCCATGCCTCGGTGACGAGGCCGATCCGCAGCGATCCGGGATCGCGCCCAACCTGCGACAGGAAACTTTCCGCCGGCGGCGCGGTGAACCAGGGCGCACCCTCGTCGGGGCCGTTGGTGGCGTCGAGGATGGCGGCGCAATCGCGCACGGTGCGCGTCACGCAATGCTCGTGGCTGAGGCCCTGGCTGGCATCGCCGCGATGCGGTCCTACCGGATTGCGGCCGCGCGTCGGCTTCAGCCCGACCAGGCCACAACAGCTCGCCGGCACGCGGATCGAGCCGAGACTGTCGGTGGCATGGGCCGCCGGCAGCATGCCCGACGCCACCGCCGCCGCGGCGCCGCCGCTGGAGCCACCCGCCGAATGATCGAGCGCCCAGGGATTATGCGTCGGCCCGTAGAGCACCGGCTCGGTCGAGACATTCATCCCAAGCTCCGGCGCGTTGGTGCGGCCGGCGATGACGAAGCCGGCGCGCCGCAGCCGCGCCACGGTCTCAGAATCGAAATCGAACACGCTGCCCTGATAGAGCCGCGAGGCATGGGTCAGCGGCAGGCCGGCGACCGGCGCATGCAAATCCTTGATGAGATAGGGCACGCCGCGGAACGGCCCGTCGGGCAGGCCCGCCGCGATGGCGGCGCGCGCCTGGTCATAGGCCTCGATCACCACCGCGTTGACGGTGGGGTTGCGCGCCTCGACGCGCTCGATCATGGCATCGAGAATCTCGCCGGGCGCGACGTCGCGGTTGCGCACCAACGCGGCCAAGCCGAGCGCATCATACGATTCATAGTCTGGAAATGTCATTAACCGTCCTCCGCGATGATTCGGCGCAATTCGCGCTTGGCAATTTTTTCGTTGATCGAGCGCGGTAATTCATCAACCAGGCGAATCTCGCGCGGGCGCTTGAAATCGGCAAGCTGGCTCGCGCAGGCCGTCTCGATCGCGGCCATCAGCGCATCGCGATCGGCGACGCCGGGATCGACCAGGACAAAGGCAACCGGCACCTCGGCCAGGAATTCATGCGGCCGGCCGATCACCGCCGCCTCCCGCACGCCGGCGACCGCGACGATGGCGCGTTCGATCTCCGCCGCCGCGACATTCTCGCCGCCGACCTTCAGCATGTCCTTGGCTCGTGTCGCATAGCGCAGCGACCCGTCGGCGAGCCGCGTCACCAGATCGCCGGTGCGAAAATAGCCGTCATGTGTGAAGGCTGCCGCGGTGCCGTCAGGGTCGTCATAATATTCGAGGAACAAGCCGACCCCGCGCTGCGCGCGCACTTCGAGATTGCCGGTCGCGCCCGGTGCCACCGGCTGGCCTTCCGCATCGACCACGCGAAGCTGATATTCCGGCGCGGGCCGCCCCATGCCGCCCGCGGCGCACGGCAGCGACGGGTCGGAGACGGTGCCTTCGGTCACGACCTCGGTCATGCCCCATGAGGCGTTGATGCGCACGCCATAGCGCAAGCCCAGCGTCGGGTCGAGCATGCCGTGATTCCATAGACGATAGCGGTGGCGCGGCACCGGTTGATGGTCCAGCGCCTTCCACACGAACGGCATCATCACCGTGAAAGTGCAGCCACATTCGACCGACACCGGCCAGAATCGGCTGGCGGAGAAGCGCGGCTGCAGCACGATGGTACCGGCCGCCCACAGCGTCGCCAGCGTGATCCATGACAGGCCGACAATATGGAACAGCGGCAGGTACACCAGGCTGATATCGTCGCCAGTCAGGCCCATATGCGCCGCGCCGACCCGCGCGCCCCACAGCGCGTTGGCATGGGTGAAGACGGCGCCCTTGGGCCGCGCGGTAGTGCCGGAAGTGAACTGAATCGCGAGCGGCGCCAATGTCAAATCTGGCTCGACCGGCACTGCGCCGACAGCCGCAAGCAGTAACGCAAAACCGCGAAGCGGCGAGGCAACGGCGGCACCCGTGACGTAGAGCGGCAATGCCGGGCAGGCGGCGGCGACCAGATCAACGAGATCAGACTGGGTAACACAAAGCACCGGCGCGACCTTGTCGCGGACATAGGCCAATTCATCGACCGCGAGCCGCGCGTTCGTCGAGACCGCGACCGCGCCGATGCGGCCGCAAGCGAACCAGGTCAGCAGCATCTCCGGGCAATTGTTCATATGGAGAAGAATGCGATCGCCGCGCCGCGCGCCTGCCTGCCGCAGCCCCGCCGCCGCGCGTTCCGCCGCCGCGAGAAATTCGCGATAGGACCAGGTCCGGCCCGGCCCGGCGAAGGGCCGCCAGATCAGGAATGGGTGGTCTGGGCGCACCGCCGCGCGGGTCGCCAGCAAGCCCCAAATATCCATGCCGTCGAACGGCGTCAGCGGTGCGGTCATGCGCGATCCTACCAGCCGCCGGTTTCAAGCCAGCGTTCGAGTTGCGGCAGATGGTCCGTGCCCCAGAATAATTCCGATCCAACCTGAAAGGTCGGCACGCCGAACACCCCTTGCGCGATCGCGGCATCGACCAGCGCGGTCAGACGCTGCTTTACCGCCGAGTCGTCGTTGGCGGCGACGAGGCGCCCGGCGTCGAGGCCGAGCCGCCGCGCGACCACTGCCAGCCCTTCTTGGGTCGAGGGATTTTCGCCCTCGACCCAACGCGCGCGAAACACCTCTTGCGCGAATTTTTTTGCCAGCGCCGGATCGTCCTGCCCCAACGCCACGAAGGCGCGCAACGGCGGCAGCGGCGCGACCGGCGGCGGGCTGGCGCCAATCGGAATATCGAGATAGCCGGTCTGGCGAATGAAATCGCGCACCAGATAGGGCCCTTTCAGCGGCGTCTCCGGCAGCGGCTTCATCCCCATGATCTTCAAGACGGTGATGCCGAGCAGCACCGGCCGCCATTCGACCGTAAGGCCGCGCCGCGCCGCCAGCCGCTCGATCGCGACGCTGCCGAGATAAGCGAACGGCGAGATGAAATCGAAATAGAAGATAACGTTGGCACCGCTCATCCGGGGTCAGCCATAAAGATCGAGCACGGTGCCGCGCCCGCGTTCCTCGGCGCGGCGCAACAGGAAATTCGCGGTCGCCAAATCCTGCGCGATGATGCCGAGCGAGCGATAAAGCGTGCGCTCGCTCGCCGAGCTTCGGCCCGGCGCGGTGCCCATTAGCACCTCGCCGATTTCCGGCAGCACCCCATCCGCCGCCACGATGCCGGCGGCGCGCGCCGCGATCAGCTCGCCCGCCTGCGTGTCGGCCGAGGGGCGATAATCGACCACCGTGCGACAGACGCCGTGGCAATCGGGCGCGATCTCCTGTTGCGACGGCAGCGATGCGCCGACCGCGTTGAGATGGACGCCCGCCGGCAACTGGGCGGCGTGGAGGATCGGCGTCGCCGCGTTGGTCACGGTACAGATGATGTCGGCGCCATCGCAGGCTTCATCGACGTAGGCCACGGCGCGCGCATCATGGCGTGCCGCCAGCGCGGCCGCCTTCTCGGGCGAGCGGCCCCACACCCGAACCTCGCGGATCGGCCGCACCGCTCGCATTGCCGCGATGTGCCATTCGGCCTGCTCGCCGGTGCCGAGAATGGCGAGCGTCGCCGCATCCGCGCGCGCCAGCGCCTGGGTCGCGACCGCGCTGGCGGCGGCGGTGCGCATCGCGGTCGGCAGGCCCGAATCCATGATGGCGGCGGGCTCGCCCGTCTCCGGATCGAACAGGATTAGCGCGCCGGTGTGCGACGAGCCGGCCGCGCGCCGCATCAGCGACAGCAGCTTCGCGCCGTGGCCCAGCCCCGCCATGGCGCCCGTCATCACGCCGAAGCCGGCACCCGGCGCCAGCGGCACCACGAAGCGCAGCGGCATCGTTGCCTGCCGCGCCGAAACCTGGCGCATCGCCGCCGCGATCACCGGAATCAACTCGCCGAGCGACGCCGACGCCATGATATCGGCGTGGCTCAGCGCGCGCAGGCTCATTCCAGCGCTTCGCCGGTGCGGTCCTTCAACGGCAGCACCGCGATGAAGCCGACCACCGACGCCGCCAGCACATAATAGGCGGGCGCCAGCACGTCGCCGGTACGGATGATCAGCCAGGCGACGATGAATTGGCCAAAGCCGCCGAAAATCGCCACCGCGATATTGTAGGACACCGCCAACCCGGTGTTACGCACCCGGGTCGGGAACAATTCGGCCAGCATGGTCGGCGACACCGAAGCGAAGGTGGAGACGAGCAGCGCGAACACGGTTTCGATGATCACGAGCCGCCCGATGCTCGGCGCCGCGGCGAGGAAGGCGAACAAGGGATAGGTCAGGATCACGAGGCCGATGCTCGATGCCAGCAACAGCGGCTTGCGGCCGACGCGATCGGAAATCCAGCCGGCGATCACGCACCACACCACGCCGACCAGGCTCATGAACGCCGTCACCGCCAGCGCGTCCGATTGCGGCAGATGGAATTGGCGCGAGGCGTAACCGGGCAGGAACAGCACCAGCACATAGACGCATACGGTGCCGAGCACGACCATGCCGAAGCCGGAGGCGATGATCCTGAAATGGCCGCGGAACGCCTCGCCGAGCGGCGATTGCGCGAGCCTCGTCTGCGCGGCGAAGATCGGTGTCTCCTCGAGCCGCCGGCGGATATAGAAGCCGACCGGCCCGATCAGCAAGCCGATGGCGAACGGAATCCGCCAGCCGATGGTGGCCATCGCGTCGGGACTGAGGCTCTTGGAGACGATGGTGGCGACCAGCGCGCCCAGGAGCGAGGCCATGAATTGGCTCGACATCTGCCAGCTCACATAGAGGCCGCGCCGGTTGGCGACCGAATATTCGCTCAGATACGAGGTGGTCGCGCCGAACTCGCCGCCGGCGGAAAAACCCTGGAACAGCCGCGCCAGCACCACCAGAACCGGCGCGATGAAGCCGATCGAGGCGTAGGTGGGGGTGAAGGTCAGGATCAACAGGCCGACGATCATCAGCGCGATGGTCAGCGACAGCGCCGCCCGCCGGCCGCGCCGGTCGCCGTAGATGCCGAGCAGGATGGCCCCCAGCGGGCGCATGAAAAAGCCGACGCCGAAGGTGGCGAGGCCGATCAGAAGCTGCGCGTTGGGCGTCTCGGATGGGAAGAACAGCTTGCCGATCAGCGCCGCGAAAAAGCTGTAGACGATGAAATCGTACCATTCGAGCGCGCTGCCAATGGTCGCGGCGGCAACCGCGCGCCGGCGCTGCGCGGCGCCGATCCGCACCTCCAGCGTCCCCGGATTGATGCTGCTTTGCGTCGACATCGGCCCCCCCTATCATCGTCTTCTAAGCGTCGTTCTTATTGGCGGCGCCGTGACCGATGGTAGACCTAGACCGCACGGAATCAATAGAAGGATGGCGAACGCATGACCGCATACGAGCCGCGCTTTTCCCGCTTGTCACCGGACACGCTCACCGACGCGCAGCGGCCGATCGTGGAGCGGATCAGGAATTCGCTCAATAGCGCGCCCGCCGGCGGCCCGCCGCGCGACGGGCTGGGCGGCCCGTTCGACATCATGCTGCGCAGTCCCGGCATGGCGCACGGCATGGTCGAGCTGTTCGACTATTATCGCACGCAATGCCGGCTCGATCCGCGCCTCAAGGAATTCGCGACTCTCATTCTGGCGCGCGAATGGACGGCGCAGTTCGAATGGTTCGCGCACAAGCCGGCGGCGGCGCGGGCCGGGCTGGCGGATGCCACCATCGAGGAACTGCGCCTGGGCAAGCGGCCGACCGCGATGCGGCCGGACGAGACCGCGATCTACGATTTCGCGACCTCCCTGATCCGCGCGCATGAAGTTGGCGATGCGGCGTTCGCCGCGGCGCGCGACCTGCTCGGCGAGGAACAGCTCGTCGATCTGATTTCGCTGATCGGCGAATATATGAAGGTGGCGCTGCTGCTCAACGCGGGGCGCGTCGGCGTTCCCGCCGGCAATGAATTGCCGCTGCCGGCACTGGACGCCGGAGCCCCGCGATGAGCGACGAGGTTCGCTGTGTCGTCGATGCCCATGCCGACATAGGCGAATCGCCGGTATGGGACGATCATCACCACCTGCTCTACTGGATCGATATTCCCGCCAAGGCGCTGCATCGCTTCGACCCGCACACCGGCCACGACGCGGTGTGGGAGCTGCCCTCCGAGCCCGGCGCGGTGGCCTTGCGCGCGGCGGGCGGGGTGGCGCTGGCGATGCGCGATGGCTTCTATGGCTTCGATTTCATGAATCCGGTTCTGCGCCTATTGGCGAAGCTCGAGGGCGAGCCAAGCACCAACCGCCTCAATGACGGCCGCGCCGATGTCGCGGGCCGGTTCTGGTCGGGCACCGTGAACGAGGCCGCGCGCGAGCCGACCGGCGCCCTTTATTGTCTCGGCACCGATCGCAAAATCAGCAAGAAAATCGCCGGCATCGCGGTCTCCAATTCGCTGTGCTGGTCGCCCGATGCCAAGACCATGTATCACGCGGATAGTTTCACCTGGAAAATCCAGGCGTGGGATTTCGACGCCGCGACCGGAGAGATCGCCAACCCGCGCATCTTCGTCGACGTTCCGCGCGACCGCGGCTTTTCCGACGGCGCCACCATCGATGCCGAGGGCTGCCTCTGGGCCGCGCATTGGGGCGAGGGCGAGGTTAAACGCTATGACCCGGCCGGCGCGCTGATGCGGATCGTGCAATTGCCGGTGACCAACCTGACCTGTCCATGCTTCGGCGGGCCGGATTTGACGACGCTCTATGTCACCAGCGCCACCTTCCGTCTCACCGACGCGCAGCGTGCGGCACAGCCCCAGGCCGGCGGTCTCTTCGCTATCGAGACCGAGGTCAAGGGCCTGCCGGAACACCGCTACCGGGGTTAGCGCGCGCTATAGTCGGCGGCGACCGTCTCGTCGGTGTTGTCGGCGGCGCCGAGCGCGCGGAACAGCACCGTCAGGACCAGCGCTACCAGCAGATTGACGATCACCGAATAGAAGGCGGCGTAGCCCGGCATGGTGAAGCCGGCGATGGTCAGCGGATAGATCGAGCCCTTGAAGTGCAACAGCGCCGCCATCCAGGTGCCGCTGGCGATGCCCGCCGCCCAGCCGATCAGCAGCGCCTTGGGCTCCAGCCAGCGCGTGTATAGGCCGAGGATCACCGCCGGCAGGGTCTGCACGATCCACACTCCGCCCAGCAATTGCAGCTGAATCGCATATTGCTGAGGCAGCGCGATGATGAACAACAGCGCGCCGAACTTCACCACCAGCGACACCAGCTTCGCCATCCGCGATTCCTGCGCCGGCGTGCAGTTTGGGCGAAAATAGGGACGATAGATATTGCGGGTATAGAGGCTGGCGGCGGCAATCGACATGATTGCGGCGGGCACCAGCGCGCCGATGCCGATGGCGGCGAACGCGACCCCGACGAACCAGCTTGGGAAAGATTTGAGGATCAGCGCGGGGACCGCGAAATTGGTGCCATATTGCTTGAAGGAGGCGGCGAATTCCGGCGCCTTGCCGACGCCGGCGGCGATCGCCATGAACCCCAGCAGCGCGATCAGCGCCAGCACGAAGGAATAGGCCGGCAGCAGCGCGGAATTGCGCCGAATGGCGTGGCGGCTCGACGCGCTCAGCACCCCCGTTATCGCATGCGGATAGAGGAAGAGGGCTAGCGCCGACCCCAAGGCCAAGGTGGCGAAACCGCTATAGCTGCCCCAGGTGCCAGCGCCGGGCGGCGCCAGAATCAGCTTCGCGGGTGGCACGGCGGCAAAGATCTTGGCGAAGCCGCCAAGCTGGATCGGGATCACGATGACCGCGGCGATCACGGTGATGTAGATCAGCAGGTCCTTCACGATCGCGATCGCCGCCGGCGCGCGCAGGCCCGCCGTGTAGGTGAAGGCGGCCAGGATCACGAAGGCAAGGATCAGCGGCAATTCGCCGACCAGGCCCGAGGCATGGACGCCCATCGCGGCGATCACCACTTCGAGGCCGACAAGCTGCAGCGCGATATAGGGCATGGTCGCGACGATGCCCGTGACCGCGATGGCGAGCGCGAGGCCGCGGCTGCCGAAGCGGCCGCCGACGAAATCGGCGGCGGTGATATAGCCGTGGGCGCGCGACACCGACCATAGGCGCGGAAACACCACGAACACGAAAGGATAGATCAGCACCGTATAGGGCACGGCGAAGAACGCGATCGCCCCGGCGCCGAACGCCAGCGCCGGCACCGCGATGAAGGTGTAGGCGGTGTAGAGATCGCCGCCCAGCAAAAACCAGGTGACGAGGGTGCCGAACCGGCCGCCGCCCAATCCCCACTCGCTGAGCAGATCGAGGTCGCCGCGCCGCCACCGCGACGACAGGAAGCCCAGAATAGTGATGCCGCCGAACAGCAGCACGAACACGATCAGCGCCGTCCAATTGATGGGCATGGCCGGGTTCCGCGCTATTCGTCGTCGGTGAGGAAATAGGCGAGCCCGGTCAGCGCCGCGCCGATCAGGATTTCCAGCAGCAGGAACCAATAGAAGAACGGGAACCCGATGAAGGTCGGCTCGACCCGGTTATAGAGCGGGACCCACATCGTCAGCGGCACCAGGATCAGCAGCAGCCACAGGCTCCAGACGCCGCGACGGCGCCCCGTGCCGGCTTTGCGTTGCGACGATGGCGGCATCGCCTTCCCCCCTCGTTATTCTTGGACTTCGGCGTATCACAGCACCGCCAAGGTGACAAGAATCGGTGACGCTGAGCGTCACGCGACAATTTTCTTGCCGAGTCGCGCTTGCCTTCGCCCGCCGTCTCTTTAGACTTTATGCGCGATGATTCGTCACGATCTGTTTCCGCCGATCGAACCTTATGCCTCGGGCATGTTGCGGGTCGACGGGCTACACAGTCTCTATTGGGAACAGTCGGGCAATCCCCACGGCGTGCCCGCCGTCTTTCTGCATGGCGGACCGGGCGCGGGCGCCACCTCGACCCATCGCCGCTTCTTCAACCCGGATATGTATCGCATCGTGGTGTTCGATCAGCGCGGGGCCGGCCGCTCGACGCCGCTGGGCGCGACCATCGACAACACGCTGGCGCATCTCGTCGCCGACATGGAATTGCTGCGCGTCCATCTCGGCATCGGGCATTGGCATCTGTTCGGCGGCTCCTGGGGATCGACGCTCGCGCTCGCCTATGCCGAGCGCCATCCCGAACGCTGCACCGCGATCATCCTGCGCGGTATTTTTCTGTGCCGGGCGGTGGAGATCGACTGGTTCCTCTATGGCATGCGCACCGTCTATCCCGAGGCATGGCGCGCCTTCGCCGGCCACCTGCCCGAGGCCGAGCGCCGCGACATCCTGAACGGCTATTACCGCCGGCTCGGCGACCCCGACCCGGCGGTGCATCTGCCGGCGGCGCGCGCGTGGAGCAGCTATGAGGGCGGCTGCTCGACTCTGCTGCCCAGCCCCGACACGGTGGCCGCCTTCGGCGAAGAGCGCATGGCGCTCGGGCTGGCGCGGATCGAGGCGCATTATTTCCGCCACAATCTGATCCCGGCCGAGCGCGATCTGGTCGCGGGCGTCGATCGGATTCGCCATATCCCGGCGACCATCGTCCAGGGCCGCTATGACATGGTCTGCCCGATCGTCAGCGCGGACGAGTTGGCGCGCGCCTGGCCCGAGGCGGATTATGTCGTGGTGCCCGATGCCGGACATTCGGCGATGGAGCCGGGCATTCGTGCCGCCCTCGTCGCCGCGATCGAGCGGCACCGCGGCGGCTGATCGGGGTCAGGGGCCGCCCGGCGTTCCGACCGGGCCGGCTGGAACCGTCCGGGCCAGCGAGCGGCAACCCTTGTCCTCCATCTGCAGGCCCAGCGTCGCAGTCGCGCCCAGCGGACAACCCGGCGCCAGCGGCACGATCGCGGTGGCAGCCGCCGGCTTGGCGCGCGGCCTGCCGGTATATCTGGCGTCGATCTTGCCGGACGCGCCCGATTTCAGCACATCGCACCCCCCGATCAAGACACCGGCCAGCGCCAGCACGACGACCGTCCGCACCCAATATGGTCGCGAAATCAATGGCGGCGGATGAGGCAAGGCGGCAATCCGGTGGCTGCGGGAGCCACATGATCCGCGCTGGCTTCGGCGGCGTCAAGCCGGCCGGCTGAATCCGACTGAATCCGACTTCCGTCGGCAAAAAAACGACGGCGGCGCCCTGAAGCAACCGCCGTCGCGACCCGCCGGCGCGCTGCGGGGGAGGCCCGCGCCGGCGGTAGCAAATTTCAAATCAGGCCGGCAATCATGGCGGCGGCGCGGCCGGCATTCAGGCCGAGCAGGCTGGCGCCGCCGATAACGGCCATCGCAACGAGTGCCGCGATCAGCACGCATTCCAAGGCGGCGACACCCCAATCATCCTCACCCCACCAGGACCAGAATTCACGCTCCGATACACGCTCTGTAGCAGCATTCATCGCGATCCTCACGCGTAACACGATTATGATTTATAGTTTTTCTCTTATTTGTCTAAAACACAAGGCGCTGCATCAACTCATTCGTTAACGCGGCTTAGCTAAATGTTAACGCGATTCGCGGCTAATCAATCGGTAATATTGCCGGAAACACAAACGGCGGCGCCCAAGGGCACCGCCGTTCGCAAACCATCGGGTGAGCCGTCAGATCGTGTTCGCGACCGTCGAAAACACCTTGCTGACGTTAGTGCCCAGCAGGCTGACACCGCCGATGATGACGACCGCGACCAGTGCGGCGATCAAGGCATATTCCAACGCCGTCACACCCTTCTTGTCACCAACCAGCTTCGTTACGAACTTGCGCATGCCAATCTCCGTTTTCCTGCGTTTAGGTTCGCCGCATCCACAACGCCGGACCGGCACGCTGGTTGTTTTACGGGACGAGGGTTAAATCGGCGTTAAGGATAGATAAATTGCTATCATTCTGCGAGTCGCGGGGGCATCAGCCGGGTATCGCGCCCTTCGCAACCGCGACCATCGCCGGCCGCAGCAGGCGATCGTGAATGATATAGCCGGGCTGTAGCACCTGGACGATCGTGCCCGGCGGCTGGCCGGTATTTTCGACCTCGAACATCGCCTGATGAAAATTATGATCGAAGCGTTCGCCTTGCGGATCGAGCTGGCGAATCCCGTGCCGCTCCAGCGCGGCCAGCAAGTCGCGCTCGGTCGCGGCGACCCCGGTGAGGAGGTTGCGCGTCAAATCATCCCATTCGCTCTCGTCCGGTACGCTGGACAAGGCGCGGCGCAGATTGTCGGCAACCTCCAGCATGTCCTTGGCGAAATTCGCGGCGGCATATTTGCCGGCGTCCTCGCGCTCGCGCTGGGCGCGCTTGCGCTGATTCTCGGTGTCGGCCAGGGCGCGCAACAATTTGTCCTTGGTCGCGGCCAGCACCGCTTCGGTCTCCGCCAGCCGCGCCTCGAGGTCGGCCGCGCCGTCCGGCGATTGGTCCCGGTTGATCTCCTGGTCATCACTCATGGTGCGTTTCGTTCCTATCCGAGTAGCCGCCCGATTACTTTCGCGGTGTAGTCCACCAGCGGAATGATCCGGGCATAGTTGATTCGCGTCGGGCCAATGACGCCGATGGCGCCGACCACCCGCTCGCGGCTGTCGGCGTAAGGCGCCACGATCATGGCGCAGCCCGCGACGCCAAAGAGCGGATTATCGGCGCCGATAAAGATCTGCATGCCTTCGGCGTCGGCGGCGGAATCGAGCAGCCGCACCAGCGCCTCGCGGGTTTCCAGCGCATCGAACAAGGCGCGCAGCCGCTCCAGATCGCCGATCGCGGTGACATCCTGCAGCAGCATCGCCTGGCCGCGCACGATCAGCGCGGCGGAGGGACCGCCGCTGCGCGAGGCCAGCCCGGCCTCGACCAGTTTTTGCGTCAGCTCGTCCAGCTCGGCCCGCTGAGTCACGATCTCGGCAGCAATCGCGGTTCGTGCCTCGGAGACCGTGCGCCCCACCAAGCGCGCGCTCAGATAATTTCCCGCCTGCACCAGGGTCGAGGGCGGCGTTCCTAGCGGCACCTCGATCAGCCGATTCTCGACCAGCCCATCCTCGGTTACCAGCACAACGAGGGCGCGGCCGGGCGACAGCGGCACGAACTCGACATGTTTCAGCGGCCGCTCGGTCTTGGGCGCCAGCACCAGCCCGGCGCAATGCGACAGGCCCGACAGCATCGAGGTCGCCTGCTCGAGCACCTCGGGCAGGCTGCGGCCGGCGGCGGCACAGCGCCCGTCGATCGCCTGGCGCTCATCCTCGCTGAGGCCGCCGATTTCGAGGAGGCCGTTGACGAACAGCTTCAATCCGGCCTCGGTCGGCAACCGCCCGGCCGAGGCATGCGGCGCGAACAGCAGCCCCGCCTCCTCGAGGTCGGCCATGACATTGCGGATGGTGGCCGGCGACAATTCGATGCGGCCACGGCGCGACAAGGTGCGCGAACCCACCGGCTCGCCAGTCTCGACATAAGACTCGACGATCATTCTGAAGATTTCGCGGCTGCGCTCGTTCAGTTCTGTGATCATAGTACCCATGGAACCCCGGGGCCATGATTTAGGTGCGCGCATGGCTCCGGTCAACCTCGCGCCCGGGGCGCCATCCCTCGGAAGCGCTACCGCCTCGGCTAAAGCGCGTCGAGCAACGACTTCCAAGCCTTCCGATGCTTTGGTTGCGTGCTGAATTTGTCCAACTAAATTCCCACCTGTATTACGAATGACTTTATTCCCTGCTCTCCCACAAGCGGCAATATGCCTTTCATGAGATCACTGATTGAAAATTGATAGAGGTTAAGGCCCCGCCCGCGCGGAGCGAGAGCTAACTGAATGTACGCGTCCATTTTGGCGATCCTCAGAATCTTTGGCTCAAAGATTGTGCACAGTACGATCTCCTGGTCCTTGCTTCGGCTCCACTGGCAGGATTTCCGCCGCCGTACTTCAGCAAACCCGTATTCTATCTATTCGCGTCGGAGGACGAGGAGTCTTGCCTGACCTTCAACCGCAAAGGCGAGCAGGGATTTCGTGATATCCGCGGGTTCAAGGCGATTCTCGCCAAGCGTCTCCCGGCATTGCTCGGGGCGATTTCGGAAATCCATGCGGCAAAGATCAAGCCGATCCGGGCGGAAAGAGTAATCGGCCAGCAAGATATCGTGGCGTACGAGGATCTGGATGTCGTGGCCAATCTCGCGGACATTGTCTTCTTCCCGGATTACAGCGTGACCAGCATTACGCTCATCTTGACGACACGGTTCGATGTGTGTCGTCGCTTCTGAGCCAGAGCTACCACGGTATCGACGTATACATCGTCAGCAATGCTTTGGACGGCCAGTCGTTTGCTTATCTCGCGCGAATCTTTCCCGCCTGCACGGTGATCCAGTCGCCCGACAATCTCGGTTATGCAGGTGGCAATAATCTTGCCTTGTCGCTAATTCAGAAAGGTTCCTATGATTTCATCTGGATTGTGAATCCGGACGCCGTCATTCCGGATGAAACCCTCGAACGACTCGTCGAGTTGGGAGATTTAAACCCCGACGTTTCTATCTTCGGTTCGAAGATCATGTTTGGCGATCGACCCGATGTCGTATGGTTCGGCAGCGGTACGATCGAATGGGAAGCCGGGCTGGAGACCAAGCACCTCTACATCGGCAAACCAGCGGATGCGGTGCCGACGGATCCATTTCCGTGTGATTATGTCACGGGGGCCAGTCTATTCTTCCGGAGACCACTCTCTATCACTACAAACGGTCGGAGGCCGACGGTTTGCCGACATTGATCTATCTCTACTATTTTTCACGCAACATTATTTTGATGTGCCGGCACTTCAAGCCGGAGCGGGTCGAGGAAACGGTGCAACGGTTCCGGCGTGTTGCCAACATTTGGCTCGACCGTATCAAGGAAAAGGCGCCCGCGCGGTGGGACACCGCTTATGAGGCAATCGAACGCGGCCTAACGGATGGCTTAGCCGGGATCGACGGCAAGGCGGATCTGTCGGAACTCGCCCTGCGTGAGCGGGGGGACATTGAGGCCGTCGCGCACCTTGAGCCCAGAACCGAGACCGTAACGGTCTAGTGGATAGACATTCACGAACGATTCCGGACCACATTGAGGTCCGGCTTGGCCCGTGCGATCGGGCACGGCTGGAAGCGGTGATCGGATCGGGAAATAGCCGCGAAAGCATGTGTGGCGGGCGCGGATTGTGCCCGGCCGATTGGCAACCGTTGCTGTCGCCGCAGACGATCGAACGTGTGGTCGAGGTGACGCTCGCCGAGCCGGGCGAGACGACGCATTGGGCCGGGCGGGCGATGGCGAAGGCCGCCGGGGTCAGTTATTGCAGCGTGCAGCGCATCTGGGCGGCGCACGGCCTCAAGCCGCACCGGGTGCGCACCTTCAAGCTGTCGAACGACCCGAAGTTTGCCGCCAAGTGTCAGCGGCGGATTAATTCTCCCCAGTTGTGACATTTGAAAATTCCCAGTTGCCGTGATGTCCGGGGTTCCAGGGCGCGCCCTGGAACCCCGGACATCGGATCGCGTCACCGATGCTGCTCTCCGTGGTGGGAGGGAGCTGCTGGTGATCAAACTCGGGGAACTCATCATGATTTTGGAACTGCACCGGCAGGGTCTTTCGGTCTCGGCCATCACTCGGCAACTCCGCATCGATCGCAAGACCGTCCGTGCCCATAGCCTACAAATCGCGGTCACCACGGCCGGCGATCATCGAGTACTGGGGCCAAGTCCCGACGCGGCGCTTGCCCGCAGGGAGCGCGCCTCAGGCAAGCCGCTGCCAGCTCGCTCAAACAGCGGGACCTTCGTCCCTGCAAACCGAAGAGAATCGATTAGGACTTAAGGCTCATCCTGGGCACGGATTGGGCCTGTTCCTTTCGCGAAACTGGCCATAACCGTCGGACATTAATCGCCGCCGCGTCGAGCGTGTTTTTAATGTGGGCGGCGTAAAATTTCCCGATCATTTCGACGCCGGTGCGGCAATTCTTGGCGATCTGACATGAGTCTGGAATCCGTCGCCCCGGTGAGCGATGATCCCTTCGTCGGACTGCCGGCCCGTGCCCGTCTGATCGACCCGGTCCTGCCGGAGATCGCGGTGATCACCACCGAGCTACACCACGCCATGGGACACGACCAGTTATTGTAAAATTTGGCGTCCCCGGGGTGACTCGAACACCCGACCCACAGTTTAGGAAAACTAGGGAGCGGTCCGAGTCGCATGGTTGGTGAGATGCCAGATGCGCTTTACCGGCCGTTATCCATGGTGCCAAATCGGTGCCATGACGAGGGGAAATTGTTGCTAAATCTGTGAAATTGCTGGAGCGGGTGAAGGGAATCGAACCCTCGTCGTAAGCTTGGGAAGCTTCTGCTCTGCCATTGAGCTACACCCGCGACGCCCCGGGGCTTGGCCCGTGTCGGTCGTGCGCGAATTGATACGCATCCGGGCGGCGATTGGCAAGACGGCCGCCCGTCGCGCTCCCTCGCGCTCATGCCGGAAATTTCTGTTCGCGATAGAAACCGAGCTTTTCCTGCACGCCGCGATCGGAATAGCTGAACAGCACGGCGTCGCCACTGGCGATAAGCCGATGTGTCTCCCAGCTCGGCACCACGAAAATATCGCGTGGCCCCCAGGCCAAGGTGCGGGCATGGTCGCCCTCGCCAATGACCGTCGTGCCACTACCTTCGACGCAGACGAAGACCGTGCTGGCGGTCGCCCGGTAGGGCGCGGTCTTGAAGCCCGCGGGCAGAAGCTGAATGAAAGTCGCCAGCGTCGGGATGGCATAGTCGCCGGTCTGGGGATTGGCATATTTGAGCTTCAGCCCGTGCCACGGGTCCCACCGGTCGTGCCGCCGCATCTGGTCGAGCGCCTCGCGCGTGCGGTCATAGCGGTAATTGAAGATCGGCGAGGTCGGCCGGCGCGGCCCGTCATCGACCGGCAACAGGTTGGCGCCATAACGGGCCTCGGCATCGCCCTCGGGCCGGTCGGTCGGCGATGCGTCGTCGAGGCCGGAGCCTTCGCGGAAACTCGCCTCGAATAGCTTGATCATGTGCATGTCGAGACCATCCAGCCATACCATCGGTCCCACCCCGGTGTTGCCGTGATCATGCCAAGTCCAGGACGGGGTGATGACGAAATCACCAGGATGCATGGTGGTGCGCTCGCCATCGACCGAGGTGTAGGCGCCCTCGCCCTCGATCACGAAGCGCAGCGCCGCCTGGCTGTGGCGATGCGCCGCCGCGATCTCACCGGGGAGGATGATCTGCAGGCCGGCGAAGAGGCTCTTGGTGATGCGCGATTCGCCGGGCAGCGCCGGATTTTCCAGGACCAGCACCCGCCGTTCGGCCTCGCGCGCGGTGATGAGCTCGCACGCCTCCATGAGGTCGGGCCGCAGATCGGCATAGCGCCACAGATGCGGCACGATGGTGGTTTCCGGCGTCGCCGTGACCAGCTTGTGCAGCACTTCCCACAACGGCGCCAGATTCCGCTCGCCGATGCGGCCATAAAAGTCGCGGCGCGCCGGATCGATATTGTGTGTGGATTGCACGGTCACGCCAATCTCCCTTTTCCGCCTTCGGGTTCATGCCATAATCGGCGCCGAACCCGGTCGAAGCAAGCCAATGGAGGAACCATGCCCGAAATCGCACTCATTGTCGGCGCCGGCAGCGGGCTCAGCGCCGCGATCGCCCGCCTCTTGGCCCGCGAGGGCATGAAGGTCGGCCTCGCCGCGCGCAACGCCGACAAGCTGCAGCCGCTGGCCGAAGAGATCGGCGGCATGGCCTGGCCCTGCGACGCCACCAATCCCGATCATGTGGCCGGGCTATTCTCGGCGCTGGACCGCGAGCTGGGGGTGCCCGATCTGGTGGTCTTCAACGCCGGGTATCGCACCCGGGGTCCGCTGGTCGATCTCGATATCGAGGAGGTACGCAAGACCCTCATCGCGACCGCCTTCGGCGGCTTCCTGGTGGGCCAAGCGGCGGCGCGCGCGATGTTGCGGCGCGGCCATGGCGGTACCATCATCTTCACCGGCGCGTCGGCGAGCGTGAAGGGCTATCCCAAATCGGCGCCATTCGCGATGGGCAAGTTCGCGCTACGGGGCCTCGCTGAAAGCATGGCGCGCGAGCTGCAGCCGCAGAACATCCATGTCGGCCACGTCGTGATCGACGGCGGTATCCTGGCGTCCGACCGCGCGGCGGCGGCGGCTCAGCGCGGCCCGGATTCGATGCTGCGGCCGGAGGCGATCGCGGACAGTTTCCTTCACCTTCACCGCCAGCATCGCTCGGCCTGGAGCTGGGAGATCGCGGTCCGGCCGTGGGTCGAAAGCTTCTGATCGGCGCGCGATCGCCCAAAAAAGAAGGGCCGCGCAATGCGCGGCCCAAGTTTAGGGAGGAAACGCCTAGGAGGCGTTCACAAGTGCATTTAAGCTTCGATGGCTCGCTCGACAATCCTTCGGACGCATGGCGGCGTTGCGCAAAGCGCAAATGTCGAATGGGGATGCGTGCGCCGCCACCATGAGCAAAGTCGATAACAGTTGGCAATCGATGGCGGGGCTGGCGGCGCGGCTCGGCTCGGTCAGGCTGTTCGCGGCCCTCGACGAGCCGACCCGCATTCGCATTGCCACCGAACTCGAATGGTTCAGCCTGCCGGGCGGCGCCGTGCTGTACACCGAGGGCGAAACCCCCGACGCGTTCTTCGTCGTGCTGTCGGGTCTCCTCGGCATTGTCAGCGGCCCCTTGTCGGAGCGCAGCGAGAGCTTCGTCGATGTCCGCCCCGGCGAATGCGTCGGCCATGTCGGAATGCTGAGCGACAAGCCGCATAGCGGTACCGCGATCGCACTGCGCGACTCGACGCTGGGACGCATCGCCAAGCCGGTGTTCGAGCGGCTGGTCGCGCTCTATCCCGTGTTCATGCTGAACCTCGCCACCGAATTGGTCGAGTGGACGTTCCGGCCGCCGAGCCGGGCGCTGTTGCGCAACGCGCGGCGCACCGCCGCGCTGCTTCCCGTCGGCGGCGAGCCGCCATCGCGTCTCGCCATGCCGCTGAAGGCCGCGCTGGAGAAAATGGGGCGCAGCGTCGCGGTGCTCGACGTCGCCGATCACGGCAAGCTCGAAGACGAATACGACGCGATCGAGTTCGCGCACGACATGACCCTCTATTGCGGCGAGACCTCGGCCTCGTCCTGGACGCATCTCTGCCTGCGCCGCGCCGACCGCGTGCTGTTCGTCGCCGATGCCACCGCGACCCCGCAACGGCCGGAAATCTGGGCCACTATCGAGAGGCTGCCCTGGCGGCGCATCGTGCTGGTGCTGATGCAGGAGGCGACGCGCCCCCTGCCGGCGCCGGCGGCGCCGTGGCTGCGCGCGGTGCCGGCGCAATTCCATCGCCATTGCCGGCGTGACGGCCAGCGCGACGTGGCGCGGCTGGCGCGCTATCTGATCGACGGCGCGATCGGGCTGGTGCTGTCGGGCGGAGGTGCCCGCGCCTACGGGCATATCGGCGTGGTGCAGGCGCTGAACGAGGCCGGCATCGAATTCGATCTTCTCGGCGGCACCAGCATGGGCGCGATCGTCGCCGCCGGCATCGCCTATGGCTGGAGCAACGATGAATTGCGCGAGCGCATGCTCGAAGCTTTCGTGCGCTCCAACCCGCTGCACGATCTGACCCTGCCGATCCTGGCGCTGACCAAGGGGCGCCAGGTCAGCAGCCGCCTGCGCCAGCATTTCGGGATCAGCCGCATCGAAGATCTGTGGCTGCCATTTTTCACGGTGTCGTCGAACCTGACCACCGGCAAGGTACAAATTCATCAGAACGGGTTGGTGTGGCGGGCGCTGCGCGCCAGCGTCGCGATCCCCGGCCTGCTGCCGCCAAGCATCGAGAATGGCGAGGTGCTGGTCGACGGCGCGGTCATGAACAACTTGCCGGCCGAAGTGATGAGCGCGGTCAGCCACGGCCCGGTCATCGGTGTCGATGTCGGGCGGCGGGAAGATTTTCGGCCGGTGAAGCGCGGCTGGCTGGCGCACTTGCTGCTGGGCGAGGATGCCGAGGCGCCCAGCATCGCTACTCTCCTGTTGCGTGCCGGCACCATCGCCAGCGAGGCGCAGACCCAGATCAGTCGCGAGAATGTCGATCTGTTGATCGAGCCGGCGCTCGACCAGATCGGCATGCGGGATTGGAAATCCTTCGACCGCGCCATCGAGGCGGGCTATCGCCACGCCGCCCAGATGCTGGCGAATACCGATCTGTCGATTTTTAGGAATTAACGTGGGGGTTGCGCTTGAAACGGGGCGGGGCTGCTCTGACCCCCCACCGGTACAGAGCAGCCCCGCGATCGTCTGAACGTCAGACGGTTAGGCGCACTACTTCTTCTTGGTCGCCGCGCGCTTCGCCGGCTTTTTCGCGGCGGGCTTCGCGGCTTTCTTCTTCGCAGCCATTTCAATTCCCTCTAACGCGGGCCGCAACGGACAATCCGCTGCGTAGCCCAGCACACCGACCCTATCACAACTGCAACATATAGTACAGTTTGACCTATGCATCCCCAGATTTTGATGCACGGTTCTTCTGGCCCGTCACAATATTGCAACGGGCCGCCCCTAGAGTGCCCGGGCGCTTGGGGTGAAATCACAGGAGAAAGAGATGAATTTTCGCAACAGCCCGTTCCTGGCCGTGATGGCATTAGGCGCCATCGGCCTCTTCGGCATCGGCGGGGCGCGGGCCATGGATATTTCTGGCGCCGGCGCGACATTTCCCTATCCAGTATTCGCCAAGTGGGCCGCCGATTATGCCAATAAGACCGGCAATCATATGAATTATCAGTCGATCGGCTCCGGCGGCGGCATCGCCCAGATCAAGGCCGGCACGGTCGATTTCGGCGCCTCCGACAAGCCGCTGACGCCCAAGGAATTGTCGGCCGCCGGCCTCGGCCAGTTTCCCGATGTCATTGGCGGCATCGTGCCGGTGGTCAATCTCGACGGCATCAAGCCCGGCCAATTGAAACTTTCGGGCGCCGTGATCGCCGATATCTATCTCGGCAAACTCAAAAGCTGGAACGATCCCGAGATCGCGGCACTCAATCCCGGCACCGCCTTGCCCAACACCAAGATATCGGTGGTGCATCGCTCCGATGGATCGGGCACGACCTTCAACTTCGCCAATTATCTCAGCCAGGTCAGCCCGGAGTGGAAAACCAAGATCGGCGCCGATACCTCGATTTCCTGGCCGACGGGCATCGGTGGCAAGGGAAATGAAGGCGTCGCGGCTTATACGCGACAGATCAAGGGCGCGATCGGCTACGTCGAATACGCCTATGTGCTGCAGAACAAGATGACCTACGCGCTGGTGCAGAACGCGGCAGGCAAGTTCGTTGCGCCCGATCTCAACAGCTTTCAGGCGGCGGCGGCGAGTGCCGACTGGTCCAAGGCTCAGGATTTTTACCTGGTGATGACCAATGCGCCCGGCGCCGATGCCTACCCCATCGCGGCAACTTCGTTCATCCTGATGCACAAGCAGCCGAAGAACGCGGCGCGCTCCAAGGCGGCGCTCGATTTCTTCACTTGGGCGTTCAAGAACGGCCAGGCGCAGGCGCTGGCGCTGGACTATGTGCCGCTGCCCCCCGCGTTGGTGACGCAGATCGAGGGATACTGGAAGGCGCAGATCAAAATGTAGACAGGTCGTGTCCCTGGTGGTGGTGTAGGAGGCCGCTGACCGGCCCGCCGGAGCGACCGCCACGAGTCTGGCGCAGGCGGGCCGGTTAGCGGCC
>Ga0208357_1000578_pt1 | contig 29249 bp, 24 predicted proteins | sample NGESurdeep092012_6_FD_184487 | JGI IMG/M metagenome (GOLD analysis project Ga0208357, IMG submission 184487) | Arctic peat soil microbial communities from Barrow, Alaska - NGEE Surface sample F52-2 deep-092012 (SPAdes) | ecosystem: Environmental > Terrestrial > Soil > Wetlands > Peat ...
GCATGAGGCCTTCGCTCATTCCACCACGATCTTCACGCGGTCGCCCGGTTTCACGCGGTCGTTCGGGCCGAGGCCGTTGAGCACGCGGAACGTCTCGATGCCGTGGCCGGCGAGCGCCATGCGCCTGCCCAGGCTCTCCACCGTGTCGCGTGCGCCCACCGTGACGATCGCCAGCCGCAGCGGCTTGATCTGCGACGCTTCCTTCAGGCTCATGCGGCGGAAGGTCGAGACCGAGTCGCGGAAGCTGTGGTCGGCCTGCGGCGTGCGCTCGCGCGCGGCGAAGATGAAGCGGTAGACGTCGCTGCCGTAGCGAATGGCGTAGAGCCGGAACGACCAGCCTTCGCCCGAGGCGATGGCGGTCGCCGCCGGGAAACCGTTCACGGTGGTCGCCAGCACGCTCGCCTTGTCGACATTCTCCATCCAGCCGGACGTCAGGTAGGCGCCGAGCGTCTGCTCGGCCGGCACGCTGACCACGTCGAGGCGCAGCGCCTGGCCGCCGCCGTCCTTGAGGCCGAGCACGGCCTCGGCGGTGTTGTCGAGCGCAAATCCCGGCGGCGCGCTGAAGGTGAAGCCGAGCTTCGGATGCACGAAGCGGCGGCCGCGCACGAATCCTTCGCTCGGATCCTCGCCGTAGACGATGCCGGAGAGCACGCCGAGATAATCGGCATGGTCGCGTTCGCCGCTCGTGCCGGGGCTGCCGAACTGCCGCGCATTCGCGATGGCGTTCTTGACGCGGTCCGGCGTCGACGGGTGCGTCGAGATGAAGTCGAGGGCGCGAGTATCGTTGGCCGCGCCGCCGGCTTTGAGATCGGCATTGCGCTGCATGTCGCCGAGAAAGCGCGCGGCGCCATAGGGGTCGAAACCGGCGCGCGCCGAGATGCCGACGCCGATAGCGTCCGCCTCGAACTCCTGCGCGCGCGAGAAGCTCGCCATCGTCAGTTTCGATTTGGCGAGCGCCAGCGCACCGGCGTTCGGGTCGCTGAGCACGTCCGAGACGACATGGGCGACGACGGCCGCCTGCCGCGCCTGCTCCTCGCGGATCGCCGCGTGGCGGGCGATGACGTGGCCCATCTCGTGCGCCAGCACGGACGCCAGTTCGGCCTCGTCGTTGGCGAGCGCGATCAGCCCACGCGTGACGTAGAGCTGCCCATTGGGCAGCGCGAAGGCGTTGATCGCCGGCGAGTTGAGGATGGTGACCTTGTAGGTCAGGTCCGGCCGCTCGGACGCGGCGACGAGCCGGCCGATCGTTTTCTCGACCATCGCCTGGATGCGCGGATCGTCGTACTGGCCGCCATAGGACGCGAGGATGCGCGCATGCTCACGCTGTGCCGCGGTTTGCGTGTCGGTGCGCGGTGCGACCTTCGGCAGCGGCAGCGACACCTGGCGGAAATCCGGCGTGCTGGTGCAGGCGGCGAGCAGCAGGCCGAGCGCGACGGCGATGCCGCGCAGCACGTGTGCTTTTGCTCTCCGAGCCGCAACCGTCGCCATAGCGGACGTACTCACTCGATGATTTCGATCTGTTCGGGCGTCGCCACGTCCATGATCGGGCCGCGGCGCAATTCCAACCAGCCTCGCACGCGGATGCGGTGGCCTTGCAGTGTCGCGGGTTCGACGCCCGCCGCGGTAAAGGCCGCGCGCAGGCGGCGCAGAATGGTCAGGGAGAAGTCGCGTGTAAAGCGCCGCCCGAAATTCACGTAGATGGTGGCGCCGCTTTCGCGCACCGACAGGACCTTCCCCTCGACCAGGACGAACCGGCCCCTTTCAGCCCGGACCCGGCCATAATCGTCGGCACGCAAAGGGGCGAAATTTGGATCGGCCCAGAGGCCGCGGTGGGCATCGCGAGCCTGCCGCTCGAGGGTCAACAGCGCCGCCGCGCATGCTTTGGCCCCGATCCGGGCCGAAACGCGGGCTTCGCCCGCCGAAACCAGGGCTTCCTGCACCGTTTCGGCGGTGTTGCCCCGGGTCGCGAAGGCGACGAGACGCCCATAGCGGTCAGGCGTCCGGGCGGCGGCCTTGAGCGCCAGAGACTGGCCCTCCAGGACGCGCAGTGCGGCTTCGTGCCCGTCGGGCACTTCGAGCGCCGCGAGCCGCAAGCTCCGTCCGTCCGCCAGCAGCAGCGTGCGAGCATCGCGGACCGCTTTGACCGCCACCATGCCGAGATCCCCGCCGCCGCAGGGCGACTGCGCGGTCGCGGCAAACGGCGTCAGCAGGAAAAGGATAAAGAGGCAGGCGCGTACAGCCATGCCGCAATTGTCGGGCGCGCACGGCTAATGGTCCATAAAATTTATGCACAAAATAGCCGCCGCTTCCGAGGAAAGCGGCGGCTATTGCGTGGAGCGCGGCCGGTTCAGCGCCGCGGCATCTCGGTGGATGCCGGAACGGTGCGGGCGTTGGTGACGCCGCTCAGCGACACCAGGAAGATCAGCGCGCCGACGATCCAGTGATCCCAGGCCGGGTTGGAGTTGCTGCCGGCGAAGGCGAGCACCCACGGCGCAATGAAGATCCAGATGCCAAGCACGACGTTTGCCCATTCCTGACCGCGGACGAAGCGCCGTCCCATCGCCGAAAGCGAAATCAGGAAGACGACGACACCGAGGACCCAGGCGTCCCATGCGGCGATCGTGCCGCCCGCGGCACCGGTGAAGGCGAACTGCAACACCCATGGCGAGATGAACAGCCAGATCGCCAGGATCATGTTGCCGCCGTCCTGCCATCGCGTGCTGCGGCCGTAGGCATGACGGTAGGTCGTGTTTTGATAGGTCATGATGGACCTCCTTCCGTTCGTTACTGTGCGTAGACCGATCGCCGCGGCGCGCCATTGCACGGAACCGCGCATTTTGCAGCGACGGCCATCGTTCTTGAGGGAAAACTGGCGCTATGCCGGGCACGTTCCGGCTGCCGACATGAACTCGCGGACATATCCGGCGTACCGAGGAACATCGGCGGCGCGATCGGCCCTGCGGAACGCGGCCGGTGCATTCGCCGTTGCCGGGAGCAGGGGGCTTAAACTCCTCGGGAGCAACAACCATGAACATCGCATCACTCGCGCTCGTCTCGGCGCTCGCCGCCGTTGCGGGCTGTGCACAACCGGTCTTGGCACAGACGCAGGACCAGACAGGCGCCACAATGAACAGGAGTGGCGCCGCGATGACGGATCACGACGGCTCGACCAATGCCGGCGCGGCAAACGGCGATGCCGATCGCGACAGCGCCACCACGGGCGCCGCTCAAGACCAGCAGCGCGGCAACTCGCGGGACGACGAGAACGAGGATTCCGCAGCCGCCAACAACGGTAGCAATTGGAACAGGAACCGGCGCTGGAGCAATCGCGCTCCGATGATGATGGGACCGATGTGGCGGCGGCATCGGCAAATGATGCTGGGCGGCGCCGGCGGGGCGCAATTCCACTTCGCCCGCGGCAAGGCGCGCATCGACGTGCGTTGCTCGGTTCAGGAAGATACCCAAGCCTGCGTCCGCGCGGCGGGCGAATTGCTCGACAAGATCGCCCAGTTACACAGGAGCGGACGCGACGACACGACCGGCTCGGCCGGGCGGGACAACGACCGTTCGGGCGGGCCCGCGCCTGAAGACCAGCAGGAGGATCGCGCCGCGCCGGCCGGTCCGGGCGAACGAATGTGAGAGCTCACACCGTCATGCACAGGCCCGGTGTGCGTCGCGCGGCCGGCGTGCGTCGCGCGCAGGCCTGTGCTAATTGACACGGACAGCGGTTCCGTAGCTCAGCTGGATAGAGCAGCGGTTTCCTAAACCGAAGGTCGGAGGTTCGAATCCTCTCGGGACCGCCAGCACCACATGGGCTCATCTGCCGCAGAGCGATCCAATCCAATTGCCGGCGTTCGCCGGTCGCAGACGCTGATATGCTCGACGGCGAAGCAAGCCTCAACGAGAAGCTTCCGGGAGCGTCCAATGGGTTGCCTGACACAGAGCTATGCTCACGGCGCTTCCACCGTGCCGCTGGTCGGCGATACGATCGGCGTCCATTTCCAGAAGGCGGCCGAACGTTGGGCGGATGCCCTGGCATTGGTCGTAAAACATCAGGATGTCAGGTGGACCTATCGCGAACTCAATGATCGCGTTGACGCCTTCGCCGCCGGTCTCTTGGCGCTTGGGCTGTCGCCGGGCGACAGGATCGGCATTTGGTCGCCGAACAATTCCGAGTGGGTCGTCACCCAGTTCGCCACGGCCAAGGCCGGGCTGATCCTCGTCAACATCAATCCGTCCTACCGGACGTTCGAACTAGAGTACGCGCTCGGCAAGGTCGGCTGCAAGGCGCTCATTACCGCCGACCATTTTAAGACCAGCGACTACGTCGGGATGCTGCGCGAGTTGATGCCCGAGATCGCGGACAGCAAACCGGGTCAATTGCGCTCCGCGCGCGTGCCCTCGCTCGAGACATTGATCCGGATCGGCTCGGACGCGGTCGACGGCTTTCTTCGTTTTGACGACGTTGCAGCCCTTGCTGGCGAATCTCAGCGGGAAATGCTGGCCGACCTAGAGTCAAAGCTGCAATTCGACGACGCGATCAACATACAGTTTACGAGCGGAACGACGGGGGCTCCCAAGGGCGCGACGCTGACGCACCACAATATCCTGAACAACGGGTTTTTCATCGGAGCGGCGCAGCGTTTTACCGACCGCGATCGCGTCTGCATCCCGGTGCCGCTCTATCATTGCTTCGGCATGGTGCTGGGCAACATAGCCTGCATCACACATGGATCCGCCATGGTCTATCCCGGCGAAGGCTTCGATGCGCTCGCAACGCTGGAAGCCGTCGAGGCGGAGAAGTGCACCGCGTTATATGGCGTGCCGACGATGTTCATCGCCGAGCTTGGCCTGCCCGAGATGAAGCGCTTTGACCTATCGAGCCTGCGTACCGGGATCATGGCCGGCTCGCCATGTCCGATCGAAGTCATGCGGCGCTGCGTCAGCGAGATGAATATGAGTGAGGTGACGATCGCCTACGGCATGACCGAAACCAGCCCCGTGAGCACGCAGACCGCGTTCGACGATCCGCTCGAGCGCCGCGTGAGCACTGTCGGGCGCGCACATCCTCATGTCGAGATCAAGATCGTCGACACGGACGGCCGCATCGTTCCGGTCGGCGCGCCGGGCGAACTGTGCACGCGCGGTTATTCGGTCATGCTGGGCTATTGGAGCGATCCCGAGCGCACCGCCGAGGCGATCGACGCGGCGCGCTGGATGCATACCGGCGATCTGGCGACGATGGACGCCGATGGCTACGTCAACATCGTCGGGCGCATCAAGGACATGGTTATCCGCGGCGGCGAGAACGTCTATCCGCGCGAAATTGAGGAGTTTCTGTTCCGCCATCCCAAAGTGGAGGCGGCGCAAGTGGTCGGCGTCCCGGACCCGAAATACGGCGAGGAGTTGTGCGCATGGGTCAAGCTCAAGAGCGGCACGACGGCGACGCCGGAGGAAATCCAGGATTTTTGCAGGGGCCAGATCGCGCATTACAAGATCCCGCGCTACATCAAATTCGTCGATTCATTTCCGATGACCGTCACCGGAAAAGTTCAAAAATTCATGATGCGCGAGCAGATGGTGCAGGAGCTGCGGCTTAGCGAGCAGGCGACCGCCTGATGGGCGATTGTGGTTAGCTAGCGCTAGTTCGGGCCGGCCTTGTAATAGGCCGCGGCGTCGGCGGTGAATGCCTTGCGCGATTGCGGGTCGAGATAAAGCATGTGGCCGCCGCGATAGGTCTTGAGCACGGCGCGGCCGGGCGGGTTCATCGGCGGCAGATGGTCGAGCACGTAGCGCGTCTCGGCGTAGGGCGTGACGAGATCGGACAGTCCGGAACCGATCAAGAGACGGAAATTCGGCGAAAACGACAACAACACGCGCAGGTCGGAATCGACGCCGGCATCGGCACGGCCGGTGCCGCCCCAGTCCCAATGGCCGGCAATGTCGGACGCGAGCAGCGTGTAGGTCATCTCGGTCTTGAAGCCGAGCTCATTGCGCGCATAGGCGGCAAAGGCGCCGCCGTAAGCGCGCACCATGCCGTCGAGGATCGGATCCGGTCCGCGCGAGCCGCGCTGCTCGGGAAAGGGATCGTCCACGGCGAAGGTCGCGTCGTAGCTGCTGACCACCTTGCCCTCGCTCAGCGACTTGAGGACGCCGCCGGTGACGAAGCCGCGTGCCTGCGCGACGGTCTCGACCGGCAGGCCGCTGAGCTTGGCGACGCGCTCGTAGAAGGCGTGCGCCGCCTCGCCCTGCAGCGGCGGGCCGGCCAGCGTCGAGAGATAATCGCCGAGCGCGAATGTCTCGGCCGCGGCGAGCGCCTGCGGCGTGAAGCTCTTAGTGGTCTCGAGATGCGTCGCCGCAAGCGACGGCAATTGCAGTGCCGCGCGCAACGCCGACTGGTCGTCGCCGAAGGTGAGCCAGCCCTCGAGCAGCGGCGACAGCATGACGATGCCGTCGATCGCGATGCCCTGCTGGCGCTTGAGCGCGTTGGCCGTCTTGGCGGCGCGGAAGCCGCCATAGCTTTCGCCGAGCAGATAGATCGGCGCGCCGGCGCGGTTGTTGCGCGCGACGTAGAGCGCGATCGCCTTGGCCATCGCATCGGCGTCGCTGCGTACGCTCCAGAAATTCTTGCCGTCGTCCGGCTTGACCGTGCGGCTCCAGCCGGTGCCGATCGGATCGACCAGGACGAGATCGGTGAAGGCGAGCCAGGTGTTTGGATTATCGACGAGCTTGGCGTTCGCCGCGCCGTGTGCCTCGGGGCCGAGTGCGAGATGGCGCGGGCCGACGAGCCCGAGATTGAGGAAGGCAGAGGCCGCACCCGGGCCGCCGTTGAAGACGAAGGTCAGCGGCCTGTTCGGTGCGCGGTCCTTCGCCACGTAGGCAACGTAGAACACCGCGGCGCTCTGTTCGCCGGACTGGTCGTAGAAGGGCAGCGTGCCGGCGGTTGCGCTGTAGGCGAGACGGCCTTGCGCCGTGTCGACACTGTGCTCGGTGACGCTGTCGGCGGGCAGTAGCCGCAGCACGCCCTTGCCGTTCGGCGGGCTCTGCTGCTGCGGCGGATGAGGCGAATGGTCGGGCTTGGGCTGCGCGCCGGCGCTACCGATGCCGAAGGCTATGAAGAGCACCAGCGCGAGACGCGGAACGAGGTTCATTGGCAAGCGGCCACTCCTGAACGGTGATGCCCCCGATGAACGCGCGCCCCCGGAAAGCCGGCGTCGTGCCGGCCGATAGACAAGTCGTCAGCGGCGGCGGAAGTTCGGCCGGCGCTGCTGCGGCGAGGAGGTCGGCGCGTCGCCCTTATGGCGGAAGCTGATGCGGCCACGGCCCAGGTCGTAAGGCGACATTTCCACGATCACGCGGTCGCCGACGCCGGTACGGATGCGGAATTTGCGCATCTTGCCGGCCGTATAGGCCAGCACCTCGTGCCCGTTATCGAGCTTCACACGGAAATTGCCGTCCGGCAGGACCTCCGTGACGGTGCCGTCGAAATCCAGCAATTCTTCCTTCGCCATCCAGTCGTCTCCAAAGCGGCCCAAAACGGCATAAGCTCGGGCGCGTCAAACCCATCTCAAAAACGGGTTTCCCGCCTTCGGGTCAAGCCCGAAGGCGGGATATGTCAGGATCGTGCTTCAGCGTGGCGCGCGCTGGCCTGCATTGCGGCGCGACCCGCCCTGGCGCTGCATGAAACTAACACTTCCGAAGTCCTTTGGCTCGCCCTTGCCATGCTCCTGTTGGGCGTGCGGATGCTGGTCCCGCGCCTCCGACGGCCCCTTGTGAGGACGCTGATCGGCGTGGCTCTTGTGGGGGCGCGCCTCGGCGTGACCCTGGTGCGCCCGCGGCTCATTGTGCCCGTGATGGCCGCGGCGATCGTTGCCGCCGCGCTTATGCGGATGACCGTTGCGGCCTCTCGGCGCACGCTGCTCGGCCGCCTCCTGTTGCGGCACGGGCTTGCCGGTGCGGCGGTCGGTCGACGGGATCGACATCCGGATCAGCCGTTCGATGTCGCGCAGGTAGGCGCGCTCCTCGTGGTCGCAGAACGAGATGGCGATGCCCTCGGCTCCGGCGCGCGCGGTGCGGCCGATGCGGTGGACGTAGCTCTCCGGCACGTTCGGCAGATCGTAATTGAACACGTGGCTGACGCCGTCGACGTCGATGCCACGCGCGGCAATGTCGGTCGCCACCAGAGTGCGCATGGAGCCATCGCGGAAGGCGGCGAGCACGCGCTCGCGCTGGTTCTGCGACTTGTTGCCGTGGATCGCCTCGGCAGTGAAGCCGGCGGTCTGAAGGCCGCGCACCACCTTATCGGCACCGTGCTTGGTGCGGGTGAAGACCAGCACGCGCTCGACCTGCTCGCTCTTGAGCAGTTCGGCCAGCAGGGACAGCTTGGCGGCCTTCTCGGTGTGGATCACGCGTTGCGCAATACGCTCGACCGTGGTGGCCTGCGGCGTGACGGCGACGCGCGCCGGATCGCGCAGCATCTGGTCGGCCAGACGCGTGATTTCCTGCGGCATGGTGGCCGAGAAGAACAGGGTCTGCCGCTCCTTCGGCAGCATGGCGATGATGCGCTTGATGTCGTGGATGAAGCCCATGTCGAGCATGCGGTCGGCTTCGTCGAGCACCAGCACTTCGAGCTGGTTGAGCGTGACCGCGCGCTGATTGACGAGGTCGATGAGGCGGCCTGGCGTCGCCACCAGCACCTCGACGCCGCGCGCCAGCGAGCGAATCTGCCGGTTGATCGGCACGCCGCCAATGGCGAGCGCGATATCGAGCGGACGGATGTGGCGGCCATAGGCGCGGAAGCTGTCGGCGATCTGGCCGGACAATTCGCGCGTCGGCGACAGGATGAGCACGCGGGCTGCGCGGCGTTCGGGCCGGCGGCGGTTGCTGAAGAGGTGGTTCAGGATCGGCAACGCGAAGGCCGCGGTCTTGCCGGTGCCGGTCTGGGCGATGCCGATGACGTCGCGCTTCTCGAGCACGAGCGGGATGGTCTGGGCCTGGATCGGAGTGGGGGTGACATATTTCTCTTCCGCGAGGGCGCGGAGGATCGGCTCTGTGAGGCCGAACTCGTTAAATGACGTCAAAAGGACTCTTTCTGCATATGGCGAAACGGCCGGCTCGCCTCGTGCGAGGCAGCGGTATCGCGGGTTTCAAAGACATCCCGCGTTGCCAGGGTTGTCGGTCGTTCGGAAGCCGGATGGGCGGGGCGAAATTCGTGTAATCGAGCTTCGTGCACGCGGCCCGCGACCCGATCGAATACGGGTCGAATCATCCAGCGCGCCTCATATGACAGTGCTCGGTGGTCTTTTCAAGGCGTTTATCGACGATTGTTTCCTTCAGGGTGAACGAATTGGCGCCGAATCGTCCGCTTTGCGCGGGTTCAGTCATGCTCGAACCCCGATTTACAAGGCGGGATGGATCGGGGATTGTCGTGGCCCCAAGTATAAGACGCCAGCGCGTCGCGTCACTCCGGAGCCGCTGAAAATGACGTTTCCCAGGGCTTCTCAGGCCCTTTCACGCTTTACCGTGCTCGATCTCACCCGCGTCCGTTCCGGACCGACCTGCGTGCGCCAGCTCGCCGACTGGGGCGCCAATGTCATCAAGATCGAGACGCCCCCGCATCTGGAGAAGGGCGAGGGCCCGGGCGGCCCGCGCGAGAACGCCGACTTTCAGAATTTGCATCGCAACAAGCGCAGCATGACGCTCGACCTGAAGTCGCCGAAGGGCATCGCCGCATTCAGACGCATGGTCGAGAAGGCGGACGTCGTGGTCGAGAATTTCCGCCCCGACGTGAAGGACCGCCTCGGCATCAACTACGAGGATCTGAAGAAGATCAACAAGCGAATCGTGCTCGGCTCGATCTCCGGGTTCGGCCAGGACGGGCCGTATCGCGACCGGCCGGGCTTCGATCAGATCGCGCAGGGCATGGGCGGCCTGATGTCGATCACCGGCGAGCCGGGCCGCGGGCCGATGCGTGTCGGCATTCCGGTCGCCGATCTCTGCGCTGGGCTGTTCTGCGCTATGGGTATCCTCACGGCGCTGCTGGAGCGCGAGGTGTCGGGCGAGGGCCAGTGGGTCTCGACATCGCTGCTCCAGGCGCAGATCTTCATGCTCGACTTCCAGGCCGCGCGTTGGCTCCAAATGCACGAAGTCGCCAAGCAGGCCGGCAATGACCATCCGACGTCAATCCCGACCGGCGTGTTCAAGACCAAGGACGGCTACATCAACATCGCCGCCGCAGGCCAGGTGATATGGGAGCGCACGTGCCAAGCGCTCGGGGCGCCGGAGTTGCTCGCGCGCGAGGACTTCAAGAGCGGCGCGCTTCGTTCCAAGAACCGCGTCGCGGTGAACGCCGAGATCAATAAGCTCACGGCAAACAAGACCAGCGCCGAGTGGATCGACCTGTTCAATAAAACCGGCGTGCCCTGCGGGCCGATCAATTCGATCGATCAGGTCTTTGCCGATCCGCAGGTCGAGCACCTCGGCATGGCGATCGCTGGGCACAAGCCGGATGGCAGCGAGCAGCTTTTCGTCGCCCAGCCATTCAAGATGTCGCGCACGCAGACGCAAATTGCGGCCACGCCGCCACAGCAAGGCCAGCACACCGACGAGGTGCTCAAGGAGTTCGGCTTCTCCGACGGCGACATCGCCGATCTGCACAAGACGCAGGCGGTGTAACAGCTCTCCATTGCGTGCCCGGCCTTGTGCCGGGCACGATCAGGGACGCCGCGCCTTCCCAAACGAGATGGCCGGGACAAACCCGGCCATGACAAATTCCACGACGGAGCGACCAATGCCTCTCACCGACAAGATGCTCGCCCGCAAGGAAGGCAGCGTTGGCTATCTTACCTTCAACAATCCGGAGCGGCACAACGCCGTGTCGCTGGAGATGTGGGAGGCGGGCGCGCATTATCTGGCGGAGTTCAAGAACGACAATTCGGTCCGCTTGGTGGTGGTCACCGGGGCGGGCGGCAAGGCCTTCGTCTCGGGCGCCGACATTTCGCGGTTCGAGAAGGAGCGATCTTCCAAGGAAGCGATCGATCGCTACAACGTCGTCGTCGACCAGGCCTATACCGCGTTCTCCGACTTTCCCAAGCCGACCATCGCGATGATCCGCGGCTACTGCATCGGCGGCGGCGTCGGGCTGGCACTGTGCTGCGACATGCGCATCTGCACGGAGAATTCCAAGTTCGGCGTGCCCGCGGCCAAGCTTGGCCTCGGCTACGGCTTCAAGGGCATCAAGAAGCTGGTCGACGTCGTCGGCCCCTCCTATGCCAAGGAGATTTTCTACACGGCGCGGCAATTCACCGCGGCCGAGGCGCATGGAATGGGGCTCGTCAATCGCGTCGTACCGGACGCCGACCTCGAGACCTATGTGAAGGGTTATGCCGAGACGATCAGCGCCAACGCCCCGCTGACCGTCGACTCGGTGAAGTTCATCGTCGGCCAGGCGGTGGCGGAGGAATCGAAGCGGGACCTCAAGACTTGCGACGACCTGGTCAGCGCCTGCTTTGCCAGCCGCGATTACACGGAAGGCCGCACCGCTTTCATGGAAAAGCGCAAGCCGCGGTTCACCGGCTCATGATAGGCTTGGCGGCCGCCGTCCGAGAATGAACACGGGCGCGCGGGGTTTATTACGATAAGCCGCGCACAAGCGAAAAAAGCGGCGTCGCGTGGGGAGGACAAGGTTTGGCTTCGGTCGAATTGCGCTCGCTGACGAAACGGTACGGCGAGGCCGCGGTGGTCGACGGCGTCTCGCTGACGATCGCGCACGGCAATCTGGTCTGCCTGCTCGGGCCGTCCGGCTGCGGCAAGACCACCACGCTGCGGCTGATTGCCGGCTTCGTCGAGCCGAGCGCCGGTGAAATCCGGGTCGGCGATCGCGTTCTGTCCTCACGTTCGCGGACCGTGCCGCCCGAGCGGCGCAACATGTCGATGATCTTCCAGAGCTACGCGCTGTGGCCGCACATGACGGTTGCCGAGAACATCATCTACGGATTGAAGCTTCGCAAGATCGACCGCGCGGCCATCGCCCAGAAGCTCGATGCCATTCTGGCCACGACCAAGCTGGCGCGGCTGGCGCAGCGCTATCCGGGTGAATTGTCGGGTGGGCAGCAGCAGCGCGTGGCGCTGGCCCGCGCGCTCATCGTCGAGCCGGAGACGCTGCTGCTCGACGAGCCGTTGTCCAATCTCGACGCGAACCTGCGCGAGGAGATGCGGTTCGAGGTGCGCCGGCTCCACGACGAATACCGCTATACGACCGTCTATGTGACGCACGACCAGTCCGAGGCCATGACCACGGCCGACCTCATCGCCGTGATGAACGGCGGCAAGATCGAGCAGGCCGGATCACCGGAAGACATCTTCGATCGGCCGCAATCCGAATTCGTCGCCCGGTTCATCGGTGCGAGCAACGTCATTCGCGCAAAAGGTCTCGACGCGACGCACGCCGAATTCTCCGGCGTCGCGCTGGCCTGCGTCGGAGAATCGATGGCGACTGGTGCCGATGTGCCGATCTCGATTCGGCCGCATGACATCGACCTGTCGGCGCGCCAGACGCACGACAACGTCAATGTCGTGCCTGCGACGGTGGCACGGCAGGTCTTCCTCGGCGGCACCCGTGATTACGTCGTCGAAGCGCGCAACGGTACACAGCTGCGCGTACTTACGGCCGCCTCGGAGAACATTCCGACGGGAACCGAGGTCTGGCTGCATCTGCCGCCCGACCGCTGCCGGGCGCTGAGCCGGTAGCCAATAACAAGAAACGTCAAATCGAAACCACGGAGGATACGCGATGACAGAGTTTCGAATTTCACGCCGCGACCTGATGATCGGATCGAGCGCGCTCGCCGCCGGCGGCATGTTCTCGACCCAGGTCCTCTCGGCCGCGCCGCCGGCGAGCGCCGTGACGCCGCAGCTCGTCGAGGCGGCGAAGAAGGAAGGCAAGGTCGTCTGGTACACGTCGGTCGACCTGCCGTTGGCCGAGAAAATCGGCAAGTCGTTCGAGGCCAAGTATCCGGGCGTCTCCGTCCGGGTCGAGCGTTCGGGCGCGGAGCGCGTTTTCCAGCGCATCGGCCAGGAATATGCCTCGAACATTCACGCCGTCGACGTCGCCAATTCCTCCGATGCCGCGCATTTCATCATCTGGAAGAATCAGAAGATGCTCGAGGCCTATGTTCCCGAGGACGTCGCCAAGTTCTATCCGGTCGAGCACAAGGACACGGACGGCATGTTCGCCAGCTTCCGCGTCTGGCTGTGCATCATCGCCTACAACACCAATTTGGTGAAAAAGGAGGAGGCGCCGAAGAGCTACGCCGATCTGCTCGATCCGAAATGGAAAGGCAAGATCGTCAAGGCTCATCCGGGCTACAGCGGCACGATCATGACCGCGACCTACCAGATGCAGCGCGATCTCGGCTGGGGTTACTTCGAGAAGCTCGCCAAGCAGAACGTCATGCAGGTGCAGTCGTCGGCCGATCCGCCGAAGCGTCTGGCGCTCGGCGAGCGCGCGGTGATGGCGGACGGCAACGAGTACAACATCTTCGAACTCATGGACAAGCATGGGCCGGTCGCGCCGGTCTATGCCACCGAAGGCTCGCCGCTGATCGTCGGCCCGACCGGCATGTTCAAAGCCGCGCCCAATCCGAATGCGGCGAAGCTGTTCTGCAACTACAGCTTCTCGCCGGAATGCCAACAGTTCATCATCGACCTTGGCGGTCTGCGCTCGATGCATCCGCACACGAAGGAGAAGGCCGGCCGCACGCCGTTCAAGGACATCAAGACGATGAAGGACGACCCCGCCGCCGTCGCTAAGATGGCCGACGAGATCAAGCAGCATTACGTCAAGCTGTTCCACGTCTAGGCCGCGATACCGCAAGAGAACGCGGCGCGAAACAAAGAGGCGAACATGGCAAGGATGACAGTCAACCGGCGCGACGTCCTCAAGGGCGGCGCCACACTGGCGGCCACAACCGTGTTCGCCTCGCCGCTTCGCGCCGCGCCGCCGCCGGCGGAAGCGATCACGCCGGCGCTGATCGAGGCGGCGAAGAAAGAGGGTGCGGTGACCTTCTACACCGCCATGGACCTTGCCTTCGCCGAGCGGCTCGGCCGCGTCTTCGAGCAGAAATTCGCCGGCATCAACGTCCGTGTCGAGCGGTCCGGCGCCGAGCGCGTCTTCCAGCGCATCGGCCAGGAGTACCAGAGCAACATTCACGCCGTTGACGTCGTCAACACCGCCGATCAGTCGCACGTCATCTACTGGAAGCGGCAGGGCTGGCTGGCGGCCTACCTGCCGGACGATGTCGTCAAATATTACGACAAGAAATACTACGATCCCGACGGCCTCGCGATCGTCACGCGCGTTCTGGTGTCGCCGTTCGGCATCAACACCAATCTGGTGAAGATGGACGACGCGCCGAAGAGCTTCGCCGATCTGCTCAATCCGAAATGGAAGGGCAGGATGGTGAAGGGGCATCCGGCCTATAGCGGCACCATCATGAACGCGACGTTCCAGATCGCGCGCGACCTCGGCTGGGACTACTTCGAGAAGCTTGCCAAGCAGAACGTCCTGCAAGTCCAGTCGGCCACTGATCCGCCGAAGCGGATCGCGCTCGGCGAGCGCGCCGTCATGATCGACGGCGCCGGGTATCTGGTCATCCGCGGCAAGGAGGCGGGCCAGCCGGTCGACGTCATCTATCCTTCCGAGGGAACGCCGGTCGCGACCAGCCCGAGCGTGCTGATGAAGGCCGCGCCGCATCCGAACGCCGGCAAGCTGTTTCAGAACTGGATGCACGCGCGCGAGGGCCAGCAGCTCCTCATCGACTATGCGCGCCAGTATTCGCCGCACAGCCAGGCGGTGGAGAAGCCCGGCGTGCGCAAGCTCTCCGACATCAAGCTGATGCGCGAGGACCCCGAGGCCGTCGAGAAGGCCGCCGACGAGGTCAAGCGCCGCTACACGCAGTACTTCAAGGTGTGACCATGCCGACGGGACAAAGGCAGGGCGGGCCATGACGGTCGCCCTTCCGGCAACGCGTGCGCAACGGCGTTTTGGCTTCGATCTGACGAAGCCGGTGCTCTATCTGTTCGCGGCCGTGCTGTGCGTTCTGATCGTGCTGCCGCTGTCGTGGCTGTTCATCTACAGCCTGACTGACCAGAAAGGCGCGTTTACGCTCGTCAATTTCTATCGTCTGTTCAGCGAATCCTCCTTCTACGATCCGCTCGTCACCACCTTCATCATCTCGATCTCGTCGGCGCTGATCTGCTGCACGGTCGCCGCGCCGATGGCGTGGCTGGTGGCGCGCACGGACCTGCCGTTCGCCGGCCTCGTCCGCGCGCTGGTGACGGCCTCGTTCGTCACGCCGCCCTTCCTCGGCGCCATCGCCTGGGAATTGTTGGCCGCGCCGAACAGCGGGCTGCTCAATCAAATCTTCCGTGCGCTCACCGGCGCGGAGCGGGACGAGCACCTGTTCAACATCTACACGGTGGAAGGGATCATTTTCGTCATCGCCTGCTACACGTTTCCTTATGTCTTCGTGCTGGTGGCGAATGCGCTCGATCGTACGCCGGGCGAGCTCGAAGACGCCTCGTCGATTCTCGGCGGCGGACGCTGGTACACGGCGCGGCGCGTCACGATTCCGCTGGTGCTGCCGGCGCTGCTGGCCGGCGGGCTCGTCGCCTTCTTGCAGGCAATGACGTTGTTCGGTTCGCCGGCGATCCTGGCGCTGCCGGCCGGCTTCCACACCATGACAACGAAGATATGGAGCCTATTCCAGTTTCCGCCGAAGCCGGAGCTTGCCGCCGCCGCTTCGCTGCCGCTCCTCGTGCTCACGGTGCTGTTGTTGCGTGCTGAGCACATGATCCTCGGCCGGCGCGGCTATTCAGTGGTCGGCGGCAAATACGGCGCGCCGCGGCTTATCCCGCTGCGCGCCTGGCGCTGGCCGGCATTCGGCGTCTGCACGGCGATGTTGATGCTGCCGGTGTTCCTGCCCTACGCCGCGCTATTCAACGCCGCTTTCTCCCCGATCGCGACCACGTTCGTGACGTTCAAGACCGCTACCTGGCAGAACGTGCATTTCGTGGTTTTCGAGCTCTCGGCCATGTCATTGGCACTCAAGAACACCATCATCCTCGGGACCTCCGCGGCGACCGTCGGAACGGCAATCGCGCTTGTGATCGCTTATGTGACGACGCGGCAGGCAGTAGCCGGCTGGCGCGTACTCGGCTTCCTCGCCACCGCGCCGATTGCCATTCCCGGCATCGTCCTCGGCGTCGGCCTGTTCCTGAGCTATACACGCGAGCCTTTCGTGCTCTACGGCACGTTGTGGATCCTCCTCATCGCCTTCGTCACGATTGCGCTGCCGTCGGCCTATCAGCAGCTCCAGGCTGCCTTCCGCACCATTCACCCGGAGTTGGAGGACGCCAGCCGCATCCTCGGAGCGACACGGCTGCGCTGCTTGTGGCAGATCACCGCGCCGCTGTTGCGCACCGGTATTGTCGCCACCTGGTGCTTCATCTTCGTCGGCGTCATGCGTGAGTTGTCGGCGGCGATCATCCTGTTCACATCCCAGACCAAAGTGGTATCTGTGCTGATCTACGATCTCAACGAGAGCGGCGATCTCGGCGCCATCTCGGTGATCGGTCTCGGGATGCTCTTCATCACCCTCGCCGTGGTCATCGCCGTCAACAGGATCCCCGGCTTCGGTACGGTCCGCTTCACAACGTAAATCCCATGGACGCCAAACTTCCCGCCGTCTCGCTCGCCGAACAACTGGCCGGGCGCATCGCCGCGCTACGCGCCGACGCTTTGCCCGCCGGCGTGCGCGTCAAGTGCGAAGACCTGCTGATCGACGTCGCCGGTCTTTGTGCCACCGCGCGCAACGAGGACTACGTCAAGGCGGTGCTCGCCGGCCTCGACGACGACGGCCCGTGCACGGCGATCGGCCATACCCGCACGCTGAGTTCGGCCGGCGCGGCGCTCGTCAACGGCACGGCCGCGCACGGCGAGGACTTCGACGATACGTTCGAGGGCGGCCCTGTCCACGCCGGCGCGGTGATCGTGCCGGCCGTGCTCGCCGTCTGTGAGCGGCATGGCCGCGGCGGGCCCGACGCGCTCCTCGGCATCGCCGTCGGATGCGAGGTCATGTGCCGGCTGTCGACCGTGGTGCCCAAGGCCGTGCACAAGGCCGGTTTCCATCCGACCGCGATCTTCGGCGCCATCGGTGCCGCCGCCGGCGTCGGCTCCGCGCTCGGCCTGCCGCAGAAACAGATCGTCGATGCGCTCGGCATCGCCGGCAGCATGGCCTCCGGCATCATCGAATATCTCGCCGAGGGCACATGGACCAAGCGCATGCATCCCGGCTGGGCGGCGCAGTCAGGCCTGCGCGCGGCGTTGCTCGCACGTGGCGGCTTCCTCGGGCCGCGCACGGTGTTCGAGGGGGTGCACGGCCTGTTCCACGGCTTCGCACACACGACCAAGGGCGACTTTGACGCTCTGATCGGCGACTTCGCCGAACGCTGGGTGATCGAGACGCTCGCCTTCAAGCCCTATCCGTGCGGGACCATGGCGCACCCTTACATCGATTGCGCCAAGCGGCTTGCCGCCCGCGGCATCAAGCCCATCGACGTGAAAGAACTCGTCTGCGAGGTGGCCGAAGGCACGGTGCATCGCCTGTGGGAGCCGCTCGCGGTCAAGCAGCAGCCGCCGAACTGTTACGCGGCAAAGTTCGCGACGCCGTTCATCCTGGCGACGGGCTTCGTCAAGGGCGGCGTCGGCCTCGATGCCTTCACCGAGAGCGCGGTCAACGACCCCGCCGTGCTGGCACTCGCCGCCAAGGTTCGCTACGTCATCGATCCCGATAATCCTTATCCGAACGGCTTCACCGGCCACATCCGCGCCGTGCTCAACGATGGGCGCGTGGTCGAGGAACGGCAGCCGCATTTCCGTGGCGGCGCCAACGAACCGCTGACGCGCGCGGATATCGAGGAAAAGTTCACGCTCAGTGCCCGTCATGGCGGCTGGGATGCCGCGCGCAGCGCGGCCGCGCTGAAGCTGCTGGCGACATTGTATCAAGGGCCGATCGATCTGAAATCTCTGCGGGGATAATCGATGAGTGAACACGAACTCGCCGGCAAAGTCGCCATCGTCACCGGCGCCGGGCGCAATATCGGCCGCGCCATCGCGCTCAAGCTTGCTCGCTCCGGTGCGGCATTGGTCGTGAACGCACGCGCGAACGCTGCCGAGGCGGATGGCGTCGTGCGCGAAATCGAAGCCTCGGGCGGCAGGGCGGTCAGCGTGATCGGTGACGTCGCCGATGCCAAGGTCGCCGACGCTTTGGCCGCCGCCGCGCTCAAGCAGTTCGGCCGCATCGACATCCTCGTGAACAACGCGGCGCTCCGGCGCGAGAAGCCGATCACCGAGATGAGCTACGCCGAGTGGCGCGAGGTGATGGACGTGACGCTCGACAGCGCATTCCATTGCGTGAAGGCGTGCCTGCCGGCGTTGCGCAAGAACGGCGGCGCCATCGTCAATGTCGGCGGTATGAGCGCGCATATCGGTTCCAAGCACAGGGCGCATGTGATGGCCGCCAAGGCCGCGCTCGTCGGCTTTACGCGCGGGCTTGCGCACGATCTCGCCGTCGACCGCATTTCGGTCAACTGCGCGGTACCCGGCGCCATCGACACCTCGCGCGCGGCGGGCGCCACGCCGGCGCATCATCTCACCCACGGCACCATTACCGGCGAGCGCGGTACGTCCGAGGACGTCGCCGCGCTGGTGCATTTCCTCTGTACGCCGGCGGCGCATTACGTCACGGGGCAGGCGATCCACGCCAACGGCGGCGCCTATCTGGGGTCGTAGTTCCTGTCATGGCCTGGCCTGTCCCGGCCATCTCGCTTAGGCGGGCACCGGGCCTTCCTATGCGGGGTCACCGGGACAAGCCCGGTGACGACAATCGGGAAAAAATGCTAATCCAGCGGCGGATTTCGTCCGCGCAAAATGGAGTGCCGCATGTACACCGACCTTGCTCTCTACATCGACGGAAAATGGCTCAAAGGCGAAGGCCGCAAAGGCGAGGACGTCATCAACCCTGCGACCGGCAAGGCGCTGGCGCATCTTCCGCATGCCAGCAAGGCCGATCTCGACCATGCGCTCGCCGCCGCCGAGAAGGGCTTCGCGGTGTGGAAAGCCACCTCGGCCTATGACCGCTCCAAGATCATGCGCAAGGCGGCGGACCTCCTGCGCGAGCGCGCCGATCACGTCGCCCGCGTGCAGACACAGGAACAGGGCAAGCCCTTCCCGGAGTCACGTGGCGAGGTGATGACCTCCGCCGACATCATCGACTGGTATGCCGAGGAGGGCCGCCGCGCCTATGGACGCATCGTGCCGGGCCGGCAGAAGGGCGTGCGCCAGATCGTCACGCAGGAGCCGGTCGGCGTCGTCGCCGCCTTCACGCCGTGGAATTTTCCGACGCTGACGCCGGTGCGCAAGATCGCCGGCGCGCTGGCGGCCGGATGCTCGCTCATCATCAAGGCGTCTGAGGAAACCCCCGGCGGCTGCGTGGAGCTTGTGAAGTGCTTCGCCGATGCGGGCGTGCCCGCGGGTGTGCTGAACCTCGTGTTCGGCGTGCCGTCGGAAGTCTCCGAGCACCTCATCCCGTCGCCGATCGTGAAGAAGATTTCCTTCACCGGCTCGATTCCCGTGGGCAAGCATCTCGCGGCGCTCGCCGCCAAGGGCATGAAGCGCGCCACCATGGAGCTCGGCGGACATTCCCCGGTCGTCGTCTTCGCCGATACCGATCCGGAAAAGGCGGCCGACGTCATTGCCGCGTTCAAGTATCGCAATGCCGGCCAGGTCTGCATCTCGCCGACGCGCTTCTACGTCCAGGAGCAGTCCTATCCGAAGTTTCTGGCGCGCTTCACGGAATACGCGAAGGGCATCAAGCTCGGTGACGGTCTCGAGAAGGGCACGAGCATGGGGCCGCTCGCAAATCCGCGCCGGCTCGACGCGATGGAGTCGTTCGTCAACGACGCCAAGGAGCGCGGCGGCAAGATCCAGACGGGCGGCTCGCGTCACGGCAACCAGGGCTTCTTCTTCCAGCCGACGGTGATCACCGACGTGCCGGACGATTCCAAAATCATGACGCAGGAGCCGTTCGGGCCGGTGGCGCCGATCGTGCCGTTCAAGACTTTCGACGAGGTCGTCGAGCGCGCCAACTCGCTCGAATACGGCCTCGCCGCTTACGCCTTCACCTCGTCGAGCGCGACCGCAACCGCCATCGGTGACGCTATTCAGTCGGGCATGGTCGGCGTCAACTCGGTCGCCATCTCGACGCCGGAGACTCCGTTCGGCGGCGTCAAGGAGTCCGGCTACGGCTCCGAGGGCGGCTCCGAGGGCCTTCAGGCATATCTCAATACGAAGTTCATTTCGCAGGCGTGATGCCTTCGCCACCATTGAAAATGAAATGGCCGGGCATGTCCCGGCCATTTTTGTTTTTCTATTCTGTCATTGCCGGGCTTGATCCGGCAATCCATGATGCTTGGCCAAGCCTGCGCATGACGCGGAGTTTGTTATGCGCCGCGGCCTTTACTTGCCCGCCAGCCCCCGCTGGCACGCCTCCCACACCTTGGCCGGCGTGGCAGGCATCTCCATGTGGTCGGCAGCGCCGTTCGGGATCGCGTGCGCGACGGCGTTCATCACGGCGGCGATCGCCGCCGTGGTGCCGGCCTCGCCGGTGCCTTTGACGCCGAGCGGGTTGGTGGTCGACGGCGTCGCATGCATCGCCTCGCGAAACTCGACCGGCATGTTGTGCGCGTGCGGCATGCCGTAATCCATGAACGAGCCGGAGACGAGCTGTCCGCTCTGCGGATCGTAGACCGCGTTCTCGGTCAGCGCCTGGCCGAGGCCGTTGGCGATCGAGCCCTGCACCTGGCCTTCGACGACGATGGTGTCGAGCGGTACGCCACAGTCGTCGACCGCGGTGTAGGTGACGAGGGCGACATGGCCGGTGTCTGGATCGATCTCGATTTCGGCGATGTGGCAGCCGTTCGGAAACGTAAGCGGTGCCTCGGCCTTTTCCTTGCTGTCGAGCGGCTCGCCGGTTTCCTTCGCGTGCCGCGCGGTCTCGAACAGAGACACTTTCCGGTCGGTGCCGACCACCTCGAAGTGCCCGCTCCTGAACTGGATGTCACCTTCGGAGGCTTCCAGAAGGCCGGCGGCGATCTTCTTGCCCTTGGTGACGACGGCGTCGGCCGTCGCCAGGATCGCCGCGCCGGCGCACATCGCCGAGCGCGAGCCGACCGACGCGAAGCCGGAGAGCCCCATCGCGGTGTCGCCGTGCCGGTGCTCGATGGTGTTCGGATCGATGCCGAGCTTTTCCGCAAGCACGCGCGCGAACACCGTCGCATGGCTCTGGCCGGTCGATTGCACGTTCAGTCCGAGCACGAGCTTGCCGTCGCCGGGGAATCCGATCGATGCCGACTCGGTCGGCATCGCGCCGGCATGTTCGAGCATGCAAGAAACCCCGATGCCACGCAGCTTCTTGCGCTTTGCCGACTCGCGTTTGCGCTTGTTGAAATTGGCGTAGTCGGCAAGCTCGAGCGCCTTGTCGACAAGACCGGGGAAGTCGCCGCTGTCGTAAGTGTTTCCGACGGCGGTCTTGATCGGGATCGAGGATTTCGGGATCAGGTTCTTCTTGCGCAGCCGCACCGGATCCATGCCGACGACGCGCGCCGCTTCCTCGACGACGCGCTCAAGCGCGTAGTTCGCTTCGGGGCGACCGGCGCCGCGGTAAGGTCCGATCGGCACGGTGTTGGAAAAATAGCAGGCCACCGACACGTCGATCTTCGGGATGCGGTACATGCCGGGCAGGCAGCGGGCGAAGTTGTTGGTGTTGATGTTGACGCCGGCGGTCGAGATATAGGCGCCCTGATTGCACAAATGGCGCACGCGCAGCGCCAAGAACTTGCCGGTCTCGTCGAGCGCGAGCTCGGCCTCCGTCACCGCGTCGCGCGCCTGTGTATCGGTAACGAAGGCCTCAGAGCGCGTCGATTGCCAGTGCACCGGCCGGCCGAGCTGCCGCGCGGCGACGAGCACAACCGCGTATTCCGGATAGAACGGCGTCTTCATGCCGAAGGCGCCGCCGACGTCCTCGGTGATGATGCGCAGCTTCTCCGGCGGCACGCCCATCACGGCAGCGCCGGGGCCCTGTAACGCGAAGGCGCCCTGCGAGCAGGCATACAGCGTATAGGCGTCCTTCTCCTTGTCGTGGACGCCGGTGGCGCCGCGCGTCTCCATCGAGGCGACGACCATGCGCTGGTTGGTCACCTTCACGCGCGCGACATGCGGCGCACCGGCGATGATCTTCGCCACCTCGCGCTCGTTGTCCTCGCTGGGCAGTATTCCGGGCCAGTCGACGCAGAGATTGCCGGGCGCTTCGGCGAAGAGCTGCGTCTTGGCCGCCATCGCATCGTCGAGGGTCACGACCGGGGTCAGTTCCTCGTAATCCACCACGACCAGATCGGCGGCGTCCTGCGCCAGTGCCTGGGTCTCCGCGACGACGACCGCGACCGCGTCGCCGACATGCATCACCTTGTCGCCGGCGAGCGCGGGCCGGAACGGCACCGGCATTTTGACGCCGCCGCGCCCGACGACCGGCGGATGCCGCGAGACTGAGCCGACGCCGGCGGCGGTCACGTCGGCAGCGGTCAGTACCGCCAGCACGCCCTTGACCTTCTTCGCCGCGTCCGTGTTGACCCGCACAACGCGCGCATGGGCGTGCGGCGACCGCACGAACACCGCATAGGCTTGGTTCGCCAGGCGGGGATCGTCGCTGAAGCGGCCGAGCCCGCGCACCAAGGCGTCATCCTCGACGCGGGGTGGACGTTGCGTGCGGGCAGGGCTGGTCGCTGACATGGACACTTCCGGATTGCTGAGAGGACGCGGGCGGGATGCTAACGCAGGTTGGCGGCCGGAAAAAACCGGTTTCTCGTACGGGCGTTGAACAGTGCCGAGGGGCTTGCGCGCACTCATCGTGTGCGGCAGTGGAAGCGCGGCTCGCTTTCTGCGGCAGAGACTTATCTTTCAGGGGATGAAATGAATAAGGCGCGGACGATCGACACGCATACGCACATTCTCACGCTTGAAACAGCAGCGATGCTGACCGAGGCCGGCGCCAAAGTGACGATCACGCCGAATGACGCCGAGTTGTCGACGCTCGATGTGAATGGCGTCGTTTACAAGGCCTTCCCGACGGGCGGTTACGATATTCCGCGGCGCCTGAAGGACATGGATGCGGCCGGCGTCGATGTGCACGTCCTGTCGGCGACTCCGCAGACCTATCTGTACAATCTGGAGCCGGAGCTGAGCGCGACGCTGGCTCAGATCCAGAACGATCAGATGGCCAAGCATGTCGCAGCGCATTCCGACCGCTTCATGGCGATCGCAACTTTGCCTCTCGCGCAAGCGGCGCGCGCCGCCGACGAGCTCAAGCGCGTCATGACCGAGCATGGCTTCAAGGGCGCGATGTTCGCCTCGAACATCAAGGGCACCAATCTGGATGACCCGATGTTCGAGCCGCTGTGGGCCGCCGCCCAGGAGCTTGGCGCCTTCATGTTCGTCCACCCGAACAATGTCGCCGGGGCCGATCGGCTGAAGTCGTATTATCTCGCCAACCTCATCGGCAACCCGCTCGACACCACCATCGCCGCGGCCTCGCTGTTCTTCGGCGGCGTGATGGACCGCTATCCAAAGCTCAAGATCATGCTCGCGCATGGCGGCGGCTTCACGCCGTATCAGGCACCGCGCTGGGAGCACGGCTGGAAGGTGCGCGAGGAGGCGAAGAAGAACATCAAGACGCAGCCGAAGAATATCGCCGGCCGATTCATCTACGACACCATCCTGCACTCCGAGAAATCGCTTGAGGCGATGATCGGCCTGGTCGGCGTCGATCGTGTAATGCTTGGCAGCGACTATCCCTACGACATGGCAATGCTCGATTGCGTCAGCCACGTGCGCGGCCTGAAGATCTCCGACGCCGACAAGCAGGCAATCCTCCAGGGCAACTTCGAGACGTTCCTCGCAGGGATGCCGAAATGAACGCGCCGGTCAAAGCCGGCCGCATCGCCGTCGAGGCCGTGTGCGGCCTGATCGGCGATGCCATGCGCAAGGTCGGCGTGCCCGATGCCGACGCCGCGAAGATCGCCGAATTGATGGTCGAGGCCGATCTGGTCGGCGCCGACGCGCACGGCGTGTTCCGCCTGTCACAATACATCCAGCGACTGAAGCTCGGCTCGACCAATCTGCGGCCGTCGATCACGGTCGAGCGCACCGCGCCTGCAACCGCGCTTGTGCACGGCGACAATGGCATGGGTCACTTGGTTGTCGCCCGCGCGGCAGACACCGCCGTCGAACTCGCGCGCGAATGCGGCGTCGCCTGGGTCGGCTGCAACATGTCCGGCCATGCCGGCGCGGCTGGCGTCTACGCGGCGCTGCCGCTGAAGGCCGACATGATCGGCCTCTACTCGGCGGTCGCCAACGCCAACCACATGCCGCTCGCCGGCGGCGCCGAGCCGCTGCTCGGCACCAATCCGTTCGCCATCGCTATTCCCGCCGGCGAGGAGCCGCCAGTGGTACTCGACATTGCGACCTCGATTGTGTCGTATGGCACCATCAAGAATCATCGCCTGCAAAACATGCCGCTGCATAACGACTGGATGATCGATCCCAAGACCGGCGTGGCGATCACCGATCCGCATCAGAGCGCGCAGGCATTGCTTTTGCCGATGGCGGGCTACAAAGGCGCGGGGCTGGCACTGATGATCGGCCTGCTTGCGGGCACGCTCAACGGTGCGCTATTCGGCCGCGACTGCGTCGATTTCAATGCCGAGCCAGACCGCGTCACCAATACCGGACAGTTCGTGCTGGCGCTCGATCCGTCCCGCTTCCAGAAGCTCGATCACTTCAAGGCCGAAGTCGACCGCCACGTGCGCTCGCTGCGCAATTCCAAGGCGCTGCCGGGCCATAGTGTGCGGCTACCGGGCGATGCCCGCGCCAAGCGCCGCGCCGACCGGCTGGCGAACGGGCTGGCCCTGCCGCCGGAGCTCTTGAAGCAGCTCGACACGGTGGCAAGCGACATGGGCATCAGGCCGCTCGGTGCGCGCTGATAGGCTCTACGCGAGCGCCTTCATGTCGGCCGCGTCGAGCGGCAACTTCACCGCCTGCTTGCGCTTGGCGGAGAGATCGAGCGCCTTGGTCAGCATCAGGTTGCGATGTGCTTCCTCGACGGTCGCCGCCGCGGTCGGCAGGCCGAGCGAGACGCGGTTGAGCCAGCTCATGGTTTCCTCCGCCATCGGGCCGCGCAACTCGCCGAACGCCATGTCACCGGGCGGATAGCTGCCCATGAAGTCGACGAGGCGCGTGGCGTCGGGGTTGTAGCCCTCCGACTGTGCCTTCGAGACCGCCAGCACGATGTCACGGTGCGTATCGTCGATCGTAAGCACGCCGGTAGTGCCGGAAATGCCGACCTCGAGCGAATAGACCGCCGCCGGCCACGTCACCGGCATCGCCCAAGACATGCTCAGATGATAGACGGTGCCGTCGTCGAACATGATCATGCCGGCGGTGGCGTCGATGCCCTGGTAGAGCGGGCCCATCACCTTGTCGATGGAGCGCGCGAAGACCTCGACCGGCCTCTTGCCTTCGAGGCACCACATGCAGATGTCGAGCGCGTGCGTGCCGGAGATCACCATCGGCGAGATGGTCGAGGGATCGTCGGTGCGCTTGTAGTTGTCTATCGCCACCAGCCGGTTCATGAAGGCGCGCGAGGTAACGAGCGTGACGTCGCCGAGCGCGCCGGTGCGGCACTTCTCCTTGGCAGCCAGCCAGCGGCGGCGGAAACGCTGCGTGTAGCCGACGACGGCGTCGATCTTGGCGTCCTTGATGAGCTTGAGCACGCGCGCGGATTCATCGAGCCGCGTGGCCAAGGGCTTCTCGATCAGCATTGGAATGCCGCGCTCGATGCAGGCCATGATCGGCTCGACGTGCAGGTGCTCGTCAGTGGCGATGATGGCGCAGGTGACCTCCGGTCGCTTGACCAACTCGACATGACTCTGGGTAACGAAATCGGCGCTTATTTTTGGGCCGACCTCGCCGGCGCGGTTCGGGTTCTTTTCGGCGAGCCCGATCCATTCGACCGCCGGATGCCGCGCCGCCACTTCGCCGCGGAACAGCCCGACGCGGCCGCCGCCGATGATGGCGAGGCCGATGCCTTTGGCCGTTTTCTTCACGAATTCACTCCCGCGCGGATCTTCTGCTTGAACTCGGCGATGGCCGAAATCGTCTCGTTCGACAGCGGCAGGTCGACCGGCTCGTTGCGGTCGGCCGAGAGGTCGGCGGCGCTGTAGGTCTCCATCACGCGCCGGGCCGATTCCGGCGTCACCATAACCGGCGTGTCGCGGATGCAGGCCTCCAGGAAGTGGATCGTCTCAGGTCCCATGCCACCGGCGAAGACGTTGTCGACCCATTCGCCCGGCATCGTCGACATCGGAAAAGTCTGGCCGTCCTTCGCTGTGTTCAGCCAGTTGTCGCGCTGCGTATCGTCGATGAACAGCGAGCCCTCGGTGCCGGTGATCTCGATCCATGTGGCGCAATAGTTCGGGTAGCTCGGCGGCAGGTTCCAGCCGCCGCCGATCATCACCACGACGCCGTTGTCCATGCTGACGGTCGTGAACATGACGTCGTGCGAGCCGTTGACCGGCTGCATGTAGCCATAGGCGCCTTGCGAATAGACGCGCACGGGCTTGGCGGGCTCGAGCAGCCACATGACGAAATCGAGGTCGTGCGTTGATTCCATCACCACCGGCGACAGCCGCACGCGGCTCGCGATCTTCTTGCCGAGCGAGCGCGACAGGTGCCGGCTCACCAGCACCGAGACCACATTGCCGAGCGTGCCATCGACGATCTTCTTCTTGGCGTAGGCAATCTTGGGATTGAAGCGTTGCGAATAGCCAATGGTGAATTTCAGGCCGGCGCGCTTTGCGAGATGGATGAGTTCGTCGGCTTCCCACAGTTCCAGCGCGATCGGCTTCTCCAGCATCACGTTCTTGCCGTTCTTCAGGCAATCGCGGCAGATCGGATAATGGTTCGATTCCGGCGTGGTCGAAATGTACACGACCGAGATGTTCGGATTGTCGATGATGTCTTGGTAATCGAGTGTCGCGGTCGCCGGCTTGTACAGCGCCTTCACTTCGGCCAGACGGTCCGGGCGGATGTCGCACAGATGGAGCTTGTCAACCAGCGCGGTCCGCGCCAGCGTTTCCGCGCGTGTGCCGCCCACCCACCCGACGCCAATCACCGCAGCTTCAACAGTTTGCACCGGACATTCCTCGTGTTGATTTTTCGGCGGCGAGAGTAGGCACAGGCCGCCGCTTCAGGGAAGAGGCTCGGGTTGGCGCGCTTGCGCCTTTCACTTCGCGAAAGCGCCGACGCCGAACACCGCTTGCGCAAACTGCGGGTAGACATCGGCCAATTGTGGTGCCACTGCCTCGCGCATCAGCCGCAACGTGTCTGCCGACGGCGCCGGCGTGTTCGGCACCTGCGCGGGACGGTCGAAGTCGAAGCCGGTATTCTCAATCACCTCTTCGACCGTGTGGTCCGGATGGACGCTGTCGAGGCGAAAGCGGCCGCCGGCGAAACCGAAAACGCACCGGTTCGTCACCAGCGCAATCGGGCCGCCCGTGCGGAACACGTCCGGCTCGCTTGCGCCCGGCGCGCTTATGAAATCGACCTGCGGCACCAAGGTGCGCCGCGAATGCTCGGTGCGGAACAGAATCACCTTCGGCACGACGTAATAGAGATAGGCCGAACCGAAAGAGCCGGGGAAGCGCACCTTGGGATGGCCGTGCTCGCCGATCTCGACCAAGTTGATGTTGCCGTGGCCATCGATCTGTCCGCCGGAAAGAAAGAACACGTCGATGCGGCCTTGCCCGGCACAGTCGAACAGTTCGCGTCCACCATCGGTCCAGAATGTATGCTTCGCGCTGCCGAGCAGCGAGACGTAGGGCCGGCCCAGGCCTTGTACCCGACCGCGCTCGCGCGCGAGCAGTGCCGCAGTCGCCGGGATCGGCGAGGCATTGCCGACGGCGACATGGCGTACGTCGCCGATCAGGTCGGCGATGACCGAGGCGAGGAGCTCTTCGGGACGGAAGGTCGGACTCATGTCAACCTCTCCGACAAGGCACGGCTATGCGGCGCGTCGCTCATACACATACGCGTCCAGATATTCCGCGAAGCCCTCTGCGGTCGCCGCCATCTTGGCATAGAGCGCGAGGTGCTCGATGTCGGCCTTGTAGTGATCGGGCAGCGGCAAGGGCCAGGCCCCGCGCTCGGCGATCGCGATGTGCTCGACATAGAAGCCGGGCAGGGTGCCGGCAGCAAGGATCGGATCGGCGAGCAGGTCGCCGTCATGCAGTCTTTCGACGGTGACGATCGTCTTCTCGGCCGCGTGCGCCATGGTGGCGAGCTCGCGCTGGCGTCCGATCCACACATTGCCGAAGCGGTCGGCCATCGGTGCGTGGAAGAGCGCAACGTCCGGCTTGATTGCCGGCAACAGAACGATGGGGTCGCTGTTACCGAAGGGGCTGTCGACGACCTTCCAGTCGTCGCGATATTTCAGCACGTCGGAGCCGATCAATCCGCGCAGCGGCATGAACGGCACGCCTTTTTCCGACGCCTGAAGCGCCGCGTGCAGTGCCGGGCAGGTCGCGTCCTTCATGGTGAAGGTGCCGCCGGTGGCGCCGGCCGAGAAGCGCGGAGCCGGACCGAATTCGCCGAGGCTGACCGCACTCGTCTCCAGCGTGCCGACGCAGCCGGCGCCGATCAGCAGATCGGCCTGAAGGCTGGAGGTGGGCAGCGCGACGAGGTGCAGCTTCGTCACGCCGCGTCGAACGAGTGCGCGCGTCGCCGCCATGGGCACGCCCGCTACCTCGCGTGGCACTACGAGCATGCAGCCATCGGTGATGGGTGTGAGCGCGTCCTCCAGTGATGTCTGCATCATCGCCGATCTCGTGCAGGCTGTTTAAGATGCGGCCCTCGCAGGCCGTGCATGGGCATTTCTCACATTCTTGCGCTTGCCAGGTCCAGACAATTTTGTCACGGGAGGAGCATGGCAACACTGCAAGACAAGCTCACGCGAGGCCGTTTCGTTCTCACCGCCGAAGTCACGCCACCCGTCTCAGCCGATCGCAACGACCTGTTGGCCAAG
>Ga0208357_1000579_pt1 | contig 29223 bp, 21 predicted proteins | sample NGESurdeep092012_6_FD_184487 | JGI IMG/M metagenome (GOLD analysis project Ga0208357, IMG submission 184487) | Arctic peat soil microbial communities from Barrow, Alaska - NGEE Surface sample F52-2 deep-092012 (SPAdes) | ecosystem: Environmental > Terrestrial > Soil > Wetlands > Peat ...
GTTTGAGGTGTTTTTTCCGCAGTTGCGGGAGTTTGCGCGAGGGTGGATCGAAGAACAGGAGTGATGGGGTGTCGCGAGACGGAGGGCAGAGTCCTTCTCCCTTCGGCGACCTTGGGAGTCCCCTTGCGGGTGAGAAGGTGCCCGAAGGGCGGATGAGGGTGCGCTCGGAGCACGGTGTTTCATGCTGCCCTGAACCCTCTCATCCTAGTTCTCCCCCGCAAGTGGACTTTCTGTTGATCGCCGGGGACGGACGAAGCAGAGCATCGCCTTTGGGCGGGTCCTCGTGGCACCGAACCCTCACCCCAACCCTCTCCCGGGGGGAGAAGGGGCGAACGAAAACGCCGCCCAGGCGGGCGGCGTTTGGAGAGAGCTTGTTGGAGTACGGCCCCCTTCCCAACCTTCCCCCGCAGGGGCGGAGGAAGGGGCGAACGAAACGCTGCCTTGGGCAGCGTTGGTTTACATCATTTGGCCTGATCCACGATCCAGGTGACGGCGGCCTTGATCTGTTCGTCGGTGAGTGCCGGGTTGCCGCCCTTGGGCGGCATGAAGTTGCCGTCCGGACCGTGGTAGCCGTCAGTGGCGTGCTTGACCAGGGTGTCGATGCCTTCCTTGATGCGCGGGCCCCACATGGCCTTGTCACCCAGCTTCGGCGCACCGGCGATGCCCGCCGTGTGGCAGCTGGTGCACAGGTGGTCGTAGATCGCCTTGCCGTCGGTGGTGCCGCCGTAGGCCACCTGGGAGGCGGCGGCCTTGGTGGCGGCGTCGGCAGCGGCCTGCATCGCGGCGCGACCGGTGTCGCCGGCGTAGACGTCGCCGGCCGGGGCGATCCGTTCGGTCACCTTCGCCGGCTGGTTCGGGTTGGTTTCGTGGGGCTCGCTGTTGTTGATGGCCAGCGCCGACAGCACCAGGATCACGGTGATCACCGCCAGGCTGCCGATCGTCATCGAAAACTGGCGCAGGAAGCTCTTGTCGGACTTGCTAAGGGAACCGCTCACGCACGTACTCCTGTCAGTAGGCGGGCTGGGCCGCCGGATTACCTGTACTGTCCCGCGGGACTGGCGAAATCGTCTCGGCGGCCAGGATCGAACGCGTCGATGCACCCCAACCCCTGCCGTCGGCTGTCGGATCGCGCTTGGCGTGCGCAGACGACCGGCCCGGTATTATAAACGAAGCGTGCGGCAAGTTTCAGGAGTGCTGGGCGTTTCGGTCGTCGTGCCGGCCGGGAGGAATCTCCGATCGGCCCGGTTCGGGCAGTCCAGGCGGGAGTACGCGGCAGTACCCTGCCATCGGTCATGGCCTACCCGTGTCAACCGGCATTGTTCAAAGTTGTTGTACTGCCCCTATGCTTTGACCATGCGGGCGCGTTGGTCTGCGTGGTTGCGGGTGGGAAAGGCCACGACGGCCACGATCACGCGGCGGTAAGCAGGTTCGGGTGCCGTTTTGAGCGCCCAGGTTCAATCCAGGAGTTTTGCATGTCGCGTTTTTGGAAGATCGCGTTGATCGTACTGGCCGTGGTCATTCTGGCCATCGTGGGCATCCGCGTGCTGCACAAGCCCGCCGGCGCGGCATCGCAGGCCGGTGGCAACGGCACGGATGGCGCCGCGCCGGTGCCGGTGACCGTGGTGCCGGTGGTGAAGCAGAACGTACCGGTTTACCTGACGGCGCTGGGCACGGTGCAGGCGCTGAACACCGTGACGGTGATCCCGCAGGTGGGCGGCCAGTTGCTGAGCATCAGCTTCAAGGAAGGGCAGCCCGTGACGAAGGGCCAGGTGCTGGCCCAGATCGACCCGCGCACGTTCCAGGCCAGCTACGACCAGGCGATCGGCCGGCGCAATCAGGACCAGTCCCTGCTCGCCACCGCGCGCAGCAACTATCAGCGTTCGCAGGATCCCAAGTACAGCGAATACGTGGCCAAGATCAACCTGGTCACCCAGAAGAACACCGTAGTCCAGTACCAGGCGGCGGTGGCGGCCGACGATGCGGCGATTCGCGACGCGAAGGTGCAGCTCGACTACACCCAGGTCCGTTCGCCGATCGACGGCCTGGCTGGCATTCGCGCGGTGGACCCGGGCAACGTGGTGACCACCTCCACGCCGATCGTCACCCTGACCCAGTTGCACCCGATCAACGTGATGTTCACCCTGCCCGAGCAGAACCTCGACATGGTTCGTCGCGCGGCACAGGGCGCGCAGCCGCTGCAGGTCACGGCGCTGGATCGCGTCGATGCCCACCCGATCGCCACCGGCGGTGTGCTCAGGGTGATCGACAACCAGATCGACACCAGTACCGGCACGTTCCGGCTGAAGTCGGAGTTCAGCAACGAGCATGGTGAGTTGTGGCCTGGCCAGTTCGTCAACGTGCAATTGCTGGTGAACACGGTCGATGGTGGCCTGGTGATCCCGTCGCAGGCGGTGCAGCGAGGCCCGGATGGCGACTATGTCTACCAGGTGCAGGGCGACAACACGGTCAAGATGCAGTCGATCGTGGTCGCCGGTGAAGTGGGCGACAGCCACGTGATGGTCGGCAGCGGGCTCAAGGAAGGCGAGCAGGTGGTGACCGAGGGCCAGTTCCGGCTCAAGCCCGGCAGCAAGGTGAACCCGCTCAAGCCTGGCGAAGTGCCGGCCGCACCGACGGCGGCGGAAATGCAGAAAGCGAAGACGGACAACAAGGGTGGCGGTCGTGGTCGCCATTGATGTCCGCGTGTCCCCGGCCCATGGCCGGGGGAACGCGTTCGGCATGATCGCGGCTGCGGCCGCTCCACTTCTCCACGGATAGCCATGGGATTCTCCGCCCTTTTCATTCGCCGACCGATTGCCACCTCGCTGCTGATGGTGGCGGTACTGCTGCTCGGCATCCTGGGTTTTCGCCAGTTGCCGGTGTCGGCGCTGCCGGAGATCGAGGCGCCCAGCCTGGTGGTGACCACCCAGTATCCCGGTGCCAGCGCCACCACCATGGCGACCCTGATCACTACGCCGCTGGAGCGCAATCTCGGGCAGATATCCGGCCTCAGCATGATGAGTTCGGATTCCTCCGCCGGCCTGTCCACGATCATCCTGCAGTTCAACATGGGCCGCGACATCGACGTCGCCGCGCAGGATGTGCAGGCGGCGATCAACCAGGCCAAGGGCACGCTGCCGGGCAACCTGCCCTATCCGCCGGTGTACAACCGGGTCAACCCGGCCGATGCGCCGATCCTCACCCTCGCCTTGCAGTCGGACAGTCGTCCGTTGCGCGACGTCAACGACCTGGCCGACTCGATCCTGGCGCAGAAGCTGTCGCAGGTGCAGGGCGTGGGCCTGGTCTCGATCGCCGGCAACGTGCGCCCCGCGGTGCGCATCCAGGTGAACCCGGCGCAACTGGCCAACCTCGGCCTGACCATGGAGGACGTGCGCTCGGCGCTGACCCAGGCCAACGTCAACGCGCCCAAGGGCACGCTGAACGGCAAGACGCAGAGTTACTCGATCGGCACCAATGACCAGTTGGTCGATGCCGAGCAGTACAAGAGCACGATCATCAGCTACAAGAACAATGCGCCGGTGCGCCTGTCCGACGTGGCGAAGGTGGTCGACGGGGTCGAGAACGACCAGCTCGCCGCGTGGTCGAACGGCAAGCCGGCGGTGTTGCTGGACATCCGTCGCCAGCCCGGCGCCAACATCGTGGACACGGTGGAACAGATCCGCCGCATCCTGCCGGAGTTGCGCAGCGCGCTGCCCGCCGACGTGCATCTGGACGTGTTCGCCGACCGCACGGTCACCATCCGCGCCTCGGTGCACGACGTGGAATTCACCCTGATCCTCACCGTGTTCCTGGTGATTGGCGTGATCTTCGTGTTCCTGCGCCGGATGTGGGCCACCATCATTCCGGCCACGGCGGTGCCGTTGTCGCTGCTCGGCACGTTCGGGGTGATGTCGTTCACCGGAATGTCACTGGACAACCTGTCGCTGATGGCCCTGACCGTGGCCACCGGCTTCGTGGTCGACGATGCGATCGTGATGATCGAGAACATCGTGCGCTATATCGAAAAAGGCATGGACGGGCCCGAGGCGGCCGAAGTCGGTGCGAAGGAGATCGGGTTCACCGTGCTGTCGCTGACCGTGTCGCTGGTGGCGGTGTTCCTGCCGCTGCTGCTGATGCCCGGCGTCACCGGTCGCCTGTTCCACGAGTTCGCCTGGGTGCTGACGATCGCGGTGACCATCTCGATGCTGGTCTCGCTGACGCTGACCCCGATGATGTGCGCCTACCTGCTCAAGCCGGATCAATTGCCCAGCACCGATGAAAGTCGGGGCGACGACGCGCACGAGCGCCAGGCGGCTGCCGGCAAGCGCACCGTGTGGTCGCGCACGGTCGACCTCTACGCGAACACGCTGGATTGGGTGCTCGACCACCAGCGCCTGACCCTGGCGGTGGCCAGTGCGGCCGTGGTGCTCACCGTGTTTTTGTACATGGCGATACCCAAGGGTCTGTTGCCCGAGCAGGACACCGGCCTGATCACCGGCGTGGTGCAGGCCGACGACAACATCGCGTTCCCGGCCATGGAGCAACGCACCAAGGCAGTCGCCGAAGCCTTGCGCAAGGATCCGGCGGTGGCCGGCGTGGCGGCGTTCATCGGTGCCGGCACGATCAACCCCACCCTGAACCAGGGTCAGCTCAGCATCGTGCTGAAGGATCGCGGCGACCGCGATGGCCTGGACAAACTGTTGCCGCGCCTGCAGAAGAGCGTGGCGGGTATCCCGGGCGTGGCGCTTTACCTGAAGCCGGTGCAGGACGTCACCCTCGACAGCACCGTGGCAGCCACCGAATACCAGTACGCGATGTCCGAGGTGAACTCGGCCGAGCTGGCCAAATACGCCGACCAGATGACCCGCGCGATGCGCGATCGCCCGGAACTGGCCGACGTGGGCAACAATCTGGCCGATCGCGGCAATGCGCTCAAGCTCACCATCGACCGCGAAAAAGCCAGCCGCATGGGCGTGCCGGTGCAGACCATCGACGACACCTTGTACGACGCCTTCGGCCAGCGCCAGATTTCGACTATCTTCACCCAGTTGAACCAGTACCGCGTGGTGCTGGAGGTGGCGCCGGAATTCCGCAACAGCACGGACCTGCTCAACAAGCTGACCGTGCGCGGCAACGGTTCCGGCGCCCTCACCGGCAGCAACGCGACCAGCTTCGGCCAGGTGAAGTCGAGCAATTCGGCCACACCTACCGGCATCGGCAGCACCGGCAACATCGGGATCAGCCTGGGTGGCGGCGGCACCATCCCGTTGTCCTCGCTGGCCAGCGCCGAGGTCACCAGCGCGCCGCTGGTGGTCAGCCACCAGCAGCAGTTGCCGGCGGTGACGCTGTCGTTCAACGTGGCGTCGGGTTATTCGTTGTCCGACGCCGTGGACGCCATCCACCAGGTCGAGCAGCAGCTCAAGTTTCCGCCCCAGGTGCGCGGCCAGTTCATCGGCAAGGCGGCCGAGTTCAACTCGTCGCTGGGCGACGAGGTGTTGCTGCTGCTGGCGGCGATCGTGGTGATCTACATCGTGCTGGGCGTGCTGTACGAGAGCTACATCCACCCGCTGACGATCATCTCGACCCTGCCGCCGGCCGGTGTCGGCGCGCTGCTGGCACTGATGTTGTTCGGCATGAGCCTGTCGGTGGACGGCATCGTGGGCATCGTGCTGCTGATAGGCATCGTCAAGAAAAACGCGATCATGATGATCGACTTCGCGATCGAGGCGCGACGTGCCGGCCTCAACGCGCACGACGCGATCCGCCGCGCCTGCTTGCTGCGTTTCCGCCCGATCATGATGACCACCTTCGCGGCGATGCTTGGCGCGCTGCCGCTGGCGCTGGGCACCGGCATTGGTTCGGAGCTGCGTCGTCCGCTGGGTGTGTCGATCGTCGGCGGCCTGCTGCTGTCCCAGCTGGTCACGTTGTACACCACGCCAGTGATCTACCTGTACATGGAACGTTTCTCCGACTGGCTGGCGGCGCGGCGCGAGCAGCGCGCCTTGAACCAGGCCAGGATCGGCAACGCGGCGTGACCGATGCCGTGATGTTCGCGCCCGTCATCGACGCGGCGTTTCGTAGGGCGCGCACTGCCCGCCCTACCGGGCATTCAACCTTTTCGCGGCATGGACGTTGAAAGTGGGATGATCCGTCCAAGCGCTTTCCGCCCCGCCGCTGCTTTCCGTCCATGTTGAAGCCATGAATGTCTCCGGCCCGTTCATCCGCCGCCCGATCGGCACCTCATTGCTCGCCATCGGACTGTTCGTCGGGGGCATGATCTGCTACTTCCTGCTCGGCGTGGCGGCGCTGCCGAACATGCAGTTTCCGGCGATCTTCGTGCAGGCGAGCCAGGCTGGCGCCGATGCCAGCACCATGGCCTCCACCGTGGCTGCGCCGCTGGAGCGCCACTTGGGCCAGGTGGCCGGCATCGACACCATGCGTTCGTCCAGCTCGGAGGGCCGGACCTTTGTCTTCATGATGTTCCGCACCGGTACCGACCTGGATTCCGCGGCGCGGGACGTGCAGGCGGCGATCAATGCGGCCGCGCCGGACCTGCCCAGCGGCCTCAATGGCGCACCGAGTTACCAGAAGGCAAACCCGAACGACGACCCGGTGATCGCCTTCGCGCTGACATCCGACACGCAGTCCGCGGCCGATCTCTACAACGTCGCCGACAGCTTGCTGGCGCAGCGCCTGCGCCAGCTGCCGGGGGTGTCGTCGGTCGAGATCGCTGGCGCCTCGACCCCGGCCATCCGGGTCGACGTGAACCTGCGCTCCCTGAATGCGATGGGCCTGTCGCCGGACCAGCTGCGCAACGCGCTGAGCGCCGCCAACGTGACGTCGCCCGAGGGTTTTCTCAGCGACGGCAAGACCCGCATGGCGGTCCAGGCCACCACCTCGCTGCATGACGCTGCCGATTTTGCCCGACTGGTGATCGCCAGCAAAAACGGCACGCCGGTGCGGCTGGAAGACGTGGCGCACGTCTATGCCGGCACCGCGGATGCCTACCAGGCCGCCTGGTTCGGCGGCAAGCCCGCGGTGTTGATGTATGTGTACAAGAAGACCGACGCCAACGTCATCGCCACGGTCGACCTGGTCAAGGCGCAGTTGCCGACGCTGCGCACGTTTCTGCAGCCGGGTAGCGAGCTGACTCCATTCTTCGACGGCACCCCGACGATCCGCGCCTCGCTGCATGAGGTGCAGGCGACCTTGCTGATTTCGCTGGCGATGGTGATCCTCACCATGGCCCTGTTCCTGCGCCGGCTGGCACCTACCCTGATCGCCGCGGTGGCGGTGCCGCTGTCGCTGGCCGGCGCGTTCATCGTGATGTACATCCTCGACTACACCTTGAACAACCTGACCCTGCTGGCGCTGGTGATTGCGATCGGTTTCGTGGTGGACGACGCGATCGTGGTGATCGAAAACATCATTCGTCACATCGACGACGGCATGAGTCGCATGCAGGCCACGCTCGCCGGCGCGCGCGAGATCGGTTTCACCATCATCTCGATCACCGCCTCGCTGGTGGCGGTGTTCATCCCGTTGCTGTTCGCCGGCGGTGTCACCGGCATGTTCATGCACCAGTTCGCGGTGACCCTGGTGGCCGCGATCGTGGTCTCCGCGGCGGTATCGCTGACCCTCACGCCAGCTTTGTGCGGGCGCTTCCTGAGTGGCCATCGCGCGCGCGCCGCACGCGACCGGCAGCCGGCGCGGAGTCACTTCCTGGATCGGTTCCACGCCGGCATGCTTGGTGTCTACCGCCGGGCGCTGGATTTCTCGCTGCGCCACGCACTGCTGTTCGCGCTGACGCCGCTGGTGCTGATCGTGGTCACCTTCTACCTGTTTACCGTGGTCAAGACCGGTCTGTTTCCGCAGCAGGACACCGGCCTGATCTGGGGCCGTGCCACGTCCAGCGCCACCGTCTCGTTCGATGAAAGCAGGCAGCGCCTGGAGCGCCTCACCGCGATGCTGCTGGCAGATCCGGACGTGGCCACCGTGGGTGCGCGCCTTGGCAGCAGCCGGCAAGGCACCAGCGGTTCGTTCAACATCGACCTGAAGACGCGCGCCCAGGGCCGGTCCGACGACACCTTTGCCGTGCTGGCACGCCTGAGTGCGAAGGCCGCCAAGTATCCCGATCTCAATCTGCGCCTGCGCCCGGTGCAGGACTTGCCCAGCGGCGGCGGAGGCGGCACCAGCCAGGGCGCCCAATACCAGATCTCGCTGCAGGGCAATGATCTCGCCTCACTGCAGCTATGGTTGCCGCAGCTGGTCACCGAGCTGAAGAAAAACCCGATGTTGCGCGACGTGGGCAGCGACATCGAAGAGGGTGGCTTGCGCCAGAACATCGTGATCGACCGCGATACCGCCGCCCGGATGGGGGTCAGCGTGGGTGCGATCGATGGCGCGCTGTACGACGCCTTTGGTCAGCGCCAGGTGTCGACGATCTACTCGGACATCAACCAGTACCAGGTGGTGGTCAACGCGCTGCCTGCGCAGACCGCCACGCCGGATGCGCTCAATCGCGTCTACGTGAAATCGAATACCGGCCAGATGGTGCCGATCACCGCCTTCACCCGCCAGGAGCCCGGTCTGGCGCCCTCCCAGATCACCCATCAGAACCAGTACACCACGATGGATCTCAGCTTCAACCTCGCACCCGGCGTCAGCATGGGGCAGGCCTTGCAGGTGATCCAGTCCACCGCCAGCAACATGCGCATGCCGGGCGACATCAAGCTCAATGTCGGTGGTGATTTCCGCCGTTTCCAGCAGTCGCAGAGCGGCATGCTGTGGCTGGTGCTGGCCGCCGTGATCACCGTCTACATCGTGCTTGGCATGTTGTACGAAAGCCTGATCCACCCGGTGACGATCCTGTCCACCCTGCCGGCCGCCGGTGTTGGTGCGTTGCTGGCGCTGTGGCTGACCAACACCGAGCTGTCGGTGGTGGCGCAGATCGCGCTGGTCTTGCTCATAGGCATCGTCAAGAAAAACGCGATCATGATGATCGACTTCGCCCTGGTCGCGCAGCGCGAGCATGCCAAGAACGCGCTTGAAGCCGTCCGCGAGGCCTGCCTGGTGCGCTTCCGACCAATCATGATGACCACCATGGTGGCGATCCTCGCGGCGCTGCCGATTGCGATTGGTCTGGGCGAAGGCAGCGAGCTGCGTCGGCCGCTCGGCATCGCCCTGATCGGTGGCCTGCTGATCTCGCAAAGCCTCACCTTGCTCAGCACGCCGGCGCTGTATGTGATCTTCTCCTGTCTCGCCGAACGCCGGGCGGCATGGGCCGCGCGGCGACGCGAGCGCAAGGCAGCGCGGCGTCGGCGCCAACTGGCTGAGATCTGATCAGCGCTGGCCCCATCCCGGGCGATTCTTCAACTCGCAGATGAATCCGGTCAACCCGGGCTTGAGTTGCCTCAAGCTCGACCGCGCGCGGGATGCGAACTTCTGGTCGGTGCGCGTCAGCAGCGACACTTGCCTTGTTCATCCTTCACGGCCTGATGGCCTGGCGCAGCAGGCCGGTCAAGCCGAGCCATGCTAGAATTACCATAACGACATACCATAACGGTAAATACCATGGCTCGCATGTCGATTCGCGCGACTTACGCGCTGGATGAACAGACCGACCAGCGCATCAAGCATCTTGCCAGGACCTGGCAGGTATCCCAGGCCGAGGTGATTCGCCGTTCGGTGCAAGCAGCTGCGGAGCAATCCCGCGAGACCTTGACGCCTGCGCAGGTCGTGGCGCGTTACGCCGAGGGGGCGTTGCCGCGCAACAAGCAAGAGACCCGACGAATCATCCAGTCCTTGCATGCCATGCGTCATGCAGACGACAAGCGGCGCCTTGCCAAGGCGCCGTGATTCACTTCGATACCAATGCGTTGATCGCTTTGCCGCAGTGGGCGCGCGAAGGCCATGCCGTCGTTCGCCGGGTACTTGATGGTGAGGCGGTCGCGGTGTGTGCGGTGGTTTGGTACGAGTACCTGTTGGGACCGTTGGCCGACGGCGAGGCCGAATTGGCGCATGCCTTCATATCCGGCAGGGTTGAGTCGATCAGTGAAGCGGACGCCACTCTCGGCGCGGAATTGTTCAACGCCGCCGGCCGTCGTCGCACGCTGAAAACCGATGCCCTGATTGCGGCCACTGCCATTCGTGCGGGCGCGGACTTCGTGACGGCCAATGTGGCCGACTTCAAGCCGTTCGCGGAACACGGTTTGCGATTGATACCGGCTGAGGCATAGGCAGGGCACTGATGGACTTCGGTATCGCTGACACCTTCATGGTTTCGGGCGTGGACCTGGTGTCGGAGTTTCTGGATGACCTGATCGCCACGAGGTAGTCATTGCGCCCGCCGCAGCTCCTTCAACCGCCTCGCCGCCGAACCGAACTTCACCTTGCCCGCATCGAACGCCTCGGGGTCGAAGTCGTCGCCGAGCCAGTCCAGCAGTTCCTCGGCTTCCTCGTCGGCTCTGCCCGAGTCTTTCAGGATGTCGCACAGGCGCGCGTAGCCGTAGGGTCCGCCGCAGTCTTCGGGTGGGCAGGCGCGGGCACCGGCGAGGCAGCGGGGGTATTTGAGTTTGGCTTCGCGTGGGGTGATGGCTTCCAGCAGAACCTTGTGGCTCCAGTCGTCGCCGAAGTCGTAAACGTAGGTGCAATGGATGCCGGCTTTGCCCAGGTGGTTGGTGATGGGGATGTCCCAGTCGGCGAGCGTGCGGGTGTCGCTCCATGGCATGTCGTCGTCCGTCGGGATGCCGATGTCGATGCCGTTGCGCTTGTCGCCGATCTGGAATTCGTGCAGGTGCGCGTCTTCCCAGCCCATGGCGTCGTTGATGGCGCAGTGCAGGTCCCAGAAGGTGGCGTCGCTGGGCAGCTGGATGCGTCGCCAGACCGTTGGCTTGACGTGGTCGAGGGTGATCTTGAACTGGTGGACGGTGGCGGTTGTCGTTACCGCGGTCTTTGTTCGCGTAGTGATCTTTTTGACGGGTTCGGTTGATGGGGAGCCGAACCATTGCTCGAACAGTTCGCGGCCGCGTTCGAAGGCTTCGTCGTTCAGCGCCACGCTGAGGCTGCGGCCGCGCGCGTTGCTGATCAGGCCCTCGGCGTGCAGCCGGTCGAGCGCGTCCCGCGGCAGCGATTTCCAAGCGCGATGACCGCCAGATTTTTCGTCAAAACTGTTGGCCCACAGCAGGGCCAGCACGAGTTCGTCCAGGCGATCGTCGTCGATGGGGGCGTCAGCAGGCATGGCGAGGTTTCCGGGGTAATGGCTCGCCATATCATAACGACGATGGGCAGGCCGTTGCATTGATACAGGCGTGCGGATCGCATTGGGCAGCTACGGCGTGCGAATTGGTCCGCTGCCTGAACGCATGGACAAGGCACTCACAGGCCGTTAACCCACGGCTGGTTATCACTGACTTCTCTTCCGAAATGGAGATGCATGCGTGGGTAGTGATACGAACAAGCCGGATTTCTCCAATGTGCAGGGTGGGGTGAAATCCACCGCTGCGGACATGCCGCCCGCGGCGAAGGCCGATTTCAGTGACGTGCAGTCGCATGTCAGTTCCACGGTGGATGAGGCCACGATCTACACCGTGGCGGCCGGCGACAGCCTCTCGAAGATCGCCAGACATTTCTACGGCAATGCAAATGCGTGGAAGTCGATCTTCGACGCCAATCGCGACCAGCTCTCGGATCCGGATCGGATCAAGCCCGGCCAGATGTTGAAGATTCCCGCCAAATCCTGAAGCAGGAGACGTCCCCATGAAAACCATACGCCAACCCCTGATACTCGCCTCCGCACTGGCCGCCGCGCTGGCGCTGAGCGCCTGCGGCAAGAGCAACGAACCGGCCTCGCCAGTCCCGTCCGCACCGCCGCCCAGCACTACAGCCATGACGCCACCCATGGTGCCACCGATGGCTCCGCCGCCAGCCGCCAGCCAGGCGATGCCGGCCAGCGGCGCCACTGCTGGCGTGAGCTTCAGTTCGGTCGAGATCGGCTCCAGTGTCGATGCGAACAACAATATCCGCGCAAGCGGCACCACCTTTGCGCCGAAGGACAAGATCTACGCCGCGGTCGAGACTGTCGGCAGTGGCCACGGCACGCTGGCGGCGAAGTGGACGTACAACGGCGAGCAGACCGTGCACGAGGACAGCAAAATGCTCGACACGATGGGCGCGCAGACCACGGCGTTCATGATCAGCAAGCCGGACGGGTTCCCGACCGGCAACTACAAGGTCGAGATCTCGCTGGACGGCAAGCCGGTCGCCAGCAAGGACTTCTCGGTGAAGTAAGCGCCGGGGCGATGATGGATGTGGCAGGGGCGCGGATAGTTCCGCGCCCTTGTTGTTTTTTGAACGTGATTGGGCCGAGCGAAACACCGGTGCCCTTCAATTCCGGCCCGCGCTCAGAGTCTGTCGCCGCGTTCGCTTCATACAGCAGCGCTGGCACGCGCAAGTTGCCGCCGGTCACAGTGGCGCGAACAGTTCGGCCAGGTCGGTTTCGTTGAAGCGCAGTTGGGTGGTGGCGCCGCCGCCTTCGAGCACGGCGCGCGCCAGTTCGGCCTTGCGACCCTGCATGGCCTGGATTTTCTGCTCGACGGTGCCGGCGCAGATCAGCCGGTAGACGAATACCGGCTTGTCCTGGCCGATGCGATGCGCGCGATCGGTGGCCTGTGCTTCGGCGGCCGGATTCCACCACGGGTCGTAATGGATCACCGCGTCGGCGGCGGTGAGGTTGAGGCCGACGCCGCCGGCCTTGAGGCTGATCAGGAACACCGGCACGCTGCCGCTCTGGAAACGCTTCACCAGCGCGCTGCGCTGGCTCGACGGGGTCTGCCCGGTGAGGATCTGGTGTGCGACGCCACGCTTGATCAGCGCCGCCTCGATCAGCGCCAGCATTTCGGTGAATTGCGAAAACAGCAACACGCGGCGTCCTTCGCCGAGCAGGCCGTCGAGCAGTTCCAGCAGGGCATCGAGTTTGGCGCTGGTGGTGATCTTCTTCGCACTGGCCAACTTGACCAGGCGCGGATCGCAGCAGGCCTGGCGCAGCTTCAGCAAGGCGTCCAGCACGATGATGCCGGACTGCGCCAGGCCGCGTTCCTGCACCGCCTGGCGCACGCGTTCGTGCTGGGCCAGGCGCAGGGTTTCGTACAGCGCGCGCTGGTCGCCTTCCAGTTCCAGCGTGCGCACGATCTCGGTCTTGGCCGGCAGGTCGGTGAGCACGTCGTCCTTGCGCCGGCGCAGCAGCAGCGGGCCGATGCGACGGTTGAGCCGTTGCTGGCGATCGACGTCGCCATGCTTTTCGATCGGCGTGCGATACAGCTTGGTGAACTGGCGCTGGGAGCCGAGCAGGCCCGGTTCCACCGCGTCGAATTGCGCCCACAGTTCGCCCAGGTGGTTTTCCAGTGGCGTGCCGGTCATCGCCAGCCGGCGCGTGGCGGGAATCTCGCGTACCACGCGTGCGGCCTGGCTTTTCGCGTTCTTGATCGCCTGCGCTTCGTCCAGCACCAGCAACGCGAAGCGTTGTTCGAGCAGTTGTTCGCGATCGCGCGGCAGCAGCGGATAGGTGGTGATGATCAGGTCGTGGCTGGCGATCTCATCGTAGCGGTCGGCGCGCGCGGCACCGTGGATCACCAGTACCTTCAGCGTTGGGGCGAAACGCGCGGCCTCGCTCTGCCAATTGCCGACCAGGCTGGTCGGGGCGACCACCAACGCGGGCTGGTCCAGCCGGCCACGCTGTTTTTCGCCGAGGATGTGCGCCAGCACCTGCACGGTCTTGCCCAGGCCCATGTCGTCGGCGAGGATGCCGCCGAGCCCGGCGGTGCCGAGGAAATCCAGCCAGGCCAGGCCGTCGCGCTGATAGGGGCGCAGCGTGGCCTTGAAACCTTGCGGTGCCTCGACGCTGCGCTGGAGGTTTTGCAGGGCGTCGAGGTGGGCGCGCAGCAGTTCGCCGCCGTGCCAATGCAGATGTTCGTCGAGCGCCGCCAGCAGCGGCGTCTGGCTGCGATGCAGGCGCAGCTCGCCGTCGCCTTCGAGCCATTCCAGCAGCGGCTCGATCAGCGCGCGCAGGCGACTCAGCGGAATCTCGGCGCTGCGCTTTTCGTCCAGCGGCACGCGCCAGCTGGCGCTCTTCTTTTCGCCCTTGGCCGGGTGGCGCGGGAAAGTGGGGTCGGCCAGCAGGCGGCGCAGCACCGGCAGCAGGTCGATCCGTTCGCCGCCGACATCCACGCCCAGCGACACGTCGAACCACTGCGTGCCGCTGCTTTCGAGGTCGGCGTGCCAGTCGTCGATGTCGACCAGTTCGTCGTGCGGAAAGCTGGCGTCGTAGTCGAGCCGGAAACCGGCGGCGGCGAGTTGGTCGAGTGCCGGTTTCCAGTCTTCGGGCAGCAATGGCGGCTTGCGTTCGTTCGGCTGCATGACAAAGTCGTTTTCATCCAGCGCTTGCCCGCGCAGGCCTTGTTCGCGGGCGTACAGGACGGCTTCGACCATGCCGAGGTTTTCCAGCTGTTCCTCGGCGAGGTTTTCGGCGTCGACGTCGCGCACGATCTCCAGCACCTGCCCCTCATGCATGAGACGGCTGGTCGGCGCGTAGTAGGTATCGGCCGCGGGGGCCACGAGGTGGCCGCCATAGTCGTAGGCCAGTCGCGCGCAGCCCATCGCGGCGAGTGCGCGCGAGCCGCCACGCGAGGGCTGCACCGGCAGCTCGATCACGCGCAGTTGCAGCAGCGGCTGCGCGGTCGCCTGCAGGATCTGCACCGGCGCGCGCTCCTCGGGCAGCGGGATCGGCGCCGCGGTCTTGTGCGTGCGCAGTTGCCGGCGCAGCGCATCGACGTGCTCGGGCAGTACCGCTGGCGCGTGGGCGATGCTGTCGAGCAGTTGCGCGCTGCCGTCGACGCGGCCGAAGGTTTGCGACCCGGGCTGCACGTACCACAGGCCGGCACCGCGCAGCAGCAGCGGTGCCTCGCCTTCATCGACGCCGGCGACCAGTTGCTGGCTGCCGTCGGGGCGGCCGAGCCAGCGTATCTGGAGCGGCAGGTTCGGCCCGCGTGACAACGGTGCCGAACCTTTCTCGTAGTAGGCCGGGTAGTGCGCCAGCAGGGTTTCCAGCGCCTGCTCCTGATGGGCGGCCTGGATGGCCGTCCAGTATTGGCTGCCGACGCGGGCGTATTGCTCGTGCAGCAGCACCGCCAGTGCGCCGGCCACCCCGTCGGGCCAGCCTCCGCCTGGCGCCGGCAGCGGGCCGGCGCGTTCGTCCAGATCCAGTGGTTGCGGATCGACCAGCGCGGCGCGACGGGCCTTGCCTGGACGCATCCACACCGGGTTGGCCAGCAATGCGCCGTTCGGGTCGCTGCGCAACAACATGCCGAATTCGCGCTCCGGCTTCGCCGCGCAGACCTGGCTGTCGGCGGGCCGATCGAGCCGCCGCAGCCATTGCGACCAGGCTTGACTCGGTTGACCGTCGTCGGCTGTCGCTGCCAGCGCGCGGAACCAGGGCGGACCGGCACCCAGCGGGTGGTTGGCTGGCAGGCGACGTGCGCTGGCCGCGGCATCGGCGTGCAGCTGCGCCAGGGTAGGAGCGGATCGGCGCGGCGGCGTGGCCGTGCGCGCCGGGGCCGCCATGCCTGGCCACGCCGTCGGTGGCAGGTTCGCCATCAGCACCAGCATCGCGGCGGCGTGCTTGCAGTCCACGCCTACCGGGCAGCTGCAGTCGGTGTCCAGGGTCAGCGAGGCGTCGTGGGCCTGCACCTCGATGCGACAGTGGTAGGGCAGGCGCGCGCTGCCGCGGATGTCGCCCTCGATGACGCCATGGTTGGCGTGCTTGTCGGGCGTGAAACGGATCGCCACCACCCGCTGCCGGCGCGCGTAGTCGATGGCGCGCTGCAGGGTGCGCTCGTCGAAGTTCGAGACCCATTCGGCGTGTTGCAGCAGTTGATGCAGGTGATCGGGGATCATGAAAGCGGTGAGGTCGGCGGCGGGTCAGCCGTGCATTCTCGCATGCCGTTGCCGGATGGCCTTGCTTGACAGTGTCGCAACGGCAGGTTCTTCCGGACACGGGGTCCCTGACGAAATATACTTGAGCGGATGTATCAGCGGCTTTTGCCTCGGGGCGAGGCCGCGAGCAGGAAGTCGCCCGCGATGGGAGTCATCGAACGCCAGCTTGTCATCCTGTGGCTTGTGCAGGAATGACGGCAGCGAGCGGGATGGCCTGTTGCGAGCGGCGGCATTCACCTTCCAGCAATGTTGTCGTCAGAGAGGCCCGTACCGACCATGTCCAACACGCCCACGATCATCTACACGCTCACCGACGAAGCGCCGTTCCTTGCCACGCAATCGTTGCTCCCGATCATCGCCACTTTTGCCGGCGCTGCCGGGATCACGGTGGAGACGCGCGACATCTCGCTGGCCGGCCGCATCATCGCGTTGTTCCCCGAGCGGCTGCGGGAAGATCAGCGCATCGCCGACGATCTGGCCGAGCTGGGCCAACTGGCCACCACGCCGGAAGCCAACATCATCAAGCTGCCCAACATCAGCGCTTCGATGCCGCAGCTGAAGGCCGCGATCAGAGAGTTGCAGGAGCACGGATATGCGCTGCCGGATTATCCGGACGAGCCGACGAATGCGGACGAGAAGGACATCAAGTTGCGCTACGACCGAGTCAAGGGCAGCGCGGTGAATCCCGTGTTGCGCGAGGGCAATTCCGATCGGCGCGCGCCGGTGTCGGTGAAGAACTACGCGCGCAAGCACCCGCACAGGATGGGCGCGTGGAGCCACGATTCGAAAACCCACGTGGCGCACATGGACGGCGGCGACTTCTACGGCAGCGAGAAATCCAGCGTGGCCGAGAAGGCCGGCAACGTCAGCATCGAATGGTTCGGCAAGGACGGCAGCCACAGCGTGCTGAAGCCGAAGACCGCGCTGCTCGCCGGCGAGATCATCGACGCCGCGGTGATGAGCCGCAAGGCGCTGGCTGCCTTCGTCGATGCGCAGATCGAGGACGCGAAACAACAGGGCGTGCTGTTCTCGCTGCACCTCAAGGCCACCATGATGAAGGTCTCCGACCCGATCATGTTCGGCGTGGCCGTGGGCGAGTTCTACCACGACGTGCTGGCGAAGCACGTCGACGCTCTGAAGCAGATCGGCTTCAATCCCAACAACGGCATCGGCGACCTGTACGCGCGCCTGGGCTCGCTGCCCGAAGCGCAGCAAACGCAGATCAAGGCCGACCTCGATGCCGAGTACGCACAGCGCCCGGCGCTGGCGATGGTCAACTCCGACAAGGGCATCACCAACTTGCACGTGCCCAGCGACGTGATCATCGACGCCTCGATGCCGGCGATGATCCGCGACTCGGGCAAGATGTGGAACGCCCAAGGCACGCTGCAGGACGTCAAGGCAGTGATCCCCGACCGCAGCTACGCCGGTGTCTACCAGGCCACCATCGAGGACTGCAGGAAGCATGGCGCGTTCGACCCGGCCAGCATGGGCAGCGTGCCGAACGTGGGCCTGATGGCGCAGGCGGCGGAGGAATACGGCTCGCACGACAAGACCTTCCAGATCGCCGGCGATGGCGTGGTCAAGGTGCTCGACGAAGCGGGCAACGTGCTGCTGCAGCACGACGTGGAAGCGGGTGACATCTGGCGCATGTGCCAGACCAAGGATGCACCGATCCAGGACTGGGTGAAGCTGGCGGTGAGCCGTGCCCGCCACACCCCGGCGGTGTTCTGGCTCGACCCGCAGCGCGCGCATGACGCGCAGGTGATCAGGAAGGTCGAGCGTTATCTCAAGGACTACGACATCAGCGGTCTGGATATCCGCATCATGGACCCCACCGCAGCGACGCGCTTCTCGCTGGAGCGCATCCGCCAGGGGCTGGACACCATCTCGGTGACTGGCAACGTGCTGCGCGATTACCTCACCGATCTGTTCCCGATCATGGAGCTGGGCACCAGCGCCAAGATGCTGTCGATCGTGCCGCTGATGGCCGGCGGTGGCCTGTTCGAGACCGGCGCCGGCGGTTCGGCGCCCAAGCATGTGCAACAGTTCCTCGAAGAGAACCACCTGCGCTGGGATTCGCTGGGCGAGTTTCTGGCGCTGGCCGCCTCCCTCGAACACCTGGCTCAGCGCGATGACAACGTCCAGATCGACGTGCTGGCGAAAACGCTCGACCAGGCCAACAGCAAATTCCTTGATACGAACAAGTCACCCTCGCGCAAGGTCGGTGAACTGGACAACCGCGGCAGCCATTTCTACCTGGCGCTGTACTGGGCGCAGGCGCTGGCCGCGCAGGACGAGGACGCCGCGCTGAAGTCGAAGTTCACCGCGGTGGCTGAGGCATTGACCCGCGGCGAGGCAAGGATCGTCGAGGAGCTGAACCGGGTGCAGGGCAAGCCGGTCGACATCGGCGGCTATTACCACCCGGACCTGACCCGGGTCGACCAGGCGATGCGCCCCAGCGCCAGCCTCAACGCGGCGCTGGCACTGCTGTCGGTGTGATGCGCTGGCCGCGACGGATCAGGTCGGCGTCAGGCGCTGGCTTGATCCAGCGCGGCGATGTCGCTGGCGCTGAGCGCAAGCGCGGTCGCGCCCCAAAGTTCCCGTAGCTGCTCCACGCTGGTGGCACTGGCGATCGGTGCACTGATGCCGGGCCGGGCGATCAGCCATGCGAGGCTCACTTGGGCCGGTGTGGCAGAGTGCGTCGAGGCGACGTCATCCAGCGCGGCCAGTACGCCGAGCCCGTGCGGCGTGAGGTATTTCTTCACACCGCCGCCGCGCGCCGAACTCTGGGCCAGGTCGGCGGCGCTGCGGTATTTGCCGCTGAGGAAGCCGCTGGCCAGCCCGTAGTAGCTGATCACACCCAGGTTTTCACGGCGGGCGAGGGGTTCCAGTTCCGCTTCGTAACCGGCGCGACTGACCAGGTTGTATTCCGGTTGCAGGCATTCGTAGCGCGGCAGATGGTGCTGTTTTGAAATGGCCAGCGCATCGGCCACGCGGGCGGCGCTGAAGTTGGAGGCGCCGATCGCGCGAACCTTGCCGGCTTCGATCAGTCGTGCAAACTCGCCCAGCGTGTCGGCGACAGGCACGCTGGCATCGTCCTGGTGTGCGAAATAGAGGTCGATGCAGTCCACCTGCAGGCGCTGCAGCGACCCATCCACGGCCTGGCGGATGTTCACCGGCGACAGGCCGGGATGCTCCGCCCATTTCGCCACCTTGGTGGCAATCAGGACCTGCCCGCGCTTGCCGCTGTGCTTGAGCCAACGACCGATGATCGTCTCGGACTCGCCGCCATGGTTGCCGGGCACCCACGACGAGTACACGTCCGCCGTATCGAGCAGGTTGCCGCCGGCGTCGATGAACGCATCGAGCAACTCGAACGATCGCTTTTCGTCCACGTTCCAGCCGAATACGTTGGTGCCCAGGGCAAGCGGGGAGATCGAGAGTGGCGAGTTGCCAAGCTGGCGCTGTTGCATGAAGGACACCCGTGGCGATGGAAAGCCAAGCATGCACCCGGAAACGAAAAATAGTCGTGATGCGAGCCGTGCCGTGACAACGAACGTTCCCCGGCGGCGAAGCTCAGCGCGGTGCCGCCAGGCGCGGCCAGTGCGATGCGCAACCCTTCGACGGTTTTGCGCCGTCCTTGGCGGCGGTGCCGTCCTTGTCGGTGGTGCTTGCGACCGGTGTTTCGTCGGGCGACTCGCTGTTTGTCTGGTCGCACCAGAGCAAATCCTCCTTGCGTGCCAGATAGCCGTGCAGGAATAGCAGATCTTTCCACAGTGAACTCATGGGAGGCTCCTTGGAGCAAGCGCAGTGGTTTGGGGAGTGCTCAAGGTACGCGTGTGCCAGGCCGCCAAAAAGCGATATATTGGTAAGCCAGACTTGAAGGAATTTCAAGATGGTGCGCCTACCGCTCAGTCTGCTTCAACCCTTCGTGCAGGTCGCCCGGCTGGGCAACCTGTCGCACGCCGCGCTGCGCGCCAACCTCACGGTCAGCGCGCTCAGCCACCAGATGCGCCAGCTCGAAGAACGGCTGGATCGCCGTCTGTTCGAACGCGGTCCGCGCGGCGTAAAGCTGACGGTGGAGGGCTGCCGCCTGCTGGAAGCCGTGGGCGAGCACATCGATGGCATCGAACGCGCGTTGTCGACTTACCAGCAGCGCCGCGACGACGCGCTCACGCTTAGTGCCAGCCCCGGCATCATGTCGAGCTGGCTGGTGCCGCGGTTGCCGCGGCTGGTGGCGGCGCACCCGGAGCTGGAACTCACCCTGCAGTCCGCTTCAACGCTGGTGAATTTTGAGCACGAGCCAGTGGACGCGGGCCTGCGCTACGGCCGCGGCGAATGGGCCGGCCTGCACAGCGAGCGGCTGTTCGGTGAATGGATCGCGCCGGTGGCCGCACCCGCGCTGGTGGCGCGGATGGGCGACACCGACCCGCGCGAGCTGGCGCGCTGGCCGCTGCTCGGCGAGCCGTCGCCCTCGACGCGCTGGGACGACTGGTTCGGCCGTGCCGGCGGCACGCCACCCACGCGCTACGTGGCGCAGTTCGACAGCCTCGATGCACTGCGCCATGCCGCGCTGGAAGGTCTGGGCGTGGCGCTCGGGCGGATGGTGACCTCAAAGTCGCTGATCGACGCCGGGCGGCTGCAGGTGCTGGGCGAAAACTACCTGGCAGTGAAGGAGGCATACTGGCTGGTGTATCCAACCCGCTCGCAGCGGCATCGCGGCTTGCAGCTGTTCCGCGAATGGCTGCTGGCCGAGGCGGACGACTACCGCCGGCAGATGTCGGCGTTTCGGCCCGATGACACGGCAGTTGACTGATGCAGTTTCGCAACGTGGCGCGACGCGTCATCATTGCAAGTCGTTGTACACAAATTACCGGGAGTTGAACCATGAAATCACGCGCCGCCGTTGCCTGGGAAGCAGGCAAACCGCTCACCATCGAGGAAGTCGACGTCGCCGGCCCGAAGACCGGCGAGGTGCTGGTGCGCATCGTCGCCACCGGTGTGTGCCACACGGATGCATTCACCCTTTCCGGCGACGATCCGGAAGGGCAGTTCCCGGTGATCCTGGGCCACGAAGGCGGCGGCATCGTCGAGGAAGTGGGCGAGGGTGTGACTTCGCTGAAAGTCGGCGACCACGTGATCCCGCTGTACACGCCCGAGTGCGGCGAATGCGAATACTGCCGCTCGGGCAAGACCAACCTGTGCCAGAAGATCCGCGTGACCCAGGGCCAGGGCCTGATGCCCGATGGCACCTCGCGCTTCTCGTTGAACGGCAAGCCGCTGCTGCACTACATGGGGACCAGCACCTTCAGCGAATACACCGTGCTGCCGGAAATCTCGGTGGCGAAGATCAACCAGGCCGCGCCGCTGGAAAAGGTCTGCCTGCTCGGTTGCGGCATCACCACCGGCATCGGCGCGGTGCTGAACACGGCCAAGGTGGAGCCGGGTGCCTCGGTGGCGGTGTTCGGCCTGGGCGGCATCGGCTTGTCTGTGGTGCAGGGCGCGGTAATGGCCAAGGCCGGGCGCATCATCGCGATCGACACCAACCCGGCGAAGTTCGAGATGGCCCGCTTGCTCGGCGCCACCGACTGCGTCAATCCGAAGGACTACCCCGACACGCCGATCCAGCAGGTGATCGTCGAGCTCACCGAGGGCGGTGTCGATTACTCGTTCGAGTGCATCGGCAACGTCAAGCTGATGCGCTCGGCGCTGGAGTGCTGCCACAAGGGCTGGGGCGAGTCGATCATCATCGGTGTGGCCGGCGCCGGACAGGAGATCAGCACGCGGCCGTTCCAGCTGGTCACCGGCCGCGTGTGGCGCGGCTCGGCGTTCGGGGGGGTCAAGGGCCGCTCGCAATTGCCCGGCTACGTCGACCGGTACATGGCCGGCGAGATCCACATCGACGAGATGATCACCAAGGTGCTGCCGCTTGAACGCATCAACGAGGCGTTCGACCTGATGCACGAGGGGAAGGTCATCCGCTCGGTGATCCACTACTGAAGAAGGCTTTGAGCACGCACGGTGAGGAGTGCATCGAGCGATCACTTGATGCCTCCGTTGCCTGCGCCATGCCGTAGAATGCATGCCCACAAGGGGACGGCGGAAGCCCGGTCCTGCCCGGAGCGTGCCGCTCCCCGCGCACATCTACCGGGTCTGCGCATTCCTTCCACCACATTGGCTGGCGTCTGGATGGCCAGCGGCCCACGGAGTAAACGATGAATCATGTGATCGAGCCTGGCGGTTTCCGCAGCCGCCGTTTGCCGGGCTTGCTGACGATAGTGTGGCTGGCCGTCTCGCTGGCGTTGCCTGCGCTGGCGATCGCGCAGGTGGCACCCGCGGCATCGGTCACGCCGGACCAGCCGACCGACGAATTGGTGCCGCCCACCAGCGCCAGCGACTTCACCGCTTCCCAGCTGGATGATGTGCTGGCCGGCAACTGGCGCCCGGCGCCCAATCGTGCGCGCGATGTCTACCGTCATCCCAAGGCGACGCTGCAGTTCTTCGGCGTGCGGCCGGACCAGACGCTGATCGAGATCACTCCCGGCGGTGGCTGGTACAGCGAGATCCTGGCGCCGCTGCTCAACGACAATGGCCACTACATCGCCGCCGTGACGGCACCCAGGTCTGGCGACGAGGCGCGTCGCAACGACAGCGCGCTGCAGCGCAAGTTTGCCGCCGATCCCGCGCATTATGGCCACGCGAAAATCGTCGAGTTCGACCCGCATGCACCCGTGTTCGGTGCGCCCGGTTCGGCCGACATGGTGCTGACCTTCCGCAACGTGCACAACTGGGTCGTGGCCGACACCGCGCCGATGATGTTCAAGGCGTTCTTCACGGTATTGCGCCCCGGCGGCGTGCTTGGCGTGGTCGATCATCGTGCCGCTGACGACGTCACGCTGGCGGCGGTGAAGAACAGTGGTTACCTGCCCACTGCATACGTGGTGAAGCTGGCCACGGACGCCGGCTTCGTGCTGGATGGCAGCAGCGAGGTCAACGCCAACCCGAAGGACACGCGGGATCACCCCAAGGGGGTATGGACGCTGCCGCCCACGTTCGCGCTGGGTGACAAGGATCGCGCGAAGTACCAGGCGATCGGCGAATCGGACCGGATGACCTTGCGCTTCGTGAAGCCGACGCCCGGCGCGAGCGGGGACGGAGGGCATTAAGTAGCTACTTAATGCCCTCCGTCCCCTACCCACAGCATGCTGATCGCGTTGAACAAGCCGTGGGGCGTATTGTGCCAGTTCACTGACGCGCAAGGCCGTCCCACCCTGGCCGATTTCATCAGGCAAAAGGACGTCTATGCGGCTGGACGGCTGGACCGGGATAGCGAAGGTTTGCTGCTGCTGACCGACGATGGGGCGCTTGCGCACCGGCTCACTGACCCCCGCCACAAGCAAGCCAAGACGTATCTGGCACAAGTCGAAGGCGGCATCAATGACACCGCGCTGGAGGCCCTGCGGCATGGCGTGGTGCTGAACGACGGGCCGACCCTTCCGGCTGAAGCGCAGCTTGTCGTCGAGCCGGCATGGCTGTGGCCGCGCGATCCGCCGGTCCGTTTCCGCAAGGCGATTCCCACCAGCTGGCTGAGCCTCAGTCTGCGCGAGGGGCGCAACCGGCAGGTTCGCCGGATGACCGCCGCGGTCGGCTTTCCCACCCTGCGCCTGATCCGCGTGCGCATCGGCGAGCACGCGCTCGATGGCCTGTCCCCCGGCGAGACGCGCGTGCTCTCGTAGGAGCCCGCTGGCGGGCGATGCCCTTCCGATTCCCGAGTCCCGAGAGAAAGGCATCGCCCGCCAGCGGGCTCCTACGAGAGTTTCGTGAGTCCGAAGAAAACCTCGGCCGTTGCGGTGCTGTTCGCGGCGGTGACCTCGGCGCTCTCGCCGCGGTCGCGCGCGAGCTGCTCGCAAATGTGTTTGAGGTACATCGGCTCGTTGCGCCGGTGCGGCGGCTGCGGTCGCACGGTACGCGGCAGCAGGTAGGGCGCGTCGGTCTCGAGCATCAGCCGGTTGGCGGGAATCTCGCGCACCAGCTCGCGCAGATGGGTGCCGCGGCGCTCGTCGCAGATCCAGCCGGTGATGCCGATGTGGCAATCCAGCGCCAGGTAATCGCGCAGCGCCTCGCCCGTGTCGGTGAAGCAGTGCACCACCGCCGCCGGTACCTTGTCGCGATAGCGGCGCAACAGCGCGATGAAGTCGTGGTGCGCATCACGCTGGTGCAGGAACAGGGGTTTGTGCAGGTCCACGGCGATCTGTAACTGGCGCTCGAAGACCTGCAGTTGCACCTCGCGCGGCGAGTAGTTGCGGTTGTAGTCGAGGCCGGCTTCACCGATCGCGCGCACCAGCGGATCCTGCGCCAGTTCGCGTAGCAGCGCGTCGGTGGCGTCGTCGTAATCGATCGCGTGGTGCGGGTGTACGCCGGCGGTGGCGAACAGCTTGCCCGGGTACGCGCGGGCCAGCACCGAGGCCTGTCGACTTCCCTCGCGCGAGGCGCCGGTAACCATCATCCGTTCCACGCCGTGCGCCTGCGCGCGTTGCAACACGGCATCGAGATCGTGCTGGAAAGATTCGTGGGTGAGGTTGGCTCCGATATCCAGTAGTTGCATGTCCGGCCTGTAGAAGTTGAATGGTGTCGCACGACGGGGTGAAGTGTGGACGGACACCTGGAATTATTCCAATGGACCAGCGCGCGCCGCCGTCGAGCTACCTGTCACGACTACTTGTTGTCGGATGAGGGAACGTATGCGCGAGGCTTGCACCGCGGGCGAGGGACCGGCTCCCGCGCCTGCGGCGGCCCGATCCGGTCCGCAGCCTGCGCAAGCCGAAGCGGCACGCTTCCACCCCCCAACCAGGGTTTCATGGCGGCTTGAGCTGCGGCGTCACTGAACCGCCACGCCGTCGCCGCAGGTTGCGTGAAACGTGAACAGTGTCCGCACCTGGCTCGGCTGATACTCGCGTGTCGCCGGCCGAATGTGCTACCAATGATGTTTGCCGCGTGGTGTCGGGGGCACGGCGGGCACAGGCATGGCATGGTTTTTGAGCGGGGGTTGAGGATGTCGGCAGCGATCGAGCCGGCGGTCGGTGGAGCGGGCGTGGGCGTGGACAACCGTGAGGCGGAAGTCTGCGCATGGCTGGTTGCACGCGGTCGCCTGAAAGACACGGACCTGGGCCGTGCGCGGCGGCTGCACGAAGAGTCGACCGAAGGCACCCTGACCACGCTGATGGCGCGGCTTGGGCTGGTGTCCGAGCGCGACCTGGCCGAAGGCTGGGCGGAGTTGCTGCAGGTGCCGTTGTTGTCCGCGCGCGATGCGCCGGAACTGCCGCCGGCCGATCTTGAACTCTCGTTGCGCTTCCTCAAGCAACAGCACGTGGTGCCGGTGCAGGACGGGAACGATGGGCTGGCGCTGCTGGTATCCGATCCGGCCGACCCGTATCCGTTGCAGGCAGTCGAGCTGGCCGCGGGCCGGCCGGTCGCGCTGCGCGTCGGCCTGCGCTCGGAAATCGACGGCTTGATCGAGCGCTATTACGGCAGCGGTCGTTCGGCGATGGGCACCATCGTGGAGAACCTCGAGGGCAGCGCCGCCGAAGAGGACGACGTGGAGCATCTGCGCGACCTCGCCTCCGAGGCGCCGGTCATCCGGCTGGTCAACCTGATCCTGCAGCGCGCCGTCGAACAGCGTGCGTCGGACGTGCACATCGAACCGTTCGAGAATCGGCTGAAGGTGCGCTACCGCATCGACGGCGTGCTGCACGAGGTGGAGGCGCCGCCGTCGTCGTCGACCGCGGCGGTGATCTCGCGCGTGAAAATCATGGCGCGACTCAACATCGCCGAGCGCCGCCTGCCGCAGGACGGCCGCATCCAGCTGCGTGTGCAGGGCAAGGAACTGGACCTGCGCGTGTCGACCGTGCCGACCAGCTTCGGTGAATCGGTGGTGATGCGCATCCTCGATCGCGAATCGGTGGTGTTCGACTTCGCCTCGCTGGGCTTCACCGACAGCTTCCAGTCGCGCTTCGTCGACGTGCTCAATCGTCCGCACGGCGTTTTGCTGGTGACCGGCCCCACCGGCTCCGGCAAGACCACCACGCTGTACACCGCGCTGTCGCAGATCAACACGACGGACGTGAAGATCATTACCGTCGAGGACCCGGTCGAATACCAGATCGAAGGCATCAACCAGATCCAGGTGAAGCCGCAGATCGGGCTGGATTTCGCCAGCGCCCTGCGCTCGATCGTGCGCCAGGATCCGGACGTGATCATGATCGGCGAAATGCGCGACCTGGAGACCTGCCGCATCGCGATCCAGTCCGCGCTCACCGGTCACCTGGTGCTGTCCACGCTGCACACCAACTCCGCCGCCGGCGGCATCACGCGGTTGCTCGACATGGGCGTGGAGGACTACCTGCTCGGCTCCACCGTCAACGGTATCCTGGCGCAGCGGCTGGTGCGCCGGCTCGATCCGGAAACGGCAATCCCTTATGAAGCGCTGCCCGAGGTGATCGCACAGTTCGAGCTGGAGAAATACACCGACGAACGCCCGATCAAGCTGTGGAAACCCGGCAGCAGCGCCGCCAACCCCAGCGGCTACTACGGCCGCCGCGCGATCATGGAATTCCTCACCATGAGCGACGCGCTGCGCCGGCTCGTGATGCAGCACGCGAACGAGGGCGACATCGAAAAGCAGGCCCGCCGCGAAGGCATGCGCAGCATGTACGAAGACGGCATCGCCAAGGCCGTCGCTGGCATCACCACGCTGGAGGAGGTGCTGCGTGTTACGCAGGAGGGCTGACGCGCTCTTTCCCTTCCCCCTCCGGGAGAAGGTGCCCGAAGGGCGGATGAGGGTGCGGGCGGAGCGGGGCATCGCGGCATGCCCGAACCCTCACCCCAACCCCTCTCCCGACGGGAGAGGGACTCAAGCACGCGGTTCGGCCCCATGACCCAATACCGCTACAAAGCCGTCAGCGACGCCGGCGAGACGCTGCAGGGCCAGATGGAGGCGGCCAGTGTCGAGGAGGTGATCGGCCGGCTGCAGGACCAGGGTCACACGCCGCTGGAGGCGCGGCCGGCGGATGGCGCGGCGAGTGGCAGCGCGCTGGCAGCGCTATTCAAGCGCGGCCCGTTCAGCGGCGATCAGCTCGCCCAGTTCACCCACCAACTGGCGACCCTGCTCGGTGCCGGTCAGCCGCTGGATCGGGCGCTGACCATTCTGCTCGAACTGCCCGAGAGCGAGTCGGCAAAGAGACTGATCGAACGAGTGCGTGATCGCGTGCGCGGCGGCACCACGTTGTCCTCGGCGCTGGACGAGGAGCACGGCGTGTTTCCCAGGCTCTACGTCAGCCTGGTGCGCGCCGGCGAGGCCGGCGGCTCACTGGAAGGCACCCTGCGCCGACTCGCGGATTACCTCGAACGGGCGCAGGCGCTGCGCGGCAGCATCGTCAACGCGCTGATCTATCCGGCGTTCCTGCTGGTCGGCGTGCTCGGCTCGCTGGTGCTGCTGCTGGCCTACGTGGTGCCGCAATTCGTGCCGATCTTCCAGGACATGCAGGTGCCGATCCCGTGGATCACCGAGGTGGTGCTGGCGCTGGGCAATGTCATGCAGAGGTGGTGGTGGCTGATCGCCGTGTTGCTGATCGGCGGCTTTCTGGTGTGGCGCGCACGCCTGCGTGATCCGCGGACGCGCCTGGCCTGGCACACGCGGCTGCTCCGGCTGCGCGTGGTCGGCCCACTGCTGCTGAAAGTGGAGACCGCGCGCATCGCGCGCACGCTAGGCACCCTGCTCAAGAACGGCGTGCCGCTGCTGAGTTCGCTGACCATCGCGCGCCAGGTCACGGCCAACCTCGCGCTGGATGCGGCGCTGAGCGCCGCGCACGAACAGGTCAAGGGCGGCGCCGGGCTGAGCCTGGCGCTGGGGCAGTCGAAATTGTTCCCGCGCCTGGCCTTGCAGATGGTGCAGGTCGGCGAGGAGGCCGGCCAGCTCGACGGGATGTTGCTGAAAGTGGCCGACACCTTCGAGCTGGAATCCCGGCGATCGATCGATCGCCTGCTGGCCGCGCTGGTGCCGACGTTGACCATCGTGATGACGGTGCTGGTGGGCATCATCATGGCGGCGATCCTGCTGCCGCTGCTTACCTTGACCAGCAGTATTCAGTGAGTGACTGGAGAGAAGATGATTATGAAACCGGGAATCGGGATTTGGGATTTGGGATTCGCTGGAAGGCCGGGATTCGGGATTCGGGATTTGGGATTCGGCAAGGCGCGCAAGCGCCGACCGCCGGCTTTTGCTCCCGCTCTTCCAAATCCCGAATCCCGAATCCCGAATCCCGGGCGCGCGCAGCGCGCCAGCGGCTTCACCCTGCTCGAAATGCTGGCGGTGATCGCCTTGATCGGCATTGTCGCGGTCGCGGTGATCACCAAGGTCATCCCCAGCTTCGACAAAGGCAAGTACAAGACCGGCAAGATCCAGCTCAGCACGCTGAGCCAGGACATCGACAACTACGTGCTGGACAACGGTTCGCCGCCGCAGCAACTGCAGGATCTCGTGGCGAAGCCGGTCAACGCCCCGAACTGGCAGGGCCCCTACGCCAAGGACTCGCAGCTGAAGGACCCCTACGGCCACGATTTCGGCTACCAGTATCCGGGCCAACACGGCAAGTACGACCTGATCTTCTTCGGTGAAGACGGCAAGCCCGGCGGCGACGGGCTCAATGCGGATGCGGGTAATTGGCAGTGAAACCGGGACTCGGGACTCGGGACTCGGGACTCGGCAAGGCGCGCAAGCGCCGACCGCCCGATCCTGCTCTCGCTCTTCCGAATCCCGAATCCCGAATCCCGAATCCCGGCTTTCCAGCGAATCCCGAGTCCCGAGTCCCGAGTCCCGGCCGCGCGCAGCGCGCCCGCGGCTTCACCCTGCTCGAAATGCTGGTCGTCATCGCCTTGATCGGGCTGGCGGCCGTGGCTGTATCGATGTCGGTCAGCAGTGGCCTGGCCAGTGCGCGGGTACGCGCGGCCAGCAGCGAACTGGCGGGCGCGCTGCGCGCCACCCGCGCCCAGGCGATCGTGCGCGGCGAGGAGAAGGTTTTTGACGTCGATACCCGCAGCAACAGCTACGACGGTGCGAAGCAGCGCGACGTGGCCTTGCCCAGGGGTCTCAAGGTAAGCATCACCAGCGCGAAAGAGGACCGACCCAACGACCACACCGGGCGCATCCGCTTCTTTCCCGACGGCAGCTCCACCGGCGGG
>Ga0208357_1000580_pt1 | contig 29044 bp, 18 predicted proteins | sample NGESurdeep092012_6_FD_184487 | JGI IMG/M metagenome (GOLD analysis project Ga0208357, IMG submission 184487) | Arctic peat soil microbial communities from Barrow, Alaska - NGEE Surface sample F52-2 deep-092012 (SPAdes) | ecosystem: Environmental > Terrestrial > Soil > Wetlands > Peat ...
ATTATCAGTGAAATTTGAAAGAGAAGGACTGGAATGAAGTACAGTGGTAGCGCCGGTATTAGCGATTGAAAAATTAAATACTTCCGATGTAAACGAATTGGTAATTTCAATTTTTATACGTCCATCGGTAATATTTGTAACCTTATTTATATACAGGCTTTTTACATCTGTCTTGTTGCCGTCAATTGTGTAAGAAAAGCTTCCGTTAACATTAGATAAACCGCCATCGGAATTACCGGTAGTGGCATTTGAAGTACTGTCTTTACCTGCTGATGTAGAACTGTTGGACGAACAGGCAAATAATAAACATGCTGAAAAAATAATTACAAAAAATAATTTTAAGCGTTGCATAATTTTGTTTTTTAAAATGAGAAAGAATGGATTATTTTTTAGAATAAGGCTTAAAGGGTAAATCAAATTTTCCGTCTGTTAATAGCGCCGGCTTTTGGGTATCTTCATTTATCAATTCTCCGGAAAACGTACCTGTAATATGGGTATCACTCTTAGCGGTTATAACCACGGTAACTGAAGATGCGGTACCGAATTCATAGTTTGCGTGCGCCCTGGCCTGGCCGGTGAGGTAGGAACGATGAAAGTTGACAAAATGATTTCCGCCATTACTTCCCGACGATTTAAAGCGATCCATATTGTCGTAGTTTATGGTGGTAGATCCTGTGGCAGCAATACCAAAGTCAACTTGTTGCGGATCTTTTTCTGCGGGGTCATTGCTCATCAGCGTAAAAAATATTTCGTTGGTTGAATCCATTGAAGCCCGGTTTGCATAAGAAGGATTGTTTTCACTCCACGAATAAACCTTTCCATCAATTTTATAGGAAAAACTGGCATCGCTTGTTGAAGCAGTTGTACTTGAAGAAGCAACTGTATCGCTTCCTTTTCCTTTATTGGCACTCGTATTACCAGAGCACGAGTATAACAAAAATGATGAGAAGAGAATTGCGGAGTATACTTTTAAGTGTTGCATAAATTTATTTTTTTAAAATGATTTTTTTGAAGTTGAAATTATTCTGCGTGATATATCTTTTTCCAATAGGCATTAGTTGAAAATGGAATATCAAATTTGCCATCTGTTACCTCAATGGCCTGTTTTGCATTGTTCCCCGCACTTTTGTATTCCAAAGTATATTTTCCTGAAAAAGTTCCTGCTACTCCTGATGGAGTTATAGAGGTTACATCCACTGTTACCGGGTCATCAATGTAGGCAACAAAGCCTTTTAGAACCAGCCCTTCAAGGCTAAAGTGCGGTGGTAAGTTTTGAATTGTAGTAACGCCGGTTTTGTCGGGAACTTCAAAAGTCAGCTTTTGCGATGGATCATTTACATCAGAAAGCATAAAAAATATTTGCTCTTTATTAGCATTGTCTTTATAATGAAAAGCCGCATTAATATCACCGTTAGAACCGCTTTCTGAAAAAGTTTTCCCATCAAGCATACACGAAAAACTGGCATCGCCAGTGGCGGAAGATGCAACGGATGAGATAGCTGAAGATGCGGAACTTTCATCTTTGGCTGCACTGGTATTTGTATTGCCAGAGCATGAGTATAATAAAAATGATGATAAAACAATTGCGGAAAATAACTTTAAGTGTTGCATATAATTATTTTTATTTTTGAAAAATAGGAATCCGCTGTAAAAGTACTTTTACGGCTACCTCATTTTTAAAAATAACCGATGAACCTACTTTTAAAATCGTCGAAAATTTTTGGGATAGTTATTTTCACCGTGGCCCACCAGGACAATGCGCTCTTAACCAGGAAGTATATAAATTCGATAAATGATTCCGCGTTCCCAATCCTTCATTGATATTGTGTGTGCGGTTGGGATATTCCATAAACTGAAATAGCTTATCGTATTTGATTAATGCATTTAATAAAAGTTCTGCATGTGCATAATGCACATTGTCATCTCCGGAACCATGAATAAGGAGGAGGTTGCCTACTAAATCTTTTGCATAAGTAACCGGTGAGCCATCGATGTAGGCAGCTTTGTTTTGCTGTGGTAAGCCCAAGATCCGCTCAGTATAAATATTATCGTATAGCTCAAAATTGGTAATTGGTGAAATGGCAATTGCAGTTTTATAAATACCGGGATAACGAAAAATAAGATTTAAAGATAATGTTCCACCATTGCTCCAGCCCCAAACTGCAATACGATTTGAGTCAACAAAAGGCCAGTGTCTGATTTGTTCTGCTGCAGCCGCCTGATCTTCTACATCAAGCTGGCCCAGTTTTCCGTAAATACTTTTACGCCACGCCCGTCCTTTCGGAACGGGAGTTCCTTCGTTATCAATTGAAATATAGATGTAGCCATCTCTTGCCATGCTGCCGCGATAAAGCCAGTTATTCGACGTCCCATATTCATCTGTTACTGCTTGTTCAGCCGGGCCGCCATATACAAAAAATACCACTGGATATTTTTTTGTTGAATCAAACCCATCTGGCTTTACCATGTATGCATCCATCTTAACTCCGTGCGCATTTTTTACCTGGAAATAGCTAACAGGTGATTTTGATTTATTTGCTTTGGCAATTTCTCTGCTCATGGTATTAAATGTATCCAATGATTTATGATCCGGCAGTGTTATAAACTCTGTTGTATTATATGTGTAATAATTAGAAAAGGTATGTTGTGCATATTTTCCATTAGGAGAGATGTTATAAATATGTGTGCCGGTTTCATTAGTTGGAGATAGCAATTGCGCTTGCTCGCTTCCATTGAGCTTGGTTCGGTATAAATAAGATTGCGTAGCATTATCGGGCGATGCCATAAAATAAACATACCCGTTTCCATCATCAATATGAGCAATGCTCATTACATCGTAATTTCCTTTTGTAATGAGCATTTCTTTTTTGCCATCCCTGCTTATCTTATAAAGGTGACGCCAGCCGTCTTTTTCGCTCGCCCATATAAATCCCTTTCCATTTTGTATCCAGTTCCAGCCACCCATTTTATAATCGCCATCCCATGCTGATAATATATCTATCCAGGCTGAATCTTTCTCAGTATATATCGTGTATGATTTACCGTTATCAACGTTACATAACATCAGTTTACTTTCATTTTGCTGCCTGTTCAAATGTTGAATAATTAATTCATCGCTATTGGCGGCCCATTCCATCCTAGGTACGTAACTTCCCAGGGCAGTGTCCGTTGGAATCTCCATCCATTTTGTTTGCGCGGTATTTATGTCTGCAATACCAATTTTAAACAAGGAAGGTTTTTCTCCCGCAACAGAATAGCCAACAGGTGTTATTTTAGGATAAACCGAATCTGTAGTGTTTAACATCAGGTAATCTTTTACGTTGCGTGCATCAATCTGCCAATAAGCGATTTCCCTACTGTCAGGGCTCCAGCGAAAACCATCACGGCAATCAAATTCTTCTTCGTATAAATAATCGAAAGTACCGTTAATGAATTTTCTGCTTCCATCAAACGTGAGTTGTTTTATGGAATGATTGGATAAGTCCTCAACGTAAAGATTATAGTTACTTACATAAGCCGCTTTGGTACCGTCTGGTGAAATCTTTGCAAACATAAGAGAAGCTGACGGAAGCAATTTTCCTAACTGAAAAAAAGAACTATCCTTTAAATTATAAACCCAGTAATCTCCGCGGGTATTATATCTCCACACTTTTTTAGTGTTAGTGAAAATTAGCATTAAATGGTTATCTGCAGAAAGAAAAAAATCCTGTATGAGTAATCTATTATTTCTGCCGGCAGGGTTAAGCTTTTCGATTGGAAATAGTATTTTCTTTTGATTGCCTGGCAACGTTGCACAGATAACCCCAAGGTTATTTAGTTCATAATAGGAATTACCGTCGTCGCTCCACTTAATACTTCTGCTGAACTGACTATAGGTTAAAAAAGGAACAGCGCAGGCAACTACGAAAATGAATACACAGGCTATTCTTAAAATTTTCATTTCCCGGAAGGTTTATTATAATTATTTTACCCTGTCATAAGTAGTCCCGTCAAGTGAATGCGCTCTTGCCATACAATCATCGGCTATTACATGCATGTTGAGCTTATCATTTATTATTTCAAACTTAAAAGTTCCTGTGGTTGTATCATCGCAAGGAATAGTACCACTGATTTTTCTTAAACTTACGGTATCACCGGTTACTTTAAATATCATCACTGCCAATGAAACACTATCAGGCATCATAAAAGCTTCTGCTGTACTGTCTTTATCGAAAACCAGCAACACATCTGTGGGTACCGCCATATTTGCAATTCCTCTCCATTTTGTGTTTAGTAACTGTGCTTTGGCTGTAATCTGGGAAAGACAAAAAATACTGATTAAGAGTAACAAACTTTTCATTTTTTTTAATTTTTAGTATTAAATAATGTTGATAAAAGGAGCCATTAATTTCGTGAATAAAAATACGCCTTCCCATCTATAATTAGAATAAAATAAATGCCGGAGCTGGTTTTAAAATCAACAACAGTTATTATCCCCTACCGGAAATATTTTAGTAAAACAACAAATAATTAAGATTCTCATTTCCTATAATCTTGTTCATTGAACTTAATTATTTTTGTCTTAGTATTAATAACCGTTTCATTGGTTTTTATTTAAGTATTAGACTTTCTGCAGATTATTTCGAGGTATTTTGTATCATTTTTATAAAGTCTTGCGATGTAGAAAACGGAATATCAAATTTCCCGTCTGTTACTTCCACAGTTTTACTGTAGCCGGCTCCGGAGGGCATACTATATTTTCCTGAAAAAGTACCTGTAATTTTTGTTGCATTGATGGAAATTATATTTACAGTAACAGGATTGGGAATGTAGTTGATGCCTTGTAATATATAATCATCTAAACCAGGTGTGCTGGTGGATGCAGTAAGCGTAATGGAACCTTGCTGCGCTGGCACTATAAATGACAACATATCCACACCTGAAGCATTTTGTTTCAAGTCAGAAAGAGAAAAAAGAACTTTGCCTTTACTGCGGCCAATGAGATTAACGGCAACGTTTTGCATTTCACTTTTTTCACTGCTTGAAAAATCTTTACCATCAATTTTACACGAAAAGCTGGCATCGCCGGATGTGCCGGCAGTTGTAGAAGCTGTTGCTGCCTGGGCCTGATTGGCGGAAGCAGAGGAAGAGTGATTGCATGAAAATAAATGGAACAACAAAATTATCACGCTTAATTGTTTTAACTTTTTCATTTCTTTAAATTTTATTTACAAAAGATTTTATTTTTTTATTTACTCAAAAAATGCATTTAGTCATTGATCAGGGTATTAAGCCCTCATAAAAATTATTCTTTGCTGCATGGGGAGATTTAACAGCAATAACTTTACAACTTTAAATTGGCCTTAAATTGCCGGTAGAAAATGGAATATCAAATTTCCCACCTGTAACCATGACAGGACTCTTGTATGGCTTACTTCTTGAATCATTGCTTAATGTGAACGAGCCTGAAAAGGTTCCTGACACTCTTGATGAAGTAATTTTATTGATAGTAACGATAAGCGAATCGCCATTATAAATAGCAAAGTTATCCGCACTTTTTAAATTAAAACCAAGTCTTACAAAAGTTTTGCGTTCACTCCCGTTATTACTGGTAATTGTTTGTTCCCCTTCTTTGTTGTAAACATAAAAACTTAAGGAATAGAAATCTTCCCCGTTTTTATCAGACGCCACATCGAAAAGTAATATCTTATTCTTATCATTTCCATCGGGATATAAAAAAGCGGTATTAGTCAGTTGTAAACCATCCACCTTGCCTCCTGATATGGCTTTGCCATCAATAGTTGCGGAGAAGCTTCCACTAATAGGTGAAGAAGTTTCAGTAGATGAATTATCCCCGGTATTATCTTGTGTAGCCTTTGCCGCATTGTTTCCTGAACATGCAGCTAATATTATTGAAGGCAAAAAAATGATTATTATTAATTTTATGTATTTCATAATTGTATTTTATAGTTTTATAAAATTTTGAAATTTATACTGTAAAGATGTAATTGAAATTGAGTGGTCTTATAAATAACCGACGAACGTAATTCTAAAATCGTCAAACATTTTTAGAAATTGAAATTGATTGTTTTTAAAAAAATTGTCGAAGGTACCCCGGCTAAAAAAAATTGTGCAGTAAACAGACACCCGCCTGACCGGTCATTCGGGCAGGAATATCCGGGATTCTTATTTTTTTATGCAGATTGATTTTTTCATAAAAATTTGTCCACGTGTGTTATAAAGCCGTTCAATTCCCGGAAAAAGTTTTCGGTATCGTCCCACATGTCAAAGTGTGAACCGTTAGGGCAGATATAAATTTTCGCATATTTACTACCAATCACATTTTTCATCTTGTTATAGTCTGCCGGATTCATATAATCATATTGAGAGCCGATAAATAATGTAGGGATGGTAATTTTTTTCAGGAAAGGTTCATAATCAACTCTATTCATATCACTTGTCAGATAATAATTGAATTTATTGTTACCTGCACTATGGATTTTGCTAAGCATTACGGGGTATGGCAATGAGTCTAACCTGCAATAATGTTCTCTTATAAATATTGGCATTACTTTGACCATTATCTTGCTAAATAGTTCAGGATTAGAATAATTGTCTATTTTATCCTGCCTAATAGAATCCGCATATTTCGCATACTCAGGGATTTTTTCTACAATGTTTGCGATAAGAATTCCCTGATAATCCTGGTTAGCGCCTGTTCCATAAATATCGGCATTGCAAAGCACCAAGGCTTTTAAGTGATTTTGATATTTAGAAGCATATCCTATTGCCAATAAATTTCCCCATGAGTGTCCCAACAGGTAAAATGAATCAAGGCCTAACCCTTTCCGTACTTCTTCTACCTGCTCAATTGCGCTTCGTACATTGGCAATTGCGGTGTCAGTCGGTTCGTCCGACAAATAGGTACCTAATTGTGAAAAGGTATAAATGGTATAGCCCTTTCCAAGCTCTTTAGGGAAATTCTCAAAATATTCAGGCGGTGTTCCCGGGCCCCCGTGTAAGAGCAACAGTTTGATTTTTCCGTTTCCTGATTTGTGTGTCCAAACTTTATACTTTCCGTCTAATATGGAAATATATTTAACCCCGGGAAGTTTACTTTGGGCATTAAACAGACTGTCATTGCCTTGAGCATTTGTTATTAGATAACAAAAACCGAGTAATAATAGTGCGATTACAGATTGAATAATTCGTCGTTTATTGTTCATTGCATTAAATTTTTAAATGATGATGAAGTTTTTGGAATAGACTAAACAATATTATGTTTTGAATATATAAATACAAAGGCTGTCATTAAAGAAAATATTGTCATTACTTTAATTGATTGTGTCATAAAAAATTTGAATGGGTAAAAAAACAGTTTTGATCCTGCAGTTAATTATTTTAATTGAAGCATAAATTCTTAATGAGAATAGGGTTCTAACCATTTGGCCATTCTGCCTTTAGCAATGCTATTGTTTTTTTTGGGTTAATAATATTGATTCCTTTTTCATAAGGTTCCTTATCTGCGCCATTAATAATTAATTGCTTAACCTGCGCTGCTGTAAGTTTTGGATTTAGTTCGAGAATCTGTATGGCCAGGTTGGCCACAACGGGTGCTGCGGCTGATGTGCCTGCTGATTCACTTCTTTGCCCCCAACGATAATTAAATTTTACAAGTTGAAGCGGAAAATGAGCAGGAGCAAAAACATCAACTCTGCTTCCATAATTTGAGTAGGAAGCTTTATGCAGGTCTTTATATAATGCGCCTGCGAGAATTATATTGGGGAGGTGAAGAAAATTAATCAGGTCGTGTGTTGAATCAATACCAATATCAATGTTATCGTTCCCTGCGCTGTTAATAAAAAGTGTGTTGGGCGCTTCACGATAAGCAATCGCATATCCATTTTTAAATTTGGCTTGCATTTTTCTTGCAAATGCTTCCGCGTCTGCACTATCCGTGCCGCAGTTTTTGAAATGGAGAACGTTCAGATTATAGAAACCTATGGAGTTTATTTGAACTACTCTTACTTTGTACCGGTTACAGTAGGCCGCCATTTCCTGGAAGCTGTTGATTAAAAGATCAATAAGAGAATCTACAACATGCCGGTTATGTGCAATATCAGATGTAAACAAAGATGAAAAATATTTTGAATCATATTGGTGCTGGTCAAGAACCATAAAATGTACCCTGGGATTTCCTTTCAACATCAACTCAACAGACATAGTTCCATGATCCATACCATATTTCCATCCCTGAACTGCCCCTGCAAAACGCGTCGTATCAAATGGTCCCTTTAAAACAGTGGTGGTATCGGTTTCTTCCCAACTCAGCGCTACAGGTTCTTTTATTTTTAGGTTGTCTATTTTATATTCATAGCCATGCACATCATCCACAATTCCGTTATTGTCATCGTCAATATGATTGCCGGGTATTTCACCGGGATTATTCCAAAGTATTTTGAGGTCAAATAAGTCACGATAAATAGCCCCGTAATTACAGGCCAGCACATCATGCAGAGAGTCTTTTTTAGTAAAATGATACAACTTACCGTTCCAGACCTTAGCCCATTTTTCAAGATGAAGAGGATCTGAATTAATAAAATCATTAGCCATTGCATCAGCAATAATGTTTGCACCGCAAACCCATAGAAGATCACCCATCTGATTCATACTTAATTTTTTAAACTTCGTATGCAGAGATTTAATAGCATCAAAATTTTTACGAAAATTAATGGTATCCCTGGATGAGAAACCAAACGAGGTTTGAGAAATAAACTGTGGATTTTTGTGTAACATATCCAGCCCATAACATAAATCATAAGATTCAATAAATGGCCGGATACAATGTTTTACCTCATCCGATATTGCAATGCTGTAGGAGGTCTCTCTTCCGGTCTTTACATCTAAAAATACCTTGTCCGGCAAAAAGAAAAATAAATTGTCCGGGTATTTTGCAAGATAGGTATCCAAATCTTTTTCCGCTGCGGGGTAGTTGCCAAGAATTATATTCGACTGTTCAAGATTTTGAAATAAATATATAGTATCCACTGAATCTGTAAAAAGGTGTTGACTGAGAACTTTGGATAAAAAGTCAATATAAATTTTCGCGTTCTGAGTAATAAATTTTTTATCCTTTACGAGTTCTATTACCGAATCCTGAGTAAAACTAAATACAGATGCCCCCGGAACACTATCAATAGAGGAATATTTTTGGGCAATCGAACTTAAGGAGTCGATTGTTACGAATAATATGATTATGAATTTTTTCATATTGAAAGTTTTATTTGTAGAAGTTTAAAAATGAAAAATAAATTGCTAACATCGTCGCCCATATTCATATTTCATTCTTCCTTAAGCAATGCAATTGTTTTCTTAGGGTCGATAATATTTATTCCTTTTTCATAGGGTTCCTTATCTGCTCCATTAATAATTAATTGTTTTACCTGTGCTGCTGTAAGATTTGGATTTAGTTCAAGAATCTGTATGGCCAGGTTGGCCACAACAGGCGCTGCGGCTGATGTTCCGCTGGATTCATTATGAAGCGACGCAAAGTACTTTGACTTAAATTTTACAAGTTTCAGCGGGAAATGCGCCGGCGCAAAAACATCTACCCCTTTGCCATAGCATGAGTAGTATGTTCTTTGAAGGTCCTTATACAATGCACCCGCAATAATTATATTGGGAAGGTGAATAAAATTGAGCATATCAGGTATAGAATCAATATCTATATTATCGTTGCCTGCGCCGTTAACATAAAGTGTATTAGGAGCTTTGAGATAAGCTATCGTCATACCATCTTTTAATTTGGCAAACATCTTTTTTGCAAACTCTTTTGTTTGTGCACTATCAGTACCACAACCATTTAAGTAGAAGTCTTTTTCATTAGAGCTTATTGAGTTTATTTCAACTACCCTTACTTTATACCTGTTACAGTACGCTGCCATTTCCTGGAAACTATTGATAAAAATACTGATGAGTGAATCCACCACGTTTTGGTTATGGGCAATATCTTTTGTAAATAATGCGGAATACCATGTAGGGAAATTATACTGGTTGTGTTCTATAGCCATAAATTGCACACGGGGATTTCCCTTCAGCATTAACTCTACTGCCATACTTCCATGGTCGCCCATACCATCTAAAACTACAGGCTCTTTTATTTTTGGGTTGGCTTTATTATATTCATAACCGTACACATCATCCACAATTCCATTGCTGTCATCATCTATATGGTTGCCGGGTATTTCACCAGGATTATGCCACAGAATTCCGGAATCAAAAAAGCTACGGTCAAAAACCTGGTAATTACAGGCTAATACCTCATGCAAGGAATCCTTATTTGTAAAGTGGTACAACTTACTATTCCAAACCTTGGTCCATTTGTCAAGATCAAATATAGAACCCTTCACGAAGTCATTAACTACCGCATCCGCCACAATGTTCTCTCCATACACAAAAAGAAAATCGCCAAACTGATTCATGGTTAATTTTTGGTTTACGGGCTTGACATATGAAAGCATTAATTCCAGGTTCTTTCTAAAACCGGCAGTGTCAGAAGATAAAAATTCAATTCCGTGTCCATACTCAAGATCATATAATTCAAGTTCTTTGTGATCGAAATGTTTTACTCTACTTTTAAATGCATCGGCATAAGTTTTTTCTTTACCGGTTTTTACATCAAGGTAAACCTGCGTAGCAAAACTGGACCAAAGGATTCCCGGAGCCTTTCGGATAGTGGAATCGAAGAGATCTTCTGCTGCATTATAGTTACCAAGAATCAAATTTGCCATTCCAAGATTGCCTAGAAAAAAAGAATAATCCAAAGCCGAACCTCCGAGTAGTTTTTGGTCTAATACTTTGTTTGAAAAGTCAAGAAAAATTTTAGCATTGTCTGTAATAAATTTTTTGTCCTTTAAAATTTCCATTGCTGTATGGTGTGTATAGGAAAACACAGGCGCTCCTGGCACGCTGTCAATAGAAGCATATTTTTGCGCAAATGAACAAACAACCTGCGAGGTTATTAGTAGCGTGATTATAAATTTTTTCATGATAGAAATTTTTATTTGTAGAAGTTTATAAATGAAAAATAAATTGCCAACATTATCGCCCGTATTCATATTTCATTCTGCCTTAAGCAATGCTATTGTTTTTTTAGGGTTAATAATATTGATTCCTTTTTCATAAGGTTCTTTATCTGCTCCGGAAATAATTAATTGCTTAACCTGCGCTGCTGTCAGATTTGGATTCATTTCAAGAATTTGTATGGCCAGGTTGGCAACAACAGGCGCTGCGGCTGATGTTCCGGCGGATTCATTATGAAGCCACGCAAAGGGCTTTGACTTAAATTTTACAAGCTTCAGCGGGAAATGCGCTGGGGCGAAAACATCTACCCCTTTGCCATAGCTTGAGTAGGATGCTTTTTGCAGGTCTTTATACAATGCACCGGCAATAATTATATTGGGAAGGCGAATAAAATTAATCATATCAGGTATGGAATCAATATCTACATTATAGTTGCCTGCGCTGTTAATATAAAGTGTATTAGGAGCTTTTAGATAAGCTATCGTCAACCCGTCTTTTAATTTAGCAAACATCTTTTTTGCAAATTCTTTTGTTTCTGCACTATCCTTCCCACAGCCTTTTAAATTAAAATTTTTTTCATTAGCGCCTATTGAATTGATTTCAACAACTCTCATTTTAAAGTGATTACAGTACTCAGCCATTTCCTGGAAACAACCGATGAAAAGAGTGACCAGTGAATCAACCAAATGCTGATTATGGGCAATGTTATTTGTAAATAATGCAGGAACGTAATCAGGAATATAATTATGTTCACCGTCAACCTGGTTTTGCTCAAGGGCCATAAATTGTACGCGGGGATTATTTTTTAGCATTAATTCAATAGACATGTCTCCATGATCAAGACGGCTTTTATATTCTTCAACGGCTCCTCCGTATGACGAAGACATTTTATTAGCTAATCCCCCAGCCTGTTGCATAACAGCAATGCTGTCGATTTCTTTCCAGCTCAATGCAACAGGCTCTTTTATTTTTTGATTGGCTATATTATATTCATAGCCATTTACATCATCAACGATGCCATTGCTGTCATCATCTATATGATTGCCGGGTATTTCTCCTGGGTTACGCCAGAGTATTTTTGGGTCAAAAAAGTTACGGTCAAAAACCTGGTAATTGCAAGCTAATACTTCATGCAATGAATCTACTTTAGTAAAATGATACAACTTGCTTTCCCAAACTTTACTCCATTTATCATTATCAAACGGTGTAACCTTTATAAAGTCATTGACTACCGCATCCGCCACTAAGTTTTCGGCATACACATAGAGAAAATAGCTGAATTGGATCATGCTTAATCTTTTATCCTTTACATTTGGACGGGAAGTATTTCGTTCAAGGTTTTTTCTGAAATTAGTTGTGTCTGAGGATAAGAAACCAAAAGATGACCAGGATAGAATCTGTGAATCATAATGCAGCATGCCGGGCCCGAAATATGTTTCATACGCTTCAAGATCCTGGCGATCCCAATCTTTCAGTTCATTGGATATGGCGGCGGAGTAGGAAATTTCTTTTCCCGTCTTTACATCTAAAAATACTTTATCAGGTAAAAAGAAAATAGAGTGGAACTTATTTTTTGCAAGATTGGCAAAATATGAGTTTTCCGCTGCCTTGTATCTGCCAAGAATTATATTTGCCTGTTCCATGTTTTCCAGTAAATAAGAATTATTCGCTGAAGGTTCAAGAAGGTTTTGATCTGATACTTTCTCTAAAAAGTCAAGGAAAATTTTAGTATTGTCTGTAATAAATTTTTTGTCCTTTACCACTTCCAACGCTGTATTTTGAGTGCAAATAAATACAGGCGCTCCCGGCACGCTGTCAATTGAAGCATATTTTTGTGCAAAAGAACAAACAACCTGCGCCGTTATTAGTAGCGTGATTATAAATTTTTTCATAACTGGAATTTTTATTTTTAAAAATTTATAAATGAAAAATAAATTACTAACATCATCGCCCATATTCATATTTCATTCTGCCTTAACCAAGGCTATCGTTTTTTTAGGGTCGATAATATTTATTCCTTTTTCATAAGGTTCCTTATCTGCGCCATTAATAATTAATTGCTTAACCTGCGCTGCTGTAAGATTCGGATTTAGTTCAAGAATCTGTATCGCCAGGTTGGCCACAACCGGCGCTGCGGCTGATGTTCCGTTGGATTCATTATGGAGCCACGCAAAGACCTTTGACTTAAATTTTACAAGTTGAAGAGGAAAATGCGCTGGTGCAAAAACATCTACTCCTTTGCCATAGCATGAGTAGGATGCTTTTTGCAGGTCTTTATACAATGCACCCGCAATAATTATATTGGGAAGGCGAATAAAATTGAGCATATCAGGTATGGAATCAATATTTATATTATCGTTGCCTGCGCCGTTAACATAAAGTGTATTAGGAGCTTTTAGATAAGCTATCGTCATGCCATCTTTTAATTTGGTAAACATCTTTTTTGCAAATTCCTTTGTTTCTGAACTATCCTTCCCACAGCCTTTTAGGTAAAAGTCTTTTTCATTAGCGCCTATTGAATTAATTTCAACTACTCTCACTTTATAGTGATTACAGTATTCAGCCATTTCCCGGAAACTATTGATAAAAATAGTGATAAGCGAATCCACCACTTGCTGATTATGGGCAAAATCAGTTGTAAACAAAACTGGATACCATGCAGGAAAATTATACTGATTGCAATCAAGAGCCATAAATTGTACGCGAGGATTTCCTTTCAACATTAATTCTATTGCCATGCTTCCATGATCAAGCGTCGCAAGCGCCATTTCATGAACGCCAGCCGCTCTAAATTGAGGAGGTGCCCTAAAGGAATTTTTTACAGCGCCTATGCTGTCCGTTTCTTTCCAACTCAATGCTACAGGCTCTTTTATTGATTGATTGTTCATATTATATTCATAGCCATTTATATCATCAACAATGCCATTGCTGTCATCATCTATATGATTGCCGGGTATTTCGCCCGGGTTATTCCACAGAATTCCGGGGTCAAAAAAGTTACGGTCAAAAACCTGGTAATTGCAGGCTAATACTTCATGCAATGAATCTTCTTTAGTAAAATGGTACAATTTGCTTTCCCAAACTTTATTCCATTTTTCATAATCAAACGGTGTAACTTTTAAAAAGTCATTGACTACCGCATCAGCTACTAAATTTTCGGCATACACATAAAGAAAATCACTGAATTGGGTCATGCTTAATCTTTTATCCTTCGTATCTGGGAAGTAAGTCCATGTTTCAAGATTCTTTTTGAAATTTGTTGTGTCAGAGGATAAGAATCCAAAAGCTGTCTGGATTATAAGTTGTGGATCATTATGCAGCATGCCGGGCCCAAAAAAGTAGCCATACGCTTCAAGATTCCGGCGATTCCAATTTTTTAGTTCGTTAGATATGGCGGCTGAATAGGAAATTTCTTTTCCCGTCTTTACATCTAAAAATACTTTATCAGGGAAAAAGTACATAATGCGAAACTTATTTTTTGCAAGATTTTCAAAATATGATTTTTCCGCTGCCTCGTATCTGCCAAGAATTATATTGGCCTGTTCAATAGTTTCCAGTAAATAAGAGGTCTTTGCTGAATCTTCAAGCAGGTTTTGATCTAACGCTTTCTGTAGAAAGTCAAGGAAAATTTTAGTATTGGCTGTAATAAATTTTTTGTCCTTTACCACTTCCAACGCTGTATTTTGAGTGCAAATAAATACAGGCGCCCCCGGCACGCTGTCAATAGAAGCATATTTTTGCGCAAATGAACAAACAACCTGCGCCGTTATTAGTAGCGTGATTATAAATTTTTTCATAACTGGAATTTTTATTTTTAGAAATTTATAAATGAAAAATAAATTACTAACATCATCGCCCATATTCATATTTCATTCTGCCTTTAGCAATGCAATTGTTTTCTTAGGGTCGATAATATTTATGCCTTTTTCATAGGGTTCCTTATCTGCACCATTAATAATTAATTGCTTAACCTGTGCTGCTGTAAGATTTGGATTCAATTCCAGAATCTGTATGGCCAGGTTAGCCACAACAGGCGCTGCGGCTGATGTTCCGGCGGATTCATTATGAAGCCACGCAAAGTGCTTTGACTTAAATTTTACAAGCTTCAGGGGAAAATGTGCTGGGGCGAAAACATCTACCCCTTTTCCAAAGCATGAGTAGGATGCTTTTTGCAGGTCTTTATACAATGCACCCGCAATAATTATATTGGGAAGGCGAATAAAATTGATCATATCAGGTATGGAATCAATATCTACATTATCGTTGCCTGCGCCGTTAACATAAAGTGTATTAGGAGCTTTGAGATATGCTATCGTCAAGCCATCTTTTAATTTGGTAAACATCTTTTTTGCAAATTCCTTTGTTTCTGCACTATCATTACCACAGTCTTTTAGGTAAAAGTCCTTTTCATTAGCTCCCATTGAGTTGATTTCAACTACTCTTACATTATATTTGTTACAGTACTCAGCCATTTCCCGGAAACTATTAATAAAAATACTGATGAGTGAATCCACCACGTTTTGGTTATGCGCAATATCTTTTGTAAATAATGCTGGATACCATGCAGGGAAGTTATACTGGTTGTGTTCGAGAGCCATAAAGTGCACACGGGGATTTCCTTTCAACATTAACTCTACAGCCATGCTTCCATGATCAAGCCTCACAAGTAACGCTTGATGAACGCCAGACGCTCCTCTATATTCAGGAGGGTACCTAAAGGCATGCTTTACAGCAGCTACACTGTCTGTTTCTTTCCAACTCAATGCTACAGGCTCTTTTATTGATTGATTGTTCATATTGTATTCATAACCATTTACATCATCCACAATGCCATTGCTGTCATCATCTATATGGTTGCCGGGTATTTCGCCGGGGTTACGCCAAAGTATTTTTGGGTCAAAAAAGTTGCGGTTAAAAACCTGGTAATTGCAAGCTAATATGTCGTGCAATGAATCTTTATCAGTAAAATGATACAACTTATTGTTCCAGACCTTATTCCATTTTTGAATATTGAAGGGAGAAGTTACCTTAAGGAAATCTTTAATTACTGCATCTGCAACTATATTTTCACAATACACAAGAATAAAATCACTAAACTGAGTCATGCTTAGTTTTTTGTCTTTTGTAATATCAGGAGAGACGAATCTTTCAAAAGACTTTCGATAATTAGCAGTGTCTGATGACAAGAAGGCAAAAGCAGTTAATGAGTACAGATTATAACCGTAATATCTTTCATAATGTTCAAGTGATTTTCGATCGGCATGCTTGAGTTCATTAGCTAATGCGGCTGAGTAGGATAATTCATTCCCCGCCTTTACATCTAAGAAAACTTTATCAGGAAGATCTCCTAAAAATAAAGACTTATCTTTTGAAAGGTAGTGTGCAGAAACATTTTCTGCAGCTTTATAGTTGCCAAGGATAATATTTGCTTCTTCAAGGCTTTCAAGTAACCACAAAGATTTCGCTGAATCTTCAAGCAGGTTTTGATCTAAGGCTTTGTTAAAAAAGTCAAGAAAAACTTTTGCGTTGCTTAAAATAAAATTCTTATCCTTTACAATTTCCATTGCTGTATTGTGCGTATAGGAAAACACAGGCGCTCCCGGCACGCTGTCAATAGAAGCATATTTTTGTGCAAACGAACAAACAACCTGGGAAGTTATTAGTATTGTGATAATAAATTTTTTCATAACAGAAATTTTTATTTGTAGAAGTTTATAAATGAAAAATAAATTACTAACATCATCGCCAATATTCCTCTTTCATTCTGCCTTAAGCAATGCTATTGATTTTTTAGGGTCGATGATATTTATTCCTTTTTCATAGGGTTATTTTTTTGGATAAATAATGAAGATGCATTTATAATTATCAAAATTTTTTGTAATAATAAATCGCCTTACAAACTTAAACTCAGTAAAGAGATTTCAAATTAACTGTAGCTTATAGAAAGATTCAATTCTTATTTTAATACCACCCGTCTTCCTTCATAAGCCTCTTTATAAAATAGGGTACAATAAAAGGGCTCTTATCATTTCTGTTGCTTAAAAGAGCTACCATGATTTTCTTTTCAGGGATTCGAAAAAAATATGAATCAAACCCGCCATTTCCACCAGAGTGAGAATAAACTGTCGGGTTTCCCGGATTATTTTGAATAAACCAGCCAAAACCATAAAAGCTGTTTGGGACTATTTCTGATGAATTAACGCGCGGTTTAATCGTTTCTTCAAATAATTCTTTTGGTAGTACGGTATAGTTGCGGAGAGCTTTTTCCCAGGCAATTAAATGATCTGTGGAAGTAACTACACCCCCGTCTCCAATAGTTGCAAAGCCTGGGTCTTCTCCATAATCATCTTCTATAAATTTATTACCAGTTTTCTTATAAGCATGTGCAAAATTTGGTATAGGCGCACCCTTATTTAATTCAAAACTATTTTTCATACCGGCTTTCAGAAATATGTTTTCTCTAACAAAATCCCGAAAGCTAATCCCGGTGATTTTTTCAATAATGAGAGAAAGCCAGCTATAACCAATATTACTGTAGCCAAACTTAGTTCCCGGCTCAAAATCCAGGGAATCAATATTTTTATCATCATTGTAAAAATCTCTATCCGTTTTTGTTATATCTTTTATAGAATCGTGAATAGGGTAGCTATGCGGAAGGCCGGAAGAATGTGTAAGCAATTGGTAAATGGTGATTTTATTGCCAATATGCGGGTTTACGTCAGGTAAATATTTTATGATAAGGTCTTCCAATTGAAGTTTGCCTTGTTGAAGCAATAACATAATAGCCGTGGCTGTAAACATTTTTGAGATAGAAGCGATATTAAAATTTGTATAGTGTGTAATTTTTTCTTTTGTGTTGATGTCTGCTAATCCATATCCTTTATTCAATAAAATCTTATCTCCCCGCATAATCACAATGGCTGCCCCGGGTTCGTCTGCAGGATACGTTTCACGCATAGCTTCATCCGCCATCTTAGCCACATCAACAGAAATGTGTTTCTTTTCTTCTGCAGCTATAATAGGTAATTGTTCATTGGCAAATTTTATTTGCTCATCTTTAAGTGCCAATGCAATTTTTCGGAGGGATACAGGTGCTAAAACTTGTAGCATTTCATCAAGAGTTAATACTTTTTCAGGCCTGTTAAGGTTATTTAGAGATGGTGAATATTGAAGTATTTGGCTTGCAATAGTATCATCCGTTTCTGAAGGATTGATTAAAGATGTTAATGCCTTTTTGCTTGTGTCTGGCCAAACTTGCTGGTCATACATGTATTTCCTGTCGTCTATTAGGAGTTTGAATTTTGCAAATGTTCTCTTTACAGCATTATAATAACTATTTTTTTCCGGGTGCAGGGTATAATAGAAATATCCATACCAAATTGAGTTCATAACTTTTGAAAAATTATCGCTCGCTATTGATTTTTCTACTGGCAACAATTCTTTTGAAATTATTTTCAACCCTTCTTCATTTTTATTTAAAATGGCATAAGCACAAATTTTGTATGGATCAAATGGCGTTGTAGTATCCTTCTTTTCGTATTGCAAATATTTTTCAGCGCTTTCTTTTAACCAATTGGTATCTTTTACTAATTCAATAAGTGAATTATGCGAATAAGGAAATACAATCTTTTCTTTTTGCGCATGAACAGAAACTGTACAGAAAAGCATGAGGCTGCATGTTAATTTGAGAAAGTGTTTCATAATATTATTTTTTAATTATTAAAAATGTTTTGAGAGACTCTAAATTGCTATTGCTCAATAATCCTGCACCCACTTTATTTTTTCCTTATTTAGATACATACTATCCATAACCGGTTTCATATTTATTTTTACATCGTAACCTTTGAACTTACCGGTAAAGCTTAAACTGTCTTTTGCTTCAGGATTATAAGTAAATGAATAGTGGTGTATTATTGGCCCACTGATATCACGTATGGTAAAAGTTTTTTTTGTTGTATCCTTACTATAATAATACCAGTCGCCGTTCTCAAATTCGTTATTGATGTTGTTGTAATAAATGATTGCATAATTAGTGGTGTCAGATCTTCCTCCCATCAATACAAAACGTTTCCAGTTCAGTGTATCTGTAATATTTGCCTGTAAGGTATCTTTGGTAACAAAAGAAGTAACCTCATATATTTGTCCCCGGCCTTCGACGCTTTTACGGTACCGTTTAAAGTTGCCGGAAATATTGCCTAATATTAATAATGCAATCAATAAAGCGCCGGAAAGATTGAGCAAGCGCCTGGTTGTTCGTGATTGAAAATGATAGTGCTTTTCTGCAAGAGAGACCTTTTGTTCATAAAAAAATAATTGAACAAGCCTTTGGAAAAATGGCGCCAATAAAAAAAGAATGCAAATAAGAAGTAGAGATGAAAAGATTTTTACAGAAACATTATAAAAAATATTAAGCGCTACTACATTAGTTAGAATGGTACACATCAACAAATATCCAAAAACACTACTGCGCCTGAATAGCAAAAGCAGGCTGCCTGTAATTTCGCATACACCCGTGAAAATTTCGTAACCTGGTGAGGCCCCGATGAAGTTCCATAACACAGTAAAATGGTTTTGATCTCCAAATTTTCCCAAAAGAGTGTTTGCATCCGGATAGGGCATTTGAACCGGAATGAGTTTATCCATTCCATAGAATAACATTATTATAGCAACAGCATAGCGGAGATAAACCCTGAACCAGTAATGTAACTTGTTATAGGAAGGACGTTTTCTGTCGAGCCAACTCCAGATGGCAGCTGCCAATAAACAAAAAATAAGGATGGAAATATAGAGAACAACACCAAAAATGTAATCGGGCCCCAAATCTGAATTCTTTTTTGGATTATATCCTATGTGATAAAGATGTGTATCGAGCCAGGAAAAAGGTTTGTGGAGAATAGAAAGATATTCGTAAAGTCCAAAGCCATTTTTAAAGTTAACTGCAAGTGCAAATTCAAAAACGACATACAAATAGTCAATTGTAAAAAATAACAGGAATAAAAAGAATACCCTGAATATAATTTTTTGCCAGTTAGTCCAGCGGGGTGAAAAATTCTCGGTTGTCATGATTAATTATTTTTTAGTTTGAAATCCGGATCACCACATTGCCATAAAGCAAAAGCAAACATATCTGCGAAATTGGCATAGGTTACAGATAAGTCTTCTGTGAAATGGCCATTATCATAATTCACTTTCATTAATACAGGTTTGCCGGATGTAGTTGCATTTTGCAGGGCGGCAGCAAACTTGCCGGGCTCCCATGGGCTTACCCTGGGATCGTTCCAGCCTCCTACACAAATAAGTGCAGGATATTTTGTACCCTTTACCACATGTTGCATGCCATCCATCTCATAAAGGGCCCTGCTTTCAATACTGTCTTTTACAGTTCCAAACTCCGGAATATTGCCGGGACCATTCGGCATAAATTCCATACGCATTGCATTAGCAACACCTACATCGCAAATCGCCGCTGCATAGAGGTCCGGCCTTTCTGTAATAGCCCGGCTAATTAAAATACCACCTGCGCTTACACTCATTCCTGCCAGTTTATTAGCAGACGTATATCCTTTTTCAATTAAATATTCAGCACAGCTATTAAAGTCTTTCCAGGTGTTGGGTTTGGTAGTTTTAAATCCTGCTTTGTACCATGCTTCGCCTTTTTCGCTTCCACCGCGAACATGAGCCATAACTATGATAACTCCCTTAACCGCTAATGAATTGAACATAACAATAAAGTTGGGAACCAAACTGGCGCCATAAGCCCCATACCCATTCATTAAACAAATATTTTTCCCGTCTAGTTTAGTGCCTTTTTTATAAATTATGGAAAGCGGTATCATCACGCCGTCATGACCTTTCGCTTCAACTTCCTTTACTTCTAAATCTTTATATGCAGCAGGGTAAACGGGTGGCTTATTAAATGAAGAGGGAGAAAATTTATCTGTTGCAGCGTTGAAATCAAATTCAGTCCATGGTTTATTCCAGGAAGTGATTCCTGCATAGCAATTATTAGTTGTATCGTCAAGACACCCAATACTAAACACTCCCGGATAAGGAAATTTTATTTCTGTTATTTTTTTTGTTCTGAATTGATATTTATATCTATGGTCATTAATGCCATTAGTATAATCGAGAAATAAATAATCTTTGCAATGGCTAATGACTTCGAGTGTTTCGTTAGGTTTCTCTTCAGCTATTGTTTCCGCCTTATCCCAATCAGGGTTTGTTAAGGTAGTATGAACAAGCTTATAATTTTTAGCTCCCTTATAAGTAATGGCATATACATCATTTCCTATAATAACTATGCTTCTTACAACCTTATCTTCAGGCCTGCATAAAATTTTCCATTCAATTTTACCCGAGTTAAGCTGAGAAATAGGAGCATAGTAAATCAGCTTTTCGGTTTGTGCAGTGCTGACGTTGGCAAAAATAAAGTCTCTTGAATCTTCATTCAATGTGACAACAGGAAATTCATTGGACTTAATTCCCAGGTTTGGATAACTGGAATCGCTAAAAAAATCAATATCATTTTTTACATTGTCACCCAATTTATGTAATCGGGTTTTAGGATTTAATTTAAAATCGGCGCTTGTATTGTCGCTGTTATTAAGGGAATTATATAAAAACGCTTTATTATCAAAAGTCCAACTGAATGCTTCATAACTTGAATTTATTGTTTCGGGCAAATATTTTTTTGTTTTTACATCCATCACTTTAAGAGTAGAAACCTCTTTGCCACCTTCTGTATAAGCGATAACTATTTTTCCCCCGTCATGACTTGGCAAAAAACTGTTGATAGAAAGCGTTTTGCCTTTTATATATGTCATAGGGTCAAAAAGTAATTCTTCTCTCCCATGAATTCCGGTACGATAGTAAAGCTTGCTCACTTTTTCCCCTGGCATCCTTTTGGTGTAAAAATATTTACCGCCATTTTTATACTTTACAATAATGTCCGGGGGCTGCAGCTTGTCCAGCATTTTCCATTCTGTAATCAATTCATCTCTTCCGGATATTTTGTTTAAAATGGAATCACTGAAATAAGCTTGTTGTTTAAACCAGTCAACCACCTGGGGGTCTTTCATATTTTCTAACCAACGGTAGGGGTCTTTATACGTAATTCCAAAATAAGTGTCGCTGCTGTCCACTGTTTTTGTTGCAGGATAATGATATTGTCCATTACAGGTTGTAGTAACAACTATTGCGAAAAAAATGGTTTGAATAATAAAGTCTTTAATCTTCATGATGAATGATATTTTAGGAAAGGTCTGTTTATTGAAAATATTTTTTTTAAATGAACGATGAACGTGTTTTTAAAATCGTCAAACATTTCCTGGATTATTTCAGTTTATTTATCGCGGCACTATTTAATCTGATAATTTTTATCTCCACATTGCCATAAAATAAAAGCAAACATATCTGCGAAATTGGCAAAGGCATGCTTGGCAAATCGCCAGTGACGAATAAGAAACATGACCGACTTCCGATCAAATTTATGAGGATGAAATTTATTTTTATACTACATAGTGATGTAGTTTTTTTGAGAAGGGCGGATAATAAGAAGGGAAAACCTTTAAAAATTTAAGTTATTACATGGTGGGGGTCGCTGTGCTATCCTCTTTTTCTATCATTTTATAAGAATCTTACTTAAAATCTTCGTCTTTTAATCCACTGTTTATTTTGGCATCTGTAACGGTAAGTGTATAATCAACGCCGGTGAAATCTGTTTCTGAAAAGGGCAGCATAATACCGCTTACTTCTTTATAATTACTATAACCATAAGTAGCGGTTTCCTGTTCACCAATATACTCCGCTCTTAATTTTAAACCTGTTTGCGCATCATAATATTCTTTGCTTACAGCGCCGGATGGAGAAGTAACAGTAATTACATAAGCATACTTTCCATCCATATTTAATAATGTTGGCGCAAGCTGTAACGTATAACCTGCATTGTTATAATTTATTTCTGCAAACGGAACAGCCAGTTCTTTTAGTTGATTTTTTATTGCATCGTTTACAGGCGCAGGATTGCCATTATTTATCATTGAAACACTATCGCCGTTTACAACAATTTTTTGTGCAGTTGTGTTCATGGCAGGCAATGTAACAAGCACCAGCATTTTGCCCGGTACTTTATATTCTGTTGTAATATTCATATCCTGACCTTGCACATTCCCCTTTTCAGTGTATGAAAGATCTTTTATGTTTTTAATTTTATCTGCACCGCCAATAGCGTTAATGTATTTATCTATCACACCTATTGCAGTTGTGCCTTGCGGTACAGGCTTGGGCAGCTTGCCTTCCATTGTATTATTTGATGGATTGATATCAGGATAATCATGATCGGGATCAATAGTAACTTTTTTTATATTAGAGGTTGATGCATAATAAAACGTCCATTTAGCGCCGCGCTGCCATATTTCTGCAGGTAGTGTTAAAGAGTCTGTTTTCCCATTATCCTGTTCAATAAGCAAAGGAACAGGCAGCACCATCTGCTCATTATTTACCAAAGTAATTAAGGCGCCTTTCGCGGGATCATTATCAACATATTTTATATGGGTTACACCCTGGTCAAGCTTTGAATTTGTAAAAAACCATCCGCGCCAGAAATAAGAAAGGTCTTCACCGCCTACATTTTCCATCGTTCTAAAAAAATCCCATGGCGTTGGATGTTTAAAAGCCCAGCGTGCAATGTAGGTGCGGAATGCAGAATCAAAACGTTCAACACCTAAAATATGATAGCGCAAAATATCAAGGCCTTCTGCAGGTTTACTGTATGCTGCAATGCCTAAAAAATTTGCCTGCGTTACGTCAGGAATTGTCATTATCGGATCTGCATCCTTTTGAAACATGTATGGAGCGATTTTTTGAACGTCATTTTTTTCATCGAATTCCCCGTGGTTAAATACTTTGGTATCTACTCCGTTTATAAAAGTATTAAAGCCTTCGTCCATCCATGGAAATTTGCGCTCGTTTGAACCAACAATCATAGGGAACCAGTTATGCCCGAGTTCATGATTGGTTACGCTCCATAAATCACCCTGCTTTTTTTTCCATCCGCAAAAAACTATTCCCGGGTATTCCATTCCGCCAACACGTCCGGCAACATTTGTTGCTGACGGATACGTAAACTCATACCATTTCTTTGAATATAATTCAATGGCGCCTTTTACAAATTCTGTTGCACGGCTCCATGCACTGTCGCCTGCACTTTCTACAGGGTAAACAGATTGCGCCAATGCTTTTTTACCGCTTGGTAAATTGATGCGTGCCGCATCCCATATAAATGCTTTTGATGCAGCCCATGCCACATCTCTTGTTTGCTTACACAAAAAATGCCATGTAAGCGTTGGTTTATTTGGGTGATAAGAAGTACCGCTTAAATCATTCGCGCTAACTATTGAAACAGTTTTATCGCTGTTCTTTGCCTGCCTAATTTTGCTCATTACTGCTGCAGTATAAACCTCTGATGGATTTTGCACTTCGCCGGAACCCACAACAATTAAATTAGATGGCGTGGTAATGGTATAATCAATATCACCATATTCAAGATAAAATTCACCGGCGCCTAAATAAGGCAAAGTATTCCAGCCAAGCACATCATCATACACACACATACGCGGATACCATTGTGCAATTTCATATATCCAGCCGTTTTTTGTATTTAATCTTCCCATACGGTCATTACCATTTTCAGGAATATCAGAAATATCAAATTGGTAACTGATCTTCAATTTTGCCACACCACCTGCAGCTTTTATTTCGTCATTTAACCACACCTGCATGCGGGTATCGGTAATAAGATATTTTGGAGTGTACCATTTTCCACCGCCGGTCTCAACCGAAATTGATTTTATTACATCCCCTTTGGTAAATTTTCCATTTGCAAAGCGACCGCCGGTTTCAGGAGTTGTAGCAGAAGCACGGGAATCACCACGGTGGATATTCTGATCTACCTGTAACCAAAGAAAATTTAAATTGTCGGGGCTGTTATTAGTGTAAATAATTTCTACTTCACTTATTATCCGGCACAAACCTGTATCGAGTCTGCAGTTTATCTTATAATCTGCCCTATTTTGCCAATAAGCCGGACCGGGCTGTCCTCCTGCGCTACGGTATTCATTACCGTTAGAAGGATAAAAAAAAGGATCAAAAGCCAGATGCTGATCATAATGCAATGCGCTATCTGTTTGTGAATAAACAGTATTACTAGCCATTATCAGTAAAAATATTACAAGAATTAAATTCTTCATACAACCCCTGAGATTACCAAAAGCAGTCGTTACAAAAAATACAGCAAATGCTTTAATTGATTTTTTCATAAAATATTTTTATGGTGAAAGAGTTGATTTGTTTAACGAATAAATTTCTATAGATGAAATTAGTTTTACACTACCCAATGATGTAGTTTTTAAAATAAAAAGGTCAAATAATTTTCCCGTCCATGGTTATTTATTTCAACTTTTAAAAATATTTTTTCAATAAATTATCCAATATTTTTGCCGATAAGATTTTCATTCTTTTTAAAACAGTGTTTCCCGTTGTACCAAGTGGTTGGAACCAATTCCTGGATTATTTCAGTTTATTTATCATGGCACTATTTCATCTGAAAATTTTTATCTCCGCATTGCCATAAAGCAAAAGCATACATATCTGCGAAATTGGCGAACGTTACAGATAAGTCTTCTGAAAAATGGCCGTTATCATAATTCACTTTCATTAACACAGGTTTACCGGAGGTGGTTGCATTTTGCAGGGCTGCTGCAAACTTGCCGGGCTCCCATGGACTTACCCTGGGATCGTTCCAGCCTCCTACACAAATAACTGCCGGATATTTTGTACCCTTTACCACATGCTGCATGCCATCCATCCCATATAAAGCCCGGGCTTCAATACTGTCTTTTACAGTTCCAAATTCCGGGATATTGTTGGGACCATTCGGGGCAAATTCCATACGCATTGCATTGGCGGTTCCAACATTACAAATCGCCGCTGCATAGAGGTCAGGCCTTTCCGTAATGGCCCGGCTTATTAAAATACCACCAGCGCTGCCACCCATTCCTGCCAGTTTATTTGCAGACGTATATCCTTTTTTAATTAAATATTGAGCGCAGCTATTAAAGTCTTTCCAGGTGTTGGGCTTGGTGGTTTTAAATCCCGCCTTATACCACGCTTCGCCCTTTTCGCTACCACCACGAACGTGAGCCATAGCAATGATAACCCCCTTAACTGCCAATGAATTTATCATATAATCAAAATAGGGAACCAAACTGATGCCATAAGCCCCGTACCCTTCCATTAAGCAAATATTATTTCCGTCAAGCTTGGTTCCTTTTTTATAAATTATGGAAAGGGGTATCATCACCCCGTCGTGGCCTTTCGCTTCAACTTCCATTACTTCTAGATCTTTATATGCAGCAGGGTAAACGGATGGCTTATTAAATGAAGAGGGAGAAAATGTATCTGTTGCAGCATTGAAATCAAATTCAGTCCAGGGTTTATTCCAGGAAGTAATTCCTGCATAGCAATTATTGGTAGTATCATCCAGGCACCAAATAGAAGCGGTACCCAAGTAAGGTAATTTTATTTCTGTTATTTTTTTTGTTTTGAATTGATATTTATATGTATGGTCATTAATGCCATCACTATAATCAATAAATAAATAATCTTTGCAATGGCTAATGCTTTCGAGTGTTTCGTTAGGTTGCTCGTCCGCTATTGTTTCCGCCTTATCCCAATCAGGGTTTGTTAAGGTAGTATGAACAAGCTTATAATTTTTAGCTCCTTTATAAGTAATGGCATAAACATCATTCCCCATAATGATCATGTTTTTTACAATCTTATTTGCCGGCTTGCACAATACTTTCCAGTTTATTTTCCCTGAATTAATTTCAGAGATGGGTCCGTAGTACATCAGCTTTTCATTTTGGACCGTACTTACATCTGCAAAAACATAATTTCTTGAATTCTCAATAAAATATGCATTAGGGCCTTCATTTGGTTTAATATTTAAATCAGGATAGCTTTCATTGCTGAAGAAATCAATATCTTTTGTTATATCGTCGCCAAGCTTATGCAATTTTGTTTTGCCATTTAAAAACATCGTAGTATCTCTAATGTCATCTGTTTTTAAATAAAAATAGGTAAAGGAATTGTTATCGAATGCCCAGCTTATGGGGCTTTCAGTTGGATAAATGGAATCCGGTAAATACTTCTTTGTATCCACATTCATCACTTTAATAGTAGAAATTTCTTTACCTTCTTCAGTATAAGCGATAATGATCTTCTTACCGTCATGGCTTGGCACAAAATCTTCAATAGAAAGTGTTTTGCCTTTTATATAATTCATAGGGTCAAAAAGCAATTCTTCTTTCCCATGAATCCCGGTACGATAGTAAAGCTTGCTCACTTTTTCCCCAGGCATCTTTTTGGTATAAAAATATTTGCCTCCTCTTTTATACTGTACATTGATAGCCGGCGGCTGCAGTTTGTCCAGCATTTTCCACTCTGCAATCAATTCATCTCTTCCGGATATTTTGTTTAAGATGGAATCACTGAAATTGGCTTGTTGTTTAAACCAGCTAACCACCTGCGGGTCTTTCATATTTTCTAACCACCGATAGGGATCTTTATAAGTAACTCCAAAATAAGTATCGCTGCTGTCAACTGTTTTTGTGGCAGGATAATGATATTGTCCATTACAGGTTGTAGTAACAACTATTGCAAAAAAAATGGTTTGAAGGATAAAGTATTTAATCTTCATGATGAATGATATTTTATGAATTTGCTGTTTATTGATTGATAATTCATTTTTGTCTTTATGATTTTTAAAAGAGTTTTTAATTCAGCCCCACTTGACAATACAGCTTGTTGCGGGTAGCAGCGATTCTTAGTCATATTTAAATTTCATTGCCGCTTTATCTCCGTCTACAATCATTTCGATTTTTCTATATGAATATTTTTCTCTTGGCATTTTTTTTAATAATGAAAAACCTATTTCTTTCAATAAAAAATGGTCTGACTCAGTTAATGAATAAGTTATTCTAAAATCTTTTTTTGAAAACGAATTATTTTTTTCCGTGAAACCAATATCAAATAAAAAGAGTTTTAGATAAGATAATTCTTTACCAGACAAACTTATATCCAGTGAAGTTACCTTGTCAAATAATTTGTCATACTTAACTGAATCAACAGGAACGTTAAGAAGTTTTGCTGTTTTATGTTTAGCATATTCCGAAAATTCAATTTCTCCTGATAAATCATTGTCAGTAAATCCTGCATCATTCATTTTTTCTTTCGCATATTCCATTACCCAGGCACTAACTTTTAATGAATCCGCATCTGGAATTGAAACTGATTTAAACCAGGGCGTCGTTTTTCCGCTATCAGTTATTACCCTGTTTTCTACATCAACACTGTCCAGTGTTTTGGTCCAATAATTTTGTAATGAATCTATTGTTCCAAATTTATTGGTCATAAAGCCCATGCCGAAGTCTCCCAGCTTACTTCCCTGGGCACCACCTGGTTTAAAAATCTCCAGATAATTACTTCTTCCAGAAATATATTTTCCTGTCCAGGACTCATTTCCTGCATCTATGGTTTGTTCGCTGGTTTTCGCAAAAATTTTAAGGAATTTCAAACTGTCAAATAAATATTCATAAGTTGAATCATCAATCACCACCTCCAAATGATTGAACTTAATATTTCTTCTGAATCCAAAATAAGTGTCGCTGCTGTCAACTGTTTTTGTTGCGGGATAATTGTATTGTCCATTACAGGTTGTAGTAACAACTATTGCAAAAAAAATGGTTTGAAAAATAAAGTATTTAATTTTCATGAGGAATGATATTTTATGAAAGTTCTGTTTATTGAATATTTTTTTTAAAATGAACCGATGAACGTGTTTATAAAATCGTCAAACATTTTTCGTTTTGTTGTCACAAAAGATTGATATGGAAAAACAGGCGTACACCTTCCACCAGTTTTACCC
>Ga0208357_1000581_pt1 | contig 28928 bp, 32 predicted proteins | sample NGESurdeep092012_6_FD_184487 | JGI IMG/M metagenome (GOLD analysis project Ga0208357, IMG submission 184487) | Arctic peat soil microbial communities from Barrow, Alaska - NGEE Surface sample F52-2 deep-092012 (SPAdes) | ecosystem: Environmental > Terrestrial > Soil > Wetlands > Peat ...
TATTTCCAATGGCGCGGCACCTTGTCATAGGGGCCATTACAATACGATTCATTAATGCTGTTGATCCCAATTGCCAGGGAGTGAATAATTGATAGTGTTTCATTTATAATGTTTATGCTGTGGTTAAGTAGTGTTTTCAATTTTCACTTCATTCTCCAAACGCTAATCCGTTCTCAAAATCAATGAAATTCAAATAATAAATAGTGAGCAGGCCAGATGACTGTAAAAGAATATTATTCGTTTAATCATCGCCGTTAGTTTTGCGTTGCTTCTCCCCGCCGGTTAAAATCCACTTTGCTTATCCATTGCCTTTTGGTGGAAGTTTTTTATAAGACTTTGGCTTTTTTATGCAGTCTTTACTTTGAAAAGCTGGCCGCGGAGATACAATTACTAAACTTGTTGCCGAAAGAATACCATCGTTTACACCCGGAACCGCAGATCTTAGCCACCCGCTTCTATTTTCAAAATGTTTCTCAGTTTTCAGTTGCTATAGTAAAAAAAAAATTAAAAAGAAAAGGGGCCGGATGGAAATCCACCCTGGTATAATCCAATATCCAATGAAAAACCGAGCTTGAAACTGTAAATACAGTTTCCTAATATTTTTTACATGACTTAAAATATCGTACACTCAAAATGCGTAGCCTGATATTAATTAATGAGCATGCTTTATAAAACAGGCAATACTAAAAGTCATACACTTCGTCATAATTATCAACACTCCTTTGAGAAGAAATGATTGTTGAATTTTCAGATCAACAGTCTGGCTTTTCTGCAATTCAGGGCATCAAATTCAATAACAGCATTTTCATTATCATCAATAAGCATCTTCAACAAAGTTCCCATAATAATTTTGAAGGTTTGCCTCGTATGATTCGCTTATAGCTTCACCGGGTTGATATTCGGGGCTGTTTTTTATGTCTTCTTCTGTAACATGAACCATAATTTCAGAAGTATCCCATTCAATATTTTTAATCAATTTTGGAGAGATAATTACTTTTTTACCAGGAAACCAATAACCCGTATCCACTACGAGATATGCCACTTTCCAGGAAGTATCGTCCACTATAAAATCTTCAACGTCTCCAATTTTTCCATCAACAGAGTGGATTCTATAGCCTGTAACTTTGTGGGTACTCCGCAGATGAGGATCGCCATCCGCATCTTTGGTGTCTGTACTGTTTTCTCTTCTTGCTGCTTCTACAATCGGTTCATGACCTTGCGTCATCACTCCTGAAATACCCATTCCCCCGCCCCAATAACCGGTCCAGGGATAGTAATCATACATTTCAATTTCATGCTGGCGGGAAACTGGTTTCTCCGTATCAATAAAAGGACTGTTCTTTATTTTTTCTTTGGTGAGATTAATTGGAAAAACTTCATTGTTCCAATCAGGAGTTAACAGCGCCTGCGGGGATATAAGCACCTTACGGCCATTGAGCCAATTGCCTGTTTCTACAATTAAATAACGAATGGTCCAGCTTTGATCATCAAAGTAAAACTCTTTGACTTTTCCTATTTCGCCATCTGTGGCCCCCATGGTATAACCGACTAAGCTTTTAATACTTCTTTTCATTTTTTTATTTTTAATAATGTTCGCTCACCAGAATCCATTACTATGCTATTTCCCTAGTTGGTTTTTAGCACCACCTGTCCTGAAGGGCTATGCATGTCAGCATCGTCTTCGGCTGTTATAAAAAAGCCGGTAGGTTGAAAAGGCACCGAAGTTTTTAATGAACTCTTCATGGTTTTTGAAAGTAAACTGCTCGAAGTATTTAATTGTCCTACTTCTTTGGTTCCATTCTGTTCTGTATTCATCCATACTATATAAACCTTTTTTGGCGGATCAAGCCTTGAAGGGTCTGCCAGTCGTATCACGCTTAAATTAATATCATAATTTTTATTTTTATTTTTCTTTACTTTAACTGAGCCCTCAGCAGCGGGAACAACGTTTGAAGTTTCGAATGACATTTTCCTTGCACAGGATGGTAGCATAAAAGATATGAGTAACAGAATGCCGACGGAAAATAAACCGGCGGTGCGATTATTTATTTTAATTGTTTTCATTTTAAATTTAATTTTTTTGTTTTATAATATCACCTTATAGCAACGATAGCAATTAAGGGAATAGTCAATCTACATTTGGCGTGATGTTGAAAAAAAGCGGCACCATGCGAAAATCATTTGCTTAATTTAGATAAATCATTTTCAAGAATTTTTGTCTTCTCCTGGTATTCTTCGTTGGTGATTAATCCTGAAGCAAACTGTTTCCGCAAAATATCAAACGGCGAGTCTTTTCTATATCGCTGGCCGGGAATGCTAAGAGGAATAAAGAATATCCAGAATAGGAACATTCCCCAAATGAACCACCAGATCATGTTCATTCCCCAGAAATTACTATTGTACATTTTATTTTATTTTTACTTTGAATTTAATAACACAAAGTTCATTCGATTAATACGATTAAGTGTTATACAATTCCATTAATAGGTTACATCATTCACACTTTTGGTAAACAATTGGATGGGTTTTTAAACATAAATGAATTAATATGATTTGCAATCTTCAAGTCATCGGAAATGAAAAGAGGAATAAGAGTAAATGCTTGCATTCACCTCAGTGTTATCAGCTTTGGATTTTTTATATTGTATGTTACCGGGACCTTGTTGTCAATTATGTTACCCAGTCCTCAAATTAGGGTCACAAGCTGCAGAAAGTTTATTCCTTAGATAATGCAGAATTTTTGCCTTGTTTGATAGAAACTTCATTATCCGGAGGTTTGACTGTCAATACCATTGTATCTCTTGAAGAAAGGCCATACCTGTTCGTTACTTTTAATTCAAAATGGTATATTCCTTCCACCAGGTTGGTAACTTTTGTATGAGCTAAAGTCGGAGATTCAATCTTGTATTGGGATGGTCCGGAAATTTTTCTCCATTCGTATTTCAGTGATTGTTGCTGCGTATTGGACGGTAATTGTGATTTCCCAAAAAGGGGAAGCAAAAGAAAAATAATAAATTTCATAATAGGTGAATTAAATAAAAAGTTTATGATTCTACCAGCGACTCCTTTTTATTAAGCATTATTCCTTTACTCATAGTATTTTCGTCTTCCGTTCCTGCTACCATTGTAAAACCCAGGGATGGCAAATTCAGTTTGATTGCCCTGTTTTTTGTTATAAAAATTTTCCCATTCATTATATATGAAATGCCATCCATGATATTTTCATATATTTTTAAATTTACCTGCAGCTTTTCTAACCTGATTTCCTGGTGATTATTTGTAAATTCCTTAATTGCAATTATCTCATCTTCATTAATTATTGCAGGTTCCCCTATCCAATAAAGAAGACTTACAATATTTTTAATCTGTTTCCTGATGGTCATAATATTAATCTCCGTTGTTTTTACAAATACATAGGACTTAAATAAAGGTTCTTCTATAATCCTTTTACTCAATAAGGACTGAGACCTTTTGTAGTTCAATGGAAAATAATTTTCAATTCTCTTCTTATTAAGTAATACAGATACTTTTCTTTCACAGCAAGGCTTTGTGTAAACTACATACCAATGATTTTGCATATTTATTTTTTAAAAAATTAAAAAATGTAATAATTCAAAGGATTGATATTGATACATTGCAAATAGCAGGATTTAGGGGCTATCTACAGTTGTCTGACGGTGAACTTTTTTATATCGCTAACCTGGAATATTATGGGGTAGAAAGAATTCCCGGGATATAAAAATGTCCTGAATGATCTACCAAATCTTGTTCATTTTCCGGTAATTCATATTGTATATTTTATTTTATTTTTATTTGAATTTGATACTGCAAAATTCATTGCTTTAATCGAATTTAGTATTATACAATTCCAATAATAGGTTACATCATTCACACTTTTCAGGGCAGCACAACTTGTTTAAATTTTATTGGTGAAGGAATAGATTGGAAAGTAGGCTGCAGTATTTATCTTTAAAATGCGTTTATTCGTGGTAGTTATGTAATCTGAATCCCCGCTTACTTTATTCGTACCCGCTTTTAATAACTGTTGAAATCATTTTAAACCTTCCGTTTGGCATTATCTGGTTAGATGAATGGGCTGGTATGATAATTCCCTGGCCGGCAAGAAGTAAGCTGGACACTTTATTAATTACAACGTTTGCTTTTCCTTCAATGATTTGTACAAATGTGTCAAAAGGTGATGTCTTTTCAGATAAACCCTCACCCGTATCAAACGACATCACGCTTACATTTCCTGTTAATTTCTTAATGATTGTTTTACTCACTACCGAATTAGGTATGTATTCAATGATTTCAACAATTATATGTGATTTTGCTTTTTCAATTTCTGAATTTTCTGACTTTACAGCACTTTTAGTTTTATTGTTGCCTGTTTTCATCAGGTAAAGATGAGTAGTATTCTGTTAGTAAATGTTATATAAATCTGTTGAAAGGTTACATGATTCACACATCTTCAGGCATGGTGCGTCTTTTATCTTTAATTTGTTTGAAATGAGAAGGAGTGAGCCCTGTCACCTTTTTAAATTGTGCAGAAAGTTGTGAAACGATGCTGTAATGCATCTGTTAAGCAATCTCAGTAAGGTTCATCTCATCGTACACCAACAATTCTTTTACCCGCTCAAACTTTAATTCAAGCTGAAATTTGAATTATATAAGGCATAAAGTATTTATCAAATGGCCTGGGGTTAGCTATCGTGAAAAAAATTGCTGACGTAAACCACCTGGAAATCTTTTACCATGCACAAAACGGGATGAGCAGTTTTGACATTATGAAAGTTTAGAAATTTATAAATGTTTGGCTTTTATAATTCGAATTGCTATTTGTTATGTGTTGTAACGGCTCCGGCGCCGTTATCATTTTTTTTATAGGTGTTGTACTTTTTAGCGCTGCCTCCCAACCTTGTATCACGATACATTGGTTTTTTGGCAGGCGCTTTATAGATCTTGTTGGGGTATTTGTAAGTAGTTTCTCTTTTTAATTCTGGTTGGATACTTTTATGAATGGTTGTTTTTTGGGGAGCCAAATGATGTGTCGTATCCTGAGAGTATCCTGAATAAGAAATTAAAACGAAAAATACCATTGATGGTAAAATTTTATTTTTCATCTGGTAAAGGTGAGTAGTATTCTGTTGGCAAATGTTATATGAATCTGTTGAAAGGTTACATGATTCACACATCTTCAAGCATGGAGCGCCTTTTATCTTTAATTTGTTTGAAATGAGTAGGGGTGAGCCCTGTCACCTTTTTAAATTGTGCAGAAAGATGTGAAACGCTGCTGTAATGCAACTGGTAAGCAATCTCAGTAAGGTTCATCTCATCGTACACCAATAATTCTTTTACCCGCTCAATTTTGTGAGCAATCATAAAATGTTCAATGGTGGTACCCTGAACTTCTGAGAAAAGATTGGCAAGATAAGTATAATCGTATTGTAACTTTTGGCTCAGGTAAGCAGAAAAATTGATTGGTAAGGGTTCTTCAGAATAATGCGCCAATTCAATAATCACATTTTTTATCATTTGAATTAAGTGGCTCTTTTTATCATCTATCAATTCCAAACCTGATTTTAATAGTGCTTTTTTAAACTGCTGTATTTGGAGTGGTGAAATGTCTTCCATGATATTTGCCTCACCCAATTCCACATTGGTGTAGTGAAGGCCCAGTTTCGTTAATTCATCCTTAACGACCATTTTGCAACGAATGCAAACCATATTTTTAATGAATAATTTCAAATGGATTATTACACGATTAAACTATTTTGAATAGTAACCTATCCAAATTTATTAAATATTTCTGATTTTAATTTTTAAAGTTAGGCTGTTAAAATACAGGGAATGTTTTAAAAACGTGGTAAATTAAATATAAGCTAAAGTGTAAATATATTTTATATACAGGTTCAACTTGATATGAGCAAACGCAATTAAACTCTTTTTGTAAAATGTCATTTAACCCCAGGCATTTGTGCTTCTACTGTTATGCCGAACTTTTGGTATGCGGAACTTTTGGAAACCTCTTTAAGATGCCAACTAAATTAAACCACCATCCAACTTTCCAAAAGTTTTGAAATTAACTGAATGAGAATACCTGTTATTTGTGCTTCTACTGTAATGTTAAACATGCCTTTTCCCTTTGAACTCCGTTGGTGCGATATATCAGTAGCTTACAAAATAAGCGTCCTCGTTTTCTTTGAGCTCCTTAGGAGCGGTATATCAAACAATAAGTAATATCAAACAAAGCAACATTTTAAAATGCAACTATTTCTTCTTTAAAATTAATTTTTGAAATTAATTTTATAACTTGAATTCATTATTCATCTTCCGATTTTTACCGGTAAACAATTCATTACAATGTCAAACTTCCAATTTACCCCTCAGCAAATAAAAAGCTATCACAATGATGGCTTCCTAATCATCAAAAATTTTTTGCAAAATGAAGAAGTAAAGAAATTATACGCGATCGCTACCGGGGATGATACCATACAGAAACATGCTTATGATGTGATTGATCAATCAGGAAAAAAATCAAAACTGACTTTGTGGTACACACCGGGAAATGATGCATACGGGTTACTAACCAGAAGCGCACGCATGGTAAACTCTGTTGATCAACTAATGGATGGCGACAGTGGTGTTTGTCATTTTCACAGCAAGCTGATGCAGAAAGAACCCAGGGTAGGAGGGGCGTGGGAATGGCACCAGGACTATGGTTATTGGTACAAAAATGAATTTTTATTTCCGGATCAGATGATGTCGGTAATGGTTGCAATTACGGAAGCCAACAAAGAAAATGGTTGCCTGCAGGTAATAAAAGGCTCGCACAAAATGGGACGCATTGAACATGGATTTGCCGGCGAGCAGGCAGGTGCTTCGCAACATTATGTTGATCTCGCTTTGAAAACAATGGAACAGGTTTATGTGGAATTAATGCCCGGCGATGCGCTTTTTTTTCATAGTAATTTATTGCATCGCTCCGAAGCCAATCTTTCCCAAAATTCAAGATGGTCTTTAATTTCTGTGTATAACCGCGCGGAAAATATTCCTTATAATGAACCTTCAGGAAGCAGTACTATCCCGATAGAAATAGTTCCTGATGAAGCGCTCATGCAATGGGGTACGAGCGAATTACAGGAATCAAATAATTTTTTGGAGAAAGAAAAAGATGAAGCATTGAAATAATGAATTGATTATTTTCACCGTATTGAAAGAAATAGAAATAATAGTATTATTCATTATAATAATCACACATAAAAAACAGAATCTACAATTATGAAATTAGCAATCCTCGGTTCCGGTTTTATTTCCCGCTTTTATGCAGATGCGTTGGTTGGACAGCGTAGAAAAGATGAGATATCTATTGTTTATAGCCGCACAATTTCAAACGCAAAGAAATTTGCGGATGATTACAAAGTGCCCAATTATACTGATGATATAAAAGATTGCGTATCTCACAAAGATGTGGATGCCGTTATCATTGGTTTATCAAACGACATGCACCTGGAAGGGGTACTGGCGTGTGCTGCAGCCGGAAAACATGTATTGTGTACCAAACCTCTCGGACGTAATGCAAAGGAAGCTTTGCAAATGCTGCAGGCGGTTGAAAAAGCCAATATTACCGGTGGTTATCTTGAAGACCTGGTATATTCTCCCAAGTCTATAAAGTCCCTGGCAATGATTCGCAATGGAGCCATTGGCGAAGTGGTGTGGGCCAAAAGCAGGGAAACTCATCCGGGCCCGCACAGCGATTGGTTTTGGAATAAAGAAAAATCCGGAGGTGGCGCTATTATCGACCTGGGCTGCCATTGCGTGGAATTGTGCAGAAATTATATTGGCAAAAATATAAAACCTGTGGAAGTAATGTGTTGGGCAGATACGAGAGTTCATCCGATAGAAGCGGAAGATAATGCAGTAGGGTTAGTAAAATATGAAAACGGCGCCATCGGGCAATTTGAAGTGAGCTGGACATTTCGGGGAGGAATGGACCTGAGAGAAGAAGTGATGGGAACAGAAGGAACGATCTGGACGAATAATTTTTTACGCACCGGCTTTGAAATGTTTACTTCTGGCAAAAGTGGAGACTATATTGCTGAAAAAGCAGAAAATAATTCCGGATGGCTTTTCCCGGTAGGAGATGAGTTGAATGAACTTGGCTACAATCACATGTTTACCGACATGTTTGAAGCGATAGAACATAACAGGCAACCTGCTGAAAATTTTTATGATGGCTATGTAGTCAATTCTATTTTGGATGCCGCTTTTCTTTCTGCAAAAACAAAACAATGGGAACCTGTAAAAATTGAAGACTGGCGTGGCGTTGCAGAAAAGAAAAAAGAAAAGCAAATGACAAGTTATGATGAAGATTATTATTTGATAAAAGAAGAAGTGCTTCCTTCAGGCGAAAAAAAGTTTATTGTAAAAAACAAAAAAACAGGATCAATAGAAAAGAAATGAGGGAATAAGAAATTGGGTTATTTGTTGGTTCATTGAGAAAGCGATCAGCACCGAAGGACAGACCGCGGGTTTAAATCATGATGATCACATCTGGTCTGACGCCAGGCGTACGGACCGAAGTGCAGTTCCACTACTGTTTGTATGTTTTGTAACTAAAGGTAAGTAATGATCTATGTTTTTCGTATATTCTTACCTGTTATAATTTTAAAAATAAGAATCTGCTTTATTCATTTGTTTACTACAACGAACCCCTTATTATTGTTTTTGCAAATAACTTCCCAGTTCATCTATTTCATCATGATTACCGATTCCTTTTGGATTTAATCCATATTCGTTAGCCCCGGGCACGCTATCTGTAAAAAATAATACCAGCAGCCATATTGCTCCAACAATTGGTATTAAGCTAATGAACATAAACCATCCGCTTTTCCCAACATCATGAAGCCGCCTGACACCCACCGCAAGACTCGGAATTATTATGAACAGTGCATACAATAGGTAAATATAACCATAAGGTAAAACGAAAGGACCATTTACAGTATTCAATGTAAAATCAGTACCTATCAAATGATCTATAATAGCAGCCACAATAGAAAAAATAAAGTTGAACAAGACAAAATACCAGTATTCGCTACGTCTTGCTCTGCCTGAAAAAACTGCGTAATTTCTTAAGACTTTTAAATAGTAATTCATTTAGTTTTGGTTTTAATTATTATAAAATAAAATCTATCATAAATATATATGGATTATTTTATTTTTAAAAGAAAAAATTGACTTCAGGAGGTGACACCTTTTTAAAAAGGTGTCACCTCTGAGTATAACCTGCCAAAGGCAAATTATTTTTCCATTGCCAAAAGCGGGGGCTGTGGTTGTAGAACAATGTTATGTATTGGCTTGGTAGATTTCAAATAGGCATAAACAGCTTTTAGTTCGTCGTTAGTCATCTGTGCAAAACCTGGCCATGGCATTGGTGGAAGCAGATTTCTTCCTGCAGCCACTCCACCATATTTACCTTTGCGTATGCATAATATGAACTGATCTTCAGTCCAGTTTCCAATACCTGTTGTTGAATCTGAAGTAATGTTGGCAGCATAAGAAATCCCCCACGGCCCTACAAATTCTGCAAAATTAGTCATGAAAAGCCCTTTGCTTTCAATCTCTTTTCGGTTAACATTTATTGCCTGCATTTGAGAAGGACTGCCGGACAATTCTAAATCCATATTATCTTCAGGTCCTGCTGCTCCCATTTTTTTGGGAGTATGGCAATCGTTACAACCTGCGATAGTAACAATGTGCTTACCCCATGCCACCTGGCTTTCAAAACCGCCATAAGCTGGAAGCGAAGCCTGGGTTTGAGTTAAATCTTTTGTTGTTTCTGAATTGTCCGTTTGGCCTTGGTTACACCTGGAAAAAATAAAAATAAAACTCATTAAAATAATGAGAGTGACGACTGAAATTTTTTTCATAATTTTTTTTTAAATTTTAAAATAATTATGTTTTCAAGTCAGCTATATTTTCATCGAAACGGAATAAAAATCTTTTTGGTAAGAAGAGGTATGAAATAGCATTTCAGCTAAAACAATTGTTAAATCTAAATTCTTTTTTTGTATAAAAGTCATTTTTAAAAAATAAATTTTGGAGCCGGATATACATTCTTGCACCTTTAAGTCAGAATGGTCACCCGCGGCCCGACGCCATGCTTACCGACCGCTTCGCTGTAAACTCTGTCTACCATAAGGACAGCTAACTTTTTTTAAACAATTCATTCTAAATAGTCAAACATCTTTCACCGGAGATCATTATTTTTTAATTATCTTTCCTAAAACCTAGCCTTCGTTTTTAAAAAATATTTAAAAAGGATGAATTAAATTTAATTAAACATTATTATCATGAACACTTATACTTCAAGAACTACTTTTGTTGTTTCGCTATTGATTATTCTTTGCGTATTTACGACAAAATTTGCCGAAGCACAGCTGCAGGGGGATCAACTTAAAAATGCAATTGAATCCAGGAACTTTGCATTTACTGTCACCCATGAATCCGGCGGAGACTTTGCTCTTGGCAATTATTACCTGCATTTAATAAACGATTCTTTGAGTACGGTATTGCCATATTCAGGCCGGTCGAACACAGCCGCTTATACCATTGATGAAAACGGTATCAATATGCGTACAAAAAGTTTCACCTACCAGGAAACTCCGACAAAAAAGGGAGGGTATAATATTAAGATATTGCTCAATAATGACAGAACGGCGAATTCTTTTACGTTGCGGGTAAAAAAAAATGGTGTTGCAATGCTTACTGCTGATTGTATAAACAGGGATAGCGAGGTCTATACAGGAGTGATTCAAGTTCTCTGATCCTTTGGTTTTAGATAAACCGATACCATGTTCTAATCTGCATCTGCTGACATTTAGTGAAGAATAACGGTGTAGCCTGTTCGGGAAAAATATTAGCTGCACAAACTTTCCGTCAAAATTTGGATCTTGTCCACGAACTGAATTCTTATGCCAAATTGAATTATAAATTAGTCCAAAATTTTCTGGTATAATGATTTTTTTAAAAATGGTAAAATATTGACATCTTATATCATAAATTTGCGGGTTAGCGGCAATTTTGACGATACAATTCTCTGGAAGAAAATCTCTCTATTCATCATAATATAAATGGTGTTATCAAATGGGCAATCTGTTTTCTTTCGGTCGTAAATTCTATGGTATTAGTATAGTAGGGATAGGATTTCTGACTATTTATTATGCTGATTTTCCTTATATGCTAATTCCTCCAAATCATTACTGGATCCCAGGTCTTGCAATGATCTCTTATATTTTCGGGGCAATGCTCATTTTGGCCGGAGCCTGTATAGTTTTTGAAAAAAAAATCAGGACTATTTCCCTCTTGTTAGCTGGTGTTCTTCTATTAATATTTTGCTTTTACTTTATCCCATATCAACTGATAGTCAGCTCAAAATTTATGCAGTTAGGTGACTGGGAAAACGCAGAAAAAGAATTGGCTTTATCCTGTGGAGCATTTGTAATTGCGGGCTGTTTCCCGGGGAAAAATGAAAAAACTCTTGTCAGGTTTCTGGCGAAGCTAATACCTTTCGGCACTATTTTTTTTGCCTTGACGATTTTCAGTTTTGGTATTGATCATTTTCTTTATGCAAAAGATGCTGCAGACTATGTTCCATCCTGGATACCTTATCATTTGTTCTGGATTTATTTTGCAGGCATCGCATTAGTCGGGTCAGGCATAGCGATTATTTTAAAAATCAGGATCAGGTACATCGCGTTTCTTTTGGGCACAATGATTTTTATTTGGTTTATCATTCTTCATATTCCCTATGTGGTGGCTGCTCGTTTTTCTGATTCGGGAGGTGAAGTTACCAGCGCATTTTTAGCGCTTGCATATAGCGGGATTGCTTTTGTTATTGCCGGTGCTGCTAAACCGGTCACGCAGGTTTATAATTAAAAGTTTATTGTATCCTTATCTATTAATCATCCTCAATTTTCTTTATTGTAAACTTAAAGTTTGTTCCCATTCCTAATTCAGAGGAAACAGAAATACTTCCTTTAGCGTTTTCAATTATCTTTTTTATAGTTGCAAGCCCAATCCCGGATCCTTTTAAACCCAAATTGTCAACTTCAGATAAGGTTGTAAATAAATCGAATATTTTTTCATGATTTTCTTTAGCAATTCCAATACCATTATCCTTAAAAGAGAACTTATAAAAATCATTATCTTCCGAAAGATCTATATTGATTTGAGCAATTTCTTTATTATTATACCTGATGCTATTATTAATTAAGTTGTAAAAAATTTGTTCTAACTGTACTCTGCTAAAAAAAAGTACCTTGATTTTATTTGTATAGGTAATATTATACTTTTTAGGAGAAACGATTGTTTTATTTAATGATTCAAAAAAATCGTTTGCATCTATGATCTCTGGTAAAATAATATTTTTATTACCCTGAGAGTAAGAGAGGATGCCATCCACTAATGAATTTATTTTATTAGCAGAATTATCACTTATTGAAATCAAATTATTAAAATTTTCACCCAACTTATCACTATAACTATCCTTAATTATTTTATTGGTAAGAAGAACGCTTGCTAACGGGGATTTTATATCATGAGATACTATCATTGCAAATTGTTGCAGGTCCTTATTTTGGGTTTCTAACCGGACTTTTAATAATTCCAATTCCAAATTGCTTTTCCTAACCTCCAGTAAATTCATTACCTGGGATGACAAAATTTTTAATGCTTTTATTTGACTGTCACCGAGTGTTCTGACTTTGTTGTCAATAATACAAACTGTTCCAAGTCCAAAACCTTTTTCATTGACCAAAGGAACACCGGCATAAAAAACGATTTCCGGATCGCCCGTTACATACGGATTGTTCATAAATCTTTCGTCAATTCGCGAATCTTCAACGATCATTATTTCCCCTGGAGATTCAATTGCGTGGGAGCAAAATGAGTATGCACGTAAAGTTTCAGAAGTAGAAGTTCCCAAGTGAGATTTAAACCATTGCCTGTCTTCATCAACAAATGAAATTAAAGCTACAGGAACATCACAGATTACAGAAGCTAAGAAGGTAACGTCTTCGTAATCTTTTTCAGTAAGAGTATCAAGTATGTTATATTTTCTTAGTTCTTTAATTCTTTTTGCTTCATGAGTCGTATTCAAAATTTATTTTTTAATGTAGCAATTTAGATTAAAAACAGAACAACAGGAATTATACTTTATTGATTTAGAGGGCTCAGCATTTTCGTTTATGTCTTCGATATTTTATTTGTAATAGTTTGGGATTCTATTTTCTATTCGTTAATTTCAAATGCAGGATTCCAGGCCACTTCCAACAGATGTACTTCCAGGTCCCGGAAGAAGCTCGTATAACTACCATAAAATTTGTCTTGCGCAGGTTTGATAATTTTGACACCAGCCTTCTCAACTTGATTCATAACGATATCTACTTCTCCCTTGGTGTTTAGATTGTGCCCGATAGTGAACTCTAATGGAGAAGGCAATCATATATCATTAAACATTTGTTGATTTATTTTGTCAACTGAATAATTTGTCTAGGAAACTCCGGTATGTCCTCATTGGTAAGTGGTTCCTTGTCAAGATTAAGTTGAACTATAACAGGCTGGCCATTAGCAACACCATACGCAACAAGCTGATAACCTGTTCCGGCTCCCTTTTCATAACTGATTCTGTAGCCTTTTACTTCATTGTTCAGCAAGTAACAAGTAATAGGTTGCTTTGTAAACTTTTTCATGTTTCCATCCATTTGACTTAAAAATTGGTCTGTCATATCTTGCAACATATCTTCACTCGCGTAGATCCAGATAATTGAATAATTGTCTCCCTTTAATTGGTATTCTGATAAAGCAGTGCAACCCGCCGGCACTTTATATTTATGAAAACAAAAAGTTACCGAGTCAATTTGTTTTTTTGTCTGTCCAAAAGATGCGGCTGAAAATAAAAAAAGCAGAGCTGTCAAAAATCGTTTCATAAGTCTGTTAATTATTGATTTTAAAGTTACTGAAAAATAGCTTTTCAAATATAGGAGAATGTTTTAAGGAGCTATAATTTTTCTCCACTGAAATGCTTTTGTTTACCTTGAGAGGATTGTCTCATTTCTATGAAGCTTCACTACTGGCGAAGGTCCAGACCTTTTCCTTGTCGTTACTAATACTTGTTGCCTAAACTAACTCTTTCACTTAGTCTTCGAAGGTGAATTACTTGTTGGTCGGAATCAGAAGGGGTTTCCTTTCGTACATTGACAGTTTGGAAAGAAAGTACCACCACTAAGGCTGAAAAATAAAAATAAAAATCGGTCTTAAAAGTTTGTTTACTATCATTCAGGCAACACGAATAAGGCAAAACCATTCCAATTAAAGTATCTGTATAATTAACCCGGTAATTTTCCACTGTCCATTTATTTTTTCTAACATCTTCACCTCGTAAGTATGGGTAACTGATCCGTCGGCAGAAGTGGATGTTTCCTTATGTGTGGCCAAAGCGGTATTTCCATGAATGCTCATGGTGTAGTCTTCATTTTTTGAAGTTCCCCCTTTGCCCATAATTCCCGGTGAAGGATGTACCATTTTATCAGCCGGAAAAGAAAAAATTTTACCATCTGCGTTCATTACAGTGACTGTACTGTAGGGTTCTATCTGCCAACACGCCGCATGGGCTGTAGAATCGCCTGAGCGCCATGTCGCGGATTCTTTTTCTATCAATCGCACTATAGCTGTAGAATCGTTTGTTTGACAGAAAACATGTGCAGAAACACCCGCCGTAATGAGAAACAGAAGAAAACTTTTCATAATCATAATACTATCATTTATTCAAATTAAAGATAGTGTATAAATTTTTAGAATTTTTCAGTTAGATTAATCACTATAACAGAGATAACGGATCGAGAAGTATACGAACCGATGATCGGAATTTTCGGAATCCTGAGCATTCTAAAACTCCGAAAATTCCGGCTCCTATATTTTACAAAAAGTACCATTACATAAAACAGGCATGATATATGTTTAATCCAAATAATTATTAATTTTAAAAATCTTAATTATGAAATTAGCAGGCTGGATTTTAATTGTAGTGGGTATTGCAATGGCTGTAATCAGGGGATTTTCTATACCCGTAGAAAAAAATATTGTGGATGCAGGCCCGATTCAAATTAATAAAACCGAACACAAATGGATTGGTTGGCCCACGTATGCAGGCGGCATTATTGCTATTGTTGGTGTGGTGATGGTGGCTTCATCAAAAAAAAGAACGTAAATGATCTTTTTGATAAAATAATGAGTAGCCGTTTTTAAGAAGCGGCTATTTTTTTCTACTCCATACTTCATAAACCGGTAAAACCGCAATATCAGAAATGAGCGATTTTTCTTAATAAACCTAAAAAAGAAAAAGCCCACGGAAATTCCATGGGCTTTTTACAAAAGAAATTTTATTATTAATAAGGATAAATATAAGTATATACTTTTCCGGTGTTTCCATTTGTCCAAACTAGTTTTGCATAATAATAACCACCGGTAGATGTTACCGGGCATGAAGTGACAGGGTCACCGTTTGAATCAAGACCATAAGTAATTACAGAACTGATATTATCCGACCTTGTTATCGAATTCTGGCCGCTGGTTAATTCAAAATCACATGACTGGGAATATACTTTTGGAGTGGTGATCATATCAGTAAAGGTTACACCAAAGCGGTTAATACCCCAAACTGCAATATCGTTATTGGTACCATCTGAATGGGTGCCTGTAACTGTTTCTACAATGCCGTTGTTATAAGTGAAAACCTTGTGCCTTGAAACCTGCCAGGTGCGGATTAGGCCACTGCTGAAGGTAATGGACAAGTTGGCGGTAACATCATTTACTATTGTACCAAGTGTAGCTAAATTCTGGATAAGGCCACCACTTGTATTGGTAATTGTTTTGGTACCATTAATTACAATTGTTTTACCGTCCCTTATGCGGGTAATGGTTAACTCCTGAATTGTAATAGTTACTGACGAGCCGGCTTTTTTCCATTGTTGGCCCCTGGGTACCGCGATAATTACAGTACCGGTGCGGGTACGGTTGCCACTGCAATTGTCCCCATTATAAACAATGGTTATTGTTTTGGTGGTGGAGGTAGTGTCGTAGGTAATCGTAGCATCGCAAACAGTAATATCGATATTATCAACGCCATCGATTCTGCCGGAAACAGTTACATTTCCATTTAATGCTGCAACGGCATCGTCAGATACTGCATTGCTTTCATTCGAAACCATTGTAAGGTCGTCAGAAGATGTTTGTACGTTCGCTGCTGTTGTTGCGTCATTTGTAGTTGAGCTGGAGTTATCTTTTTTACATCCCAGTAACATTGTGCTAAAAGATGCGGCCAAAATTGTGAGCCGGAAAAGGTTTTTTGTTTTCATAAAGTGATTTTTAAGTTTTAAGTCAGACATGGGTACTTGAATAAAGTTTAATTGATGTTAAGAAAAGTCAAAAAAAAGTTTTCAACAATAATAATAACACCAGGAAATATTCAAGCATCAGCTAAAACGAAAGAAATGATTTTTTCATTGCAACAGGGAAAGTCATTTTTTACTGACGAAACAATGGCAAATGGATTGTTTAGAATAGGCTAACAGCTTTGAAGTGTAAACCTATTTCAGGGCGAGACAGATAACTGAGACAGAAAATAGTTAAATAGTAATACATATACAATAAACGTTTCATAATTTTGTTTAATCTTATCCTCAAATTAAATTCATTAACAATTTTAAAAAAAAACTATGAAAAAATTAGTATTGATGTTTTCCTTTTGTTTGTTGTCTGCTTCATTCTTGTTTGCTCAACATGGTCCTGTGATAAGTATGGACGTAATCATTGGTAATAGACCACCTGCTCCTAATGAAATGCGACTCATGAAAGTTGAGGAAAATAATCATCCAAACGTCGCTAAAGCAATGCATGGCATAGAAAGATCCATGAAATTTTTGCATGATGCCCCGGATGATTTTGGAGGCCATAAGGCACAAGCTGAAAGTGACTTAAAACAAGCTTATATTTCATTAAGAAAGGCTTTGTATTTCCGCCTTTATGATGGACATTAATTAATGATGAAAAATACCTTTTAGCATTTATATCATTTAAGCTACAATGCCTACCAAATTTGGTGGGCATTTTTTGTTTTTAATTTAAGCATACTGCTATTCGCAGATGTAGGCACGGAATATATTTAAAGGACTTCAACATTTCTGAAAACTATAGAATTATTTCAAAGTTTGAAATGGACAATTAATAATCTAAACCCTGGTTCATGATTCCACGAACCAATTCTTAAGCTTTTTTCAGAATGTAGTTAAGTAACGTACAGTCATAGGTCTGAACCTGCGCCAGTGTGTATCGACGCCAGGTGAAGATTGAATTATCTTAAATCAGTAAAATTTTACTATTCTTACATATCGTTTATCATTAACAACAAATAAAATGAAGGACATCATCAAAAAATTTCGGTTTAAAGACAGCGGTGTCATCATCAACGCACCAAAAGAAATTGAAACTGAGTTTATAAAAATCGGTTTCAAAACGGTATTTAATAAAAAAGAGAAAAGCAAAAACACTTTGGTGTTCATAAACAACAGTAAAGAGTATCAGACCTTTTTAAAAAACGATTTAAAGAACCTTGAACCAGACAGTGTTCTATGGTTTGCCTATCCAAAAGGCACCTCAAAAATTAAGACTGATATTAACCGGGACTCCATCAGGGAAACCGGTGAAGAATATGGGATTACTACCGTAACTGCAATTTCAATTAATGACACATGGAGTGCATTGCGTTTCAGGCCAATTAACATGGTAGGAAAATGAGAAAAAAGCCGCATAAAAAGATTTGTTTTATCCTTAGCAATCTCCGCTAACCAATTCTTAAGCTTTTTTTATAATGTAGTTAAGTAACGTAGAGCCACAGGTCCGGACCTGCGCCAGTTTCCGATTTATAATGATCTTTGCAAAAGTAAAATCATAATAAATGAAACCTTTAATAATTTTAATTGTTGTTTTCATCCTATCAATCTTTACTATAAGGCTACTAACTCAGAAATATGACCTATTATTAGCAGCGAGAATTGGAATGTGCGCAATGCTGTTTTTTGCAGCGATAGGACATTTTGTTTTTACAAAAGGTATGTCAATGATGATACCAGCCATAGTACCACTAAAAACCGAAATAATTTACCTGACAGGTGAATTAGAAATTCTTTTAGGAATAGGACTTTTAATTCCTGGTTTAAGAGTTTATTCAGGCTGGTATTTAGTAATCTTTTTTATTTTTTTACTCCCAGCTAACATTAATGCAGCCATTAAACATATTGACTACCAGAAAGGCACACCTGACGGTAGTGGAATATCTTATTTGTGGTTCAGAGTTCCTTTACAAATACTTTTTATTGCATGGACATATTTTTGCGCAATAAAAATATGGTAAAAGGATTAAAATATGGAAATCAGCCACTGGCGAAGGTCTCCAGACTTGTGACCTTGTCGTTACTAATGCCCGTAACCTCATAAATTATCTTTCAAGCAAAATTGATTGCCACGCAAATCAGAAAAAATCCTCCACAAAAAATCAAATTTCCGGATGGTTTCTTCACTGTTGGTAATTGTTTAATTTTTCTAAAATGAATTATCAGTTTTCCACATTTTAGATTCGTGGCATCATTTTAGACTATATACCTGCATTGTTAACCTAAAAACAAAAAACACTATGAAATCTATCAAATCAAAAGCATTATTTTTTGGCTTAAGTTTATTTGCATTTACTGCAATTCAAGCACAAACCACAGACACTACAAAGACTCCAAAGCCTGACACTACGAAACACTCTACCGTTATGGTAAACTTTAAAAAAGTAAATAGTGAAAACAGTGCCGTCCTGTCTTCGTCATTTGTGATGATCAATGATAACAAGCTTGCAGCAAAGCTGGAAGCTATTGACAGTAAAAAAGTAATATAACAATCTTCTTCCCATTTCAACGAAATAATCAACACAAAAAGGTTTTTTCAATGGGTCTGTATAAAGTCCGCAATTAATAATTGCGGACTTTATTTGTATCGCACCACTCAACAATTCAAAAAATAAATCCCCCACAATAAATCAAAAATATTTTTTCTATTCCTACCAATACATAACTTGCCAAATAACAAAGTTGATTTTTATGAAAGAACTCACTATTGACGACCTGAAAATTGTAAAGGAATTTCAGCATGTTCCTGATGAACAATTACAATGGCTGATCAACCAGGGCGAAACGGTAGAAATAGAAGAATGCGGCTTGCTGTTTAATGTAGGCGAGCCTGTAACTACCACCTACATTGTATTAGATGGCAAGATGAGAATTTGTTCGGTAAAATCCGGCAAGGAGCAGGAATTGCGCATTTTGGATCCGGGCCAGGTTACCGGCTACCTTCCTTATTCACGGGGTACCATTACGCCCGCGTTTTGCGAAGCGTTAAAAAAGTCATGGGTATTCAAATGTTCAAAAGACAAACTGATCAAAGGTATTGGGACACACTATGAATTAATAGAATCCTTAGTGCACATGATGCTAAGCCGCGTGCGTGAATTCACTTCCATTCAACAACAGAATGAAAAAATGTTCGCACTGGGAAAACTTTCTGCAGGCCTTGCACACGAACTCAATAATCCCGCAGCCGCTATATCCCGCGCTGCTGCCTTGTTACAAACGCAGGTGGGGCAGTTGCCAAAATTATTTAAACACATTGCCAATTTAAGGATCGAACCCGAAAAAGTAGAAAAGATCAACAGCCTGATCATCCATAAAATAGGGACCGAACCTCCTGTATTATCCATGATGCAAAAAGCTGACCTCGAAGATGAAGTCACAGAGTGGCTAAATGATAATGATTTGAAAGACACCGATCCTGAAGGACTGGTAGAACGCGGTTTTACCACGGCCGAACTGGATGTTTTTAAAGCTTGCTCCACGCCGGCACACCTGCCTGTGTTGCTTGAATGGGTGAGCAATTATTTAGTCACCAATAAAATGGCGAAGGACATCCGCACTTCTTCAGAACGCATCTCAGACCTTGTGGGCGCGGTTAAGAATTTTACTTTTATGGATAAAGATTCCAACAGGCAATTGACCGACATTCATGCGGGCATCCGCAACACCTTGACGATGCTAAATTATAAATTGCGCAAAGGAAATATTACGGTTATCGAAAAATATGATGAGTCTCTTCCCAAGGTCAACGTCTTCCCAGGTGAGCTGAACCAGGTGTGGACCAATATTATTGACAACGCTATTGATGCTATGGAAGTAAACGGCAAGGGCCAACTGGAAATCACCACTTCGCACGATGCAAGATTTGTGCGAATAACGATTACCGATAATGGCCCCGGCATTCCGGATGATATCAAACAAAATATCTTTGCCCCGTTTTTTACCACGAAAGAAATGGGCAAAGGCTCAGGCCTGGGGCTTGATGTGGTTACCCGCATCATGACACAACATAACGGTGAAGTGAAAGTGAAATCCGAACCCGGCGCTACTGAATTTGAAATTTGTCTTCCGATGTGATGGATTCAATCTCAATTCTTTTGACTGATCCTTTGCGGCTTAATCATTTATTTAACTCTTATACACTAAATGCCGCTGTTATATTGGATAAATTTATTTCTGTATCAGCTTTCCGAAACCAGCTGGATCGAATGGCTGGCCGTTGCCTTTGGTGTAGCAGAAGTACTATTTGCGCGTTCGAATAAAGTGGCACTTTATCCTACAGGCATTGCGGGTACTATACTTTCAATCTATCTCTTCCTCACTTCAGGGTTATACGCTGAATCGCTTTTAAATTTATATTATATCATAATGAGTATTTACGGCTGGTGGTATTGGATAAAAAAGAAAAATATGCCTCCTGTTCAAATTACTTATGCAAAGAAAAAAGAATGGCTTACGGTACTCTACATTGTTGTAGGCGCGTTCATTTTTTTATATGTTATTCTTAAAAATTTTACACCTTCGACCGTCCCTGTCTGCGATGCATTTGTAAGTGCTACCGCATGGGCGGGAATGTGGCTACTTGCAAAACGAAAAATAGAGAATTGGATTTTATTGAATATTTCAAATATTGTGGCGATTCCTTTATTATTTTATAAACACTTGCCTTTGTATGCAGGACTTACCATTTTTCTTTTTATTGTTGCAGTGCAAGGATATTTTCAATGGAGAAAAATTGTAAAAAAAGAAAATGTTTTTGCCACATAATCTATAGAAGAAAAACAATGAACATCAGCCCGATACCACACCCTTCCTTTTTTATTGATGCGCAACTAATTCATACCATTCGTCAATTTACTGATGAAGCAGAGCGAATAGGATCTTTACATCCTGAGCAGCTTGCTGTAATTTATAAAGAACATTGGTTTAATTTGTACGTACCGCGTACATATGGAGGCCTTGGTTTATCTCTTCCCGAAGGATTGAAAATAGAAGAATCACTCGCCTGGATTGATGGCAATACCGGCTGGACCGTTACACTTTGTAGTGGTGCCAACTGGTTTATTGGCTTTCTTCAACCAGAAACTGCTGAAATCTTTTTCAATTCTGATAAAGTTTGCTTTGCAGGTAGCGGCCGTTCTTCAGGAATTGCGAAAATGATTAATGATGGATATGAAATTTCCGGAAAATGGCAATATGCAACAGGATCTGCACATGCCACTGCTTTTACTGCTAATTGCCAGCTTGAAAAAGATGGCAAAATTGTTTACAATGAAAATGGCTCTCCGGAGATAGCAACATTTATTTTTTTAAATAATGAAGTAACCATATATAAAGACTGGAAAGCAATGGGAATGATTGCTACATCCAGCAATAGTTTTGAAGTAAACAAAGTAAGGGTAGATAAAAACAGGCGCTTTGTTATTGATGAAAAACAAAACCTAATTCCAGACAAGATTTATCAATATCCTTTCCTGCAATTTGCAGAAAGTACACTTTCGGTAAATATTTCTGGTATGGCGCTCTATTTCCTGGAACTGTCTGAAGCAATTATTAAAAAAAGAAATGCAGACAAACATTTAGAAAATGATCACCTACTTTTGTTTTCACTCAGGCACAGCGAGCTCAATGAAGCAAGGCAGGTATTTTATCAGATGCTCCAACGTTCCTGGAATGAAGGCGTGGAAAGCAATAGTTTCTCTGCTGCTACTTTGGAAGAAGTAAGTAAAGTAAGCAGGCAATTAGCTGCTACCGCAAGAAGGAGCGTTGATGAAATTTTCCCTTATTGCGGACTTGTTGCGGCCGATCGCGATTCGGAAATAAATCGTGTTTGGCGAAATATACATACAGCCTGTTTGCATCCATTACTTCTTTAAAAAAAAATTCGTGTGAATTCGTCGCTGCTTCTAAAAAAAAATCGGAGATTTCCGCTCGTGAAGACGAGCAGGGGATGTGATTCGAATAAATCAAGAAGAATTAAGGCACTAAATAATTAGAGATATTGATATCAATTAGAGATAATGTGACCTAACGGTGGGATGGCCCGGACAAAGAAAAGAAATTTGCCACAAAGGCACAAAGACACAAAGTTTTTTTTTCTTCGAAAAAAAGATAACGAAGAGAGTCTGTTATTTATAGAGGCACTGTGTAACAGCGTTGGGATGGCCGAACCAAACTTGAAATGATGAGTTATGATAGATTTAAAAGAATTAAGGCACTGAATAATTACAGAGCCTGCTATTTATTGGAGACATTGTGGTATAACGGTGGGATGGCCCGGACAAACGCGCGGAGCGATCGGGTTGTCCTTGATTTTTTGTTTCTTTTGCATCAAGGCAAAAGAAAAAGAAAAAACTAAATCATTACTACATTAACGACCAATCGTAAAAATATTATTATGAACCAACCAATCATATTCGTAATCGACGATGACAACCAGGTACTCCGCGCCATCACGCGCGATTTAAAAAATAAATATCGCCAGGATTACCGCGTCCTCAGCACCTCTTCTGCCAAAGAAGCATTAGATAGCTTGCTCGAATTAAAAAACAAAGGCGAATCCGTTGCCATGTTCATATCCGACCAGCGTATGCCGGAAATGGAAGGCGTTGATTTTTTAGAGAAGGCAATGGATTTTTATGATGATGCCAAGAAAGTGTTGCTCACCGCGTATTCTGATACAGACGCCGCCATCAAAGCCATCAATCATGTAAGGCTTGATTATTATTTAACCAAACCGTGGGACCCGCCGGAAGAAAAATTATATCCTGTCATCAGTGATCTGTTAGATGACTGGCAAAACAATTTTCACCCGGATTTTAAAGGCATTAAATTGGTGGGCTATCAGTTTTCACCCAAGAGCCACGAGATCAAAGAATTTTTATCCGGCAACTTAATTCCCTATCAATGGCTGGAAGCAACCGATGAAGATGGTGAGCAATTATTGCAAATCAATAAAGTGGAAGCCAAAGACTTGCCCGTCGTTTTTTTTGAAGACGGAACCATGTTGCTAAGCCCGCATATCATTGATGTGGCAAAGCGCATTGGTTTAAATCCTGACGTAAAAAGTGAGATTTATGATGTGGTAGTCATTGGTGCAGGACCTGCAGGTTTAGCAGCTTCTGTGTATGGTTCCTCTGAAGGGTTGAAAACATTATTGGTAGAAAGAAAAGCCCCCGGCGGACAGGCAGGCACCAGTTCACGCATTGAAAATTACCTGGGTTTTCCTACGGGTGTGAGCGGTGCAGATCTTACGCGCAGAGCCATGACCCAATCAGCAAGATTCGGCACAGATTTTCTCACGCCGCAATTCGTAAAAGCCATTGAAGTACAGGATAATTATAAGAAGATTATTTTGGGAGATGATAAAGTGATCATGGCCAAAGCCATTGTAATTACCACGGGCGTTGATTATCGCCAGCTCACCACGCCGGGCATTGCGCAGTTCAAAGGTGCCGGCATTTATTATGGTGCGGCCAATACAGAAGCATCTGCCTGCAAAGATAAAAGTGTGTTTATAGTAGGTGGCGGTAATTCGGCCGGCCAGGCCGCGATGTATTTATCCAAATTTGCAAAGCAGGTAAATATATTGATCCGCAAAGACAGCTTATCCTACACCATGTCTTCTTATTTAATAGACCAGATAAAGGGCGTAGAAAATATCACCGTGTGTGTATGCCGCGAAGTGGTGGAAGCCAAAGGCGGTGACCACTTAGAGCAATTGAACATTAAGAATATTACTACCGGTGAAGTGTACACGGAAGACGCCGCTGCCTTATACATCTTCATTGGCGCCAAACCTTTTACCGATTGGCTCGATGATGAAATTATCACTAATGATAAAGGCTTTATTGAAACCGGCCGCGACCTGCAGCATTATGAGGATTATAAAAAAATATGGAAGCTGGAGCGTGACCCTTATTTATTGGAAACAAGCTGTGCCGGCATCTTTGCCGCAGGCGATGTACGCGCCGGCGCCATGAACCGCGTAGCCTCCGCAGTAGGCGAGGGTTCTATGGCGATAAGTTTTGTGCATAAATATTTGGGGGAGATGTGATTAAAACTGGGGGAAATAGAAATTGGGATTATAAGTTGGTTTACTGGGTTTGAGGGTTGGCGCAATGTGCATTTCAAAAAACAGAAATAAAGAATATTTAGAGAATATCACTATTATTAAAAAGTCGATTAGCAAACTCTGATTATTCTAATTTCCAAAACAAAATGTGTAACAGTAGTCATTTGATTTCCAATAACGATTTTTTTTGAATAGTAGTGGATAATATCATACATTGTTACATTGGCAGCAACGCGATGGACTATCCTCACTAAAATCCGGAGGACTTGCGCCTGGGCTGATTATCTATTGTAGGGATGTTCATTTATCCAATGAAAACCACGGTTAATCAATTTCATTTTATTAAAGTCAAGCTTTTGCATTAAAATGTAAACGGAATCATTCTGTAACTTACCAGTAAAAACAAGATGCATTACATCAGGTTTGAAATAGTGAAGTGTTCCCAGTTCATAAGCGTATGAATAAGCAAAAAGCCTGAAGGTTTTGTTTACAGTATCCAGGGTAAAGCTATAGCGCTTCAAACTATCATTCATCATTTTTATGGTTGCGTAATCAGTAAAAATTATATTAAGTTGTTTCCATTGTAAACTATCTGTTGCAAGCGGTGGCAGTGTTTCTTTATTCTTTACAAACTTTGTTATGTTATAAATGCCGAACAGCGGCTGTTTCAACATTGCTTCATCACCATAAGTTTTATATTCTTGCCACGCGATGGTAATAGTAGTATAAAGAGCACTACCAATTAATAAAATTTTTACAGTAATCCATGTGATTTTCATCCATCTTTTATAAAACCTTATTTGACTATTTACTGCCGGAACTGCTTTGTTTCTAAAAAAGAAATTTATAAGGCGCTGCATATCCGGCACTACAATAAAAATTGCCATTAACAATAAGTTGCTTGAAAAAAGTTTAACGGGAACATCGTAACAAAAATTCATTGCTACTATGTTACATAGAACAGTTATGCAAACTAATGAGCCGAAAGTAGTGGTTTTTCTAAACAAAAGAAGGATACCGCCGGTAGCTTCTGCTAACCCGATAAATACATTAAAGGCTGTTGAGTATCCGATAAAACTCCATAAAAGCCCCATAGGAGTCGACTCGCCATACGTATTAGTTAGTCCGGAAAACGGAAATGGGAATTGCGTTTTAATAATTTTATCAACGCCATAGTTCATCAATGTAAATGCAAGATAATATCGCACATAAACCATTAACCAATATAAAAGCAAGCCATAGCTTTTTCTTTTTCGGTCTGCAACTGACCAAATAATTGCACCGATAATGGCAAATGCTGCAAATAAAAATAGTTGTACATAATTGTAAGTTGTATCGCCGCTACCATTTGGTTTAACGGTTATTGGGTAACTTACATGCAGAATATTTTTACCTGCCCAGGGTACAAGCAAATCCCAGAAGCCATTGAACCATGTACTCAAAGTTTCAGTGAATGGAATAAACCTTAGCGGAAAAGGAAATATATAGATGAAGAAATAGAGTGCAAAAAAACGAAACAGTAATTTCTGCATTACTGACCAACTGCTAACCGAAGGTATATTGGTTTGCATTTAACAACTGTATCTTTTAATGTTTAAAATTTTCTCCCCTTGTTGGCGCATCCGATTGTGCGATTATCAATTACCATTGTTGTGGTATTTAATTTCCCCTTCAAAAGTATATTAAATGTACAATTCTCTTTTAATAAAAACACAAGCGGACGCTAAACTCACGAACGGCACATCTTGCGACAAAGAGGGGAAGTGTACACGGAAGATGCCGGTGCCTTATACATCTTCATTGGCGCCAAACCTTTTACCGATTGGCTCGATCATGAAATTATCACCAATGATAAAGGCTTTATTGAAACCTGCCGTGACCTGCAACATTACGAGGATTATAAAAAAATATGGAAGCTGGAGCGCGATCCTTATTTATTAGAAACAAGCTGTGCCGGCATCTTTGCCGTACGTGCCGGCGCCATGAACCGCGTAGCCTCCGCAGTAGGCGAGGGTTCTATAGCGATAAGTTTTGTGCATAAATATTTGGGTGAGATGTGAGGGAGAGTTTGGAAAATAGAAATTGGTATTATAAGTTAGTTTGCTGGGTTTGAGAGATTACAGAAAAAATCCAGCATGTAGAAGTCTGCGTCAAAAATATAATTCTCATTCAGCTGAAGCACCCATCTAAATATAGTTGCGTTAAGAATAATAGAAATATCCTAGATTCTGCAAGTACATCCCTTATCATTCTTTCCCCCTTCTAAACTTTTATAATACGTCCATCCTAAATTTTTCGAACATGTGCAATTATATTGAAATCGTTGTCTAATTTGAATTATACAATTCACACATGCAGTCAATGCACTTTGGGATAAGCTTGATTCGGATAAAGATGCAAAGTGGCCTAAATTATTTCCAATATCCTGCAAGTATACTTTAAAATCTAATTTTGTAGGCAAATTAGGTATGCTGGTTTTTCTAGCTTTTAGTTTTAAATAAACTATATCATTAAGCGCATTCAATAAATTATTAACAAGTTTTTTATCATTTCCACTTATTAAATTGAAAGGAACTTGAATGTTTAGTTTTTCAATAATTTCGATAAGGACTGATTCGTAAAATGACCGTAGATCCGAACCTATACTTTCTCCATTATTAATTTTATTAATTAGTAAATTTTTAAAATCGTCCGAAGTATATGGCTTTATTGACATGTCTGCTCTGTTCCCACTTAAAGAATAATGACTCCATTTATCACCAGAATACTTTGGCAAGTGTTTTTTTAATAAACCATCGTGAGTCAAAAATATTACTTGTTTGCCTTGCTTTGCAGCTATGCGACTAATTTTATCTCTGATAAGATCTAATAAATAATATTGGTGTCCGCTATCAAAACTAGAACAAACATCATCTAAAACTAGAAAATTACCAACTGATTTACTTTTCAACGCCGATGCAAAATAGATAGATAAACAAAGCGCATTTCGGTAAGATTCGGAGAGTAACGATGAAGCCTTTTTATTATCGGCGGAGTAAAATTTATCCAAAAGAATATTTACCTTTTGACCTTTAGTTTCTTTAATAATTAACGGTGATATGTCCGAGTTTTTCATTAACCTGTAAAAAAAATCTTTTGTTTCCTTATTAATATCCGTAGAGATATTTATCATTAGGTCGTTAAACGAATTCTCAAAAGTTGCTTTAATTTCTGACACAAAATCTGTCCACTCCGTTAACTTGCTCAAATAAATTTCAGCTTCCTTAATCTGAACAGCTTTTTGCTTACAGTCAATTAACTTGTCTATTATTTCTTTTATTTTAATGCTTTTATTTATTAATTCTGGCAAATCTTTTGGGACCTTGGCATAAAGAAGTTTTGTCTGACTTTTGATAATTTTAATGTTCTTTTGTAATAAAATCTTATAATTTTTTAAGCTGATACCTATTTTTCTATCGTCAAAAAAATCACTAGAAAGTTCTTGTCCTGAATGATAAAGTTTTGAGATTATTTTTTCGTCAAGGCTAATCAATTGTCCTTGCGCTAAATAATCTTCTATCTGAAGAAACTGCTCACGTTCGATAAGTTTTTTAAATTCAACTTTTATACGTTCAAGATGTTCTTTCAAATCTTTATACCTATTTGCTTTCACTTGTAATTGTTCAAAAAAACTCACATTATTTTTATCTAAGCCAGTTGTCTCACATAAAACGCATGAATCTTTATTAAAATCAGAGTTCTGATAAACAACAAGAGCTTTTTCGAATAAATCACGTGAATATAATTCCCGTAGGTCTTTTATTTGAGTATAAGCCCTCTTTAATTGCTTTCGCATTCTAGCTAGTTCTGATAAACGAAAAGCCTTAATGAATTGTAAGTATTTATTTATTACGACCTTTTCGTTTTCTAGAGTATTTAGCAATTGTACATTTTCATTATATTGACTTCCTGCTTTATTCTTTATTAAGTCTTCAGATTGAATTGCACTAAAAATGGTAACTCCAGTATTAAATTCTGACTTAATTAGTTTTTTTAAGAATAAATAAATATCTTTTTCGTCAAACACTGAAGATGAGTACCCAATTTCATTCACAAGTTCAATTGCTCTTACCTTATTATTTGTGACGGCCTGCTTATTTTGAGTTATTAAGTTTTCCTTACCAGTTCTTTGGAAATCATTATTTACATTCTGCGCACGGCTTATCTTTTCAAGCTTCTCTTTTAAGAATGGAAATTCTGCAAAACCAACTAGTGTTAAGTTAAGTATGATATGACGTATAATGTTGTATATTTGGCAAACAATTCTCCAAATGATACGCTATACAATCAAACTAACAAAGGCTGAA